>Ga0265298_10001977_pt1 | contig 29524 bp, 16 predicted proteins | sample AusTroGonzalo_MG_3_FD_193486 | JGI IMG/M metagenome (GOLD analysis project Ga0265298, IMG submission 193486) | Bovine rumen microbial communities from tropical cattle in Woodstock, Queensland, Australia - Gonzalo_01 | ecosystem: Host-associated > Mammals > Digestive system > Stomach > Rumen ...
TCGGAAACAGTCTTGTAATTAGGATCATCCGGAGTAAAGACCACTGTTAACGTATGTGTGCCAACATTTAATACAGTTCCATATCCTGGATCATACTCAAATGAACCAAACACATCTGCTGTAGCATTCAACTGATTCGCACCCAGAGGAGTTCCATAAGTGATTGGAGACAGCGGGTTCCAAATGATCATCGGTGTCCGTTTTTCCACTGTCAACACCGCCTCAGCACTGGACAGAGAACCGTTCTCATTGGTCACTGTTACACTATAACTGCCTGCGTCAGCCATTTGGACGACATCGATCGTATAGCTGGAATCAATCGCTCCCGCAATAGCGGTGCCGTCTTTGTACCACTGGTAGCTCAGCGCTCCATAGGACATAGCTGCCACACTGAATGTAACAGTGGCATCCTCAAGAACACTCTGTGACTGTGGCTGTTCCAAAATAAGTATTCCGTTTATTTCAACTGCCGGTCTGTCGCACCACGGATCCGTCCACCCGGTCGTTCCGCTGAAGTAATAAACAGTGGAGCGATTCGCGGACAGGAACACATACGAGCCCGCTGTCGGAGCATCGCCCATGAAATAAACACTTGTCAGGACATTGCATCCCTCAAACGCATTATCGCCCAGGGATGTCACGCTCGCTGGAATAATGGTCTCCGTCAGTTTCGTACAATTTTGGAACGCGTGTCCGCCTATCGTCGCGACTGAATTTCCAAGATTCAACTCAGTCAAATTGGGACTGTTTTCAAACCCCAGATAACCGATGCTGGTCACTGTATCGGGGATCGTCACACTGGTCAGTCTGCATCTTCTGAATGCACTGTCTCCAATAGTTCTCACCAGGCATCCTTCAATAATGTTGGGTATCGTGACAACATCATTGCTTCCCAAATATCCCGTAATGGTCACTACACCACCGGAAATCGTATATGCAAAGTCTTCCGCCGGATCACCGGTCGGTGTTGAGTCGATTACCGTCAGTACCGCAGCATCACTGTCCAAGCTGCCAGCGGCACTGTCAACTGCAACCGTATAAATACCCGCTTCAGCCATTTGTACATCGTTGATCGTATAGGTGGAAGCCGTCGCACCAGCTATGGCAACACCGTCTTTGTACCACTGATAGCTCAGCTCACCATAGGCCATAGCCGCCACACTGAATGTAACGGAGGTATTCTCAAGGACACTCTGTGACTGAGGTTGAGTTTGAATAAGTATTCCGTCTATTTCAACTGTCGGTCTGTCATTCCACGGATCCGTCCAGCCGGCCGCGCCGCTGAAGTAATAAACCGTAGATTGATTTGCATTTCGGAGCACATTTGCCCCTGTTTCCGGAGCGTCACCCTTGAAATAAACACTTATCAGAGAGCGACAATAAAGCGCTTCCTGACCAATCGTTTCCACACTGCTGCCTATAACGATATTCGTGATGTTGTAGCACGCATAGAATACTTTATCCCCCATCGTAACCACACTGTCCGGGATCACAACACTGGTCAAACCACCAACATTATGGAACGCGGAAGTTCCAATGGTGATCACACTATCAGGTATCGTGATACTGGTCAAGTAGCTCCCACTGCTTCCATTAAACGCAAGGTTTCCTATCTCTGTTACACTGTCAGGGATGACATATTCACTTGCTTTCGAGAAAGATTGTATCAACAAAGTTTTCTCCTTATTGAACAATACATTGTCGGCACTGCTGTAATACTGATTTTCAGGACTCACAGTAAAACTGTTCATGCCCTTACTGGTAAATGTATCACTTTCAATAGAGGAAACTCCACTGCCTATTGCAATATCAACCAAACCAGGGCACTCTCTAAATGCGGAACTTCCAATAGTAGTAACACTATCAGGAATCATTATACCAGGCCAAATTCCGCAATTATAAAAAGCAAGATTGCTGATCGTCTCCAAACCATCATTGAGTGTAACACTGGACAGCTTAGAACAATAATAAAATGCCATTTCGCCGATCTCGGTCACATCTGCCGGAACGACATATTCACCTTCTCTTCCACAAGGATATTGCACCAATACGGTTTGATCTTTGTTGAACAATATACCATCAACACTGGTATAATTCGGATTATCAGGATCCACAAATATATCCGTCAAGTTACTGCATCCCCTGAATGCTCCGGTTCCAATAGATGTCATACCCGCGGGAATGGATACCGATACAAAACTATCAGACCAGCAGAATGATGTATAATTTTTGATACCCGTGACTGTATAAATCACACCATCTTTCACTACTATTTCAGGAATGATGATGTTTGCCTCTTCAGTCGCTGTTCCTATACCGGTCACAGTCGCTGTTCCATCAGCATTATAAGTATATTCAAGTCCTTCTGTGCCAGATGGAGGCTCTCTGACTATCAAAGTCGCTTCATCGCTGGTCACAGACTTATCCGCGTTGCTGACCACTGCCGCATAACTGCCCGCGTCGGCCATCTGGACACTGTCGATCGTATAGCTGAAATCAGTTGCTCCTGCAATAACCTCGCCATCTTTGTACCATTGATAACTCAATTCACCCACACCTATAGCTGTTACACTAAATGTGATCGTGAAATCCTCAAGCGTGATCTGTGACTGCGGTTGAACGGTAATAGCCAGGCCATCTACTTCGACTGTCGGCATTCCATACCACGGATCCGTCCAGCCTTCCGCACCAGCCATATAATAAAGAGTTGCCGGTGCATCGGCAAACGCGCTGTCGCTGCATGTTTCGGGCGCGTTTCCGGTGAAATAAACCACTGTCAGATTGGTACAGCTACCAAACGCTCTGTCCTGGATTGTGTTGACTCCACTACCTACTTCTACCCATTCAAGGTTGGAACAACAGTCAAACACATAACCGTCAATGGATGTAAGACCATTTCCGATAACCACTCGGAGCAGACCACTGCAGTTCCGGAACGTGGAACCATTTATCTGGGTCACACTGTCCGGGATATACACTTCGGTCAGAGCATAGCATCTTTCAAACGAACTTCCGCTGATGTAGGTACAATTTTCACTGATGACCAGATTTTGCAAACTGGCACAATCCATGAACGTCGCCCAGTTGATCGCCGTCACACTGTTCGGGATGATCATCTCCTGCAAACTCGTACAACCGCGGAAGACTTCGTTTCCGATAGATGTCACCGTATCCGGAATCGTAACAACAGTCAGTTGGGTACAGCTCTTGAACGCACTGTCTTCAATAGAAAGCGTTTCATTTGGGATATTGTATTCACCAGCTTTTCCTGCAGGACACAGTATCAGCCTGGTTTGATCTTTATTGAATAACACACCATCCACACTGGAGTAAGTCGTATTATCATCACTTACCTCAATGCTGGTCAGACTGTTACAACTATTGAACGCGTAACTGCCGATGGAGGCGACCTTAGCAGGAAGCTCGATCGCGGTCAGATTGCGGCAGTTATAAAACGCGTAAGCTTCGATCGCAGTCACGTTGTTGCCAATATGAACCGTTTCCAAACTGGTACAGCTGTCAAACGCTCCATATCCAATAGAAGTCAAGCTGTCAGGGAGAGTAACTTCGGTCAGACTATTGCAGCGAATGAACGGATGTTCTCCTATAGCAGTCACACTGTTGGGAATAGTAACATCGCTCAAGTTGACACAATCAGCGAATACCCAATCCCCCATCGTTCTAACAGTATTCGGGACCACCACTTCCGTGATAGTCTTATTATACCTGAACAGAGAGCTTCCCAACGTTCTTACCAGACATCCTTCGATGATATTGGGTATCGTGACGACTTCATTGCTTCCTAAATACCCCGTGATAGTCACTTCATCGCCGGAAATCGTATATTCAAAGTCCTCTGCCGGATCACCAATTGGTGTTGAATCGATCACTGTCAGAGTCGCCTCTTCACTGGTTACTGAATTCACCCCATTACTAACTGTCACTGCATAACTGCCTGCGTCAGCCATCTGTACGCTGTCGATCGTGCAGATAGAATCAGTCGCTCCTTTGATAGCGGAACCGTCTTTGTACCACTGATAGCTCAGATCTCCAATACCCACGACCGCTGTACAAAACGTAACAGTATCCCCTTCGAGAAGAATTTCTGACTGAGGCTGCTCCGTAATGAGTATTCCATCTATCTCAACCGCCGGTCTTCCGCACCACGGATCCGTCCAGCCGGTTGTGCCGCTGAAGTAATAGACTGTCGCGTTAGCTTCTATATTATTTGCAACAGGAGCATTCCCTTTGAAATAGATACTCTTCAGATTTCCACAAAGCCCAAAAGTATCTCCAAAATTGGTCACATTGCTTCCAATAATGATACTAGTCAAACCAGGATTATTGAAAAACGCACCATCAATCCTTGTGACACTGTCTGGTATGACCATCGTTTTTAATTTAACACAACCTGCGAATGCCCATGACCCTATGGTTTCTACACCTTCCCCAATCTCTACGCTTTCCAGACTTTGAGAATCTAAGAATACTCTGCCCTCAATCGTCTTGACTGTATCCGGGATCACTACTTTCTTGATAAGGTTGTTGGCTCTGAATGAAGCAGAACCTAATGTCCTTACAAAACATCTTTCGATAATATTGGGTATCGTGACAATCTCATTGCTTCCTAAATACCCAGTGATAGTCACGACACCACCGGAGATCGTATATGCAAAGTCTTCCGCCGGATCACCGGTCGGTGTTGAGTCGATCACTGTTAGGATCGCCTCATTACTGGTCACGGAATTTACCCCATTACTAACTGCCACGGTATAACTGCCCGCGTCAGCCATCTGTATACTGTCAATCGTGTAAATAGAATCAGTTGCTCCTTTGATAGCGGAACCGTCTTTGTACCACTGATAGCTCAAATCAGCAGAACCGATCGCAGCCACTGTAAAGCTCACAGTATCTTCTGTCATAGCAATTTGACTTGCCGGCTGAGTAATGATCACCGGTGTATCCAAGTCAACAGCAGATGTCGGCATTCCATTCCAGGGATCCGTCCAGCCAGTCGTCCCCGTAATGTAATAAAGTGTCGCCGGTGCGTCGGCAAACGCACTGCCGCTGCACGACGCGGGCGCGTTTCCGGCGAATGTGACCTTTGTCAGTTTGCTGCATCCGCCAAACGCTCTGTCCTGGATCGTGTTGACTCCAGTGCCTAATTCTACTCTTTCCAGGTTGGAACAAAGATCAAACACATATCCGTCAATGGATGTAAGACCATTTCCGATCGTCACCTGGATCAGACCATTGCAGCTCCGGAACGTGGAACCATCTATCCTAGTCACGCTGTCCGGGATGATCACTTCAGTCAAAGCATAACATCTTTCAAATGAGCTTCCGCTGATATAGGTACAATTTTCACTGATGACCAGGTTCCCCAGATTGGCGCAATCCATGAACGCCGCCCAGTTGATCCTCGTCACACTGTTCGGCATGATCATCTCCTGCAGATTCGTACAGCCGCGGAAAGCCTCGCTTCCGATGGATGTCACACTATTCGGAATCAGCACATGGGTCAAAGTCGTATTGTCTTTGAACGCGGCTTCCCCAATAGCCGTCACACTGTAGATTTCTCCATTGTATTCGACTGTTTCCGGGATTTCGATCTCTGTTTCTTCGGATAATGTTCCTATTCCGCTCACAGTCGCAGTCCCGTTCGCGTTATAGGTGTATGCCAGTCCCAGCGGCAACACTTCGAGCATGACCGCTCCGGAAACCGATTTATAATTGCCATCCTTTGGCGTAAAGGCCGCATTTAGAACATAAGTTCCGGCATCTAATATCGTTCCGAAACCCGGACTGTATTTAAACATACCCGGCACATTGACCGTTGCGTTCAGCTGCTCCGCTCCCAGTGGTGTTCCAGAATAGATCGGCGCAGGAGTCGCCCAGGTGAACTTCAGACCATTACCGTAATTCACAATAGCCGGTCTTCCGTACCAGGGATTTGTCCAGCCGCTCGTGCCCTCGTTGTAATAAATGGTCACCATATCCGTATCCTCAAGCGTATTGGCGTACCAATTCGCCGGAGCGTCTCCCGCGAAATAGATCCCTTCCAGATTCGGGCAGAAGGCAAACGCCTGTTCCCGGACAGTCGTCACCGGTCCCAGTATCTCCACAGTCTCCAGAGAGGTACAACGTATAAACGAGGTCAAACCGATAAAATTGACTTTTTCCGGAATAGTCACCGTTGTCAGACTGGAACAATCATTGAACGCGTTCCACGCGATGGTGGTCACATTCTCGCCTATCACCAGATTCGTCAAACTGCGGCAATTGCCCGCGAAACCGGCCCGGATCTCACTGACTGTTGCCGGAATGATGATCTCCTGCAGACTGATGCAGCTTCCAAACATGGCATCGCCCAGATAAGTAATATAGCCGGGCAGCGGCGCGCTCACCAGACTGGAGCATCCATAGAATCCGTCTCCGCCAATATAAACCACGCTGTCCGGCATTTCCACCGTCAGCAGATTCCGGCAGGAGTAGAACGCCTGATCCGCGATCTTGGTGATCCCGTCGTTGATCACGACATGCTGCAGATTCTGGCAGTTATTGAACGCTCTGTTCCCGATTTCCACAACGGAATAGCTTTGGTCACCGAGCACTATTGCGCCCTCTATCACAAGATCGCTTCCAATTCCGCTTTCAAATCCGCTTACCTTGACAGTATCTTCCGTCAGGATCGTGTATCTCACATTATCAATAGTAACAACATCGCCCACAGAGTTTTCCAGCACCTCTAACACCGCTTCGTCGCTGGGCACCGACTTATCCGCGCTGCTGACCGTTACGGTATAGCTGCCCGCATCAGATGCCTTCGCGTTGTTGATCGTATAACGGGATGATGTCGCTCCAGCGATAGCGCTGCCGTCTTTGTACCACTGATAGCTCAGCGCTCCAAAACCTCCGGCCGTTACACTGAAATTGACAGTGCTTCCCACATTCACTGTCTGCGACTGCGGCTGATCGGTGATCAGCACACCGTCTATCTCGACCGCCGGTCTGTCGCACCAGGGATCCGTCCAGCCGGTCGTGCCACTGCTATAATAAATGACAGATCTGTTCGCGCTCAGGAACACATTCGATCCCGCTGTCGGCGCGTCCCCCTCAAAATAGACACTCGCCAGGGAGTTACATCCCTCAAACGCGTTATCGCCCAGAGTCGTCACACTCGCCGGGATGACGACCATCCCCAGCTCCATACAATTCTGGAACGCGTGCCCGCCTATCGTCGTGACTGAATTTCCGATGGTCAGCTCACTCAGACTGGGATTGTATTCAAATGCCAGATAACCGATGCTGGTCACCGTATCCGGTATCACCATACTGGTCAGACTCCGTCCCCGGAACGCTTCATCCGGGATCTGAGTCACAGTCAATGTATAATCATTGTATGCCACTGTGGCCGGAATGACCAGATGACCTGTCACATTGTCATCCCTGACCGAGACCGTTCCTACCTTTTTATCCAGATTCGATGTCAGGACCGTATATCTCAGCCCATTGTCAGTAAATTCATCTCCCTCAAGGATCGTCCCGTAGAGATAAGTTGGTCTGTCGCACCACGGATCCGTCCAGCCAGTCGTACCTTCGTTGTAATAAACCCGGGCTTGATTGTCATTATGAAGCACTCTTGAACCTGTTTCGGGCGCGTTACCCTTGAAATAAATACTGGTCAATTTACTATTCCAGGCGAATGCTTCTTCTCCGATTGTTTCTACACTATTTCCCACAACGACATTCGTCAAGTTGTAGCATGAGTATAATATTTTGTCTCCGATCGTAACCACACTGTCCGGGATTACCACACTGGTCAGACCAAGGTTATGGAACGCCGAGGTTCCTATGGTAATCACACTGTCAGGTATCGTAATGCCGGATAGAGCGCTCCCAATAAACGCCAGTTCTGCGATTTCTGTCACAGTCAAAGTATAACCATTGTATTCCACCACGGACGGGATGATCACATTTCCACTCGCTCCATCATTCGCGACCGAGACCGTTCCCGTCTTGGCCTTATCATCCTCTGTAAGAACAGTGTATTTCAACTGATCCACTGTAAACGTATCGCCGACAGCGGCATTTACCTTTGGCAAGACCAGAAGAAATGCCAAAATGAATAAGGACACAAAGTGCAAGAACACTTTCCTGTTTGATTTTACTATCTTTTTCATATTTTGTATTTGTATAAAGCTTTGTTCTGTAGGGACAAACATCCATCACCGGACATAAGATCCGTAAGTTGTACTGAGAAAAATTTGAAGATAAAACTTGCTGTTGAGCTTTCAACAATTTCGGTCATCAGTACAAACACTTGCAGATCTCCGGTTTAGACCTTTATTGTTTAAACGTGTTTCTTATACTCACACGCAGAACGGACGCAGTATGACTTTTTTCAGGTCAAAATTCAAGAAAAAATCCCCCGTCAAAACCATCAAAAAACAGGAAACAACATGTAAGAGATTCTCACACAAAGTTATCTAAGCTACCTAATTTTTTATTTTTTACGGTGACTTTGCGTGATGTTTTTGAGGGCATTCTGTTACCAGGGGTACACTACGTTCACACCACTGTTATTATATCATAACCCGTTCCAGATTAATAAAATATCTGTGTTTATCTGAGGTTCTTTCAAACTCATTCCTTATTGTGGGTATCCATCCAGATGGTGACGGGACCATCGTTGATCAGGGAAACCTGCATGTCCGCGCCAAACTCTCCTGTGGGGATCGGTTTGCCTGTCAGTTCTTCCAGTTTACGGACGAATGCTTCGTAGAGCGGGATGGCCACTGCGGGCAGCGCAGCTCCGGTATAGCCGGGACGGTTCCCCTTTTTGGTACTGGCAAACAGAGTGAACTGACTCACGACCAGGATCTGTCCGTCCACATCGCTCAGGGCCAGGTTCATCAATCCTTTTTCATCGCTGAAAATCCTCATCCGCGCGACCTTTCCGGCCAGCCAGTCCACATCCTCCGGTGTGTCATTGGGCGCTACACACACCAAAACCAGCAGACCTTTGCTGATCTGGCCTTTTATCTGACCGCTGATACTGACGCTGGCTTGTGAAACTCTTTGGATAACTGCTCTCATTTTTTGAATAGGGGCTGAAACAAAAATTTCCTTCCGATCTCCCCGTTCCATGCCGGATAAAATCAGAAGGAAATTTTTTAAGCAATCGCTACATCCATCTCTGAAGCTGTTCCTTCACGATGCCCAGAATGATGATCAGCACAGCCATGATGGAACCACCGGCAATCACACCCGAAGCGATCGGGAAATTGAATTCTTCCGTGAAAGATTTCTTAGTGCGTTTGCCCACTTCCACGATCAGCGCACCGATCGCGAAGAGCAAACCGTAATACCAGTGGAACGTCCAGGACAAACCCAGAGCCGTCGGAGCCGGCAGGAATTTCTTAGTCTTGGGCCAGAAATACATGACCAGCGTCAGAATGATGCCCACCGCCAAACCAATCCCGATGGACCATAACTGGATACGATGCATATGACTTAAACCGCCGCTCATCGCCTCGGCCACAGCCTTCCAGGTCTGTCCGCCGGGAGCCGGGAACTGTGTTCCGCCCAGCTCGACTTTTTTCACCATCAGCTGGAAGCCCAGCACCGAAAAGATCGTGCCGGAGAAAATGCCCAAGAACTGCGCCAGGAACTGCTTCCGCGGATTCGCGCCCAGCAGATAACCGCTCTTGATATCCGTGAGCAAGTCCGCCGAGGCCAAAGCCGCGCCGGCCGCGATATTCGCGCTGGCCAGGTTCAGATCCACCGCGCCGGGTCCCGGAGGCGTGATCGCGCCGTAAGTCAGCTGCACGACCTTGCCCATCGCGCCCGTAGGGGTGATATCCGTCTCACCCGTAACACGCGAGGCCACCAAAGCCAGAAAGAAAGTCATAACCACCGCCAGAGCCGAAGCCCACCAGGCCATGCCGAAAGTGTAATGCGCCAGGATCGCCAACGCCGTAAAACCGACCACCTGACCGATCACGAACCAGGACATCGGTGCTTCCAGCTTGTCGATGATGCTTTCCTCCTTCTTCTTGGAGGAAAACAGACTGCCCAGCGAAGAAAAAGAATTCAAAATGCTGCGCCACTGCAGCAGGAAAGAAAGAATACCGGCGGCTACCATGCAAGACGCACCGCCCCACAGCGACCATTGAACCAGTTCACGGTAGCTGGCAGTCTCAGAAACCAGCCCTTTGGACTGAATATACGGAATAAAGATACACCAGCAGAGCGTTCCGCCAAAGAGCATACTCAGGGAAACACGCGTTCCAGTGATAGCACCCGCCGCCAGGAAGATCGGATCCCAGGAAAGCTCCACCGTGCGGTGCTGCCAGACATCCGGAAGCAGCTTGTTATTGACCCAGGTCACCAGCTTTTCCAAATTCCACATCCCCTCCTTGATCAGATCCATACCGGTCATCAGGAATTGGCTGAACGCGGCTACGACCGCGCCCGCCAGCAGAGCGATACCGGCCCGGATCCCCTTCTCACCGCCGGAGGAATGCAGCACGTTCAGTGTTTCGGCCGCCGCGGTACCTGTGGGGAACGGCAGCTGCTCCACATTGATCATCTGGCGCTTCATCGGGATGGCCATCGTCACACCCAACACCGCCATGAAGAAGACCCAGCACAGCAGCAGACCGGTGTTCATCGTCTCTCCATGGATCATCACCAGCGCGGCAAACGCCGAGACCAATGTACTGCCCGTGGAATAACCGGAAGAACTGGCCGCCGACTGCATACAGTTGTTTTCCAGAATGGTCATCGGCTCTTTGGTCCATCCCATTTTCTGGAAAGCCGTCCACAAAGTGTAAGAAAGGATGCAGGCTGTCAGCGTCACACCGAAGCCCCAGCCCGATTTCAATCCAATATAAAGATTTGTAATGGAAAGGATACTGCCTAGAACCGCACCCGTCACGACTGCCCGGACGGTCAACTGCTTCATGGAGTCTCCACGATAAACTTGTTCGTACCACTGGCGTTCTATCTCTTCAGGAGTACCAACAAACTTCTGTTTAGGGATACAATACTCTTTCATGTATCAGCGGTTATCATATCCGGCTTAGCGACATGGGGCAATAAAAAAGAGAGCATCCCTGCTCTCTTCTTTTGAAAAAACACCTCTTTTACTCTCTTTTAATAAAAGAGTTATGGATTCTGAGACGATGGTTCAGTCGCAGGCGCGGTCTCCGAAGTCTCTTTTTCCTCCGGAGCGGGTTCCGTCCGTTTATAGGCATCCGCAGACAATCCCAGACGCACTCTCAGAGCATCCGCCAGCAGCGGTTCGTTCTCATCAGCCAGCTGCAGAAACTGCCTGAGAGCCTCCTCACGCATGCTCTGGAACGGCGGCAGACCGATACGCTCCTGCACGGATTTGTCATCATTGGTGGCCGAGTCGAATTTCTTCCAGACCTTCACCGCCATAGCAGCATAACCGGTAGCCTCCTCCTCCTGATCCAAAGCCAGCGAGTAGAAGGAACTCTCCAGCAGACCTTCCAGGATGCCGCGCACACGATCCGGTGAATTGTCGCCAATATCTTCGGCAACACGTTCCACCACAAACTCATCCAGAGCGATCTTATCCGGTGTAGAAGTCGGATCCCCTGTCAGAAGAGCCTGATCGGGATAAAGTTCGGCAAACTCTTTGAAATACTTGGCTGCCTCGCTGATGCGGTTATAGCTGTAGAGGAAATAAATCGCGTCTTTCAGGAAATTCTTGTGTGCCTTGAGGATATGTTCCCGGTATTCCGGATCCTGCTCAGCAAACTCACGATATGCCTTGTCCGTATTGGGGATCGCGTCCAGATTGCAGCGCACCTCATACGTCTTGCTGAAACGGTTCTCCACCAGACGGCCCCGGTGGAAAGAAAGCAGCATCGGCTGATAAATGGCTCTCCTTAAAGGCATCAGATCCGCCTTAGGATCACATTTTTCCAGTCCCACGGAAGCCCAGTAGATAGCGTGAGATTCGGGCAGTCTCCATTCCAGAGGGCCAAACTTGTCATCCACCTTCTTCATCATGACTGGGTCGAGCTTGTACTCCTCTTTCATCCGGCGGACTGTTTCTTTCTGCTCGTCCGTGGTCGGATTCAGAATAGCGTCCCAGTCCACTTTCTTACCCAGGAGCTCTTCCATTTCTTTGGCCCAGAAAGTCTTGTAATAGGCATGGCAGTCATCCAGATAGTATCCGATCTTGTGCTGGAAGAGCCAGGCCAGCTCCCGATACATATCCGTGCTCTTGGGATTATAGATCAACCCCTCATCCCGCAGCATCTTGATGCCGGCATAGACCCAGTGCCAGCGCTGAGCCGGATCGCTGAATTTGATGGAAATATTGTAGGCCAGATTCCACGCCTGCCAGTCCCAGACGGCAGCAAAGGTCGGTTCCAGCTTGGTGATCCAATCGGCCAGCTGGATGGTCTCGAAATAACGATCCTGATCGCCCAGATCGGTCATGCGTGTCCATAACACGTTGACGATCAGCCCTCTGAATCCACCCAGCGCCACAGTCGTAAAAGCCAGCATTGGAGGCGCGTTATCCAGTACGGCCAGACGGGTGAGACCCATCTCGGACCGCTCACGGTTGATAGTTTTCTGCAAAAAATGACATGTGGACAGTGCCGCTATCACGATGGCGGCCGTCACAACTTTGACCAGCTTAGAACTCATACTAGCCCTGGCCTCCTTTCACTAAAGCCAGCTCCCTTCGGGTAAAACAATACATCCCCAGCGCGGCAAAAAGTCCGCCCATCACCACAACAACCTGCAGCACAGCCCGGAACATCATTCCCCAGGTCACTGTCCTGCCGGAGCTCAGCAGTTCCACCGGCGAGAATCCTCGCACGATATCCGTCACATTCTTTAGCCCCTTGAAAATGACCACTGAAACATGGTCCAGTGTCGTCTGTTTCTCGATCTTACCCGTTTCGTGATCCACACCGGTCACGCCGCCTTCCTCGATCACCTGCGTCATCGTCCCGGTGGAAAGTCCCAGGATCAGAACGAACGCCGCAAAGAACGCCGCCACCGGAAAGGAAAGGAAACTGGAAGCCGAAAGACCGACAGCCGCCAGCAATCCCAGCCAGCAGAAGAGGATCGAAAGCCCCTTCACATAATTGATAAAGAAACCACCCTGACGGTAGAGGATCTCTAAGCCGTCGTTCATATCGAAAAAGAAAGTATCATCCTGGTCATTGATGAAGCGCACCTGCACATATCCCTTTTCATCTATCAGATTAGGAGGGACTTCTATCTCTTGTGAGACGTTAGGAGTCATCATGATCACTGTGCGCCATGACTGAGGAGAATTCATGGGCCCCACCTCCCACATCATCGGGAAAGAACGGGTATCCTCAAAGGTCGAGGTATGGCTCATGGCGATAAATTTTGTTTTCAGGTACAAAGGCTTGTCTTTCAATGTATGAGCCGCCATTCCCAGCGGAATATTCCAGACACGCATGTGACCTTCGGGAACGAGCTGGTACTGATATTTCAGCATTTCACGTATCTGTTTCTTCAGCTGAGCCTTATCCACTTCACCCTGAGTGGAGCCTTCCGTCATTTTCTGCTGGAAGATATTCTCGACATCCTGTGTCAGATCCACCGGAGCCTCTTTTGCGGAACCTCTGGCCACAAAAATCTCATTTTGAAGAACATGTTTCTGTTTTTCATTCAGTTTGGCGGAGCGGTACTGGAGCAATCCCAGGATCACACCTCCCGCAATGGCCAGCAACAGCGCGTTGATCGTCATCACGCCCAGCCACTTGCCAAGCCAAATCTTCCAACGGGAAACGGGTTTGACCACCAGCATCTGGATGCGGCAGTCTTCGATATCCTTTGCCAGCAGACTGCACGAAAGCCACAAGGTAGAAAGCGCCAAGGTGGTCACCGTCAGTCCCAGCGAGTAAGTCAGCAGGATCTGCACAAATCCACGGGCCGTTCCATCATCCTTGAGCAGTAGCGGCAAAGCGGATACCGCTAAAACCAGAAACACCGCCAGCAGTGCTACGATCTTGAATCGAAAGGCCGACTTGACAGTAAGTTTCGCTATGGCATAGATCGGCTTCATTTATTTCTCCTTCTTGCCCAGCAGACCGGAAAGCTTTTCGTTGGCTTTGCTCATATCTTTCTTGTTCTCAACGGTCGGCGCGGCTGGTTCCTGAGCCGGTGCAGCTGGTTCCGTCTTATTCAGCAGCGTTTGCAGACGCTTGGAGATCTCTTCTTTTGTTTCCTTTTGGACTGGAGCCGGTTCAACCTGTTCAGCGACCGGTTTCGAGCTGCTCAGTCTTTCCAGGATGCGGTCTTTCTTGGCTGGCTCACCGCTGCTGCTACGCAGATACTCCGCCACGTTGCCGCCGGAGGTCGCGCCCGAAGTCTCCTTCGCGCTGGAGCGGGCCTTGCGCACCACATCCAGGAAGTAGCTTTCCAAATTCTGTGTAGGAGAATCCACCAGAACATCTTCTGCACCTTTATTCAGATCCGTGCGAATGATGTTCAAAACCTTTTCTAAAGTCTCACGTCCCAGAACGGGAGTCGTGATACGCAAACGATCCGGCGTGGAAAGCAGTTCTTTCAAAGTACCAATGGCTTGGATCTTGCCGCCGTAGTAGATCACCACCCGGTCACAAACATCCTCCACATCAGCCAGTAAGTGACTGCTCAGGATGACAGTCTTGCCTCGACGCGCCAGCTCGATGATCAGATCCTTGACCTCACGGCAGCCGATGGGATCCAGTCCCGAAGTCGGTTCATCCAGAATAATCAGATCGGGATCGTTGATCAACGCCTGAGCCAAACCGATGCGGCGCTGCATACCTTTGGAAAACTCACCCACTGTTCTGCGGCGAACTTTATCCAGTCCAACCATTTCCAGAAGTTGTTCCGCACGCTGTCTGCGTTCGTCGGAGGTCAAATCAAACAAACTGCCGAAAAAGTCCAGCGTCTCCGCACTGTCCAGATAGCGGTACAGGTAAGATTCTTCCGGAAGATAACCGATCCGCCGCTTGGTAGCGACATGACGAGTCGAGTGGCCAAAGACTTCAATATGGCCGCGCGTCGGATTGAGCAGTCCCAGCAGCAGCTTGACCGTGGTGGACTTGCCCGATCCGTTAGGCCCCAGAAGCCCAAAGACTTCCCCTCGTCTCACCTCAAAGCTGACATTGTTGACAGCATGAGCCTTAGGCCGTCCCCAGAAATCCTTAAAAACCTTCACCAGGCCCTGCACTGAGACAACCGTTTCCGCTGTCGTATTTGATTCAACTTTTGTTTCGTCCACTATCGCCGCCGAACTCATGCCCCAGAGGATACCCCAAGCCGCCTCCGGTTTCAATCCAATTCATAAGGAACCATACATTACCACATCGCCTAAAAAGCACACAGTTCATGCCGGAATCCTTCACGGGTTTCTTCATCAAAAAAGATGATTAGGGCATATATTTCACCTAATTTATTCTAAATCAATAAAATAAGATATGCAGAAGTTAGTCTCGACTTTGGGGAGGATGTTCTTTTATAATAACGAGCTGTTTATGAGAACACGATCTGACAAGAGCGTTTTTTTCAAAGGGTTAGCCCTGGTCGTAAGTCTTTTGTTCGTTTCCTCGGCGCTGGCTGTGGAAATGAAAGGTGAGCTGAAGGCGCAGGATGAATTGTTCCCACTGGAAGCGGGCAAGGTCCAGCTTTCCGGTTTTCTGGAAAAGGATATCCAGAACTCGATCGAGCACTGGAACAAAGGAGTGGTGCCGTATCCGAAACTGGTGGAATTCTTCAGGACAGGCCGTCCGCAGTTTGCCCTGGGCGAGATGTGGGGCAAAGCGGTTCGTTCCGGCTGTATGTTCTACCGCTATACACAGGACCCTGAACTGAAAAAGCTGATGACCGAAACGGTGAAAGATCTGCTCTCAACGGAACGCTCTAACGGCAGTATCAGCTGTGTGCCCGTGGAACAGCAGCCCGACAGCGGCGGCGGTGATCTGTGGGAACGGAAGTATGTGCTGCTGGCGCTGGATGAGTATTATGAACAGGTGGAAGCGGATCCCGAAGTGCTGGCCAGCATGATCCGCCAGGCGGATTGTCTGATCGAGCAAATCGGCGATGCACCCAAAACGCCGATCACGGAGCTGGGCTGGAGCCCGAACCATATCGAGTCTTCTACCCTGCTGGAACCGATCATGCGGCTGTATAAGCTGACGGGATATCAGCGCTATCTGGATTTCGCTCAGTATATTGTAAAATCCGGCGGCAGCAAGGGATATAACCTGTTCGATCAGGCGTTCAAGAATGTACCGCCATATCAGATGGGCGGACCTTATCCCAAAGCCTACGAAATGACCTCGCTCTTTGAAGGACTAGTGGAATACTATCGCGCAACGGGAGATCTCCGCTGGAAACAGACGGCGATGAATCTTTACAATAACGTCCGTCGCCAGGAGATCACCATCATCGGCAACGGCGGCGGCGATCAGCCTTATCATCCAAGCGTTTACGGTGAAGCCTGGGATAATACCGCGGTGGAACAGACCAACCCGGATATCACCCGTATGATGGAGACCTGCGTGGGAATCACCTGGATGAAATTCTGCAGTCAGCTTTTGCGGCTGGAGGGAGATTCCACGCCTGTGGATGACATCGAGAAGTATATCTACAACGGTCTGTTGGGAGCCATGAAACCGAGCGGCGACGGCTTCAGCTATGTGAATCTGCTCAACGGTCAGAAGGTGACTAACCAAGGATGGGGCTGGAATTTTGACGATCTGCCCGTGACTTGCTGCAATTTGAATGGTCCTATGGGACTGGCCTATATCCCCTACATCGCTGTAATGAGATCTCCAAAAGGTGCCGCCGTGAATCTTTACAATGCGGGCAAATTTGAAACTCAAACACCTTCCGGACGCAAGCTCGGACTGGAGATCGTGGGCGATTATCCGCTTTCGGACAAGGTCATCCTCAAGGTTCAGCCGCAGGAAATCGAAAAATTCGAGCTGGCCCTGCGTGTCCCCAGATGGAGCGGCTATACCGTGATCACCTCCAGTGGACGCAAACATATCGCAGCACCCGGAAATTATTTCCGCATCAACCGCAAATGGAAACCGGGCGAACAGGTGGAGATCCAATTCCAAATGAGATGCTGTCTGTTGGACGCGCCTATGGGAAGTCATCCGGCATCGGAAAACTTCCAAGCCGTTGTCTGGGGACCGATCGTTCTGGCCCGTGACGAGAACACAGACGCGAATTATGATCAGCCGGTTACAGTTCTGGCGGATAAATACGGTTATGTGAAAGCCGTCCGTGAAACTCCTACTCTGCCCGGCACTCGGTTTGAATTCACCATCCCCACCGCGCAGGGAAATATCCGTATGATAGACTATGCCTCTGTGAACGGATGGGAAGACAAGAAAGTCTGCACCTGGCTGCCCAAGGCAAAATAATGTCCATCACAAGAGTGAGTACACAGCACGACAAGAGAAAGAGATCCACACAATGATACAGGATGTCACATTTTCTTGTCCGGTCTGTGATTCACCCTCGACAGAAGGTGTCAAATATGCGGGATCAAAACTGAAGCTGCTTCCGCATATCCTACAGATGGCCAGGAAGGTCAAGGCGCAGACTGTATGGGATGCTTTTTCCGGAACGACACGAGTCTCCCAGGCATTCGCGCAGGAAGGTTATCAGGTCATATCCAGTGACATTTCGATCTGGTCTGAAGTCTTCGGCCAATGCTACCTGCTGAACACAAAAGAGACATCCGCGTATCAGAAACTCATTGACCATCTGAATGCCGTTCCCGGTGTGGACGGCTGGTTTACGCAAAATTATGGCGGAACAGCAAATGAAGGAAGTTCCATTCAGGGAGATGGGCTGAAAAAGCCCTGGCAGATCCATAACACACGCAAACTGGACGGCATTCGTGAAGAAATAGACAGACTGTCACTTTCCCGGGTAGAAAGAGCAGTTGCGCTGACCAGTCTGATCCTGGCACTGGACGAGGTGGACAATACCCTGGGGCATTTTGTTTCCTATCTTCAGCAGTGGTCCACGCGATCCTATAAAGAACTTCATCTGAAGGTTCCCCAGCTTTTTATCAATACACAGAAGAATCAAGTCCAACGGGGAAATGTGTTTGAACTGACAAATTCTATCAATGCGGATCTGGCTTACTTTGATCCGCCTTATGGTTCAAATAACGAGAAAATGCCGGCTTCCCGCGTGCGCTACGCCTCCTATTATCATTTGTGGACAACGATCTGCCTGAATGATAAACCCAAGCTCTTCGGCAAAGCCAGACGCAGAGCGGATACCTCCGACATTGTGGCCGGATCGCTGTTTGAAGAATATCGAAAAGATGAAAATTCTGGCCGTTTTATTGCCGTGGAAGCAATAGAACGTCTTATCCGCGAAACCCAAACCAAATGGATCCTGCTTTCCTACAACTCCGGAGGAAGAGCGACCGCGGAGGAACTGCGGGATGTACTTTCCAGAAACGGAAAATTACTGGAAACCCTTTCAATCAATTATAAGAAAAACGTAATGGCGGAAATGAAATGGACTCATGAATGGATCCGCGAAACGGACGATCCCAATCAAGAGTTCCTCTTTCTGATCGAGAAAACATAATCAAGTCTTTTATGAAAAAGAATCTATTATCACTTCTTTTGGGAGTTGGAACGACATTTTTATTCAGCACACAGCAGACAGATGCCTGCTCTTCCCTGCTGGTGACCAAAGGCGCTTCCGCTGATGGTTCCTGCATGATCACCTATGCCGCGGACTCCGCCGGATTCTTTGCCTGGCTGGATGTGCTGCCGGCCTCAGACGGTTCCATCTATCAGGACGGACGCAGCGCATGTCTGCCGGCCTCCCTGCCCACATACAAAGTGCTGGGCTTTTATGCACTCAGCCGGGTAAAAGGCTTCCAGGGGATCATGAATGAACATCAGCTGGCTATCACCGAGACCACATTTGAAGGTCCAGCGGAATTGCAGAACACGGTCGGCTCGCTGGAATACACAGAACTGATCACCATCACACTGCAGCAGGCCAAGACTGCCCGTGAAGCCGTACAAGTCATGGCGCGTGAGATCGAGGAACACGGCTACATTGATCTGGGTGAATCTTTTTCTATCTGCGATCCAAACGAAGTCTGGGTCATGGAGGTGATCGGCACCGGTTCCAAAAGCCCGGAAAATAACAAGGGTGCAGTCTGGGTCGCTGTGCGTGTCCCGGACGGACAGATCACCGCGCATGCCAATCAGGCTCGCATCCGTGAATTTCCCAAAAACGATCCGGAAAATTGTCTCTACTCTTCCAATATCGAATCCTTTGCCATTGAGAGCGGCCGCTATGATCCCAAGAGCGGAAAACCTTTTTCCTTCACAGACGTTTATTCTCCTGCCGATATCGAAGCCAAAAAGTTCTGCGAAAAACGAGTCTGGAGCTTCTTCCGCCGCATCGCGCCTTCACTGAATCTTTCCGAGAATTATGCTCAGGGCGTGGAAGGCACAGAGCCTTATCCCTGGTCCATCAAGCCGGATAAAAAACTCACTGTGCAGGATGTGATGGCACTCACACGCGACCGTTATGACGGCACCCCTTATGATATGCGCAAAGGGATCGACGCCGGCCCTTACGGCAACCCTGTGAGGAATCGTCCCCTGACCTGGGAGCTGGACGGTGAGAAATACGGCTGGGAACGCCCTATTGCCACTCAGCAGACCTGCTGCACGATGGTCACACAATCCCGTGCCGGAATGCCTGATCCCGTTGGAGGTTTAGTCTGGTTCGGCTGGGATGACGCAGGCACCAGCTGCTATTTTCCGCTGTACACGGCAATCAGCGAAGTTCCCGAATGCGCTCATACCGGCAGTCCGGCATACTTTGATCACAACTCCAGCTGGTGGATCTTCAATTTTGTAGCTAACTTCACTTACGGGCGCTACAATGATGTTTTCCCCGATGTGCAGAAACTGCAGCAGAAACTGGAAAATCAATTTATTCAATTACAGCCGGCGATCGAAAAGACCGCTCTCGATCTCCATCAAACCGATCCGGAATTGATGCTGACTTATCTGAATGATTACAGCAATGCCGCAATCAACAAAGTACACATTCAATGGTCCAAGCTGGCTACGGATATCATCACCAAATTCAATGACGCATATATCCGTTCGCCTTACGGAAAATTCCCCAAGACCGGATATCCGGAAGACTGGCTCCGCAGTGTAGTCAAAGAAAGAGGCGATCAACTTCGTCTACCCAAAGAAGAGAAAAAAGAAAACTAGATTCGCAAAAAACAGAAATCGAAAACATCGCATTCTATGGAACTTTTGAAAAACAAATATACAAAACAGGTTTCAAATCACGTCCTGTTTCTCCTTTTGTTCATGGGCGTGATTTGTTCAGCACTGGATATACGGGCTTCCTGGATGGGGCCGGAATACATGGTCAAGCTGGATGATAAAGCCGATCAGGCACGGCTCGCCATCACCTTTCGGAACAGCCGGGAAGTAGGATTCTTCAATACAGATGGATTCCGGCTTCTGGGCAAGGTTCAGCTGGATGGCACACCAACCGGGATTACTCCCTCCACGGACGGAAAATTTGTCATCGTCACTCAGAACACACCGGAAAAGATCCTCGTTATCGATCCAAAACAGTTCAAGATCATCCGCCAGACTGAAGCACAGTCCGGCGTGTGTGCCCCGGTATTTGACGCGGAACGGAACAATATATACGTTTGCAACCGCTGGCCTCACTCTGTCAGCGCTTACAACGCCGACACACTGGAGCCGGTCTGGACGACTCCGGTACTCCGGGAACCGGCTTCCGCCGCGCTGGATGCCAAACGCGGTATTCTGTATGTTCCCAACCGTTTGACGGTAGAACCCGCAAATCAGGATCAAGTGCATACCCGAATCAGCCTGCTGAACGTTTCACAAAACGGTAAAAAGGTCAAAGACATCCGCATGGAAAGCGGCATTAATGATTATCACGGCATGGCCGTAAGTCCCGATGGGCACACGATCGCTGTTCTGCATAATTACTCCAAGTTTTTCCAGACGACTTTTCAAATCGAATGGGCTTGGATGAATTCATCCTACGTCACTTTTATTGACACCGAAAAACAAGCCGTCCGATATATCATCCCTCTGGATGATGTCATCCGCGGCGCGGCCAGTCCCTGGGCTGTGGAATGGACACCTGACGGGAAAACTCTGCTGGTCTGTCATGCCGGAGTCCATGAGCTGAGTGTGATCAATCTGGAGGAGGTCATCAGCCACATGCAATTTCAAGGCAACCGTGTCAGCTATATCGATCAGCATGAAGTGATGGGTGTTTACCGGCATCGTGTTCCTACCGGCGGCAACGGTCCACGTTCCTTTGCGCAGCTGGGCAGCAAAGTCGTAGTGGCTAATTTCTTCACGGACAACCTGGGCGTGATAGACCGTACCGCTTTGCCCGCACAGTCCAATCCTCCAAATCCTGTGAAAACCGAAGTCAAGACCTACGCGCTCAATCCGGACTATTCTCTCACCATTGAAAATCGCGGCGAGATGTATTTCAACGATGCCATGCTCAGCAAACAAAACTGGCAAAGCTGCATCGGCTGTCATCCGGATGGACGCGCTGACGGTATCAATTGGGATCTGGTCAATGACGGCTTGGGCAATCTGAAGAATACAAAGAGTCTGCTCTATTCCCATAAGACTCCGCCGGCCATGGTCACCGGCATCCGTCCCGACGCAGAATACGCTGTGCGCTCCGGCATCCGTGCCATTCTGTTCACTCCGGTGGATGAAGAACAGGCACAAGCCATGGATGCATATCTGAAAGCGATGCGCCCCGTTCCCAGTCCTTACCTGGTCAAGGGCGAGCTCTCCGCGAAGGCTCTGGAAGGAAAAGATATTTTTGAGGACTCCGAGGTCGGCTGCATCCAATGCCACTTTGGAACGTATTTCACCGATCAGTCTCTCCATGATGTCGGCACTGCGGTCGCGGACGATGCTCCGCATACGGATTGGGATACTCCTACCCTGATCGAATGCTGGCGGACTGCGCCTTACCTGCATGACGGCTCAGCGGTCACCATCATGGATGTGCTCACAACACGCAACAAAGAGCAGAAACACGGCCATACCGATCAACTGACTTCCGAGCAGCTGGAAGCCCTGGCGGAATATGTTCTTTCTCTTTAACGAAACCTGTATCTGTCGAATAAAGTTTACTAAAAATCTAATTGCTTATGCGGATGCCTTTTGAACTGCTGCTGAGTCTGCGGTATTTGAAACCGAAACGTACTTTCGTTTCGGTCATCAGCATTATTTCCACCATTGGCGTAACACTGGGCGTGGCGGTTCTCATCATCGTGATGAGCGTCATGAGCGGTTTTGACCGGGATCTCCATGAAAAGATCCTTGGTTTCAATCCGCATATCAAAGTCTATTCGCACACGGGCGAAGTCCACCGCTACGAGCAGCTTTGCGACCAGATCACCCACATGGAACACGTGAAGGCGGTCGCCCCTTTCTCGATCGGTCAGGTCTGGATGGAGACTCAGCCCGATGATGACTCTCCCAAAGGGATGGCGCCCTACCTGCGCGGCATCGATCCCTCCATGGAAGATCAGATCAGCGTGCTGCCCAAGAGCATCATCGAAGGTGAATTCGATCTGTCCGGACGCGGACTGGTCATCGGCTCAGTGATGGCACGAAACCTGCATCTGGATGTCGGCGACGTGGTCGCGCTCTACAGTCCCTCCCAGCTGCAGAAAATGCGTCTGTCCCAGGAAGCCGGCGAACCCGAAGCGATCCTGGCTGACAACTATGAAATCAAGGGCATCTACGATGTCGGCTTCTTTGAGTACAACGCCTCTTTCCTTATCACCTCCATGCTGAACTTTCAGGAGCTGTTCAACACCGGCGAAACAGTCCAGGGGCTGATGGTCATGCTGGATGATCCTCGCAACTGTGACACGATCGCCAAAAAACTGGATGATGCCCTGGGGTTCTCCTATTACGTCAGTACCTGGAAGGAGGAAAACGCCCAGCTCGTCAATGCTCTGGCTGTGGAAAAGAACGTCATGTTCTACATTCTGTTCTTGATCATGATCGTGGCCGGTTTCGGCATCGCCAATGCGCTGATCACTTTCGTTTTCCAGAAAACACGCGAGATCGGCATCCTGAAAGCGATCGGTGCCACACGAATGCAGATCCTTTTCATCTTTCTCAATCAAAGCCTGATGGTAGGCGTTATCGGCGTGCTGTGCGGTTTCGGTCTGGGAATGACCGCCATCGCTTTCCGCAATGAATTTCTGCAATTCATGAACCGTCTGACCGGGTTTGAACTCTTCCCGGCGGAACTTTATTTCTTCTCGGAACTGCCGGCGATGATCATCCCCTCTGATGTCATCCTGATCTGCTGCGGTTCTCTGCTTATCTGTCTGCTTTCCGGTATCCTCCCGGCGGCTCATGCCAGCCGTCAGCATCCTGTCACCTCTTTGCGTCATGAATAACAACGAATTTTCCCAACCAGAATCCCCCACAGAAGAATTCATCCTCCAGGCCCAAGGTCTTCATAAATCCTTTTTGGTCGGCAAACGCAAACTGGAGATCCTGCGCGGCATTTCTATGAACGTGCGGCCAGGTGAATTCATTGCCCTGTGCGGTGCGTCCGGTGCCGGCAAATCCACACTGCTGAACCTGCTGGCCGGACTGGATACTCCTGATGAAGGTCATGTCATCCTCAGCGGCAAACGTACAGATCAGCTTTCCGACCGGGAACTGACTCAGATCCGCAATCGTCAGATCGGTTTCATTTTCCAATCCTATCACCTCCTGCCCGAATTTGACGCTCTGGAAAACGTCTCCATGCCGGCCAGGATCGCACGCCGTTCTTATCGTGAAACCATTGAAGAGGCCGAACAACTGCTCTGCCGGGTCGGTCTGGAAGAACGAATAGAACACCGTCCCCCGGAACTTTCCGGCGGTGAACAACAGCGTGTCGCCATTGCGCGCGCGCTTATCAATCATCCCTCGCTGCTGATCGCCGATGAACCCACCGGCAACCTCGATTCCAAGACCGGACGGGAAATCTTGGACCTTCTCCTTCAGCTCCGCTCCGAACGCCGCTGTGCTCTGGTCATGGCTACTCACGACACCGGCATCGCCGACCAGGCCGACCACACCTTCAACATCGTGGACGGCCGTCTGCTGAGCTAAACCTGAAAACTCAAATACACACAGGCATTGAAAAAAAAATCCCCGGCGGGAAATGACCGTCGGGGATCTTTGTTTACACAATATCGATCATTGAACCGGGACCAGTGCCACACGGAATCCAAGGTCAATGTTTTGGTAACCGGGGGCATTACTGCGCCGGGCTGAGGCACGGCAATTCACAAAACTGCTGAACCAGCTGCCGCCATGATACACATGAAGTGAACCATCCACAGCTCCTTTTGGATCGATTCTGGGATAACCACCTTTCATGCCTATGTCATAATTGTCCAAACACCATTCCCATACGTTTCCTGCCATGTCATACAGACTCCAGAGGTTCGGATGCAGCTGACCTACGGGATGGGTCATATTATGTGAATTCAAATCGAACCAATAGCCTCCATAATATCCCACGTTTTCATCGGATTTCTCCCCCATAATAGACAACACCTCTTTCGTTCCGGCCCAGCAGGCACATTCCCACTGCGCCTCCGTGGGCAAGGTGTATTCATACCCTTCCGGCAGGCGTTCCGCCGCGCGCTCCTGAGCGGTCAACTTTTTGCAGAACTCCATCGCGTCAAACCAACTGACCGTTTCCACCGGCAGATCCGCTCCTTTGAAGTGAGACGGATTCTTTCCCATAATAGCTTCATACTGACCTTGAGTCACTTCACATTTGCTCAGCCAGTATTCCTTTGTCAGAGTCACACTATGCGGCCCAACATCCTTCCAGTTGCCAGGCAAGGTGTACTTGAATAGCGCATAGCTGCTCCCCATCGTGAACGTACCCGGTTCGATCCAGATCATCTCCAGCTTTTGTTCGTTGGGTAAAGAGACCGTGCGTTTCTTCTCCGCGCGTTTCTTTAAATCCGCGAAAAATTTTTCCTCGGCTGCTGCTTGTTCTGGGGCGAAAAACACACCAGACCCCCGTGCCCTTTTCTCGATCATGTCGTAAAGATCACGTTCAATATCTTCCTTTGAATCGAGCGATTCTTGATCCTTTATCTCATCAACAGGTTCCTCCAATGCGGTTTCTGTTTGATTTGCCAGTACAGTGCCGCAGCCGGTCGTCAGCAGCAGTGCTGTCACCAACACTCCCGCCGACAAGCTCCGCGGCCGTTCTTCATTGTGTTTCTTTTTCATTCTCATTATTTTTCCTTCACTTCGAGAAATAAATCATTATTCAATTACCAGCTTTCTCTGCTGCTGGGTCACTTCACGCGTTTCCTGGCAATATCGTTTGGCCAGTATCACACGCCGCAAATTGTCGCGATCTCTGTTCTCGCCATCAACCGGAATACACATCATCAACAAGTCAGTTTTGACCATGACCGTCTTCGACACCACAGTATCTGTTGCGAGCACAAAGTCCTTTTTTCCTTCTTCGCATTTTGCTGAAGTGTCATCTATTGTCATATCACTGCACCCCATCCAGAACACTACCGCCGCGAACAGGATGGTTCCGGATATACCGTATGCGGCATTTGTCTTGTGTTTTTCTTTATCCAAAATAAGGGTATTGTGTTTTTTTGAAGCTGCAGGGGCATACTGAAAGATTTTTTTCGACAATACTCCCTGTCGCGTATCTTTCAATATGTTGTTTTTAATAAACCTCTTTTTCCGGATCCAACAGGTGTCTGTCGGATATACTCCGGCTCGTCTTCCATGCAGAAGGAGTTTCTGTCTTTTGGAATGCTGATCCCATCACCCTGGACTCCAGTGGCATCCATGCCAAAACGCCCATATCAAGGGCGCTTATCAACATTTTATCTACTTTGAGTTTTCTCTTCATAGGTATAACGACACGGTGCACATCAATCCACGCACCGCGTCGTGCGGTTCGTTAAACCGCACAGTCATTGGACGTGATCTGTCAAATGATTATTCAAATGACTGTGCTTTTGTGCTTTTACATCCTTGATTTTAAAGACTTAAAAAGAAAAATAAAAAGGCATCTCATTCGAGATGCCCATCATGACAAAAAAACTATTATGAAATGGTCGGGGCGGAGAGATTTGAACTCTCGACCTCTTGTACCCGAAACAAGTATTTTCATTTATAACTATTTTTTTATAAGTGATTTATGTTTTTTGTCGACACTTTTTTCGACACTTTGATTGACTTTATATTCATATTTTATCATACTTAATCAGCTCCAGGCAGGAGCTATTATTTTAACTTACTAGGTGGAAAATTATGGGCGTTTATTTGTTAAAAACAGCATCCGGGGATTTTCGTCCCTGTTTTTTTGGAAGCTACACTCTAAACAAGAAACGAGAAAGAGATATCCGACTCAATGACTGGAAAGGCACCCCTCCAGCCAGTGGCAAAGCTTCTGACTGTGTCAGAGGGGATGGAGACATTCTATTTCAACAATCCTATTTTGAGGCCGTAGCAAACCTAGAACGGCACAAGAAAGAACGATCAGAAACCCCTACAGAAACAGAAGTAGCTCGACTGATTGAAAAACGCAATGAACTGGATGAAACTATTTACAATTTAGATCACCCTGTTACTCTTGGCTCGTTGTGGAATGACTATAAAGAAAAGGTTGGCTCTTTCAAATGCGCTTCTGAAACCTTAAAGAATTATGAAGCATACACAAACCGTTTTGCGCTCTTCGTTTCAGAGCGACACCGTGAGGGATTAACTCTGCCATTGTTCTTTGTCACTTATGAGGATGTTCTTGCATTCCTTCAAATGATTGAAGACAAAGGGAACAAAGATAGAACTTGGAACGAATATCTTGCTCATATAAAGCGACTGTTTAGAGTTCTCTATCCCAAAACAGGTATTTATGAAAAACTCACAAACCTTAGATTCAGAACAGAAAACAATACTCTCCACAAGATATTTGAAAAGAAAGAGATAGATAATATAATACAAACAGCGAAAGAGCTTGCTCAAAAAGATTCCTCATTCTCTCTCATTTATTCCATGGTGATTATTGCCAGCTTCACCGGGCTTAGGCTGAAAGATATACGGCTCTTAAAATGGAGCAACATAGATTTTGAAAAAGGCAACATCTCTGTCATAACTTTCAAAAATAAACGCCCTGCCGATATACCGATGTGGTCTCCTCTGGAAGCCGAACTTAAACGTCTCCGTCAAACTGCGGATGCTTCCTCTGAGTATGTACTGCCCGAAGCGGTGACAAGGAGCAAGTCTTACCTGACTAAACAACTAAAGCGTGTGTTAATCATTGCCGGGGTAATATCTGCCCCTGAAAGTCTTTCTATCTTCATGGAAACCGAATCCCCACAAGAAAAATTTGAAGCTGTCAGTGAGGCGATAAACAATTCCAAGCTGTCCAGCAAAAGAAAACAGACGGCTCTCAGAATCGTGACTGAATATATTCTCAATGGTTATACTGTAGATGACATAGCTCTCAAACTTGAAATCAGTAAAGGAAGTGTTTCCGGCTATATTACAGAGGCCACAAAGCTATCCGGCAGGGAGATTATCCGAGGCCGCGTGGCTCTGTCTGATACCGTGGAAAAGAAAGAATCCTCTCCTGACACTGGAACAGAAAATGAAATTATCGGCTGGCATAGTTTCCGGGGATCGTTTGTAACAATGGCAATCAAAGCTAACGTATCTATAGAGCAATTGAAAAAGATTCTAGGTTCCAGTCTGGTCGAGGTTATCCGAAAGCACTACTTCCAGCCGAAAGATGACTTTATCAGTGAATTCAAAGACAAAGACCCTTACAAGGCATGATTGCCTCCTTTAAAAATCCGCTTTCCAACAACCTCTTTATTATTGCTAGCCAACTACGAGGGAAACAGTATCTTATATCTTTTCGCTACATAGTCACTCCCTTCTTAAGAAAGTAATTTTTGTGTGATATGAGTAAAAGCAGTCATATTGTATACTGTTTCCCTGGATATGGCTTTCCATGGTGTCTAATTATACCACTTATTACCACAAAATAAGTACTCTGAAAAGGATATATCTTCAAATAAGATCTGTATTCCAAGCCGATTTTGTTGATATCAATATCTCCCTCCAGTTTTGCCCGTTCATTTGGATCAGGTTTCTCACTAAGCCGGATATCTTCACCGATTCCCCCATATCTAAAACACAAAGATGTCTCCATTGTTTCCCTGAGTTGCATATTGCTGAACTAATCCCACCACTTCAGGTATAGTCATGAAGAATCTTGTTATGTCTTTATGAATCACTATTACAGATCATCCTGCCTCAATTTATTTCTTGAAGGGCGGGTTCATCCTACAGGAGAAACCCGCACATTGCCAAATTTCACAACCCTACCATGCCATAAATTCAAACTCTGAGTAGGGCGTATTTATGCCTTTTTCTACCGAATACAACACATTCAGGGGGCAATCTAATCACTATATTGGAATCACCACACAGTTTCATAAGGGTTTGCCTCCTCGACTGTAGCAATAATCAGCTATAATCTCTGCAATATATTCATCAGAAAGAGTTTGAAGAAAATCATAGTGTTTTTTAAAGAATTCAATACCATGATATTTATCCAGATATTTGTATGCCTGAGTCCCACTCAACCCGAACTGTTCGGTAAATATCTTGAGAAGTAGTATCTTCCTTTTACTAGTGGGCGGACATGAAGCATTTAGCTCCGGTTGTCCATGAAAACATTCGTTTTCAGTTTTGTAATTCTCTTGATTCATATCTTTTCCTCCAAAGATACCACGATCCACTTGATGGGTAAGAATATATTCCTACCCATCGCATGGAACATGATATTTAGTTGTTCCCTCCTGATTCTATATTGGAATCTATCAGAGACTGTATTTGAGACAATCTGAATAGATTTTTGGAATGTTTGCCTCCAATTTGAATCTTTTTCAGTATACCGCTTTTTACGTAGCGGTCGACTGTAGCAGCAGAGACTTTAAGCATCTGCTTGGTTTCTGCTAATGTTAGCAGTTTATCATCAGTTAATGATGTCTGTACATCAGCGCCTCTGAGGGCGTTGAAGGAATTGATCCTGTGGATCGAATCAGCCTTAGAAAAGGCTTCAAATAATTGCTCCAGAGTTGGAGCTGTTAAAAAATAATTACTCATGATTTATTCTAATTAAAAATTAATCACCTCTAAACCTCACCTCTTCCATATATAATATAGACTTATCTCTCAAAAATATGCATGTGGTATATAAATTTTATGCAACTATGTTCATAATCAATATAATATACACATAATTATCCACTTTCCTACTATAAGTTTATTCAATGAAAGACACACTTCCAAACAAAAAAGGAGAGATCTTCTTCAGTCTCTCCCGTAAAATC
>Ga0265298_10001978_pt1 | contig 29523 bp, 24 predicted proteins | sample AusTroGonzalo_MG_3_FD_193486 | JGI IMG/M metagenome (GOLD analysis project Ga0265298, IMG submission 193486) | Bovine rumen microbial communities from tropical cattle in Woodstock, Queensland, Australia - Gonzalo_01 | ecosystem: Host-associated > Mammals > Digestive system > Stomach > Rumen ...
ACACAAATCTCTGCGTTTTGAACTCAAAGGGGACAGTATGAGAAAGAAATATTGATATATTTGCCAAACTAACTCAGGTGGCCGAGTATCACCGGAATCGGTGGCCGACTATCGGCCGGAATATCTAGGTCCAATCTGGGATTCGCGGTACCCGGCAATTCCGCAGCCTATAGGGGTTACCAGAAACTTGTACTCAGGATGCTGCCCGGCAAATGCTATGAAGCGGTCCACTGCGAGCTTGAGGTTGTCCAGGCCTTCCATTGTGGGAATGGCGTAGGATTGGCCTTGCAGGCCCTCGCCCACTCCCCACTCTGCTCCAAAGTGATCTAACGCAAACCTGGCGGCTCCGCCGGCGTGCATGCCTCGGGCATTGCTGCCAAAGACAAATATCTCACCCGCCTTAAGGTTGGTTATGAGATCGGGGGTGATTCTGTTATTGATTGGGTTCATTTGAAACAAAGATAGTGATTTTGTCGTTAATTAGGAATTTGACTATTTTAGCACACGCAAAACACACGTCGGCCCACAAAAAAAATGAAGTCAATTGAAGTAGTATCAGCAATAATCCACGATGATAATGGACGTATCTTTGCCACCCAGCGCGGATACGGAGAGTTCAAAGACTATTGGGAGTTTCCCGGCGGCAAGATGGAGGCTGGCGAGACTCCTGAGGAGGCTTTGAAGCGCGAGATCTGGGAAGAGTTGGAGACAAAGATTGTGATTGAGCGGTTTGTCACAACAGTGGAGTATGACTACCCTACTTTTCATCTGACTATTCATTGCTACTGGTGCAAGGTTGAAACAGGCTGTCTTACTCTTAAGGAGCATGAGGCGGCTCGCTGGCTTGAGCGCGAACATCTACATACAGTCAACTGGTTACCAGCTGATCTGCAACTGCTTCAAATAATATAATATCTGAACTGACAAATGTGGAAAACAATCAGGTATAATGCGTTTTCTGTAATATATTTTTATTTTCACTGCAAAATTGGTCTAATTTTTGACTGATTTTGCAGTGAAATTCGATTTTCTTTACAAATGCGGTAACCACACATCGCTCCAATAAAAGCAGGCACCCATTACAGGAACAGCACCAACAAAAACAAAAGAACCATCAAGATAGGATCATTGAATTTTGCCACAAGCACAACAACGCCAATTGCAAAAATGGAGGCTATGACGATCATGAGCGGAGTTGGTTTGCCGTCGTAACCGGATTGGGTTTGTTTGTCCTTTTTGGGGTTGTCCTCCATATTGGGGTTGGTTTGATGCAAAGATAAGCAGTAATGGGAGTTATCCTATTGAATTCCCCCAAAAAACAACGCATCAGGAAACGACCCCATTTGCGTCATTTTCAAAAAACGAGTACATTTGTCATCGGACTATCTATATTGATTTATGACAGCGACACTGATTTTATACGGATTAATAACCAGTTCACTTGTATCGGTACTGGTTGGCTTGCTGGGCGCAAGGAGACGGATTGGATTTGGGTGGGCATATCTGCTCTCGATCCTGACCACGCCGTTGATTGGCCTTATAATTACACTTTTGTTTGACAAGTTGCCTTACGGCGAGCGCAAATGGGGCTGCCTTGGAGTGATTCTGGCTATCGTTGCTATTGTGCTTCTGATTATGTTGGCTCTTGGTGTTTTTGCTTCTGTTCTGGGTCCTGGAACGGGTGTTTCTGGGGGCAGCGTGGCAATGGCTTATGGCTTTTTGATAAGGTAAGATTGGCTAGAGAGAGAGGTTGCGAACAAACTTGACTGGCTACCAAGAAACAAATACATAGTTATAAAACGACGCATTAGGGTCGTTTCCCTTTGCGGCGTTTGTGCGAAATTTCTTGCAGGAAAAGATAATAGTGGCTACCTTTGTAGTGCTAGAACCCGCCAAGCCTCTCAACGATGCTCAAATGTGCGGGTCGTTTTATATAAATATCATATTGTTTGCAAACCTTGTTTAACTGATAAATACCGTGCTTATGAGTAAGAAGAAAAATTCTGAGACACCGGATGTTGTTGAAAATCCTGACAACCTTCCTTCTACTTTATTTGATGATGCTAAGATTGACATTAAAGGCCTGATTCGTGTGATTCGGGGACAGCAGGTGATGCTGGATTTTGATCTGGCTATGCTTTATGGCGAAAAAACTAAACGTCTGAACGAACAGGTTAAGCGTAATATCAATCGATTCCCTGATGACTTTATGTTTCAACTTGATAATAAGGAATGGAATATTTTGCGGTCGCAAATTGCGACCACAGAAGTAAATGAAGATGAATACGTTACACTTTTGCGGTCGCAAATTGCGACCGCAAAAGACATTTCAAAAAGCAGGAACAAACCTTTTGCCTTTACTCGGAACGGTATTGCTATGCTTAGTAGTGTATTGAGATCTGATACTGCTGTCGAAGTCAACAAGCGAATTATGCGAGCATTCACTGCTATTCCGGACCTTGTGAACAATAATACCCTGATGATGCAGCGAATACTAAACATAGAACAGCATCAGACTGAAACGGACCAGAAGGTTAACCAGATTCTGGTTACAATTGAGGAGCGGAAGCCTAAACAACTTCCTGAACAGGTCTTTGGTACTGGTTGTGTTTGGGACGCTTGGACCTATGTATCGGATTTGGTTAGGTCAGCCAAAGGAAGAATCATACTGATTGACAACTTTGTTGATGACCGTGTTTTATCATTACTGGACAAGCGGAACGAGAAGGTTGAAGCCACCATTTATACGCGATACAATGAGTCTTTCCTGACCGACCTTAATAAGCATAATGACCAATATCGCGAAATCAGTTTCATACAATTGTCCCAACGCAATCATGACCGATTTCTTATAATTGACGATGTCGTTTATATTCTGGGCGCCAGCGTGAAGGATATGGGTGTTGGATTATGCGCTATTACACAAATGCTAACACCGCCCGAGGCGATATTGCAATTGTTGAAATGATACAAAAGGGGACAGTCTTTTAGTCGCTTCGCTTTCTTAAGACTCGCTTCGCTCGAATAAGCGCCGCAAAGCGTCGAGCGGTAAAAGCGTCCCTTCGGGCCGAGCGCCCCTTTTGTTCTATTTATTGGCTTTATTTCATATCTTTGGGGTAACCATACGCAAAAAAAATGAAGATAATTCTGACAGGTGCCACAGGTTATGTGGGCGAAGGCGTGATGCTGGAGCTGCTTCGGGAGCCGCAGGTGGAGAAGGTGCTGTCTGTGAGCCGCCGCCCGGTCGATATTGACAAGTACGACTGCCTGACCCCGGATCAAAAAAACAAGCTTGAGGAGTACATCGTCAAGGATATGATGAGCCTAAAGGAGGCCGATACCCGACTCTCGGGCTACGATGCCGTATTCTTTATTGCCGGCATCAGTTCCGTTGGTACACCCCGCGATGTTTACAAGGTGATTTCATACGATATTCCTACGCATTTTGCCGATATCATGCCGGATAAGGAGCACATGACGTTCATCTACCTAAGCGGCGCAGGTACGAATCCGCACGGCAGTCAGTGGTGGATGAAGATTAAGGGTGCCACCGAGCAGTACATCGCCGCGGCCGGCTTCAAGCACGCGTTCGCTTACAGGCCCGCATTCATGCGCTGGGCCAAGGGGCAACGACGAATCCAGACCATGCAGTACTTTTTTATTCCGTTTTATCCCATCGCACGTCTGCTTGGCGGTGCCAACAGCATGACCCAGGTGGCGCGCTCCATGCTAACCTGCACCCGCGACGGCTACCCCAAGTTCGCCATCACCGCCTGCGACATAGTACGCCTGTCACGACGGTTTTAACTGTGAGCAAAAAAATCTTATTTAATCCATTAAAAATTGTACCAAACGGCGCCATCACGGATGGTCATGCCTTGCGGGGTGGTTACGGGGCGGCCAAGCAGGTCGTGGTAGATTGGGTCTTGTTCTGCTGCAGGAGCAGCGGGTACTGATGTGGCGTCATCGATATCGGCCACGATGGTATAGGCGCTCCAGTCTGAGGTGCTGTAACTGTCCAGAGCCGATGGCTTGACGTGGATGGTAACGCCTGCGGGAATGGAGCTGTCTGTTATGGATGGAGCGGCATCACAGTTGAAATAGAGGTCCTCAATACTGTAACAACTATAGAATAACTCTTCACCCAACGTTTTTATTCCGGTGCCAAAGGTAACCTCCTTAAGATTGGTGCATTCATAAAAGGCTCCATCCTTAACGGTAGTCACACAATCGGGGAACCTGAGAACCCTTATGCTGTCAAATCCACAAAAAGCGAACTCAGCGATTATTGTATAGCCCTGATCCGGAAGTACTGAGTAGTTACATGCCTGTAACAGACGGCCGGTAGCAGTCTCTATAATCACATTGCTGCCCTGGGGAGAGTAAAAATAGGGGCTTGATTCATCTACAATAATGGAATTCAGATTGTTACAGTACACGAATGTTGCAGAACCTATTCTCTGGACAGAACCTGAAATATATACGCTCAATAAGTTCTTGTTTGCATAGAATGCACCGTCTCCTATTGACTCTAAACAATTGGACGTTATAATTCTTTTGCAATTACTGATTTTTTTGGCAAACATTCCATCCATTATTGATTTGATGGGATACATTATACCATCTATCAGGGTACTGTCCGGTACAACAAGTTCTTCCATCTCCGATGAACCTACAATATCATACAAAACAGCAGTGCCTTCATCATCAAGTAAACAAAGTGGCATACCATCACGGCATTGGTCTTCATAATCAGGATATATGCCTATTATGGCATTCTGATCTCTATTATAGCCTTTACCTCCTTCTCCTATGATAGCACTGGTCAGATAATAACCGTCATCTAATCCGCCCCAGCCTAAGTTAAAATGGAAGTAGTTCTCGCTGTCGTAACCGTCACATATAAAAGTATGACCTTCGTCATCAGAATATCCGGAATATATTACCGGTCTGGCGGCATCAAGTTCCGCAGCCAATATGCTGTCCCACTGCGTTTCATAATCAGCCCTGTATATTATTCTTGCCTGCTGTGAATAATTGAAGTAGTACATAAGGGATGGGGCTATATCATGAGGATATGCTCCGTGAGTGGAGTAATCCATATCAACTGATATACCGCAATCATATATGATTCTCTGCACTGCATCAATCTTTACTTGAGCGGTATCCATAGTATAAGTAATGGCCATATTATCCCAGTCATATACGGACTGGCTGAAATCAACAAAAAGGGAATCGGCCATAGCATCACGATGTGAACCGTAACCTCGCTCAGGCCAGCGCCAATAGTTCATGACTTGAGCCATTGAACAAGCAACACATCCCGGATATGTTCTGCATTTACCATCCATGGGGCACAAGCCGTTATAGGGCTCATCCTGGTTCCATTTGGTCTTTATGAGCGGACCCACTACCGGAGTGCCCATGGGGGATGCTGATTGGAGTGCACCTTTATGCGGGTCGATGTTCAAGCGGGCGTATTCAATCTGTTCCTGATACCCTGCCAGAATGTTCTGTAAGGCTGGAGGCATATTGTCGGGATCAATGCTGCCGCTATCTGAATAACCCAGAACGGGTTTGACGGTGCGGGCATCGGCCGATACTATTACAAATCCGCCGCCGTCACGGTTATAGACATAGAGGTCTGTCTTGCGGCCGGTACATGCCTGGTAGTCCAGGCTAAGCTTGGGGCTGCCGTCTCTTGAGGGCGCTCTCATGGCGCTGCCACCCTGGGCGTTAAGGAACTGCAGCGCGGTCTCATAGGCCTGCTGCTCACTTACCTGCTGTGCGCGGACTATTGATGCTGATGCCAGTGCAAGGATCATCAGGTATGCAAACTTTTTCATCTTTGCTTGAATATTTTTGCAAAGATAGCAAAAGCGCGCAATTAAAATGTGTCAGTCCGGCAAGACCGATGTCAGGTCAAAGCTGTAAAGGCTCTCCGTGAACATATCCATTCCATAAAGGATATGGTTGTTCTCATCATAGGTTATGCTCCAGACTGAAGTATCAAGTTTTACGGACTTGAGGAACTTGCCGTCCCAGTCAAAGAACATCAGTTCCGCAACCGGGTTTTCGGGATCGGCCGATCCGACACCGTAATCACCGGCATAGTAAAGCACCATAAAGTATGACTCCGCAAATGCGGGATACCCGAAATGTTCCACCAGATTATCCTCATAATAAGGTGTACCGTCCTCAGTCACTCCCTCTGTACGGACATATTCAGGAAGTTTTCCGTCAAAAGAGGCAGATCCATTCTGGTGCACGGCAAACATATGGTCATTGTCCATGTCAAAGAACAGGATATAGTCCAGACTGGATAATGGCTGCACAATCAGGTTACGGTGGGGATGTTTTATAATTCGGCCTCCAAAATATTCCATCTCCTCTCCTTCTACCTCTTGGAGCAACCTGATCCTCTTTATCTCTGTGGTATCCTGACGCACGCCAAAATACGGTTCGCCATAGTAATCGGGATAATCATTGACAGAGTTATTGTACTCAAACGTAAGGTTCATATCCTCATTGAGCAATATGACATCCCTTCTGGATCCGAATTTTATCTTCATGTTATCCCGGTTGGCTATGACCGTCCAGATACCCTTAAGGTCTTCCCTATACCGGGTTATGACTGTAGTCTGACGTTTTACAGACTCTGTAAGGTCCATCATCTTGACTCCATTCGAAGCGCCGTCCATAAGGGGAATGAGTACGGTACCGTCCGATTTCCTGTAATACTGTCCGGACAGCAGCTTGGGAGAACTCAGGAACTCATTCCTGGCACGTCCTATGTTGCAGAACTCGCCAAGCGGCTGCCAGTTTGTGGAATAGACATGCATTCTTGGCTGCTGTCCGCCACTTGTCATAACCACAATGAATGTATCGCATACGAATATATCGGACGCACCCAGAGGCAGCTGTTCCTTGACCTCAACACCATGGACCGTCTGAGAGGACTTGTTTACATAATCCTGCTCAACCACATCAAATAAGAAACGTTTTTTGCTTTTACATGAACCCGCCAGAAACGGCACCATAAGCAGGACTGCCGCAAAAAGGAGTATTGGTCTCTTCATAACAAGGATTTAAAATATTTAAAATACTGTCGGCAAACATAAGCCAATCACGGCAATCATCCAAACGGGACCCTTATAAAAAAACCTAAATGTGCAATTAGGGACGGTTCTGTTTTGCGCGTTTTCATCAAAACATGCAAAACAGAACCGTCCCTAATTGCGCGTTTTTTTTACTTGAAGATCAGCTGGGCGAACTGATACAGGCTGCGACGCCAGGTGTGCCACTCATGGGCAGTGCCTTCTGATATGTAGCCTACTGCCTTGACACCCATAGCGTTAAGTGCATCGGCAGCCTCCATGACTCTGGGGTTCTCCTTGCTGCCGGAGCTCATGAACACCAGCTTGGCGGTATTCTTGAAGCCGTTTGCGCCGTTCACGTCATCCGGGGTGATGGTGCCGCCGCTGAACATACCCACGTATCCGAACTTGGTGGGGTTGGCCAGAGTGATTCGGCGGGTCTGACCGCCACCCATAGAGAGGCCGGCCATAGCGCGGTGAGCGGCATCGGTATATACGCGGAACTCTTTCTCAATGAACGGGATGATATCGGTCATGAGAACAACCGAGAAGGCATCGTTGCTGGCGCCGCGACCGCCCTGACCCTGCTGCTGAGGCTGGGGTACCGGAGCGTAATCGCCCACCAGATGGATGTTCTGGCCCTGACCATAATCCATCACGATAATGAACGGAACAGCTTTCTTGGCTGCAATAAGGTTGTCCATGATCTGGCCTGCATGACCCTGAACGCTCCAGCCGTACTCATTCTCGGCATTACCGTGCTGCAGGTACAGAACCGGGTACTTCTTATTGGGGTTCTTGTCATACTCATTAGGCAGATAGACAAAGCAGTGACGCATGCTCTGCGTTGCCTTGGACCAGTAATACTTCTCTACGATGGAGCCCTGCGGCACATCCTTGACCTGCCAGAAATCCATGTCATTGGACGGGATCTCAATGCCGCTACCCCATCGGCCCGCGCCAAAATAGGAGATGGTGCCGGGATCAGGCATGGCCGTGCCGTCCACAATGATCTGATAATAGTGGAAACCAACGTCCTGTGGGGCCGATGTGCCCGTCCACACGCCGTTCTCATCCTTAGTCATCTCATATCGGCGCCCAAGATCCAGCTGGACCGATGTGGCACCGGGAGCGCGCAGCTGCACGCGAACCGCACCCTGTGAGTTCACCATGGGGTACTGACGACCGGGCTGGTTTGTGATTACTGAGGGCTTGAAGTCCTCCACTGCGTCCGCATTTGACGGAACTGTTGCATTTCTCTGTTGCTGCTGAGCCTGCGCTGTAACAGCTGCAAGCATCATCACTGAAAAGATAAGTTTTCTCATACAGATGAACTTTTGGTTAGTTAGTTGGAATAATAACAGGAGCAAATATATAAAAACGTGCTACACATTTTATAAAAACTTATTTTTAAATTTGTACATTATTATCCGGGAAAATAAAACATGAACGATATAACCACAAGCGTTGTAACCATTTGTATGGTTGTGATGCTGTTTTGCGGGTCAATTATTTTAAAAAAACGCGGTGAAACAAAAGACTCTTCGCGCACATATCTGGGATTATTTGAATTATTCGGCGCACTGATTCTAGCCGTCGGCCTGATTTTCAGATTCTCCGGTATAGACCTGTATCCCGCAAACGAACTGCTCTCCCCAGTAGGTATTACAATCGGAGTCTGGGCCATCTCTTTCTTTATGCTTTACCCTATCCTGGTGATGCGCTCAGGTAAGTTAAGCACCGGAACAATCATCACGCTGTTCATTCCTTCGGCTCTGCTCACCCTGCCTCATCTGTTGGGCATGGAGTTCATTGAACTGTACAGTTGGGATGATTTCATTCAGAATATCACCAGACCGGACGTGATAATACGATTGCTGGGGATACTGATTGCCCTGGTTATTTCCATGCTTCTTATAGTAATTCCGTATAACTGGCGTCATTCAAGCGCCGATTTCAAATGGATCCTGCGGGTTACGCTCATGGCTCAGGTAATAACTGTGTTCTACATTCTGGTATTGTTCACCACAAAGGCAATAGTCCCGGTTCTCCATATGTCGTGGGTTGCTTTTGTATCTCTGTACTTTATCAGATATGAATTAACCGATAGGATACTACCATCGGCCAAGTCAGAGAGAATGGAGAACGACGAGACCCCTATCGCCAATAGCATAAACCACGCCAATGACCTGTGGAGCAACATAGACTACATAATGGATCATAACCAGATATGGAGAAACCCCGACACCACAGTTGAGACCTTGAGCAAGGACATGGGCACAAACCGCATTTATGTAGCCGACAGCATACGTGAGCACACAGGACTTACGTTCAACGACTATATGAACCGCAAACGCGCCACATTCATGGCCGATCAGCTTCGCCAGGATCCCAATCAGGACCAGAAGTCCCTATTCTACGATGCCGGATTCCGCAGCCGCCAGACTGCCTATCGTAATTTTGTCAAATTCATTGGCTGCTCACCTTCAGATTTCGTATCTTCACTATAAGACAATAAAGAGCTGACAGTCAGCTCTTTTCATATTTGAGACGTCCCATTTCATATTTGAACATGGGACTTTTCATTTTTGCAACCCTGTTTTTCGGAATTGCAACATGCCTGCGCATACACGTATCTGGGACACGCTGTAATATTGCAGCCAGAAAAAACAACCAAATTTTCCAATAAATGAAAAAGTGTTTCTCATTGGTGGCAGCAGCCATCGTTGCAGTGATTTTTAATTCCTGCACAGGTGACCAGGAAAAGGACGAGTTTATAATCAACAACGGTGAACCGGAGGTTACCATCAACCGCTTGGGAGGTTCCGTAGAAATCCCTGTAACTACTCCGGGTGAATGGGAGGCCTCCATTGTCAAGGGCAAAGACAATCGAGCTTGGTGCAATCTGAATAAGACACACGGCACCGCATCAGACAAGATCATTGTCAATGTAGACTATTTCAGTCTCAAGTATCAGAAACAGGACCGCACCGTCAGCATAGTAGTGGGGAGCGGCAAGGATTCAAAAACCGTCGTTTTGCGCCAGTACATCGGTCTGACAGACGGAGAGACCGTAAGCAATGACGAATCAGACAACAACTATCCTGATCTCTGGCATGGAAAAGGCGTAGGTAAAGGACTTGAGGCCACCACCGGAAATCCGTCAACTGAATTTGTCGTAAACATCAAGAATGTAATTGAATACTCCAAACAGACAGACTATGCCACTTTGTTCTCCCAGACAAAAGAACCAGGAATGACGGTAGGTGCAGTATGGAGTGATACTCTTGAGAACAACATGGACTCACTTCGTGTAGATATGACCATCAACGTCAAGTATGCCAAGTTCAAATTGGGAATAAAAGGAACGTACAAAAACTACGGAGCCATTGTTGAGCATGCCAGCACCTATAACGGCTCACAGGATCTGGCATTTCTCACCTCTACACTTTCCGTTTCCGACCTTAGGCATTACCTGAGTGAAGACTGGGATGAGGCTACCAATGATTGGAAAGCCGGCAAGGATTTGATGTCCCATAAGCTGATATCTTCAGGTTTCTTAGACTGTTATAGAGATCTCATGCAGGCTCAAGACGATGACGAGGATTTTGAAGGGATTGTTGTTGATGTTTTACTTGACAACTTCGGTGCGTTCATAATATCGGGCGCAACACTAGGAGGCAGTATATTCACATCAATACAGTATGATTCCCTTGCCGTCAGTGATGATTTCCACATAGATGGAAAAGTAACCGCCAGCTATATGCAGGCAGCCATTGATATTACAGGTGATGTCTACGCCGGCTACCAGAAGACAGGACTGGACATATGGCAGAGCTCAAATTACTACTGCGAGGTATCAGGTGGAGACCAGAAAGCATATGAGGCCTTGCTGGAACAGATGGAGGTCAACACTCCTGACCGTGATAAGCTCACCGAGGCTGCCCAGGATTGGATGAAATCCATCACATGCACCGATGAAAAAGACAACAATGCTGCCATCATCAAATACCGCTACACCGGAATCTGGAACTTATTCCCGAGTAAGGTCGCACGTAAGGTCAAGAAAATCATTGAAGAAGAGTACAAGAATCAGACACTGTTCGTGGATATTAAAAGCATGGGCGAAATGCCTGTCAGCAAGAAATAACATCAATGAAACAGTCTGATAAGATTGCACATATCATACTGACAGTACTGGTAATATATCTATTGTCAGCCTGTCAGTATGATTATGACTTACCCTTGGACTACAACAGCCCGGCCCCAGCCCCCACATCTCCGTTTACCCGCGCAGCGCGCATGGACGCCCTGACCATAAAGGATTTCCGACGCAGTTATGGAGTAGGATTCAGTTATGACGGTATCTGGGGGGAAAGTTGCAATCTTATGGATGTCCATTGCCGTGTTCTGGACCTTGAAGCAATTCAATCAACAGGAGACGATATCAGCGAGCAGCTGTTCAGTTCTTCAATTGACAACAGTATAAGTTGCAGCAGCATATCGGAATTCAGTCACAGCGTATTCTGTCAGCACACATCATTCTCTTTTGATGTAGGGGCAAGGCTGCTTGTGTTCGGCGGGGGGTTCGGCGAATGTTCCGAGATATGGGAAAAAGGCCAGACCAACGATTTCTTCTGTAAGGTCAAATATAAAGCTCCATCCATGAGCATGGAACTGCAGTCAACTTCAATCTCATCAATCATAAAGAAAGGAGACGGCAACCAGATGCTAACCCCCAATTTCCTTGAAGCCGTCAGATGGATCAGTAATCACCCGGGTGAGGCTGTAGTAGACTCTTTCCTTTTGTGCTACGGTTCACATGTAGTTACCGGTTCAAAGATTGGAGGCTACATTGAGGTCCAGATAAACATGTCACGTGATTCGCTCGTAGACATCTATTCAAAGAAGATGTTGGGAGAGGCCGCAGCCGCACAGATATTCAAGTTCAAATATGAGAGTGAGGAATATAAGACCGAGTTGAACCTGCTTCACAGCGCAGACTGCCGCCTGACGATCAAAGGAGGTGACCTTAACACCATTCCCAATGAACTGCTCCATTTCTCTTTCGGCAACACGCCAAACCTCTCCTCCTATGTAAAAGCATGGAGTAGCAGCCTGAACTATGATACCGATGACTATATCCACAATAATCTTGAGATGACCGACATGAATATTACGCCCATTTGGAAATTCATTCCTGACGAGGATGTGGCCAGACGGGTAAGGCTTCGTGTCGAGGGCACCGCTCAGGAACTGATAAAAGAAGCCGGATATTTCAACTACTGCAACACTAGTTTCAGGATTCCCGGCAACGTAACATGCAATATGGGCAAGGATACCGTCACATTTGGCCAGCCCGATGTATGCAATATAGTATCGGCCGGACGTTATGTTGCCACGGTATGCCGCGAAAAGGTAGAACTGCCCGACATAGGAATCAAACTGGTACATGTGGTCTATCCCATATACAACCAGCATGTCAACCTGAGTTGCGGCTACACATTCTACGGTGATGCCGCCTATAACGTATGCTGGCTCAACGGCCGTTGTTTTGTTGAGAAGGACAGCATCTACCCTGCACCGACAGACAGCATCATTTACATGAACAACGGCATACCGGGTTCATTGAGTCTGTTGAACGTATCATACCAGCCAAGCTACACCGTAATAGGCTACGAATGGCCGTACTCCATCACCCTTGACGGACAATTGGATTCCTCAAAGCCGTATTACCTTGTTTATAAGGAAGGAAAGGATTTTCTTCTAAAAAAAACTGACGGAACACCGCAGGAAGGCGATATTGAGGGACTGCCGGGCTGGAACCTCATGAACGGACGCATGGTACGTAGCAAGGAGAGCAAATACTTCTATTACTGGAACCCACAGGAAGTCTCCTTCTAACCGGACCTGATTCTTACAGATATGAAAAGAATAATCAGTTCATATTCAATATTGATTCTGACTGCAGTCTGCCTGCTGTCTTCCTGTTTTGAGAAGCCAGAACGTCCGGATCAGGAGAACGCGATCATTACAAGCGAACAGGACATCGACATAAGCTATCTTGGGCGCTACTACAACATAACGGTACAGCTTAACAGCCAGGATCTCAATTATAATGAGTTCCTGGCCACCACAGACTGCAGTTGGATAAAACTTGAGGCCGACACCGTAAGCCGCAACGGAAGGCTCACTTTTTACGTTGACCCCAACGACAACACCCGCAGTCGTGAAGGCGTCATCAACATTCAACTAAGGAATCCGTCACCCTCCAGACAAATCAACGCCCAGGTTACCGTGAATCAGCGCAGTCTCTCCCAGGAGGACAGCAACTCACTGCCGGACGATAGCATCGGCCGTAAGGCACGTGTGGGATTCGGTTATGACATGACTATGGACTATATGGACCCCAAGAGTGTCACGGAGCCCATTCTGGATTATGACAAACTCCTTCAGGCCGAGCTCAAATGGGGAACAGTCATCTCTCAGGAGGGGCGTGCCATGCAAAGCCTGGATCTGCACAGTTCATACAGCGTTGAGGAGATGTCAATGTGGATGAGCAAACAAACCACCACTGAAGTCAAGTTCCTGTTCTGCAACAAGAGTGTGACAAAATTCGAGAGCACTCATGAGTATGACCTGAGTCAGCAGTCTTTCGGATACAGCTCCCTGACCAAAGTAGTTGCCACACGCTACCTTGACGAAGGCAAGGTCCAAAGCATCATACGTGAAGGTCAGGACATCTTCACAAACGCGTTCCGTGACCTTTACGACCAGGTAAACGACAACCCCACCCGGGAGAATGTAAAGAAACTGGTCAGCAAGTACGGGACGCATATGGTTATCTATTCCGATCTTGGCGGACGATTGGACTACAGTGTCAACTTCAAGTCTGAAGAGACCAGTAAAGAAGAGATCAACAGGTACATGAAGTACAAGAACGGAGATGCTCAGGAATCCTGGGAGAACAAAGAGACATCGCACTCCATATGCAATACTAAAGACGGGCTTCATTTTGACATATACGGAGGTACCGATGAAGCCGTCAGTTCACTGATAAAACACCCCAACACAAAAGACCCCTACTCACAAATCGATGAGGTGGAACTGGGTAACTGGCTCAAGAGCATTGATCCCGATAACCCTCAGAGCGTATCTTTGGTACGATGTCTGCTGCAACCCATTTGGCAGTTATTCACCAATGAAAAGGCTCGCACAGAAATCATAAACCACATTCTTGAGATAGCATATTACGAGGCCGGCAATGTAGGTGAGCGGCTTCAGGAACTGTCACTTGACAACTACTACCGTTTTACCGTAACCGATGAGATGGAGAGTTTCAGCGAATCCCCGGACAGCACCTTTGCCAAAGTGGTCTATTATGACAAGCTGCCCAAAGTGGAGATCTGTCATGAATACGTCCCTGAACTGCGCTCCGACCGAAGGATCAACATCTACTACCCTATTTTCAGGAACCGCACCAACATCAGACGCGGCATATTCATAGGTGACGGAGATAATCCTCCGTCCGAGGTTACCTTTGATAAAGCAGGAGGCTGTTATATCCGTCCGTTGGATGGCTTCCATCCCGGCGACATAATCACCACCTTATATTATATAGACGGCGCATTCTATTCAAACAGCCTTGGCATCAACATCCCGGATTACAAAATGGAAGTAAGGAATGAGTGGGTCAGGATACCCTTGCATGATCCCTACCCCATAGTCAAGATCGGCCCCGGATTCTGGGTACGCAGGAATGCGGATAAAGAACTGGGATTCGGAGAACGTTACAGCATTACAGACTGGCATTATCAGGAAGTGGTATTAAGGAATGTGCTCTACGCGAATATCTTTGATCCCCGCAACCCGCTCGCATATAAGTGTTATGACCTGGGTTCAGAGGAAGCACAGATTGGAACCATACCCGACGGAATATGGTATCTGCCTACTCAGAAAGACCTGGATGCCCTGATTAAATACGTGGGCAATAATCCCAAGAGCCTGTTCAAGCATCAGCAGACAGGATTTGAAGCCACTTTTGACGGATGCATGATGTATCACGACTTTATATCCGGAAAGGAGCTTGATGACAGGATCCTGTGCTATCGCGGCGAGAAGTGTTTCATCCCGTTCAAGAACACACGCGATGATAAGACCACGGGCGGCAGCGCATTGATGTTGTCAACGGATTACTCCGTAGAGATATGTCCGATTGACAAGGAATACAAGAACTGGTATCCCGTAAGGCTTTACCGCAATTCAGGATACACTCATCCTCAATTGGAACAGTAACGAAACAGCAACAAAGATTAAGATATGAATAAAAAAAGTTTCCCTATTTGCTTTCTCATGTTATGCATGACTCTCTTCAATATGACATCCTGTGACCTGAACGACAAGGTCAACCTGAACACGGATGATGAAGATGAATCCATAACCGGTGACACCTCTGATGAAGGACTGACCAGAGAGGACTCGATAGCAATAGCACTACACCTTTTCTCAAACCTGTTATGCGACAATGACTCTGTTACAGTAACAACGCTTGAAAGCCCTTCACTACAACGCAAGGCCGACTTCGGACAACTCTTGTACGAATCAACGCCATCGGCACGTTACAGAATTGCACAGGATTTTGAAGACGCCAAGGCCAAATTCATGACAGATTTCGGACGGGTGATGTTATTTACCGGCATATCGGCACAGAGCGACACAGTCACAATTGATTTCGGCAGCAGGGGAAAACTGACATTCAGGCCCGAAAGAGGTCAGGGAAAAGTGGCGGTCATAGATATTGACATGCCTTTGATTCCTGATTTGACACAGATAATATTCTTGTCTCCCCAGGCATGGCCGCATAATGATTCAGACGGCGGAGTCAGATTGGGAGATACTTTCAGATCAAGCGACGGCCGACGTTGGGTGTGCGTGCAGTCATGCGCAGGAGGAGTTGAGTATGGTTTGCTTGTAACTTTTGACGATAGCCGAAATGACATCGAAGCCCATTTTGATCCCGCATGCACCCGTACTGAGGAATGGAAAGGCTGGCACTATACACATTATATCAGCGATAGTGACTGGCAATGTTATGTCCACAATTACCAATATGCCAAATCGGAAGAACTCCTTATACTGAACCGTTTCCTTTATGATTCCGACGGGCAAAGAAACGAATTGGCTGACAGGATATTGAGTAATGAAAGATTCATATCGAAAAGCCTGCATGATTGTATATTTGCGAATGGTGCCTATTACATCTGCGGAGACAACAACTGGTGTTACATGCCCAAGAAAACGTACCCATACAAGCGTTATTACTATAGTGAAAATAAGCATAAATGGAAAGATGAAACTGACAGTTATCAATATTACTTTATGGGCAACCGTTGGTTCATAATGCGACCCAATTATATGAATAGCCTGTTTTATGATGACTTCTGGAATTCATACAATTGTACCGTTGGCCGTTACCACATCCTGAACTATCAATTTGTCGATATAACAAATGATGACCCAAAGGGTAGTGGAATAACCTACTACCATAGCCGTAATCACGATCAGAAATACGACCAGAAATACGTCGCGGTCAAAGCCTATCGCTTTCACGGTGACTTTGGCAAAATCAATATAGAAGGAGATAAACTTGAATACAAGGACGGATTTAAACCCTTCATATTGAACTAGTAAACAACAACTTATTCAGGAATCATGCGTAGGACAATAATCTGGGCGACAGTAATCCTGATACTGGCATCCTGTTCCCATGACGGTCTGGAAAGGCTGTCATGGGAACAGTCACGTCAAGCAACGGTAACCGTTTTGGTTACTCCCTACGGTCTGGGTGACAACAATTATAACGACGCCATGATAGAGGGGATATTCGCTTTTGCCCGGAATAGCGGAGTCAGGCTCAAACTCCTGCAGCCTCAAGGTAGCTTAGACGCCATCAGCATGTATGACCAATGGATTCAGGACAACAGGACTCAAGACTCTGCAGTCCTGATACTTGGCAACTCATGGTATGTGAATGCGGTACGTGAAAAGACTCCGCAGCTCAGCGGCAAAGGAAGCAGAGTATTGCTCCTTGAGAGCGATGACACTATTCAAGGTGTATCGACCGTATCGGTAAAACGATATGGAGCCTCCTATCTGGCCGGTGCCATGACAAGCGGTTTTGACGCCCTTATATTGACAGCCTCACCCCAATACCCGGTCATAGACGAAACGGTAAAGGGATTCACCGACGGCCGCAAAGCCCATCCAGGCAGACATGACGGCAGGGATTGCATTACCCGGATGAGTATCCTGACCCAAGATGAGTCCGGTTTCAACATGCCGGACTCGGCCTATCGTTATTTGGCCAGACAGTCTAAGGTATACGGCGCCAGTGACGAATTCATATTCCCTCTGCTGCGCGGCTCTCAGACCGGAGTAATAAGGTATCTCAATGACAACCCTCTCACAAAACAACTTATGGTAGGCGTGGAGGTGAACATGAGCGGCCAGAGTTCACGCATACCCTTCTCGGTCGTAATACATATAGGACGTGTTGCATACAGCTGTCTCATGGAGTGGCACTCCGGAATTGAATGGCCGCAAGCCAGACGTTTCGGACTTGAAGACGGCATGGCCGATGTGGAAGTAGCCCCCCACTTCAGGAAACATATCTGTGTCTGGGATGAGCGTTATGATCAGGCTGATACATTCAGCCGCCTGTATGAACAATATTTTGATGAGGCGATGAGAGCCGAACGTGACAAATAAGCATGAAGCATACTTCACGACATAATCAGGTGGTATCGGCACTCGTAATGATTGCCCTGCTCATTTGCAGTTGTACGGATGATAAGAAGTATCACGTACAACAGGATGGTACCGTACAGACCGTAAAGGTAGCCGTCATCATGGACAGCAACGAGCAGGCACGATGGGAAAGCACTTCGGAATGGGCTCTTTCCAACATCCGTTATGCCCAGAAGGGCTGCAGCGGGAGAGTAGAGCTTGAACTCATATTCAAGAACCAGGACGATCCGGACATTCAGGATTATATGCGTTCAATAGCACGTGATCCGGACATTGCCGCCGTAATAGGTCCCACCACATCGGCACATGCCGAGCAGATGGCCAGAGCCATCAACAGCACAAAGGATAAAAAGCCCATGATAACTCCTTGTGCCACGCAGGTTGAGTACCAGCGTATATTTGCCGATATACCCTACATCTGGAACCTTACCGAGAGTGACATCTATCAGATAGAGGTGCTGATATCTTGTGTGGCCAGTATCCACTACAACGACTCCGTGCCCATAATCCTCCTGGCACCCGACGACGGCAATGACATTACACGCAACGACTACGCCGGATGGTTTGGTTTCATAGCCCAGGAGTATGGCATATCCGTTCAGGGAGTTCACCTCTACAATAACGAGAACGAGCTGCGTTCATATGTACGTGACCTATGCGGCACTGACCCCTCATATGCGGATAAGGCTCTTCTCTTCAACCCCTCTTCATTATCAATGGCTATTGCACTGGATGATGAGATTGGAAAACTCCAAGCCGCACTGAAGGAGGGAGATGTACTTTTCACACCACAAATCTACTGCAGCAACGGTTTTGTATCGGACAGCATAGCACTCAACGTCCGCAACGCAGTTTATGAAGGAGTTGAGCTCTGCTCATTGCCCGAGTCGGGGTTCTATCATGCCTACCGTCAGCGCTATAATCAGGAACCGATAGAGGGCGAGCCCCAGTTCTATGATGCTCTCTGTCTTGTTGCGTACGCATCGGCCCTTTCATCACAGACCGGTCAGAAACTGAACGATGCAATACGGTCAGTAGTTGACGGCCGCCAACCCGGTGGCAGCTCATGGCTTCCGGATGACATGAGCAGCAATTTCAGCCTGTTGGCATTGGGAATGACACCCGATATAGACGGCGTGAGCAGCTCCTGGACATTCAGTAACTCCTATAAGAAATACAACACTGTCTTAGGTAGCACATTCCGTCGCTGGAGGCTCTACGAGGGCCAGTATATCACTGTGGAATACATCTCCACCGACGGCGACAGGCGCACCACTTCGGCCAAGGACATAGGTACATTCAAGGCCGAGCGCATGCAGATTTTTGGTGAGCAGGACACCACAGCGGCCTACCCTCCACTTAACGAAAGGTGGGCGCTGCTGATAGCCGCCTCATACGGCTGGCCCAACTATCGCTTCCAGGCCGATGTGTTTGCCACTTACAAGATGCTCAGGCATCAGGGTTATGATGATGACCACATAATACTGATCTGTCAGGATGATTTGGCAAACAACAAGGAAAACATCTATCCGGGAGAGCTTTTCATAAAACCGGACAGCCCCAACGTCTATGAGCATGACGCCATAGACTATATACTCAGTGACCTGACTCCCGATGACATTGGAGAGATCCTTCAGGGACGGGCATCGGAACATCTGCCACACGTAATCAATGCCACCCCGAATGACAACATTTTCATATTCTGGAGCGGTCACGGCAGTGTGGGGAGCCTCTGTTTCGGAGAGTCACTCAAAATGAAATACACCCAGATGCGTGACATTCTCATCCAGACTCCTCACCGAAAGATGATGTTCGCCATAGAGTCCTGTTACAGCGGAGGTCTGGGTCAGGAATGCCAGGGAATACCCGGTGCTCTGTTCATCACAGCAGCCACACCTTGGGAAACCAGTCATGCCGACATGTGGAGTGAAGAGATAGGTGTTTACCTGTCCAATGGTTTCACACGCGGCTTCCAGGCTGCCATTGCCCATGATCCTGACATATCCATCCGCGACCTTTACTACACCGTTGCAACCAGCACGAGCGGATCACATGTCACGGTCTATAACACAAGCCAGTACGGCAACGTTTACAACGACACCATGGGCGAATACTTCAGTAACAGATGACTTTTTTTTCAAAAAAAAGGCTGGACCATTACAACGGAACAAAATGTTGCTTACCTTTGCACCCAGAATGAAACATCTGAACGCATACTTTTATTACTTTTGGTTTACCAGACAATATGCCGGGTAATTTGTTGTATGCATACAAATAAGGAATAACAGAGAGCCCGGACAGATATCCGGGCTTTTTTGTTGCAAACCGGAATAAAGAAAGAAACAAAAACATAAGACTATGATAGCAGTACTCAAAGCAGGAGTCTCAGAGACTCAAAAGAAAAACCTCATCAACTGGCTCAAAGGCCAGGGTGTAGGTGTACACATATCCGAGGGTCAGTTCCAGACGGTAATTGGCCTTATAGGTGATACCAGCCGTATTGACCCCGACCTGTTGAGCGGTTTGGACATTATTGACAGCGTAACCCGCATAACCGAGCCTTTCAAATGCGCCAACCGCCGTTTCCATCCGGCCGATACCGTAGTTGAGATCGGTGAGGGTGAGAACAAGGTCAAGATTGGCGGCGGCAACTTTGCCATGATTGCCGGTCCCTGCTCAGTTGAGTCAGAGGAGCAGATCACAGAGATTGCCAAGGCAGTCAAGGCATCGGGCGCCACACTGATGCGCGGCGGTGCATTCAAGCCCCGTACCAGCCCGTATGATTTCCAGGGAATGGGTGCCGACGGTCTGGAACTGCTGCGTAAGGCACGTAAGGCTACAGGTCTGCCCATTGTCACCGAGATCATGAGCGAGCGCCATCTGGAGCTCTTTGAGGATGTCGACATGCTTCAGGTAGGTGCACGTAACATGCAGAACTTTGAGCTGCTCAAGGCTCTGGGACGTACCCGCAAGCCTATCCTGCTCAAGCGCGGTATTGCCAGCACCATCAAGGAGTGGCTCATGAGCGCCGAGTACATCATGGCCGGCGGTAATGAGAACATCGTACTGTGCGAGCGCGGTATCCGCAGCTATGACACATACACCCGTAACGTGCTTGACCTTTCAGCCATACCGGTAGTAAAGGAGCTGTCTCATCTGCCCATCATAGTTGACCCCAGCCATGCCACCGGAAAGTCACGTCTGGTTCCGTCCATGTCACTGGCTGCCGCAGCCGCAGGTGCCGACGGTCTTATCATAGAGGTACACAACGACCCCATCCACGCCCTTTGCGACGGTGCCCAGTCACTCACTCCCGCACAGTTTGATGAGGTTGCTAAGAAAGTAATGGCACTCAAGGAAATTATTTAATTGAGAATTGAGAATTGAGAATTGAGAATTAATACTATAGTACCTGCGTAGTTATGATTGTTGGAGTTGTAGGATTGGGCCTTATAGGCGGATCGCTGGCCAAGACATATCATGAGGCTGGCTGGACCGTGTACGGCTATGACCTGAATGAGTCAGTAAGCCGTTTTGCGGAGCTGGAGGGTACGCTCAACGGCATACTGGACAGCGATAACATTAAGCAGTGTGACCTTATACATATAGCTGTGACACCGGGCGCCGCATGCCAGTGGCTGCAGGATCACGGCCATGAGATTGCCAAGACCACGGTTGTGATTGATGACTGCGGCACCAAGCGTAAGGTGGTGGAGTGCGGCATGCGTGTGGCAGCACAGCACGGTTTCATATATGCAGGCGGCCACCCCATGGCGGGCACCCATCTGTCGGGTTACAAGAACTCACGCGCCACGATGTTCCAGAACGCATCAATGATAATAGTACCCCCTACTCATGATGACATACAGCTGCTGGATCGCATAAAGAGCCTGCTGGAGCCTATGCAGCTTAAGAGGGTGGTGTTTACATCGGCCCAGGATCATGACCGTATGATTGCGTTCACGTCACAGCTGGCTCATGTGGTGTCAAACGCCTACATAAAGAGCCCGTCGGCCCAGCAGCATAAGGGTTACAGCGCCGGTAGTTTCCGTGACCTCACGCGCGTGGCCTGGCTTAATGAGAATATGTGGACAGAGCTGTTCCTTGAGAACAAGGACAACCTGCTGCAAGAGATACATACCTTGATTGACAACCTCACCCAGTACGCCAATGCTATGGAGGCCGATGATGCCCGGGCATTGTGCGCACTGCTGCGTGACGGACGTATTGCAAAAGAGCTTTCTGACAAGTAATATGGAGACCCCTACCCTTATCACGGTTCATGCATCGGGCACCTATGACATTCTGTTGCGCAAAGGAGGCCTGGCTGGCATAGGAGAGGCTGCGGCAGAGCGTTTCAAGCCCTGTAAGATTGCCATACTGAGTGATGACAGAGTGTTCCCGCTCTACGGCAAGACGGTAACGGAGTCACTGCAAAAGGCTGGCTTTACCGTTGTGAGCCATGTGATTGAGAACGGCGAGCAGTCCAAGACGCTGGATAACGTGACGGCTTTTATCGGCACGATGGTGCAGGCTCAGGTTACCAGGACCGATATGGTGCTGGCGCTGGGAGGCGGCGTTGTGGGTGACATGGCCGGGTTTGCTGCTGCCATATACCTGCGCGGCATTCCGTTCATACAGGTGCCCACCACCCTGCTGGCAGCCGTTGACTCATCAGTGGGTGGTAAGACTGCGGTGGATATAAGCGCCGGAAAGAACCTGGTGGGTGCGTTCCATCAGCCGGCACTGGTATATCTGGATACCGACACCCTCTCAACGCTGGAGCCGGATATCATGCGTGACGGATTTGCCGAGGTGATAAAATACGGGTTCATACTTGACAGCGAGCTGGCTCAGGTGATTGCCAAGCCCAACAGTTTTGACCTGGAGCAGGTGATAGCACGTTGCATAAGCATAAAGCGCGACGTGGTGGAGCAGGATGAGTTTGACAAGGGCATGCGCGGCCTGCTTAACTTTGGACATACGTTTGGCCACGCCATAGAGAAACTGAGCGGATTCACCATAAGCCACGGCAGCGCTGTTGCACGCGGAATGGTGATTGCGGCAAAGGTGGGCGCAGCTTACGGGCTGCCTGACATGACGGATGCTGTGAGCAAGGTGGTCTCAGACTACGGCTTTGACCTGTCCTGTCCCTTCACGGCAGAGCAGATGTACCAGGTTATACTGTCAGATAAGAAACGCAGCGCCGCAGACATAACGCTTGTGCTGCCCCAGTCCATGGGCCGATGCATCCTGCAAAAAATGCCGGCCACACAGGTTCTGGAACTGATGAAAAAGATTGGATTATGAGAGCTACGGTAAGAGGTACACTGTCTGGCACGGTACAGGTGCCGCCATCAAAGTCTGTGGCGCACCGCATGCTCATATGCGCCGCACTGGCCAGTGAGCCCTGCACCATAGTGTGTCACAGCGTGAACCGTGACATGGAGGCTACGGTTCAGTGCCTCAACGCTCTGGGAGCCCGGATAAGCTATGACGGCGGCTCTTTCAGCATAACACCCATATCAAAGGTTACAAAAGGCGCCACACTGGATTGCGCCGAAAGCGGATCGACACTGAGGTTCCTGCTGCCCGTAGCGGCTGCACTGGGGGCCGACGCGGTGTTTACCGGTCAGGGACGTCTGCCCAACAGACCGCTGTCACCGCTGTATGAGGAGATGACAGCCCACGGCATAAGGATGTCTGAGAACGGCCGCATGCCTCTTACCTGCCAGGGTACACTGCCCGGTGGCAACTACACGATAGACGGAGGCGTTTCATCACAGTTCATATCGGGCCTGCTTATGGCACTGCCCCTGAGCGGAGCGGACAGCACCATAACCATTACGGGTAACATGGAGAGCGCATCATATATCGGGCTCACGCTGAATGCGCTGCTTACCTTTGGCATAAAGGTGGAGTGCACAGGCAACACGTTCCGCATTCCCGGCGGGCAGAGATACTCCGTTCCGGCCAGCAAGGTTGCGGTTGAGGCCGACTGGTCCGGTGCCGCATTCTGGATTGTAGCCGGTGCAGCCGGAGCAAAGGAGATCACATGCAAGGGGCTGGATTATATGCAATCAGCACAGGGTGACCGCCGTATCGTTGACGTGCTGCGTGAGATGGGTGCCAACATTCTGGTTACAGCTGACAGCGTGACAGCACGCCCGTCAGACCTTACCGCCACAACGATTGACTGTGCCGACATACCTGACCTGGTGCCGGTGATGGCTGTAGCAGCGGCTGCGGCTCAGGGCACTACAAGATTTGATAACATAAAGCGCCTTAGGATAAAGGAGAGTGACCGCGTGGAGTCTATACTCAGCATGCTGTCCGGAGCAGGCATCACTGCCTATGCAACGGAGAACACGCTTACCGTAACAGGCGGACCTGCACGCAGCTTTACATATGATCCCTGCAATGATCACCGCATGGCTATGGCAGCGGCGGTGCTGGCTGTGGTACGAGGCATAGGTGTTACGCTTACCGACACTGAGTGCATGGCTAAGTCTTATCCGGGATTCCTGGATGATTTCAATGCTATGGGCGGAGAGTTGACAATTGAATAAGAAGAAACAAAATAGTTTATATATGGACCTTACAGATTACAGAGAACAGATCAACAACATTGACGATGAGATTTGCCGCCTCTTCACAGAGCGAATGAGGGTGGTAAACCAGATTGGTGAATTCAAGCGCGAGCATGACGTACCAGTGAGCAACAGCTCACGTGAGCGTGAGGTGCTGGCACGCATATCAAAGCAGCTGCCGGCCGACCTGGAGGATTTTGGACGCGTGCTCTACCGCTCTATGTTTGACATAAGCAAGGCTTATGAGGCTATGTACAAGGAGAAAGAGTCTCCGCTCTACAAGGCTCTGTCAAGCCTTATCAACGCTGAGCCCACCCCGTTCCCCAGGCGTGCCGTAGTAGCCTGCCAGGGACGTGAGGGTGCCTACTCACAGATTGCAGCCGAGAAGCTGTTTGAGGTTCCTGAGATTATGTTCAACAGCACCTTTGAGGGTGTGATACGTATGGTGAATGACGGTCTGTGCGAGTACGGCATACTGCCTATCGAGAACTCTACCGCAGGTTCGGTGAATGAGATTTATGACCTGCTTATAAGATATAACGTACACATAGTACGCAGCACACGCGTAAGGGTTGACCATCAGCTGCTGGCTGCCAAGGGTGCCAAGTTCCAGGATATAAAGACCATATACTCTCACCCGCAGGCTATAAACCAGTGCTCACATTTCCTGAGCGCCATGAAGGATGTTGAGATAATACCGTTTGACAACACCGCTATGGCTGCACAGAAGGTGTCAAAGGATCCTACCCGGACATCGGCCTCCATATCATCCAAGAGCTGTATTGACCTCTATAACATGGAGGTGCTGGCACAGGATATACAGAACTTTGACAGCAACCACACACGTTTTATCTGCATAGCCAAGGATGCACGTATATACCCGGGTGCCAACCGCACCAGTATCATGATGGTGGTGAACCATAAGCCCGGTACGCTGTTCAGCGTGCTGAGTAAGTTCAACGCCACTGGCGCCAACCTGGTTAAGCTGGAGAGCCGTCCCATACCGGGTCGTGACTTTGAGTTCATGTTCTACTTTGACATTGAGCTCTCCATCTATGACAACAAATTCGCATCACTGATAAGTGAGCTGGATCACTGCGGTGAGCAGTTCAAATACTTTGGTACGTATCAGGAAATAATCTGAGTGTATGAGCAAGATTCTTGTGATAAACGGCCCTAACCTGAACCTGCTGGGCCTGCGTGAGCCTGCCATATACGGCAGCCGTGACTACAACGCGCTGCTGGCGTTCATAAGGGAGAGCGCAGCAGCCCTGGGTGTGGAGGTGGAGTTCTTCCAGTCAAACCATGAGGGCGCCATAGTGGATTGCATACAGCAGGCATACGGCGTGTTTGACGGCATAGTGATAAACCCGGCGGCCTACACACACACCAGCGTGGCTATACTGGATGCGCTCAAAGCCGTGGCAATCCCCACCGTTGAGGTCCATATAAGCGATGTGGACTCACGTGAGGAGTTCCGCCAGCGTTCATACGTATCACTCTATGCCTGCAAGGTGATAAAGGGACACGGATTTGACGGTTACAAAGAGGCTCTGGAGTATCTGGTGGCAGCAAAATAATTTTTTTTGACTTGCCGCCCCAACATTTTTGCATCTTATGCGTCTATAGGTAAAACCATTATCCCTAGAAAATGAAAAAGTATCTGGTTGCGGCATTTGCAGTTTTGATTGCTCTGCCGGCGTTTGCACAGTCTGAAAGGTTTTATGAGTATGATGAATACGGCAAGGTTGGACGCAGTGAAGGCTGGGCCCGCCGTTTTGCCCATAATTTTGTAGACGGTCTGATAGGTGCCGAGTATTACGAGGTGGTTGATGACAACGGCAAGAAGAAAAATGACAAGTCAGACAATAGCAGCAACAAGAATAATAATGTAAGCAAAAGCTACCGTTATTACGGCCCCGGCCACACCCCTGACTTTTATTTTGGAATTAATCTCCTGTGCACCGACAAGCCTCCCGTAATGCCCGACGGTCTGCCCCAGAAAGCCGGTAAGGGATTTGAGTTCGGTTTTGCACTGGGACAGTGGGGTTACCACATGACCAAGAACCTGGGCGTGAATACCGCATTCTACCTGACACGTTCCCGTTACTGGTTAGACGGTCACAAATATCTTGACTACAACGCAGCCGGAAAGCTTGCCGTCACAGATGACCTGTATGATGACCGTGAAGTCAAGCAGGGTTATCTGCGTTACTGGAGTTTGAGGGTTCCCATATGTATGGAGATTAGTTCCGCATCAAGGCGCGGACCGTTCCTGGCTTTCGGACCTGAGCTGGAGTATCGTTTTGCCGACGTTTCAAAAGTGCAGTTCTACGGCGGCGGATCAGAGAAGATAAAGGGTGTCAACGTAAATCCCCTTGGACTGAACATGGTGGCACGCATAGGTATCAATGATTTCGGAATAATGGCTCGCTACTCTGTTACAAGCCTCTTCCTGAAAGATGAACCTCTCCAGACCTACCCGTTCATGATAGCCATATCAACCTCATTCTGATCTGCTTGTTTGTAAGAAAAAACATAGAGAGCATCCTGTCTTCCCGGACGGGATGCTTTACTTTGCGCGCGTAATTGGGCGTACCCTCTTTGCCGCTTGCTTTTTTTAGTTATTTTTGCATCCTGACAACACGGACAGTAACCTGATGAACAAGGATATCAGGCCTCTGCCGGTAACACTACATCATGATTCAGATTAAGGAGGTCCTTACAGACAAGGATAAGAAGAAACTGTTCAGGTTCCCTATAGACCTTTACAGGGAGTGCGATATGTATGTGCCGGTACTTATCGGCGATGAGATGGATACCTTCAACCCCAAGAAGAACGGGGCCTACAGCTATGCTGACAGCCGTTTGTGGATGGCTCTGCGTGACGGAAAGATCGTAGGCCGCATAGGTGCCATACTGAACCGTGCCGCTAATGAGAAGGATAACGTCAAGCAGCTCCGGTTTACCCGTTTTGACTTCATCGATGACTTTGAGGTTTCAAAGGCGCTGTTTGATACGGTCGTGGCCTGGGCACGTGAGCTTGGCATGACCGAACTGGTAGGTCCGCTGGGATTCTCAAATCTGGACAAACAGGGTATGCTGGTTGACGGTTTTGACCAGCTTGACATGTACATCACCCTCTACAACTACCCCTACTACATAGAACATATGAAACGTCTGGGTCTGACCAAGAAATGGGACTGGACCGAGACCAAGGTCATTGTTCCGGACCAGGTACCGCCCAAGATGGACCAGATTGCCGATATATCAGAGAAACGTTACGGCTACTCCATCAAGAAGTTCCGCAACATGAAAGAGGTGCGCCCATATGTCAGGAAGGCTATGGAGATTATCAACATCGCCTTTGCCAAACTGCACGGCGTGGTACCCCTGTCGACCAAGCAGATTGACAACATGGAGCATCTGATTGCCCTGGTAGGACGCCCTGAGTATTCGCTCATGGTTCAGAACCAGCAGGGTGACCTGGTGGGATTCGGATTCATAGCACCCTCCATAAGCCGCGGCATACGTGCCAGCAATGGTAAGCTTGGTCTGATATCGGCCCTCAAGGTTCTGGGTGACCTCAATGACCACCGCCACATAGATTTCTATATGATAGGTGTCCGCCCCGAGGACCAGAAGAAAGGCGTGGAGTGCATAATCCTGCGTGAGGGGATCAAGGCCATCCAGTCACACGGAGGCATAGACTGCCAGACAGGCCCCATGCTTGAGGACAATGCCAATGTGCAGAACATCTGGAAACACTTTGAGCATTACACCCACCGCCGTCGCCGCTGCTGGAGTTACGTGATACCCCAGTAAACACCATTTTAATTCTGACTAACCAAAAACAACCATTATGAAGAGAATCCTGCTTGCCATTGCGCTCTTTACTTGCGCATTCTCATACGCCCAGCGTATGAATATACTTGATGAGGTCAAGGCCAATCCACAGAAAGCATACGGAACGGACTACCCCTACACGTTTGACGCTCCGGCCCTGACCAAGTCACCCAAGGGTTACAAGCCCTTCTACATAAGCCATTACGCACGTCACGGCTCACGTTACTATTGGAACAACTCACTCTATCTGGAGCTGGACACCATCATGACCGAGGCTCATGAGAAGCATCTGCTCACCCCCGACGGCGAGAAGTTCTACAATCAGTACAAGGCTCTCTACCCCGAGTTCATGGCCGGTATGGGTGAACTTACCCATGTGGGTTGGGACCAGCATCAGGGCATAGCACGCATTATGTATAAGAGTTTCCCCGAGGTATTCAAGAATGGAGGTACCGTCCGTGCCATCTCATCCACTACAGGCCGATGCATCATCAGCATGAGCGCATTCTGCCAGGCCATGGTACAGTGCAACCCCAAGATTGACATCTATGAGCAGGCAGGCCGTGCCACCCTCCCCGCTGTCAAGCCCGATGCCGATGATAACCCATATAAGACTAATGCTCCCCGCGCAAGACTCCAGATGGATATGAGCGGATTCAACCCCCAGACCGTACAGGTAGGATCCAACGATGATATCGTAGGACGTCTGTTTACCAGCACCGAGGGTCTTTCACGCAACTCACGCCGCATATTCAGCGACCTCAAGAACCTCTACACATCACTGCCCAGCATTGATCATGAGGAGCTGTTGCAGGGACTCTTCTCAGATGATGAGCTCACTGCCGGATGGGAGCGCAGCAACCTGAACTCATACCGCAACTGGTACAGGGACATAAACGTGATGAAACCCATCCTGGCCGATATCCTTGAGCAGGCCAAGCTGGTAATAGACGGAGACTGCAGTGACATCGCATCCCTGCGTTTCGGCCATGACACCAACCTGGGCCCCCTCACCATCCTGATGGGCATCAACATGCCTAAGGAGGGCGTATCGGACCCCAACCAGCTCAAATACTATTTCCAGGATTTCCAGATAGGCAAGGCTGCCAACCTGCAGTTCATATTCTACAGGAGCAAGAAGAACCCCGAGATCCTGGTCAAGTGCCTGCAGAACGGCTACGAGG
>Ga0265298_10001979_pt1 | contig 29503 bp, 47 predicted proteins | sample AusTroGonzalo_MG_3_FD_193486 | JGI IMG/M metagenome (GOLD analysis project Ga0265298, IMG submission 193486) | Bovine rumen microbial communities from tropical cattle in Woodstock, Queensland, Australia - Gonzalo_01 | ecosystem: Host-associated > Mammals > Digestive system > Stomach > Rumen ...
AATGGCTGACAGGATAAAAGGCATTACAATCGAAATAGACGGCGACACAAAAGGGCTGTCACAGGCTCTCAAAGGCGTCAACAAAGACATCAAGTCAACGCAGACGCAACTCAAGGACGTCGAGAAACTTCTCAAACTTGACCCTCACAACGTGACCCTGCTCGGTCAGAAGATGAAACTCTTGCAGACCGAAATCGGACAGACGAAGGACAAACTGTCTCAACTCAAGTCTGTCTCCGATGAAATGGAGAAGGGTCTCAAAAATGGAACTGTCACAGCAGATCAGTATGATGCGTGGCAGAGAGAAATCATCGAGACCGAGAACGAACTCAAGAACCTTGAGGAAGCCTTGAAGAAAGTGCCGACCGCATCAGAGGCTATGCTTGCGCAGGTCTCTGACAATATGGATAAACTCGGTCAGAAGACACAGCAGGTCGGAGACAAAATTTCGGGGCTTGGTGATGCAATGATGCCGATCACGGCAGGGATTACCGCTGTTGGTGGCGCATCAATCAAGGCTTGGCAGGAAGTCGACGGCGCACTTGACACGATTATCGCAAAGACAGGCGCGACAGGTGATGAACTTGAAGCGATGACAGACATCGTCGAGAGGATTGCTGTCACAATGCCTTCTGACTTCGACACGATCTCCGCATCGGTTGCAGAAGTCACAACTCGTTTCGGTGTCACAGGTCAGCAACTCGAAGACCTTTCGACAGATTTCATCAAGTTCGCGAAATTGAATAACACCGACGTCGCAGGTTCGATTGATACCGTATCTGCAATGATGAACGCGTGGGGCATAGATGCGTCACAGACAGAAAGCGTTCTGAACACTCTGAACGCCGTCGGACAGCAGACAGGAGTGAATGCAACAGAACTCGCTTCAATCCTGCAAAGCAACGCCCTCTCATTCAAGGAAATGGGCTACAACGTCGCAGAGGCGTCTCTCCTAATGGGTCAGATGCAACAGCAGGGCGTTGACGCATCGGTCGGCGTGACCGCACTCCGCAAGGCAATGGCAAAGGCTATTGATGACGGCACATCTCTAAACGAGGTGATTGCAGAGTGGGAAGCGTTGATGAGTTCTTCTGCATCAGAAGCAGAGAAACTCGAAGCGACCGAGGCTATTTTTGGTTCGAAGGCATTCGCACAATTATACAACGCGATCGCAGAAGGAAATATTTCCTTCACAGACATCAATGCGAATATGTCTGACTTCTCGGGAAATCTCGAGAAGACCTTCGAAGCAACTCTTGACCCTATCGACGAATTTACGACCACAATGAACGAGTTGAAACTCCTCGGCGCAGAAATAGGCGAAGAGGTTTTGCCCGTCTTGGTGGACGTTTTACACGATTTAAAGCCTATATTAGACGACCTCAAGGAGTCTTGGGAGTCGTTAAGCGACGAAGAGCAGAAGGAACTCATCAAGAACCTCGGAAAGATTGCTCTGATCGCTCCTGCACTTTCTGCAACAGGTCGCGCGATCTCCGGGATTGGTTTAGGTATCAGCACGGTCGCAAAAGCAGGCAAGACTCTCTCGGGTCTCGGGCTTGGCGCAAAGGTCTCGTCAATCTTTGGCGGTGGCTCTTTAACGACAGCAGGAGCAACAGCAGGCGCGTCGATCGGTTCTGCACTTGCAGGCGGTCTTGCAGGCGCACTTGCAGGCGGTGTTGTTGGAAAAGCACTCGACAACTATGTCATCGCTCCGATCTTGGAAAGGTTCGGGTCAGAAGACGCGGATTGGTATAAAAATTTCAAATGGTTCGGTGACGGTGGCTTCTTTGATGAGATGTTTGACTTCAACTCCGCACAGGAAGCCCTTGACGTTTACGCTGATGCTTTTTCTGCAATGGGCGCAGACATCAAGGCAGGAGTTGACCAAGACGTCGCAAATGTCAAGGCAGGCTTTGGAGAAATTACAGAGTTCCTCGGCGAGTCTGTTGATGATGATGTCGCACTCCTCTCGGAAGGTTGGAACACAATCACAGAGGGCGCATCGGACGCGTGGGACAACGTGAAGACAGGCGTCGTCGATGCTTGGGACAATGTCAAGGAAACCTTCAAAGATTGGAAAGACGGAGTTTTTGAGACCTTCGGCGATATATGGGACAAGATCAAGGGCATTTGGGACGATCTCGGCGAGATGTTCGAGGCGGGCTTTGATTTGAAACTCCCGCATATTACCGTGAGCGGTGGTGTCCCGCCTTATGGAATAAACGGAATGGGAACACTCCCGAAGTTCAACGTCGATTGGTATGCGAACGGTGGAATTTTGACATCTCCGACAATCTTCGGAATGCAGAACGGTCGCTTTCTTGGTGGCGGTGAAGCAGGAGCAGAGGCGGTGCTTCCTTTGAGCAATCTTGAGACTATGATTGCAGGTGCGATGACACAGGCACTCGGCAACGGTGGCGACACGATCATCAATGTCTCGATTGACAACAACAATCTTGGCTCGGTGCTTCTGACAGCACAGCAGATGATGTCATTGAGGAGAGGCAAATGAGCAACTACAATGATTTTCCAATTAAAATAAATAATACACCAATCCCTGTCCCTATCGAATGGAGCGAAAACTCTGTGATCGTTGAGAATGCACTCACGACCGAAGCAGGGACAGACGTCATAGACGTTTTGAGAGTGGATAAACTGACCGTGACGGCGTCTTTTGACGTCTCATCGTCTTGGTTGTCCACTTTCAAAGGTTGGTCGAACTCGACAAGCGCACTCGCGGTCAAGATATATGACCCTGTGACAGACGCATATGTTGAGCGTTCGATGAGAATGAGGAACTTCATCAACAATCTTGTCAAAGACTCTGACAGAACGAGCGGAACGGTCGGACTTTGGAATGTTTCCTTCGATCTGATTGAGTTTTAAGAGGTCGCAATGTATATCACAAGCGCAGACTTTCAGACAAAAATCAAAGATAAAATTCGTCGCCTGCATTGGAGCGGAGTCATACAGACACCGACTCCTATTTCTTTTGACGACGACGACATCATCTCGGGTCAGATTACGAGAGCAATCTCGGGAGAAAAACTCGAGATCGGTTCGGTCTATTCTTCGCAACTCACTCTCGAGGTCAATCTTCCGAGCGTTTCCCGGTATGAATTGTACGGTTGCGAAATTTCAATTTCCTGCTCGATAGACGGCGCACTTGATGTCGTGCCTATGGGCGAGTACATCATCACCGAAGCAAATCAAAGCGCGAGCAAGATCACGATCACGGCATTTGATGCGATGATCAAATTTGACGACGTTTCTTTCTCTCCTTCTGTCAATAACTCAATTCAGACGCCTTATGCTTGGCTCTCGGAGATGTGTCTCGCCTGTGGCGTGACTCTTGGCTCTACTTCCGCAGAGATTGGCGCACTTGCGAACGGAAACAGAAGCACAGGCTTCGCTGATGTCGTCTCTGACGTCTCAACGTGGCGTGATGTTCTTGGCTATCTCGGGGCATATCTCGGCGCATTCGCATACATCGGGCGCGACGGTCATCTGTATATGGGCGTATATGGCTCTATTTCGGCTGACACCGTGCCTGCATCGTTTCGCGTGACGTCTAACCTGTCTGATTTTAGAACGACCTATGACGGGCTTTATGCGACGTACAAAGACGGCGGTGTGCAGGAATATGTGAGCAACTCGAACACAGGCGGGATTGTTCTCGACATAGGAGTCAATCCTTTCCTGCAATTTTCAAATACCACCAACAGACAGAACGCATTGCAGGAGATCATCAACAAATTCAACGGCGTCTATTATGTGCCGTATGAGTCAGAGATGCCTCTCATTCCGTATTATGACCCGGGAGATGTTCTCACATTCGTCGACAATCAAGCAGGTGCATATGACATCGGCGCGATCACAGAGATCACCTATACGATCGGCGGGACGATGACGGTCTCTTGTTCGGGAGACAATCCTCGTCTCACATCGGCACAGGACAGGTTCTCGAAAACGGTCGCAGGACTCTCGAAGGATTACAACAACGGGCAGGAAGTCGGAAGTAAAAATTTTTGGCTTCTTCATACCGAGAACACATCGGCTCTCACGGTCGGAAACACGAAGACAAAGGTCGCGCAGATTGATTGGACGCAGACAGTTGACGTTCAGCGAATGGGCTTTATGTTCACAGCAGAAGCAGACCTCTCTGCGACAGCGACGGTCAAGATTTTGATCACCGTCGACGACTCTGCGACGTATGAGTTCGAAGGGACAGAACAAAAGGCGATGTATGGCAAAAGAATTTTGGCTTCTTCCTGCGGTTTCAGAGTCACCGGGAAAGGGACTCATTCCGCAATCGTATATATGACCGTGACAGACACGCCTACACTTTGGAGCGATTTAATATGAGTGCAACAATCGGCATAAATGATCTTAAATTCGTTATATTTGGAGCAGGTCACGACTACACTCTCGCAGACTCGGGAGACGGTGACGTGCAGGTGTTCTCTCACCCGTTCGTCCCTAAAAACTCGAAGAACTACGCGGGTCAATGGTTTTTTCTTGTACCCGATGAGAACGGAGACCCTCTCGATGCTGTCAAGGACGACGTCGCACATTGCACATTTACACCTGCAATCGGTTCGACGTTCAGCACGGTCGGAGATGTGACGGTCGAGTGCCACTATCACAGGGAATATGTTCACGACGAGGAGACAATCGTTGTCGACAAGACCGTCAAGCAGATCATCACGGTTGTCAATCACGGTTCAGTTTCATCGCATACAAACAACCTCGACGTTTATTCTGACGGGTACGGTTTCATCAGACCACTCACAACGAGCGGTGTTGAAGTCAAAGATTATGTTTTGACATCGAACAATTCGGTCAAGAAACTTTCCTCAATTCCTTGGAGAGCGACAGGACTCGGAGCAGATGAACTCACGGGTTTCTTTTCTTCGAATAGTCTCACGGACGTCTCCGAACTCGCTTTTGCTGATGTCTCTAATTGCACAAAGTTATACGGCGTTTTCGGTGGCTGTTCTTCGCTTTCAGACATTTCTGCTGTCGCAGGTTGGGACGTTTCAAACGTAGAGGTGATCTATCACTTCGGCTATTATTCAGACATAGCATCACTTGAAGCACTCATAAATTGGAGAACGCCAAGATTAACAAATTTACACGCTTTCCTGCAACACGCGGAGAGCCTCACAAGCCTGCACGGATTGGAGAACATCGACGTCTCGAACGTGACGGATATGTCATATATCTGTGATATGTGCGTATCACTCTCCGATATATCTGCATTGGCTAATTGGAACACAGACAATGTCGAGACTATTTCCTGCGGTTTCATTGGTACATTGATCACAAACTTGAACGCGTTCCTGCTTTGGACGATGCCAAGTCTTGAAGACATCTCGCAGATGTGTGAAAACTGTGAGCATCTTGTTGACCTTGCAGGGCTTGCAAATTGGGTCTCAAAACTAATCACGGTCAGCGGTGCTTTCTCGGGTTGCATTTCTTTGACCGATGTGAGCGGTTTGAGCGCACTCGACACGTCTGACGTTGTTGACTATTCAAGTGCTTTTGAGTATGACATCAAACTCACAAGCCTGCACGGTTTGGAGAGTTGGAACTTTGCAAGCGGTGAGAACTTTTATCGAATGTGCAAAGGTTGCACTTGGCTCTCTGACATCTCTGCACTTTCAAACAAAGATATGTCAAACGCAACTCGAACAGATGAAATGTTTTCGGGCAATGCTTGGATTTTATCCGTTGACGACCTTGCGTCGTGGAGATTGTTTACAACTACGGTCGGCAATATGTTCGGCGGGAACATTAAAGCCTGCTATTCATCAAAGATCAATAAGAACTTATACGAGACCGCATATTATTACTACGACTATGCAGGAACACAATACGTCAATTCCGAAGTGCAGGACGAAGACACACCTCTCACATACTTCTCCTACGATGCAACGAAGGCGTCTCTGTGGGGCATAACAGGCTCAAATTTGAACGCATTCGACTCTCGTTGGTCAAATAGACCTTCGTGGAATTAAAGGGCAAATATGGCGACACATACGACAAACTACAACCTCATAAAACCCGACGCAACTGACCCGTTCGGAGATTTCCGAGGCGACTACAACGACAACCTTGACATCATCGACGCAAATCTCGGCGGTGGCGGTGGTTCTTCGTCTCTTGCAGGACTCTCTGACGTCAATCTAACGACACCCACAGACGGACAGGTTTTGACCTATGACGGCAACAATTCCGAGTGGGTAAACTCTAATCCCCCGGGCGGTGGCGACTCGGTGTCTTGGACTCAATTACAAGCGAGCGGGACGCAGATCGCACAAATTGAAATTAACGGCGTCACAACGGACGTTTACGCTCCGAGCGGTGGCGGTGGCGGTGGTCATACATACTCAACATCGGAGCAGGTCGTCGGAACGTGGCTCGGCGAGACTCTATACGAAAGGAGTTTCGTATATACGGGAAATATCGCAGACGGTGCGTGGGTTACTGTTGATAATTCATATTCGCCTGCAAATATCGGCGTATATTTCCTTGAGCATATCTGCTTTAAATTATCGGGATTTACGACGTTATACTCAAGTTACGGCGGGCAGACTTTAGACGTCGGCATTGAGTCGGCGGGCAAGTTATACGTCGAGAATTTCACGGGCAACACCGTAACAAAAGTATGGTTCACCATAAGATATACAAAAATATGATAAACAGCAGACAAAAGGAGAACAGAATGAGATGAGCGAGAACATATGGATTGCATTGATCTCGTTGTTCGGAACTTTCGCAGGAACAATCGGGGGAATACTAACCTCGAACAAACTCACAGGTTATCGCATCGAACGCCTCGAGGAGCAGATGAAAAAATACAACAATCTGATTGAGAGGACATTCAATCTCGAAAAGTCTGCGGAATTGCAGGAAGAAAAAATTAAAGTCGCAAATCATCGTATTGATGATCTTGAAAGAAAAGCAGAAAGAGAGGGAAATTGATATGAGTAATAGAGTTTATGACATTTTGAAATATATCGCGCAGATCGTTCTGCCTGCTATTGGGGCTTTGTATTTCGGACTCGCGAGCATTTGGGGACTTCCTTATGCACAGGAGATCGTCGGCACAATCACCTGCATTGATGCCTTTCTCGGCGCGCTTCTCGGCATTTCATCGGTTCAGTACAAGAGGAAAAATGACAATGGTTGAGAACACTTTCATCATCTTCGCATCGGTTCTTTGCGTATGCTCGGCATTTGGTGCGCTTTTCTTCGCATATCTTGAGCAGATCAGAAAGGGTTGACAATGGAACTAAACGGAATAGACGTATCAATCTATCAGCCAAACATCTTATGGGGAACGGTCGCCAAATCGCAGGCGTTTGCAATCCTCAAAATCGGCGGGTCAGAATGTGGCAGATTTGAAGACCGCACTTTCAGATACAATTTCACCAATGCCAAGGCGAACGGCGTCAAAGTCGGTGGTTATTTTATGGGCGGGAAGGGCTTTACAAGCGCAGATGCGGGTCGTGCTGATGCTTTGTATTGCTTGCAGATAATATCGGGCTTGTCGTTCGATTTTCCCGTGTTCATTGACCTCGAACTTCCGACTCCTGCAACAAAGCAGGGAAACACCGACGCCTGCATTGCATTTTGCGAGACAATCAAGAGTGCAGGCTACAAGACAGGCATCTATGCATCGGACATCTCGGGCTTTGAGAACAGACTCGACCTGTCAAGGCTTGGAGCATACGACAAATGGGTCGCGAGATACGGCTCACAGCCTCAATATGTCACCGATTGGGCGATATGGCAATACTCGTCAAACGGGGCTGTTGCGGGCGTAAATGGGCGCGTAGACGTCAATAAATCTCGAAAGGACTACTCGGGCGGGTCACAGGACATTTTCGTGTATATGGGCGAAGACTTCTCTCCCGTATTCAATCCCGAGTATTATGTCTCGAAATACGCTGATCTTGAGCAGGCATTCGGACACGATTACGCGCTCCTGTGGCAACATTTCACGACGTACGGAATGTGGGAAATGAGGCAGGCTTCCGCAGAGTTCAATCCTGTCGTTTACCGGGACAGATACGCAGACCTCGAGAAAGCCTACGCAGACTACAATCCGCTCTATTATTGGCATTATTGCCACTTTGGAAAGAGAGAAGGTCGTTCGGCGATCTGATCGCCTTTCGATATATTTTATCCTCGCATTGCTCCTCGCGGTTTCCATACCGTGAGGGGCTTTTTTTAGTTGAGCAAAAAGTCGAGCAGGAGATGCGCAGATCAGAAGCAGGTCGGAGAAAAGAATGCCGAAAATATGCCTTTTATGAACGGTTACGGACTCGAATGAATTTCAGACAGAGTTCTCGTGTCTCACTTAAAAACCGCATAAATACTGACGTTGAAGGCATCGCTTGAGCAAAAACTCGAGCGATGTATTGCGTTAGAAAAAATTTTTGTTGACAACACTACGCGGGCGTAGTAATATGTACTCAAGTCAATCAACCACACACACCCGAAAGGAGATCACCACTATGATGAAACAGGAATTTGAAGCACTCGCAGGATACGAAGTCAGCACCGAGGACTACAACAAGATCATCGAGCCTATGTATATGGCAACAGCACTCACGAAGGAAGAGTTCGTCAAGACAATCAGCAAGAAGCGTTTCGCACTCAAGCCTCTCAAGAGCATCATCAAGGAGATGAAGCAGAGCGCAAAGATCATCGAGGCAGAATGTACGGTCGCAACTCCCTACATCGAATGGGGAAAACTTTACAAACTCGTTGAGGAGTACATCGGCAGGAAGTACGGAGAGACAGCAACCTACGTCTCACACGAGAATGAGAAGTTCACCTGCTATTATCCGAAGAGCATCGAAATCTACGGCAGAAAAGACTACAAGACAATCGAAGTCATCAACCTCATCTGATAACAACACACGGCGCGGGGGACGTTCCCCCGCAGGAAGGGAAAAGGATATGAGATCAGATTTTTACAGACCCCGGAGAGCATACGAGTACGATTGTGACACGAAGCAGATTGTCGGCAGGTTTCTCTTTATCATCGCAGGCGAAATGTCAGACGGCACGAAGTGTTGGTTCAAGTGCGACGAGAAAGGTGACATCATTGAGGAGACCTCAAACGAATGGTATTCAGTACACCGCATCGCAGGACGTATGATCGCAATTCTCGAGGGAGTATGAAAGGAGCAAAATATGAAAAATTTCAAGTATTATCAGCCTAACGCAAAAGACCTCAAGGATAAATACGGAGATTGTACGATCAGAGCATTGACGAAAGCCCTCAATTGCTCGTGGCTCGAGGCTTTCGATTTGATGATACCGTTCTGCCGTGAGTATCAATGCTCGAACATCTTCAACCTTCCCTGCGACATCGAAAGGGAGATACTCAAACAGATCGGGTTCACCTATACAGGCATATCGAACAAGAAGGGAACGAAGAGACCGACGGTCAAGTCATTCGCGATGAGTCACCCGACCGGGACGTATATCCTCAATGTTGCAAATCACGAGGTCGCGGTCGTAGACGGCATCTATTACGACACTTGGGATAGTGGGTACAAGAGCCTATACGGATATTATACAAAGGATTGAAACACAGAACTGAGGCGGGTTTGAGGAGAGCGAAAACTCTCCTCAAAATTTTTTTAAAAAAATTTCATTTGGGGGATTGACTTCACTACGCGGGCGTAGTAATATGTATATCAGAAACACAACAAACCTCACTCACGAAAGGAGTTCACCACTATGACACAGGCACAGATCACCGAAAGACTCAACAAGGCAAACGAGAAGATCACCAAGAAGCAGGGAACAATCACCAAGAAGCAGGCACTCATCGAGAAGAAGACCGCATCACTCGCGAAGGCTTCCGACGAGTACGAAATCAGAAGCCTCAACTTCGACATCAAGTACCTCAAGGAAGACATCGCAAGACTCGAGAAGGAAATCCCCGAAATCCGCAAGACCGTCGAGAAGTACGAGAAGCAACTCGCAGGCGAGATCGAGAAGGAAGCACTCCTCACGAAGACAATGCCCGAGGAGTTCAGAACCTTGAAGAACACACTCGTTGAGAGGTGGGACGCATTCGATCTCGAGAGGAAAGAGTTCTTCCGCAAGAAGTCAAACGAAATGGAATACAGAGAGTTCATCAGACAGTATAAGTATTCAGCATATCAACTCGCTTGGCACACCTCAACAGAGGAAATTCACAAGCAGAACGAAAAGGACGCCGAGCATTTCATCATCGACCTCTACAACAGAGTCAAGGACATCACAGGAGAGGTCACAAATTGGGAAGGCATTCGTCTCACAATGGGCAACAATTTCCCCGTACTTGAGGGAATGGTGCAGGGCAAGGAAGGCAAGGCAAGAGTCGAGACAATCCTCGCAGGCGGTTACAACATTCAGAGACTTCACATCAGAACACTCGTACATTCAATCTAAACACAGCACCGGGGAGAGAGAAATCTCTCCCCACCAAAAGAAAGGAGTAGGATATGACATACGCAGAATATAGAAAGGCAATCATCACCGCATCAATGAAGGCAGACCGGGAAGAACTCAAGCACCTCAAAAGCCTTGACCCGAATTGGTTCGACAGTTTCATTGATGAGTGCGACTATCGCACAGACGAGGAAAAGGAAATCTGCGAGGGAAAATGTGACGATCTGATCTGCTCAAGTCATTGTGTGATTGAACGCAAATGCAGAGAGCGCAAGGAAATCATCGAGAGCATCTGACAGGAAAGGAGCAGGATATGATGTATTACATCATTGTCACAGAATACAACAAGAGAAAACACGAAGACGAAAGCACAAGCATCTATGCGTCAGATAATGAGTTCTCGGCAAAGCGCAAATTCGACAATATGAGACTCACGAAAAACAAAACAATGATTGAACTGTATCAACAGAATGAAGAAGACGGCGACGATGTCAGACTCTTCCATAAGGTCGAATGGGACGGCATCGAACAAACCTTTGAAGGATAACACTACACGGAAGGAGTGAAATATGATAAAATACATCAGAGAATACACACTCTATACTTTGACAATGTTCGACATCATCTACACGAAGGACGGAAAGCACACTTCGAAGATACTCACCCGATCAAAGTCATTGCTTCCCGAGACCGCGAGAAAATACATCGAGCATTGCAAGGCATACGGCAAGAAGGAAGAGATCATCAGACAGGTGAGAGGAAAGATTGAACCCGAGATCGAGATCATCTACGACGCGAGAAAGTGAGGGAGATATGAAAGACTACATCACGTTGAAAGATTGGGCTGAACAGCACGGCATAGACCCCGCGACAGCGAGGCAGAGAGCCTTGAGAGGTTCATTTCAGACCGCCGAGAAAATGGGGACAGTTTGGGTCATCAGAAAAGACGAGCCACACGTCGACCACAGGAGAAGGAGAGAGGAGCATTGACTCCTCTCTTTTTTTATCCGATCAGATGCAAGGAGTCGAGCCTTGCGTTTTCCCGGTCTTTGAGTTCCTGCATTCTGTGCAGGTAAATCTCCTTTGTGATGCGTGAGTCTGAATGCCCGAGACGTGCCGAAATTTGTTCGAGAGGGACGCCTGCAAGTGCGAGCATAGAGCAATGACTGTGACGGAGCGTATGAGGGCTTATTGACCGTTTTAGAGCGTTCTGCGAGGTCTCGAAAAGATATTTTCTGTATGCGTAATATTTCAGATGGTCGCCGTCGACGTCGGGGAAGAAAATGATTGTCTCGTATCCGCAGACCTGCGCCTGCCACTTCGTGTACTTCACGATCTCGTCAAGCACCTCGCGGAGTTCCTTCTGTATGAACACATCGCGCCTGCTGTCGAACGTCTTCGCAGATGTGATGATCTTGTTGTTCGCATCGTATGTCTTCGTGACGTGGATATAATCACCGCGCACGTCGTTCTTATCAAGTGCGATAAATTCACCGACGCGAAGCCCCGAGAGGAGCAGGGCTTTCGTGACGAGTTTCCACCTCTCCTCGTGCATCGCCTCAAGGAGAGCGTTCATCTCATTCGTCTCGAGAAATTTGTCTTGAATGCGTTCCTTCTTCGGAGTATCAGAGAAAGGCGTGAGTTTGTCGAACACTTCCCGGGAATGAACGAGGTCATTTCGATAGCACCACAGCCAAAATGTCTTGAATATCTTCATAAACCCGTTTAAAGTGCGGTTCTCCCTGCCCGATGCGATGAACTTCTTCCGCACGAAGCCTGCCGTCATATTGTCGAGATATGCGTCCCCCGTGATTTCAATGATTGATTGCAGGGAGATGCGGGCTTTTCTCACAGATGAGGGCTTGAGACTCTTTGAGATGTCTGTGATGTAGAGCGTGATTGCCTCGGAGAACATCAGCCTCTTGAACGCAATCTTCTCAATCTTTTCTGTGAGCCTCTTGAACGCCTCATTTTCGGCTTTTAATCCCTTTCCCTTAATCTTGACAGAGACAATCTTTGTCAGCCCCGTCTCGGGCATTCTGACGCGCTCCTGCACCATATCCTTATATATCCACATCGCCGTCTCCTTTCTGTATGAGTTCTGCATACTTCAAGAGCCTGCTCACCTGCGGTGAAACGATCAGATCATACGGTTCGACTTCGAGAGCCTTCGCAATCTCTGCGACTTTGGTCTGCGAGATGTCTCTTTGACCGTTCTCGATCTGTGAGATTGACGTTGCGGGATTAGTGCCGTCGACATATCCTGCACGACGACCGAGTTCACGCTGTGACAATCCTAACTTCTCGCGATAATATCGGACACGTCGCCCGAAGTCGAGAAGATATTGTTTTTTCTCGCTTTCCGTCATATTTATCACCTACCTTTCCACCTCAATATTAACGCCAAAAGATACACATTGTCAAAATATCTTGATAAAAGAATTTGACAAATGTATCGTGAGACATTACAATGCAATGTATCGGGGGACGTTACACCCGCAGAACATTGAAAGGAGAATAAAGCAGAATGACAGACAGAGACAAGTTCGTCGAAGTCATCAAGAGCCACAACGCGAAGGTCTACGAGGTCGCCTGCTCAATGGGAATGTCTCCGCAGAGTTTGCAGAATAAACTCGGCAACGTGTACCCGTTCACAGCGATCGAGATGAAGAAGTTCAGAGACCTCTTTCCCGATGTGACCGACAATGACTTCAAATCAATTTTTTTTGCCGACGATGTAACGGCAGACAATAATGTGTAGGTTCTTATCACCCGCCGACATCTGCGAATTGTATCGCGTAGGAAGAACGACGGCGTTCAATCTCTTGAAGGCATACGAAGAAGCAGGCGGTGAGGTCATCAAAATCGGAAAACTACGCAGAGTCGAACAGGAACAATTCACCAATTTCTTGAAAGAGAGGAGTAAATGACACAAAACCTCAAGATCATCTTCACCCTATTCATCGGCATCGCATTCGGTGTCATCTATCACGCCACATACACGGCGCACACACAGACGCAGGTCGCGTCAGAACCAATCATAAAAACTGAATATGTCTACATCGAAAAAGAACCCGAAGTGATCACCGAGGTTGAGTACATCTATGTACCTGTTGCCCCCGAGGTCTACTATCCGAACTTGACCTTCGAAGAATGTGACCTGCTTGAACAGATCGCATACGCAGAAGCAAAAGGCGAAGGAGTTCGAGGAATGGTTCTCGTGATGAATGTCGTTTTAAACCGAGTACACGCTCCCGGGTACGGCGACACCGTCAAAGAGGTCATTTTTGCAGAGGGTCAATTCTACACCGCAGGAATGACTCCGAATGTATCGGACGAATGTCACGAAGCCCTCGCATATGTCCTCGACGGAGCAGATTTTTCGCAGGGCGCGTTGTACTTCAACAAGGGCGGGTATCGCGCAGGAAAAGAGCCTCTTTTTCAATACGGAAATCATTACTTCTCAAGATGAAAGGAGACATCAATGTCAGAAAAAGAAAAGCCGAAAATTCTCGGCAATAAATCAGACGGTTACAAATACAAATACACCTCACTCGCAGACATTGTTCTCGCAGGCTATGAACTCCCGCCGATGAGAATTGCGGTTCTCACGAATGACGTCGGAGAGCCTGTCATCATTGACGGCGCACCTGTCGAGTACATCGAGGTGATGAAAGTGATCGCAAATTCTCCCGAATGGGTCAGAGGCGCGAGAGTCGTCCTTCCGAAGTTGCCCGAAGGCGCGAAGGACAACAAAACAATGAACGACGCGCAACTCTACGGTTCAGCGGTCACATACGCAAGAAGATACACAGCGTTGATGATCTTCGGTCTTGCCTGCGAAGACGACAACAAGGTCGAGAACAAGACGAAGGAAGAAGCAGAGGCACAGGAACTCGCAGGAATGAAGGAAGAACTCGCCGAACTTTACAAGAAAGCAGGCGGGAAGGCTTTCGAGAGTTGGCTCAAGGAAAAAGGCGGGCTTGAATATAAGACTTTCGCCGTTCTCAAGGCAGACCTTCTCAAGAGAATTAACGACACAGCAGAAAAGGAGACAGAAAAATGAATAAGGTCGAATACATAGGCAGGCTCACATCAGACGGAAATCTTTCATTCAGCACGACAGGCTCGGCGTTCTATTCGAACACGATCGCCGTCGACAGGAAATACAAGAAGGACGGAGAGGAGAAAATCACAGATTTCTTCCGCTTCAAGATGTTCAGCAAGAGTGCGGAGACTTTCGAGCATTATACGCACAAAGGCTCGAAGGTTTTTCTTGCAGGACGCAATCAGATTGACGAGTACACCAACAAGGAAGGTCAGAAGGTCAGAGACGTTGTTCTCTATGTTGACGAGTTTGAGTTCCTTGACGCCAAGCAGAACACGCAGGAGACCTCGAAGAATGACTTCCTCGATGTTCCCGAGGGCTTGGTTGAAGAGTTGCCCTTCCTGTGAGAAAGGAGACAGATATGTCAAGAATAAGCAAATACGAGAACGTCGTTCACGCAATCCTCAAGGACAAGGTTGCCACAAGATCAGATGACAAACTCCTCTATTATTGGGTACTTCACGAGGAAGGCTTCAACACAGGCATCTCGATAGACCGCTATTTCTTGAGTGCTTCGGAATATCCGAACTATGACTCAATCTCAAGAATTAGACGCAGGTTGCAGGCACAGTTTCCCGAACTTCTCCCGGTAAAGAAAGAGCAGATCAGAAGGCAGGAAGCCGAGGAAGACTTCCGCGCATATGCGAGAGGAGAGGAATGACAGACAAAGAAAAGATAGCCTTGAAACACGCGGAAGCAATCAAAAAATTCTGCGAGAAACACAACAGCATCGAGTGCATCGGCTGTGTATTCAACGGTGGCGCAAATTGCAGGCTTTGGAAGTCAGCCCCGAAACATTGGACGTTACCGAATGCAGAGGAGAGGAAGAAATGAAGGAAATCTATTTCATCGTCGAGGGCAGAGTTCAGCCCAAGCAGAGACCGAGAGTCTTTCGGAACAAGTACACAGGAAAGGTTCAGACGATCACACCGCAGGAAACGGTTGACTATGAGAACAAGGTTAAGGCGTCGTTTTGGGAAGCGTGTGACGGCGAGGACTTCTTCCTCACAGGAGCGGTTCAGATGACCGTGAACGTGTACGTTGAGATTGCCAAGAGTACGCCCAAGAAGACACGGGAGAAGATGCTCGCGGGCGAAATAAAGCCCATAACACGCACAGGAGACCTCGACAATCTTTTCAAGGCAATCAGCGACGCACTAAACAAAGTCGCATACGACGACGACTCACAGATCATCGAGGCAACAATCCGCAAATTCTATGGAGAGCGGGCACGAGCAGAAATCACAATACGCGAGGTTGAAGATGAATAATAAATACAAGACATTGTACGTCGGCGCAGAGAATAAACGCATCACAGGAAGCATTCACGGAATTATCAAGGCTCACAGAATGCTCAACGGTTATCTTTTCACGTTCGGAACGAAAGAGCAGGCGGTGAGATCGGCACAGGTTCTCATCGAGAGCGGATACGAAAACGTCAGAGTCATCTGAAAGGAGAGAAATATGATCTTCAAGGCAATCATTCACAAGACAGTAACCATTCACGCAAGCACAGAAGAAGACGCGAGAGACATTCTCGTTGATGAGTATTTAGATGAAGGTGATGAGTATGAAATCACCTGCACAGGAGAGGAGTGACCAATATGACAGACAGTGCACATCTGCACGATGCAAAGGTTGAGAAGCCTTTAGTGTATGACAAATTTTCTGATCTCTGTATGGTCTTTACGACAGACGGTCTCATCTTAATGGCACAGTATGGCTCGGACGGTTGGTGGCACGGAGAAGGAAATGAGACATTCGGCAATGTGACTCATTGGTACGACGCGTATCCTGTGCCGAGAGGCTTCGTTCTCAACGAGAGCAGATTTGGCGGTGAGATATGATGCTCACCTGTGAAGTGCCTTTGAAAGATATGACACCGATGTCGAAAGCCGACGCGATTGCATACGCTTGCAGGCACGACGAGTTGTGGAAGGTCAAGAAGACGAAGGACGAACAGAGACGCGACACGATGAAGAAGACAGACCTGCGGAACAAATGCGGGTCTTGTCAGTTCTTCAAGCCCTTCGGAGAGTTCGACACATACGGCAAGTGCCTCGCAGGTTGTACTTGTAAACCGAGATCATTTCACGCCTGCAAAAGATACGAAAGGAAAACGGAATGACACACGGCATAATCCTACACGAAGAATACCGGGAGAGAATGAAAAAACTCTCTCCCGAGAGGTTGGGGAAGTTGGTGCGGAATATGTTCCTCGTTGATGACGGAGAAGAACCTATTTCATTCACAGATGATGAGGCTCTCGATGTATTGTCAGAGGTTGTCTGCGGAAGATTGCAGAGGGACATCGCAAAGTCAGACAGACAGCGCGAGAACGGTTCAAAAGGCGGTGCGCCGAAAGGCAATCAGAACGCGAGAAAACAAACGGAAGATAAACCGAAAACAACCCAAAAACAACCCAAAAACAACCCAAAACAAACCCCAATAACCAATAACCAATTACCAATAACCAATAAAGACATTAAAAGACCATATGGCGAGTGCGCGAATGTTTTCCTCACCGACGATGAGTATTCAAAGATCACTCACGAAGGTCTCACCGGGCTGATTGAGGAGTTATCACTCTACATTGCGTCGAAGGGCGACAAGTACCGTTCACATTATGCTGTGATTAAGCAATGGGCGAACAGACGGAAGAAGGAGCAGGCAGAAAAGACCGTTTTAAAACCCAATCAGTTTACACAGGGAGTTATGAGAACGGAGATCGACTTCTCTGACCTCGAAAAAAGGCTCATAAAGAACTGAAAACAAAACGGACGATGAAATTATCACCCGAAAAAGAAGCGGGGCTTCTCGGGCAAAATAGAAGGGATAAAAAGCATATGAGAGATTACAGAGAGAAACAGGTCGAGGGAATGGTTGCGATTTGGAACGCTCGGAGAGTTCCAACATTCCGCAAACTCCCTGTGACGGTCAGAATGACGGCAGACAAGAAGGGAAAGAGTCTTTCGATGCAGGCAGGGAATGTGTTGATTGAAATTCCTCTCGAGCAGGTGCAGGAGATCATCACACTCACCGAAAGGAGCGAAGAATGACCGAAACTTTTGTCATAAAGCGAAACTTCGGAACAGGAAAGAACAATTTCGGATATATTCCCGATGCACCCGAACCTCTTTCTGATGAATGGTACGAGGAACATTGTCCTCGATGCAAACATTATCTTGAAGTTGAGGAAAACGGAAAAACGTGGGCTGATTGCAACCTGCTCGGTTGTGAGTTTGAAGAAGAGGAGAGTGACGAATGACAAACGAAGAAGCAATCATTGTTCTTAAATACGGTATGAAATATCGAAATCCCAAAAATGATACGGAAAAGGATAGAAACGAAGCCCTTGATATGGCTATATCCGCTTTATCCGTTCCCGAGGGGGAATACATAAAGAGATCAGAGGCGACAAATGCTTTAAGCGAAAGTGCATTGCGGGAAGATGATTATTATTATGGCATTGCTTATCACTCAATTATGGATTTGCCGACATACTCCGTTCCCAAAAGAGAAAAGGGAGAGTGGATACCCGTATCAGAGAGGTTGCCCGAAGCATATCAAAAGATATTAGTAACTTATGAGGAGATTCATTGGGCAAACGAACCCACGACATATAGCGTTAAGTTGATATCCTTTGGGGGCGTTGTGGATTTTATAGCATGGCAACCTTTACCCGAACCCTATAAGGCAGAAAGCGAGGATAAGGAATGAAGTACATCATTATGTGCGGGGGAACATACGGTTCACACCCCAAGCAAATGCTTCCGATAATGGGAGAGAGAATTATTGACCGAACAATTCGCCTGTTAAAAGCATACGGTGTCGACGATATTGCTATAAGCACAGACGACCCGCAATTTTGGGGCATTGGCGTCCCTATTTTGAAGCATCGCAACGATTATATATACGGACACGAAGAAGATCATTTGTGGTTGCAGGCTTTTTATCCTATGACCGAGCCTGTCTGCTATATCTTCGGCGACGTTTATTTTTCAGAGGACGCAATCCGTCAGATCGTACAGACAGAGACAGAGTCTATTCAGTTTTTTGCATCTGCTCCACCATTCGCAGATAACTACTACAAGAAATGGGCAGAACCTTTTGCATTCAAAGTGCAGGACACGAAACTCTTTTTCAAGAAGATTGAGGAGTGCCACAAACTTGATCTTGAGGGAAGGTTTCACCGGGAAGCGGTCTCGTGGGAACTGTGGCAGGTGATCAAGGGAACAGAACTCGACGTGATTGACTACACCAATTATCACGCAATAAACGACTACACCTGCGACATCGACAACGCAGATGAGGCGAGTGAGTTTGAAAGGCAGGTGTTCGGCGTATGAAATTATCAATCATAATTCCCTATTACAACACGAAAGTCTACACCGATGAACTTCTGCGGGTTTTGAAAAAGCAGATCACGCAGGACGTCGAAGTCATTCTCATTGATGACGGCTCAAACGAGGAATATCGCCCAAAATACGAATGGGTAAATGTCATTAGGACAAATAACAACGGGCAGGCAAAGGCTCGCAATTTGGGGCTAAATAGAGCGACAGGAGACTATATACAATTCATAGACTCCGATGATCTTGTCGCCGATGACTTCATCAAGAGACTTTTTGAAAAGATGCAGGACGGAAACGATCTCATCGAGTTCTCGTGGAAATCAACAGGAAGCGGGACAAGGTTCGACTATAAGATCAGCGAAGGTCAGAGACTCACGAACCCGAGCGTCTGCACGAGATGCTTCAAACGGTCATACATTGGGAAGACGCGCTTCTCGGAGAAGAAGGACGCGACAGAAGACGAGGATTTCTCAAGATGCCTTGGTTATCTCACCGAACCCGTCACAGTTTCCGTCATCAGCGATTATATGTATTTTTACCGAACCGATGCACAGGGTTCGAATGTAAAGAGATACAAGCAGGGACTCTGCAAGACGAAGAGGATTGTATACTATTTCGACAAGGTCGACGCAGACAGGACAGACATACTTGAGGCAATCAAGAAGGACGACGAAGAGAATGAGGTCTTTCTGCTGACGAATAGATGTGATCTACCCGAACTCAAAAGATACTGTCAGATACTCCCGTCATATGTGCGGATATGGACTCACTTCCTCAAGGGCGAACCGTTCACGAATGTTGAGATCATACAGACGCCGTTCAAGGCTGAAATCATTTTATATATCAATTACCTTGCAAGACTTGGCGGGATTGAGACATTTGTTTTTCAGTTCGCGAAGATGATGAAGAACCGGGACGTCGCTCTTGTGTGCGAAAAAGTTCCCGAGGAGCAGGAAAGAAAACTTTCGCAGGTTGTAAAGGTCATAGCATATCAGAAGGACAGGACATATCTCTGCGACAATTTGATTATGCTCCGTATTCTTGATCTCAAGCCGAAAAATATCTTTTACAGAAATTCGGTGCAGATGTGTCACGCCTGCAAGACTTCGCCGATTTGGATTATCCCGAAGAATTGCGAGCATATTGTGACAGTTTCGGAGACAAGCAGGGAGTCGTTCGGCGTCAATGCGAAAGTTATCCACAATCCGATAAAAGTGACGAAAGAGAACGCACTCGTTCTGATCTCTGCGACGCGTATCCCTGCACCCGATAAAGGCGGTAATGAGTGGAGAATGAAGAGACTCGCGGAGATGCTAAACGAGGCACACATTCCTTTCATTTGGTTCAACTTCTCGGACAACGCACTTGAAGATGCTCCGCAGGGCTTTGTGAACGTAGGAGCAAGGGACGACATTCAGCCCTATTTGAGACGCGCAGACTATCTTGTGCAACTCTCTGAAAGTGAGGCGTGGTCATATTCGGTTCTCGAGGCATTATCGAACAACGTGCCTGTCATCGTCACTCCGTTCAAATCAGCCTTTGAAATGGGCATCGAGGAAGGCAGGAACGGTCACATTGTGCCTTTTAATATGGACTTCGACGTTAAAACTATTTTGAATGTTCCAAGGTTCAAATTTAATGTCAAGGAATACAACAAACAGATCGCGGAACAATGGGGCGAGATTTTGAAAGGGGGCAATGAATGAAACTATATCGTAAAGATTTCCATATATACAAAAATTGGATAACCTTAATGCCAACTGTTGTAATACACACAAACGATATGATTTACGTTGACCCCAATATATCAATTTCGTTTCATTGGTTGGTGTTTCACGCTCGCCTTTTATGGTTGAAAGAGAGGGGATAAAGAATGAACGCGAGAGAATATCTGATGCAGAGCATTCGCATTCGTGAGAGCCTGCACTATATCGACGAGAGAATTGAGAAGTTGCAGACGGACTTGGAGTATCACCCGAAGGAACTCGACGACACCGGGGCATCACATCTCAATTATCGTGAGGACAAATTCGCCGAGAAAATGGCAGAGATTGCTGACCTCAAGACGGAGTACGAACAGAAACGCATCGACCTCGAGAAGAAGAACGCGGAGATCAGAGAGTTCATCGAGAGACTTGACAATCCGACATACAGATCGGTGCTGTCGTATCGTTACATACACGAGAACAAGAGATTTCCGACGAGGCTCAACAGTTGGGTCACGGTCGCATTCAAGGTCGGGCTTGCCAATGAAGACACGGCACGGATTAGTCACAACAGGGCTTTGAAGATACTAAACAAGATGTTGTGATATTTGTTCGGTTTTGTTCGGTTTTGATGTGATATTATGGTATCGGTGAAGATTGAGTGAGGATTATGTTGGTTACTCCGAAAACAGAGGGGACGGCTTCAAACGAGGTCGTCCTTTTTGTATTGGCTTATGAGTCAAGGATTACAGGCACAATTCTATAAAACGAAAGCGTGGCAGGATTGCAGGAGCGCATACTATAAACAAGTAGGCGGGCTTTGTGAGAAATGCAAGGCGCGAGGGCTGATTGTTCCTGCCGAGATCATTCACCATAAAATACATCTTGACGCAGAGAAGGTCAAAGACCCGAGCATCGCATTGAACCCTGCGAACCTCGAGGCATTGTGCAGAACGTGTCACGGAATGGAACACGGACGTCAGAGGCGTTATGTGATCGCGGAAGACGGGAGCGTTGAGGCGAGGGCATAGCCCCCATATCAAAAAATTTTGACAAGCGACGATAGACCGAGCGAGTGACTATCCAAAAACTCGGTGCAGGGTATGCCCCCCGGTTTTTGGTCGGTGATTTGCGTCAAATAAAACAGAATAAAATCTTTTAAGCCAAAACTATCGAATAATAGAAAGAGGTAAAAAGAATGGCAAAGAATGAAAAGAAGTTAGTCAAGAAAGATTTGCAATTTTACGCATTCGAGGAACTCGACAAGATCGTAAAAGACCCGAAGACCTCGAGCGCGGTGAAAGTGCAGGCACTCACGCAACTCGCAAAACTTGCGGAGACATTAAAGGACGAAGAACCCGAGAAAATCTCGAAGTTGTCCGAATTTCTTGACGAATGAAGAAAACAGCAGACAAGGAAAACTATATATTGACCTATTATCAAAAAATCTCTGACGGGACAATCACCGTCGGGAAGTGGGTCAAACTTGTCTATGAGATGATCATCAAAGGACTTGAAAACAAGTCTTTTTTTTATGACCCGAAGAAGGCACACCGGGCAATAAATTTCATCGAGAAATTTGCACATCATCACGAAGGCGCACTTGCTCCGCAGAACATAAAACTCGAACTGTGGCAGAAGGCAATGACTTCGGTCATATTCGGCATCGTTGACGAAGACGGTGCGAGACACTTCCGCGAGGTTCTTTGTGTCGTCAGCAGAAAGAACGGAAAGACTTTGATCGATGCTTCCTACGCCGATTATATGGCGTTTTGTGACGGTGAATACGGTGCAAGACTTTACTTCATTGCGCCCAAACTTCAACAGGCGTCTCTGTGCTATGACGCACTTTATCAGATGATCAAGAAAGAACCCGACCTTGATGCAATGACGAAGCGAAGACGCACAGACATCTACATCGAGTCAACGAACACGACCGCACAGCCTCTCGCATTCTCGCAGAAGAAATCGGACGGACTCAATCCGTCATATGTCTCCTGTGATGAAATTGCATCGTGGCAAGGGCAGGCAGGACTCAAACAGTATGAAGTCTTGAAGTCAGCACTCGGCGCAAGAAGACAGCCTCTCATATTCAGCATATCAACGGCAGGATATGAGAACGAGGGCATCTATGATGAACTGATGAGAAGGGCGACGCGTGTGCTTCTCGGAGACTCGAAGGAGTCGCGTCTGCTCCCGCTCATTTATATGATCGACGACGAAGAGAAGTGGAACGACATCAACGAATTGCAGAAGTCGAACCCGAACCTCAACGTCAGCATCTCGGTCGATTACCTGCTTGAAGAAATTGCTGTTGCAGAAGGCTCGCTTTCAAAGAAGGCAGAGTTTCTCACCAAATATTGCAACATCAGACAGAACTCCTCGCAAGCGTGGCTCTCAATGCGGGCTGTTGAAAAATGCGAGGCAAGCCTTGACATCAAAGACTTCGCTCATATGTACTGTGTAGGTGGTATTGACCTTTCACGAACGACAGACCTCACGTCTGCCTGCATCTGCGTACAAAAAGACGGAGTCGTCAATGTGTTCGAGCATTTTTGGTTGCCTTCCGAAAGGATTGACGACGCGCAGGCGCGTGACGGTGTTCCCTACAAGTTATACATTCAGCAGGGAATTATCACGCCGTCGGGCGAGAATTTCGTCGACTATCACGATTGTTTTGAGTGGTTCAAGCATTTGGTCGAAGAGTATGAAATCCTGCCTTTAATGGTCGGATATGACCGCTACACAGCACAGTATTTAGTGCAGGATATGAAAGCCTACGGTTTCCAAATGGACGACGTTTTCCAAGGGTACAATCTTTCCCCGGTAATAGAGGAAACAGAGGGACTCTTCGAAGATACAAAGATCAGATACGCCTCAAATGCAATATTAAAGATGCACCTACTTGACACCGCTCTCAAAAGAGACACCGAGAGCAACAAAGCCAAGATCATAAAAATTGACTCGAAATGTCACATCGACGGCACGGCATCTCTTCTCGATGCGATGTGCGTCCGTCAGAAATGGTGGGGACAACTCGGGTCACAGTTGGAGAACAAATAAAATGGGTCTGAAAGAGTTACTTTTCCCGAAGAAAATCGAAGAGCAGAAGCAGAAAGCACTCGCAAAGTCGTCGTTCGAACTTCTCAACGGTTACACTCCCGTTTTCCGCACTTGGAGCGGAGAAATATATGAGAGTCAGTTCGTTCGCTCTGCGATTGACGCTATTGCGAGACACGCATCAAAACTCGCGATCACAATCGGCGGTGGCACGAAGTCGACACTCTTGACGAGATTGAAGAAGAGACCGAACTCCTTTCAGACTTGGTCACAGTTCCTCTATAACTTCGCGTCTATTCTCTATGTCACAAATACCGCGTTCATTATTCCTCTTCGGAATAAGTACGGCGACACAATAGGTGTTTATCCTCTGTTCGCTACGCATTACGAACTCGTAAAAGATGACAAAGGCGAGTTGTGGGTTCGCTTCACTCTCGATCATAACGAGAGGACAGCAGAGAAACTCTCCGACATCGGAATTCTTTCCCGGTTTCAGTTGAAGTCTGTTTTCTTCGGTGGCTCGAATGCTTGCCTTGACGAGACAATGCAACTCATCAGCATACAGAGACAGGGCATCGAGGAATATGCGAAGAACGCGAACTCTTATCGGTTTATGGCAAAGTTGACCAACTTCGCGAAAGCCGAAGACCTCGCCAATGAGAGGCAGAGGTTCGACGCGGAGAATTTCCAAAACAAAAACGGTGGCGGTCTTCTTCTGTTCCCGAACACCTACGCGGAGATCAAGCAGATCACCTCGCAGGAGTTCGTCGTCGACACCGAGCAGATGAAACTCATCGAGCGCAATGTATACGACTATTTCGGAGTGAATGAGAACATCATTCAGAACAAGGCTCACGGCGATGAGTTCCTCGCATTCTATGAAGGAGCGATTGAACCTTTCGCCATTCAGTTGAGTGAAGTGATGACTTTTATGCTCTTCACAGAGACGGAGATCGGACACGGTGCGGAGATTTTCTTTACTTCAAACCGCATTCAGTATATGAACAACGCAGACAAACTCTCTGTGTCGAGAGACCTCGCAGACAGAGGTGTGTTGAGCATCAATGAGGTGCGTGAAATATGGCAACTCCCGCCTGTTTCGGGCGGTGATCGTCACATTCTGCGTGGTGAATATTATGACCCTAACACCGGGGAAAAAGTCGAACAGATAGGAGACGACAGCGATGAAGAATGACAGAGAATATAGAACCTTGAACATTGAGGTCAGAGAAGCAAACGAAGCAGGTGAGCCTTCCTATATCGTGAGAGGCTATGCTTCAACCTTCGAGCCTTATGTTCTCTTTGAAGAAGACGGCGTTCAGTACAAAGAGCAGATTGACCCTCACGCCTTTGATGAGACAGATATGTCAGACGTCGTTTTCCGTATAGATCACGAGGGCGCGGTTTATGCGAGATCGTCAGCAGGAACTCTCAAGGTCGGAGTCGACGAGAGAGGACTCTTTGATGAGGCTGACCTGTCAAAGACCGCAAAGGCAAGAGAACTCTTTGAGGATATTGTCGCAGGCAATTATCCGAAACAGAGTTTTGCCTTCACAGTTCGTGAGGACTCATACGACAGAGACTCGCACACGAGAACAATTCTCAAAGTCGGCAAACTGTTCGACGTGTCGCCTGTCAGTTTCCCCGCGAACCCTACCACAAGCCTCGGCGTCGCAACTCGCGACTACTTCAACGGAGTGATTGAAGCAGAAAGAGCGGAGAGACTCGCAAATGAGAAGCGCGCAAGAGATAAAGCACTTTTGGAACTTAAAATTAAGTTAATGGAGAGCGAAAAATGACTATTGAAGAAATCAAGAGCATTTCCGCAGAGGAATGCGAAGCGAGACTTTCCGAGATCAAGACCGAGATGAACGCAGAAGATGCGAACATTGAGGCTCTTTCCGCAGAAGTCGACGCAATCGAAGAGAGACGCAAGGCTCTCATTACCGCAGAGGAGCAGAGAAAAGCCCTCGCAGAAAAGGTCGCTAATGATGTGACCGCACCCATTATCGAAGAGAGAAAGGAAATCAAGAAAATGGAAAACATCGAGATCAGAAACAGCAAGGCATATGTTGACGCATATGCGAGATACATTCAGACCGAGGACGACACCGAGTGCCGTGCGCTTCTCACCGAGAACGTGAGCGGTGACGTGCCTGTTCCCGATCTTGTCTACGGCGTAGTCAAGACCGCTTGGGAGAAGGACGACATTATGTCTCTTGTGACCAAGACCTACATCAAGGGCAACCTCAAGATCGGCTTCGAGATTGACGGAGACGATGCTGTCGTTCATACCGAGGGCGGTGACGCTGTCAGCGAGGAAGACCTCACTCTCGGCGTTGTTTCTCTTGTTCCTGCTTCAATCAAGAAATGGATTTCCGTTTCTGATGAGGTTCTTGACATCGGACTCGGCGACGGCGAAGCGTTCCTTCGTTACATCTACGACGAACTCACCTATCGTATCGCAAAGAAGGCGAAGGAAGAACTCCTCGACAAGATCATCGCATCACCCGCAACTTCTACCTCAACCGCTCCTGCTGTTCCTGCAATCGCGAGCGCATCTCTTGCAATGGGAACTATTGCAGAGGCAATCGGAAACCTCTCCGATGATGCAAACGATGTTACCCTCGTTATGAACAAGCAGACGTGGTCAGCATTCAAGGCTGTCAAGTATGCGAACGGCTTCGATGCTGACCCGTTCGAGGGTTGCAGAGTCGTATTCAGCAATCATCTCAAGAGTTTCTCCTCTGCTTCTACCTATGACACCGTCATCATCGTCGGTGACTTCCGCGTAGGCGCACAGGCAAACCTTCCCGCAGGTGATCAGATCAAGTTCAAGTTTGACGATAAGACCGATATGACCAAAGACCTCGTTCGCGTTCTCGGACGTGAGTACGTTGCTCTTGGTGTTGTCGCTCCCTCTGCATTCGTCAAGATTTGCAAGACCGCTGTCTCTGCTTGATGAGAGCGATTGTAAAAAGACCTTATTTCGACGACCTCGGCTTGCATAAAGTCGGGGAAGTCGTTGAGGTTGAGTGTGCTTCTGATTTGGTCGAACTTGCAGAGGAGACCGAAACCGCAGAACCCGAAGAGGTCAAAGCAGAAGAACCTGCTGTGCCTAAAAAGGCGAACACGGTGAAGAAGCCCGCAACCAAGAAGGCAACCAAGAAGAAAGGCTGAACTTATGGCATTGCTGAATGATGTAAAAATGGCATTAAGAGTCACTACGACCGCATATGACGATGAACTCACAGACCTCATCGCATCGGCAAAGAAAGACCTCGGCATTGCAGGCGTAATCGTTCCCGAAAACGACGTAATCGTCAACACCGCAATCAAAACATATTGCAAGATGAACTTCGGAACGCCTAACCCTGCAAATTGGGAATATCTTAAAAAGTCGTATGACGAGCAGAAAGCGCAACTTTCGACGGCGTCGGGTTATACCGATTTTTCAATGGTGCAGTCAGTATGAATAAATCAACGACAATTGACTTGCTCACAAAGACATACACGACCGATGCAATGGGTCAGAAACTCTATACCACAGCCACAAACACGGTCTATGCGACAATTACGTCAATTAGTCGCGCGGAGTGGGTCTCATACTCACAGACAGGCAGGCAGGGTCTCGTCCCCGCATATGTTGCGTCAATTTTTATGGGCGACTATGCAGGCGAGTCGGAGTGTATTCTTGAAGGCAAAACATACGGCATATACCGCACCTATGAAAGAGACGACGAGCAGATTGAACTATATCTCGAAATGAAAGCAGGGCTTGTATGAGCAAGATCGGAGAGATTTCAGTTGAAAAGTTTCTTTCAACGGTCGACCTCACTCTTGAAGACTACGCAAAGGGCGTCGACAAGTGTTTGCAGAAAGCATCGCACGAAGCGGGGCAGGAAGCAGAGAACGAACTTCACGACACGTCACCCCTCGGACGCACGGGAGACTATCGCAAATCGTGGACGTTCGGAGAAAAGTCAATCAAGAGAGGCAAGTCATACCGCACAGAACTCGTCGTCTATAACGCCAAGAAATACCGCTTGACGCATTTGCTCGAAAAATCACATCGCATTGCCAATAAATACGGCTCATACGGAAAGTCAACACCCGAGCCACACATCGCACCTGCACAAAAGAACGCAGAAGAAAAATTTGTCAAAGTTTTTTCAAGCGAACTCGGAAGGATTAGGTTATGACAAATCAGTTGAAAGCGATCAAAGACGCATTTGATACCGCGAAAATCACATACGCTTATAATGTTTTCCCGACCGATGACACCGCTCCCGCGTTCCCTTATGTCACAGGCTTTGTGACAGGCGGGCAGGGTTTGAGTGCTGACAATGAAAACTATTTTGACACGATGAATTTGAACATTGTTCTGTTCACCAAGGTCAAAGACCCGACCACAGAAGACTTGGTCAGAGGCGTTTTGAAAGGTCTCGGCTGTGTTTATTCGTGGGACGAGTCATACGCAACAGACGAGAAAATGTATATCATTACATACTCAATCACTATGGAATGTTAAGGAGATCAAAAAAATGGCTGACACAAACAAAGTTAAGTTCGGTCTCAAGAATGTCTACTTCTCCAAGATTACCGTGACAGGTGGCGTATATTCATACGCAACTCCCAAGGCAATCCCCGGGGCTGTCAATCTCTCACTCGATGCGAGTGGAGATGAGACGACTTTCTTCGCAGATGACACCAAGTATTATAACGTGACCAATGACACCGGGTATAACGGAAGTCTTGAGGTCGCAAAGATCGCCGAGGACTTCTTCACCGACATCTTCGGCTTTGTCGCTGACTCAAACGGCGTAATTTTTGAAGACGCAGAAGTTGAGCCTGCACAGTTCGCTCTTCTTTTCGAGTTCAGCGGAGACAAGAACAATACGAGACACGTTCTCTACAATTGCACCTGCTCTCGTCCTTCAATGTCTTCACAGACTACCACAGAGAGCAAAGAGCCTGTTACCGAGACAATGAACATCACCTGCTCGCCTCTTCCTATTGATGCGAACGGCAGGAGAATTGTCAAGGCGAAGGAAGTCGAGGGCGGTTCTGAATACTCGGGTTGGTTCAATAACGTCTACGTCTTCTCTGCTTGATTGTATTTTATGCGAGGGTAAAAAATGGAAAAAACAATCTTAATAGACGGGCGTGAATTAAAGTTCAAGGCGACGGCGAGTACACCTCGTGTGTACCGCCAAGCCTTTGGGCGTGATCTGTTCGTCGACATCAACTCATTAATCGCAGGAATAAGTGCAGAAGCAGACATTCCTGTCGATTGTCTTGACGCGTTCGAAAATATTGCCTATTGCCTCAATATGCAGGCAGAGGGCGTCAAACTCGAACGCGAGAACATCGAAGAAAAAATGGCAGAGTGGCTTGATCAGTTCGAGACATTTTCTGTATATCACATATTCCCTAAAATTATGGAACTTTGGCGGGCTAACACAGAGCAGACCGTCGAACCAAAAAACCCGGAAGCCCGACAAACAGACCAATGACAACAGCGTTGTTTATGTTGCGATGTTTGCAGGTCGGGCTGTCATTAGATGATCTTGACAAGATCGAGATTGGTCTCGTCAATGATATGTTTGTAGAAATGGCAAACGATCACGCAGAGTGGGACAAGAAGCCCACACAGACCGATTTTGATAATTTCTAACGGTGACAAAATGGCTGACAGGATAAAAGGCATTACAATCGAAATAGACGGCGACACAAAAGGGCTGTCACAGGCTCTCAAAGGCGTCAACAAAGACATCAAGTCAACGCAGACGCAACTCAAGGACGTCGAGAAA
>Ga0265298_10001981_pt1 | contig 29503 bp, 24 predicted proteins | sample AusTroGonzalo_MG_3_FD_193486 | JGI IMG/M metagenome (GOLD analysis project Ga0265298, IMG submission 193486) | Bovine rumen microbial communities from tropical cattle in Woodstock, Queensland, Australia - Gonzalo_01 | ecosystem: Host-associated > Mammals > Digestive system > Stomach > Rumen ...
GAGAGACGGAAACCGTCCCACTTGGCCCAATGGTCGAGCAGCATCTGGTTCTGAGGGTCAAACTCAGTATAGGGCGGAATACGTTGCCCAAGCATCTGTTCTTGCTGGAGGTTACGCCTGACGCTTCTGTCGTCGATGCGGAGGTCGCGCCGACCGTCGATCAGTTGTACGGGCTCTGCCCATACACCACCATCGTCCGTGGCAAAGGCAATATGACGGTTATAGAGCTCTTCGCGCATCGGCACACGGAGCCTGACGCCTAACGAGGTGAGCATATCGCGATGCATGTCGCCGTCGTAGATGAAGGTATGCACCATCTTCACCTGTTCGCTACCAGCATAGAAATACAGTCTCACCACAAAGGGCAGCCACTGGTGGCCGTCACGACAATGCCATCCGTCGATCTTGACCACGGCATGGACTTTGCCCTGGCGTTCAATGGTGACGTCCTTGATCTCTGACTGATAGGATCCTTGGGCTGTTGTGGCCACTAAGGAGACACTGCCGCCAATCTTCTTTCCATGAAGCCGGAGACTGTCGAGCAGGAAAGGCCCGCTCTTGGGAATGAAAGCCTCCAGACTGCCTGTATGGATGATGAACTGCGACACATCTTTTATATATATACCTGCAGGAGATGTCTGTTTGCCGGGGCGTTGTCCGACCGTCAGCCTGCCAGCATCCGCTGGAACTACAGCCGCAAGACCTGCCCACTTCACGGAGCCGTCAGGCCATTGGGCGTTTACCCAGGTGTCTGTGGCAATGCCTTCGGAGAGTGTCAGCTGCGACACATCTTTCAGTTCCCCTTGTACAAACGGCACGCCGAAACTCACGGGGATCGGAGGGGCGGCGATTAGGGGGACAGGTCCATGATCGCTCATGTTGAGCGAATCACGCGACTTGTCCCCCTGATCGCGGTTAGAAATCCAGTGTAGCGGCACTCCAGTTGTCTGATACGACAGCACCGGGGTATCGTAGGCCTTGAAATTCGTGATCCGTGTTCTCGAAAGGGTTGTCCGGAAACCAAACCAGCCGCTCTCCAAAGGCTGGGGATCCAAATAGTCTACAATGCACTCCCCGTCGATGAAGAAACGGGTATGACCATGTTTGCTCTCGATCTTCACATGATACCAGTGGTTGGCCTTCAGCAGGTGATCCGCATCGGTATATTCTTTCAGAATGGCAGGACGCTTAGTCGCATCGTCCACGCCGGCCTCATCACCGTCGTAGCGGCGGAACCGGGTCGTGGTGTTGTGGTTGCCGCCATAGCCGAGATAGTACATCTGCAGCGTATAGCACCTTACGAAGATGCCGCTGCGCCATCCGGCTCTTGCCCAGAGGTCTTTGGCCTTCGGGTCACTGGCCAGCCAGAAGCAGTTCATGTCGCTCAGACGATCACCGTCCTTGCCTTCGTCCACGACACAGGCATCATACTCAACGGTCATGTCCTGATGCATCTTCTCTTTTCGCCAGAGTGTCAACCCCTTTGGAGACAGGATCTCACAGGTGTCACCACGGAACGTCACCCGATAGCCGGGCGACTCTGATTCCACCCGCCAGAACTTATTGAATTGGCGCTTGTTGAGTCCAGATTCCGTTGCCTGAGTGCTTGTGAATGTTGCGGCAAGAATCAATATTAGAATGCTAAGTCTAAACATAATGTCTATAAATTTTCGATTGGTATTCGTCTCATTCATCTCATGTATTGCATCATGAAATGTTCTGCCACAGGAAGGAATCGGTCATGGCCAACGGCGTTGAGATGAGCTTTGTCGGTACCGTTATTACCTTGGAAATAAATCTTGCGGAAAGCCTCACTGGCGGCGAAAATATTGCTTTGTCGTGCGGCATCGAAGACAGGGATACCATAGCTGCCACACACCTCCAGTATGGCATCAACTACCTGCTGTCGTGTGCTGCCTATGAATTCCTCACAAGTCCATGGCGTGAAAAAGAAGATCAGCGCATGAGGGTATTTGTCGATGAGCCCGCTGCATAATATGCCCAGTCGCTCTTTGAAGGTGCTGGTGCCAATAGAGTCAAGGCGACCTTCGGAGGCATCGTTATGCCCGGCAATAACCACTACGATGTCAAGATCGTCGCGCATATCCTTGTATCTCTTATACATACCAGTTCCCCATCTTTCTAAGTCGAGCGCGATACAGTTGCCGTTACGGCCGTAATTGTAGTACTCCATATGATGTTTGTGGGCAAACTTATAATGCCATGTGTTTTCAATCGGTTCTTTATGATTGCGCACATAGCTATCGCCAATAACCCCGATCTTCTTGTTTGAGAGGAAATCCAGATCAATAGTATCGTTACAGATGCTAGCCATGGATTGCTGGCATATAACAATAGATGCTAAAATAGTGAATAATCTTTTCATTGCTCGTTTTTAGTAAGAACTTGGTGCAAAGTTACTCGTTTTTCCTGACTCTACCACCCGATATCATACGAAAAGATACAGAATTGTTCAAAAATGTACGTTTTTAATGATTGTAATTCGAAGGAAAACGTTATCTTTGCAGCAAAAAGACTAAAATAGATAAAGATGAAGGAAAATTACTTTGCGGACAAGGACCGCTACAGCAATGGGATGGAGTTTGAACGTTGTGGTCACTCGGGCGTTTTGTTGCCGAAGGTGAGCTTGGGATTCTGGCATAACTTTGGTAGTGTAGATCCCTATGAGCGTAGTCGCGAGATAACCCATTATGCCTTCGACCACGGCATCACTCATTTTGATTTGGCGAACAACTATGGGCCTGTTTACGGCTCGGCAGAAGAAACGTTAGGACGGCTGATGGACGAGGATTTCCGTCCATATCGTGATGAGTTGTTCATTTCCTCAAAGGCGGGCTATGACATGTGGCCGGGGCCCTATGGTAATTGGGGTAGCCGCAAGTATCTTATGGCAAGTCTTGATCAGAGTCTTAAGCGGATGAAGATAGACTATGTAGACCTTTTCTATAGTCATCGATATGACCCTGACACACCATTAGAGGAGACGCTTCAGGCTTTGGTGGATATCGTACGTCAGGGTAAGGCTTTATATATAGGTATATCCCGTTGGCCATTAGAGGCAGCACGTTTTGCAGCAAAGTATCTTAGGGAGCGTGATGTACCGCTGCTGATTTATCAGGGAAAATTGAATTTGCTCGAGCGCGAACCTATGGAAGACGGTATTCTTGATTTCTGTGCTGAAGAGGGTGTCGGCTTTATCTCTTTCTCACCATTAGCTCAGGGACTCTTGACAGATAGGTATCTGAACGGAATTCCTGAAGACAGCCGTATGTCGAAGGGCAAATTCCTGAAAGAGTCGATGCTTACTCCGGAGTTGCTGCAGAAACTTCGTCGCTATAACGAAATAGCAGAGAGTAGGGGTGAGACGCTCGCAGAGATGGCCCTTGCCTGGATTCTCCACCAGAAGGCCGTTACATCGGTACTTGTGGGAGCCAGCTCTGTGGCTCAGTTGGAAAAGAATATGCATTGCATCAAGGCTGCACCGTTTTTAGATAGTGAACTATGATATGATTATGAGAAGACTTTTATCAGTCCTTTTTGCTTCAGCGGCGTCATTGACAGCGATGGCTCAGGTGGCTGAGGCTCCAAAAGATGTGAATGGTGTTGTCGACAATACCCCCGACAGCATCGCCAAGGCCCTGACGGCACGGCCCGTACCGGGGTCGAGTAGGGTGGGCGACAATCCTGTGCTCTTTCTGATTGGCAATTCAACGATGCGAACAGGTACCCTGGGCAATGGTAACAACGGCCAGTGGGGATGGGGATACTATGCCCACGAGTATTTCGACCCTGCCAAGATCACCGTCGAGAACCAGGCGCTTGGTGGCATGAGCAGCCGCACGTTCTATAACAAGTTGTGGCAACCCATCAAGCAGGCCATCCGTCCGGGCGACTGGGTGATTATCTCCATCGGCCATAACGACAACGGACCCTATGACTCCGGACGTGCCCGGGCCAGCATCCCCGGCGTTGGTGACGACTCCTTGGAGGTGACAATCCAGGAGACCGGCGAGCATGAGACCGTCTATACCTATGGCGGCTACATGCGTAAATATATTAATGATGTGCGTGCGCAGGGCGGCAATCCCATCCTGATGTCGCTTACGCCCCGCAATGCCTACGACGATAGCGGAAAGATCATCCGCAAGCGACATACTCAATGGCAGATGCAGGTGGCTGCCGAAGAGGGCGTGCCGTTCATCGACCTCAACGAAATCTCCGGTCGTAAGCTTGATGCCTACGGGCCGTGGAAGACCGACTATCATTTCTTCCTCGATAAGATCCACACCAGCCGCTTCGGGGCTCAGATGAACGCCCGTTCGGCGGCCGAAGGTCTGATGACCAGCCATAACCCGGCCCTCCGTCCGCTGCAGGCGATGATGCGGAATGTGGAGCCCGCCACCTGGCAGGTGGACCGCTCTGAAGGCAAGCCTGTCGTTTTCATCACGGGTGACAGTACGGTGAAGAATGAGGACAAGACGGACGATGGCATGTGGGGCTGGGGCGCCGTTGCCGGAACGGTGTTCGATGAGAGCAAGGTCAGCATCGTCAACGCCGCCATGGCGGGGCGCAGTTGCCGCACCTTCCTCAACGAAGGCCGTTGGGAGAGGGTCTATAACAGCCTCCAGCCGGGCGACTTCGTACTTATCCAGTTTGGCCACAATGATATCAGTCCCATCGACATGCCCAAATACCGTGGAGCCATCGCTACTGCCTCCGACACCTGCCACGTCTATCAGATGAAGGCCGCCAAGGAGGATCTGGCGAAGCAGAACGTCATCGACCAGAAGCTGAAGTCGAACACGCTCGTCGGCAGTTACGAGGTCGTCTATTCCTTCGGCTGGTACCTGAAGAAATTCATCCAGGATGTCCGTGAGAAGGGTGCCACGCCCATTCTCGTCTCGCTGACACCACGTAATGAGTGGCCCAACGGAAAGATGGAGCGCCGCAACGACACTTACGGCCTCTGGTATCGTCAGGTGGCGGAAGAGACGGGCGTGGAGTTCGTTGACTTGCATAACATCGCAGCCGACTTCTATGACAAGAAGTGCGGCAGTAAGGAGAAAGCCGACAAATACTTCAAGAAAGACCATACCCACACGTCGCTCCTTGGTGCCAAGACCAATGCGAAGTGCGTGGCCCAGGGCCTGATGGCCAACAAGAGTCCGCTCGCGAAATACCTGAAGTCAAAAATCAAGTAACAATATGAAGAGATTTGCTTTTAAGATGCAGCTGAAGCCGGGCTGCGAGAAGGAATATGAGAAACGTCATGCCGCCATCTGGCCGGAACTGGTGAAGATGATCAAGGATGGTGGAGTCAGTAACTACAGCATCTATTGGGATCGCGACACGAACATCCTGTTCGGCTATCAGGAGTGCGCCGGAGAGGGGAACTCACAGGATACGGACAACGTGGACCCCATCACCCAGAAATGGTGGGACATGATGGCAGACATCATGGAGGTGAACCCCGACAATTCGCCAGTAACGGTTCCCCTGGTAGAGGTCTTCCACCTCGACTAAGCGGCACCTTCGCCAGCTTTTCGTATATTTAACGGGGAAGAGGGACGATATTTCCAAAAGATTTCGTACCTTTGCAGCGTTTTTAAGCGATTACAACTATGCTCAAGCCCTATAAGATAGCCGACTACATCAGCGAGTACAAGCCCGAGTGGGCCTGCACGATGCCCGACGGTTGCCCGCCGGAGGACGTGCTCGTGGCTGAGGCTCACCCCTTCTTCCGTCTGGCGCAAAAGGCCGACGCCTACACCGCCGACGATTTCAAGAGCTATGCTGAGGCCGACCCGCAGCGCCAGTGGGGACAGATGCTTCCCCTCGCCGTCGGTCTCTCGCTCATCGAGGGAGAGGCGAAGGCCCGCCGCAACCTCAAGCTCCCGATGTTCCGCCGCTATCAGGGCATCATCGCCCTCACGCTCCAGCCCGCCGACGGCGTGGAGAAGCAGACCGGCGCCCACCGCTCGCACTACACGTGGTGGCGCACCAAAGCATTCCAGATGTCGAACTTAAACATGCTCACGATATGAGACAGCTCACCCTTACCGCCACGCTCGAATACTACGACGTGCCGCAGATTATCACCGCCACCGATGCCACCGGCACCCGCTACCTCTGCACGCTCTACGCCCATGAGGCCGACGGCTACCGCTACCTCGGCGTACAGATTTCCGAGCCGCGCCTGATGGCTTTCGTCGGCGGACAGCTCGACTTGCGCGACGCCTACCTCCACCCCGAGGTCGCCGACGCCCTCTACACCGTCAGCGTAGCCGCCGAGCAGCTCATGGCCGAACCCATCCAGACTGCCGACATCGATGAGGCGATGCTCCCCGAGGCAGGCTACTACTTCGACGCCACCGACCTCACCGACGATGCCGACGCGCAGACTGACACCTACCAGCTCGAGGTTCCTGCCCACGACCGCGCCACCTTCTCCACGCTCATCAGCCGTATGGGTTGGCACGCAACCTCTATAGGCAAGAAGCTCCGCAAGATTGCGGCGCTGTAATCCGTTAAACTTTCTCACTTTTTCCGCGCGACAGCGGATTATTTCAAAAATATTTCGTACCTTTGCACCGGATTTAAAGAAGAAGATTATGGCAACATTAGTATACATCACGAAGACCAAGGCTTTTAAGGAAGCCCTTGATGACGTGAAGCATGGACGTGTTACTCACTATGACTCTGTTGACGACATGTTCAGGAGCGTGTTAGGCGAAGAGGCATTCAGTAAACTCCGCCCAAGCAATGTATAGTGTTGATACGAACTTATTATCGACATCAAGACGCAGAGATGATGACGGGACGCTAAGGGCAGTGAGAGCATCTACCTCACCGACTGCCTCTTTAGCGGCAGTCTATAGACAAATAAATAGTAAATAGTAAATTGTAAAATTGTAAAAACAATGAACAAAATGAAACGATTACTCACATTATTGCTCCTCGTCTGCGGAATGACGACGGGATTAAGGGCACAGACTGCTCAACTCACAAGGGATGGATATTTGGTTAAAACATTCACAGGAGCATCTTCTCTAAGCTCTGCTATTTCTGCAGCTGCTAATAAAGGTGATATTATTATTCTCTCTAGTGGTAATTTTAGTAATCCAGGAAATATCACGAAATCTGTGTCTATCTATGGACAAGGTTTTGAGAATTCAACAGCTATTGGTAACGCGCGGACATACATAGCGGGTAAAATAGAATTTAAACTCATGTCCGAAGGAGCACTTGACGGCATCCATTTAGAGGGCCTTTTTATCGAAGATGATCTTAATATAAATACCAATATCGGGACAACAGCTATCGTTGATGATTTTACTGTCACAAAATGTCATTCCGGAGGAGTGTTTTTTTATCTGCGTTCCACTAATGTCAAACTACAAAACTGTAAGTTCGACCGTGATGTACGCACATATCCAGGATCATATACTACAACCATGCAGGTTGACAATTGTTATATTGAAGGCAATCTGTTCAATTTTGCAGACGGCAGCAATGTCATAGTAAACAACAGCCTTATCTACAACAATTGGCTTCAGAACTATTCTGCTGCCACATCTTTTAATAACTGCATCATATACAAAAACATTTTAAATGGTTCATCTGCAACAAAATGTATCTTTAACCAATCTTCTGTTAGTGGCTCCACTGACAATTGTTGGATGGGGGTAAATAATGGTGATATCTATATGTCAGAAGGAGAAAATGGTTCATACGGCGAGAGTAAAAGCTTTGCCGTAAAAGATACTTATGTGGGAACGGACAACACCCCCGTCGGTCTTCAAGGTGGAATTGGTTGGAACAAGACACCAACAATACCGAGTTATTTAACTCCTGAAGATCTGCCTCAAGACGATGAGGGATATTATCTTTTAGACGGCAAAATGGCTTGGCTGGTCTTCGCCGCTCTCGTCAATGGTGGAACCTATGATGCCAAAGCCAAGATGACGGCTGACATCGACCTTGGCAATGACCAGACAATGATAGGTGATACAGGAGCAAACACTAGTACTCCTTGTTTTAGTGGTATATTTAACGGTCAAGGATATACGCTTACGGTTGCCTATACTGGTATTGGAAGCAGTAGCGTAGGTGCACCATTCGCAAAAATCAATGGTGCAACCATCAAAAACCTTCATGTAAAAGGTTCGTTAAGTTCTGCTGGATACCATCCCACAAGTATAGTATCAGACTCTTGGGGTACATCAAGACTGGAAAAAGTATGGGGAGAAGTTGACATAACTAGTACAGGCACAGGATGGATAGAAGCTTCAGGACTTGTGGGATGCATGAAGGCTGGTAATCTCACCATTGAAGATTGCCTATTTACAGGAACAGTGAATGGCAGTGGCTCGTATAATGGTTGTTTCATTGGCTATATCGATAGTGGTAGTGCTACTATAACCAACAGCCTCTCTACAGGAACTTTTTCATATAGTGGTGAAAGTAACGGATTCAGAGGAACTTATACAAACTGCTATGTCAAGCAATTCCCGACAGATTATCCCTCAGGCGTAACCAAACCAACTGACGAGGAACTTGCTGACGGCACAGTAGCCTACAGACTACAGGCAGGTCGTACGGATATGTTTTGGGGACAGCGCATAGGCACAGACACAGAGCCAGTGATGACCAATGATGAGAGTTACCGTGTTTACAGGAGTATTAATGGTGGTTATACCAACGACCCGACTTTGGCCTATGAAGGTTTGCAAAAGGATGTGAACGACAATTATCTTCTCGGCTGCGTATGGGCCTGGCAGGACTTCGCCACACTCGTCAATGGAGGATCAACCAATATCAATGCCAAGATGACGGCAGACATCGACCTCGACGATGACCAGACGATGGTGGGAACAGATAGCAAAAAATACAAAGGAACATTTGATGGGCAGAGCCATTCGCTGACTATCCATTATGTAACAACAAATGAAGTCACTGCTCCTTTCCGTTATATTGATGGAGCTACAATTAAGAATCTGCATGTGAAAGGTTCTATCAATGCCACACAAAAACATGTCGGCGGTTTTGTTGCCAATGCATACAATGGTACTTGCAATATCATTAATTGCTGGTCAAGCATTGATCTGATTTGCAACGGTAATTCTTCTACAGGAGGCTTTGTCGGATATGCTGGTGGTGGTACTGTAATACTCAATATTGAAGACAGCTATTTCGATGGGTCCTTCACAGTTGTAAATGCCCTGTATTGTGGTGGGGTTGTAGGTAGGAAGTTTTTGAATAATAGTGTTAAAATTTATATTCGCAATTGTCTCTTCAATCCTAATAGTGTCAGTGTCAGCTACACAAATAACGATTGTAACCAACCAGAAACATTCTGTAGCAATGAGAGCGTATCATATATTGCAACCATCAGCAACTGTTACTATACGGTTAGGCTAGGCAACAGCACTCAAGGCACAATAGCATCTACCGAACATCTTTCCGACGGCACAGTAGCTTACAAACTACAGGCAGATCGTACGGACATGTTTTGGGGACAGCGCATCGGCATAGACACTAAACCAGTGCAGACCAACGACGCGAGTTACCGTGTCTATAGAAGTAAGAATGGTGGTTATACCAACGACCCGACTCTGGCCTATAAAGGTTTGCAGCAGGATGCGGACGACAATTATTATCTTATTGGCTCTTTATTTGATTGGCAGGAGTTCGCAGATTTGGTAAAGACAACACCAACTGCCAATGCCAAGATGACGGCAGACATAAACCTTGGCGATGACCAGACGATGATAGGAAGTGAATCAACTCCTTATCAGGGAACCTTCGACGGTCAAGGACACAAACTGACGGTGGTCTATTCCGAACCAAGCAGTTCTTCGCAACACGTTGCACCGTTCATCAAGATCAAGAATGCGACCATCCAGAATCTGCACGTCAGTGGTAGCATCACGACGGCTGGCATGCGTCCCGCCAGTATCACGAGCTATGTGTCTGGCACCTGCTATGTACGAAATTGCTGGAGCGACGTTGCCATCACGTCGAGCTATAATGCCGATATCTGCGCCGGTGGTTTGGTGACTCGTATTGATGCCAGTCAGACTCTTAATATGGACGACTGCAAATTTTCTGGCAGCATCACTTTGAGCAATAACAGCGGCTATAGGGCGGGCGGTTTGATTGGATGGACTCAAGATAAAGGTATTGCAAATGTAACAAACTGTCTGTTTGCTCCCTCTGCCTTATCGACAATAAAATCATCTGCCGATAACAAAATGCTTGTAAGCGGTTACCAAGGCAAAGTTACCATCACGAACTGCTATTACAACACAGTGGGAGCATCGTCTAATTGGGTCGTGCAGGGAACAGCTGCTACTGATGCGGAACTCTCCAACGGCACAACAACAACGGCACTGAATAATGGCCGCAGTGAGGTAATCTGGGTGCAGGATCCCGTTGCCAACCAGCCGATGCTTGCCATCTTCCCAGCTGTCATGCTGGGCGATGTTAACGGCGATCACAATATCGACGAAAATGACCTCGACGTGATAGTCAAGATCGTTATGGGCGAGACACCGCCAGGTATACAGAAGCAGGCTGGGGACTTGAACAACGATGGCAAGGTGGACGCCGCAGACGTCGTCAAGATGGTGGACATCCTCAATAGTCGTCAAGATGGTGGACATCCTCAATAGTGCAGGCGCCCTCAGCGGCAAGTAAATGAAATGGGGCACTGTCATCGCGCCGAACAAGGGCCCAATATCGAAATGGGGGTGTGTCATCGCGCCGAAAAAGGGCCCAATATCGAAATGGGAGTGCTTCATCGCGCCGAAAAAGGGCCCAATATCGAAATGGGGGTGCGTCATTGCGCCGAACAAGGGGCCAATATCGAAATGGGGGTGTGTAGTTACCCCGAAACAACATAAATTTCTTAAAAAATTAAAGTATTATGAGTCTAGCAATTAACTATTTAAGCAAAGTGTCCGTCGCCGAGCACGACGGACTCGTGAGACAAATCCTGGGCAAGTTGCAGGCATCGGGCATCAGCCACGAGATGTTCATTCAGCGTCTGGCTGCCTACGACGCGCGGGTGGGAGAGGAGGACGAGGCCTATCGCCAGTCGCAGAAGGACTTCACCAGCGACCGCTTGAAGGGTGAGGACGACCTCTGCGACATGTACGCCAAGGCCGTGCGCGCCATCCTGAACGGCCATGCCGAGATCCCCCAGAGCGAACCGAACCGCCAGCTGGCCGTCGAGCTGCTGCAGGTGTTCAAGGACTACAAGTTCTCGCCCAGCGACACTTACACGGCCGAGGCCGACAAGGTGAGAAACATGAACCAGGTGTTCCAGACCCGTCTGGCCGACTTGGAGACGCTTGGCGTGAAAGACTACTGGACTCAGGTGGTGGCTCACGCCACGAACGTGGAGCAGCTGCTCGCGCAGCGCTTCGACGCCCTTGCCGCACAGAGCGTGGGCGCCATGAAGACGGCCCGCACCAACACCGACCAGGCTCTGAAGTCGGTGTACGAACTGCTGGCTGCCATGAACGTGATGGCTCCGTCTGCCGAGCTCACCAGCCTCATCGCCCAGCTAGACGCCATCGAGGCCTACGCCTGGCAGTACTACCTTGGCGGCAAGAAGCAGTCGGGTGGCAGCTCGAACGGCGGCTCGCAGGGCAATAGCGGCTCGGGCTCAACTGAGCAGGGCGGTTCATCGTCCGAACAAGGTTCTGGCTCGACTGAACAGGGCGGCTCATCATCTGAGCAAGGTTCTGGTTCGTCCGAACAGGGCGGCTCATCATCCGAGCAAGGTTCCGGTTCGTCCGAACAGGGTTCCGGTTCAACCGAACAAGGCGGCTCGACAGAACAGGGCGGCGGTTCCGGCGATAACGGAGGTGGCTCCGGCGACAATGGCTCCGGCGACAATGGTGGCGGCGGAGGCCCCAACGGCGGCGGCAACGACGTGAACTAAGGCCAACACATAGAAAACATATAGAAAACATTAACCCCCGCCGGACGGCGGGGGTTAATTATGGGAGTTACATATACACAGGGTGCCAGGAACGTTGTGTTGTTTAATTTGGTGCACTTTTTACTTCTTCAATTCTTCAATAAAGAACCGTATCGCATCCTTTAATGGAGAGATTTCATTTTTGACAATCCAAAGGATTTGTGCTGCATCTACATCAAAATAGTGATGGGCAATAATATCCCTGAGACCTTTTACATTCTTCCAAGGAATTGAAGGATATGTTGGCAGAAGCAAACCATTGGTTGTCTTATCCAGATTCTTCAGGCTCTCACCTATGGCTATTAGCAGCATACAAGTGGCATCCAACAACACCATGCCTGATGAGGAACAAAGGAAATCATCAATTGAGTTGACATCTTTTGTCCGCTCTTCAACTTTCTCGATGGCAGAAAGGATATCTTCGAGAATATCCAATGCGATGCCTTTGGTCTCAGAAGATAAAGATTCCATCCTTCAATATACGTCTTCTTAAACGGGGATTCAGATTCTGATGATTGCGGATAATGTCGACGGAAGAGCCGGTTTCCTTTTCCAAAAACTCCTTGGCATCCATCAGAAGGAATGGATTAGGCGTCTCTGTGTCAACGAACAGATCAATATCACTGTTTTCCTTCTGCTCCCCCCTTGCCGTTGATCCAAACAGGGACAAAGAGGTGATGCCATACTTACCTTTAAGTATGTCCATATACTTCCTGAGCAGCTGTACACATTCGTCTTTGTTCATATTCGTTATCTCTTTAGTATTTGGGGAGATGCTTACATATCCTCGTAGGTGTCGAGGTAGGTGACGTGGGTGACGAGGTATTCGTCGACGCCGTGCTTGCCGTCGGCACCGCCGATACCGGACTTCTTCACGCCGGCATGGAAGCCCTGGATGGCTTCGAAGTGCTCGCGGTTGATGTAGGTCTCGCCGAACTCCAGTTCGCGGCAGGCCTTCACGGCGACGTTCAGGTCCTTGGTGAAGATGCTCGAAGCCAGACCGTACTCGCAGTCATTGGCGTACTTGATGGCCTCGTCGATGTCGGAGAACTCCACCAGCGGGATAACGGGGCCGAAGGTCTCCTCATGGATGATGTCCATGTCCTGCGTGCAGTTGTCGAGCACGGTGGCGGCATAGAAGTATCCCTTCTCGCCGACGCGATGACCGCCGCAGAGCAACTTGGCACCCTGCTTGATGGCGCGCTCCACCTTCTCGGTGACGCTCTCCAGGGCGCGGGCCTCTACCAGCGGACCCATGTCAACGCTCTCGTCGGCACAGACGTCGCCCACTTTTACCTTCGACATCTTATCGACCAGAATCTTCGTGAAGGCCTCCTTGACCTCCTTTTGCACATAGACGCGCTCGGCGTTGTTGCAGATCTGGCCGTTGTTGCCGATACGGCTGTCGACGATCCACTGGGCGGCGCGCTCCAGGTCGGCGTCCTTCATGACGATGGCAGGAGCCTTGCCGCCGAGTTCGAGGCTGACCTTGGTGATGTTCTTCGAGGCGGCGGCCATGATGCTCTCACCAGCACCTACGGAACCCGTGACGCTGACGATGTCGATCTTCGGCGATCCGGCCATCTCGTTGCCGATGACGGAACCCTTACCCGTGACGATATTGATGACACCTGCGGGCAGCCCGATCTCATCGACGATCTTGGCAAACTCCGTACAGTTCTCCGGCGTGAGCTGACTCGGCTTGATGACGATGGTACAGCCGGCAATCAGCGCAGCACCGGCCTTGCGGGCGATGAGGAAGAAGGGGAAGTTCCAGGGCAGGATGCCAGCCACGACGCCGATGGGCTTCTTCGTGAGCAGGATGGTCTCGTTGGGACGGTCGGAGGGGATGATCTCACCCTCGATGTGACGGGCGAAGGTGGCCATGTACTCGAAATAGGCGATGGTGGCGCCCACCTCAATGGCGGCCCAGGTGCGGGTCTTGCCCTGCTCGCGCATGATGATCTCGGTGAACTCCTTCTCGCGCTTCCTGATGCCGTCGGCCATCTTCAGCAGGTACTGTGCACGCTCGATGGCGGGCGTCTTGGCCCAGGCCTTCTGGGCTGCGCGGGCGGCGTCGAGGGCGCGGTTCACGTCTTCAATGGTTCCTTCCGGCTGGCGGGAGATCACTTCCTCGGTAGAGGGGTTCAACACGTCGATCCACTGGCCGTTCGAGCTCTCGCAGAACTGACCGTTGATGTACATTTTTAAGTCTTTCATAACGATTGTTTGTTTAAAAATTTAGAGTAGATAAGTTTATCGACAGCAAAAATACAAATAATTTGTGAGATGACAAGCATCCTGAGGGCATAATTTTTGCTAAAATCGCACGAATTGTACTAAATGATAACAATTAGGACGATTTGTATCGCTCTTTTTCGGGAAATAATCCGTAACTTTGTGCGCAAATAACAAATTACTTAACTGATATATGATGAGAAAGATCATTTTGCTGCTATTGTCGGCTGTCGTCGTGGCAGGATCGGCCAAGACGAAGAAGCGGCCTGCGGTGGAGACGTGGCCTGACGGGACGGTGATGGACGCCTGGTTTAAGGACACGGCCAAGGTGGATGTTGCGTCGCTGGGCCGACAGTATGTCATCACCGACTACGGCGTGAAGCGTGATTCTGCCATTGTCCAGACATCAGCGATACAGAATGTAATCGACCTGGCTGCCAACGAAGGTGGTGGTGTGATCGTCATTCCTGAAGGGACATTTCTGACGGGTGCCTTATTTTTCAAACAAGGAACGCACCTGCACGTCATGGGCCGTCTGAAGGGGTCTGAGCGCATCGCAGACTTCCCGGTGATGACGACCCGCATAGAGGGCGAAACCTGCAAATACTTCGCGGCGCTGGTGAATGCCGACGGCCTCGACGGGTTCACCATCAGTGGTCAGGGCACCATCGACGGCAACGGCCTGCACTACTGGCAGGAGTTCTGGATTCGCAGGAGCTGGAATCCGCAATGCACGAACAAGGATGCCCAAAGGCCCAGGCTGACGTATGTCTCGAATTCCAGGAACGTGACCATCCAGGATGTGCGGCTGATCAATTCGCCGTTCTGGACTAACCATGTGTACAAGAGTGACCATGTGCGCTATTTGGACTGTTATATCTATGCGCCCACGGAGAATGTCTGGCCGGCGGAGCCCAGGCGCGGAGCTCCGTCGAGCGACGCCATCGACATCGACGCCTGTACGGACGTGATGGTCAGCGGCTGCTATATGCACGTGAATGACGATGCCGTTGTGCTGAAGGGCGGCAAGGGTACCTGGGCGGACAAGGATGAGACCAATGGCGACTGCGAGCGCATCCTGATCGAGAACTGTCACTATGGCAAGGTGCACGGCTGCCTGACGCTGGGCTCCGAGTCGCTGCACGACAGGAATATCATCCTCCGCAACTGTTATACGGAACGGGCCGACCGTGTGCTGTGGCTCAAGATGAGGCCCGACACACCGCAGCACTATGAGTATGTGACGGTGGAGAATATTACGGGCCGTTGCAAGCGCTTTCTCTATATCCATCCCTGGACGCAGTTCTTCAAACCGGGAGACCGGGAGGATATGCCGTTGTCCCGTTGTAACAACATCGTGATGCGGAATATCCAGGTGGATGCTGAGACGCAGTATGACGTGAAGACGTCGGATAAGTATGAGTTGACAGACTTCTCCATCGACGGGAAGGCGTTGAGTTTTGATAATACACCGGTAAGTGCAGAACCTACAGTATATGAATAAGAAATATTTTTTTGCCGTAGACTTAGGTGCTACGAGCGGCAGGACGATCATTGGCAGTATCAACGACAGTAAGTTCGAATTGGAGGAGGTGACTCGCTTCCCCAATAACCTGATTGTACAGGGCGGACATTATTATTGGGATATCCATGCCCTCTACTTCGAGATCGTCAAGGGTCTGAAGGAGGTGGCCCGCCGACAGCTGGATATCGTCAGCATCGGCATCGACACGTGGGGCGTGGACTTCGTCTTCGTCGGTAAGGACAATGCCATCCTCAGGAATCCGAGGGCCTATCGCGACCCCATTACCTTCGCAGCCATGGATGACTATCTGAACCATGTCGTGGCGAAGAGAGATGTCTATGACGTGACGGGCATACAGTTTTTGAATTTCAACTCCATCTTCCAACTCTACGCGATGCGGAAGGAGGATAATGCGGCTTTCAATCATGCCAAGAGCATTCTCTTTGTGCCGGATGCGCTGAGCTGGATGCTGACGGGCGAGGAAGTGTGCGAATACACCATCGCCTCGACCTCGCAGCTGTTAGATCCCCGTACCAAACTGTTGGATGAGCGACTGCTGGCAAGCATCGGACTGAGCAGGGACAAGTTCGGGCGGATGGTGAACCCTGGCGATGAGATTGGCGTGCTGACCGAAGAGATGCAGCAACTGACGGGGTTAGGCCCCGTGCCGGTGATTGCCGTAGCAGGTCATGACACGGCCTCTGCCGTAGCCGCCGTGCCAGCCAGGAATGAAAGGTTTGCCTATCTGTCGAGCGGCACGTGGAGTCTGATGGGTATCGAGACGAAGGATGCCATCATCAGCGACCTGAGTTATGAGCGCAACTTCACTAACGAGGGCGGTATCGAGGGTACGACCCGTTTCCTGAAGAATATCTGTGGCATGTGGCTCTATGAGCGCTGCCGGCTGGAGTGGCCCGAGGAGGTGCGCAGACTGAGCCATCCTGAGTTGCAGGGGTCGGCGATGGAGGTGGAGGCCTTCCGTTCGGTCATCAATCCTGATGATCAGCTGTTTGCGGCACCGTCATCGATGATTGATGCTATTCAGACGTATTGCCGTCAGACCGGTCAGCCGGTTCCGGAGACACCGGCGGAGATCTGCCGCTGTATCTTCGACTCGCTGGCCCTGAGATACAAGCAGGTGTTCCAGTGGCTGCAGGAGTTTGCACCCTTCAGACTGGACGTGCTCCACATCATCGGCGGCGGCAGCCTGAACAAGTATCTGAACCAGTTTACGGCCAATGCCACAGGAGCAACCGTCCTTGCCGGTCCTCAGGAGGGAACAGCCATCGGAAACATCATGCTCCAGGCCAAGGCGGCAGGTCAGGTCAAGGATATCTGGGAGATGCGTCAGATCATCGCCAACTCCCTCGACCTCGTGACTTACGAACCGACCGACAAAGCCACATGGGACCAGGCATATGAGAAATATCTAAAAGTAACAAATCAAAAATAAAACAGTATTATGGCAAAACCATTAGTTGAAACCAAAGCAAAGGTAGGTGTATTCAGCATAGCCCTTCAGGCTTACCTGCCACAGTTCCCTCAGCTCGTCCCTGAGTTCGAGGCCCAGTATGAGGCATTCAAGAAGACATTGCCCTCTACCATTGAGATTATCGATGGCGGTATGGTGACCACCAAGGAGCAGTCGATGGCTGCCGGTGACAAGTTCCGCGCCGCCGATGTCGATCTCGTCATCCTGCAGATGCTCACCTACTGCACATCTTATAATATGTTGCCTGCCGTTCGCGACCTCGACGTGCCCGTTGTCATCGTGAACCTGCAGAAGAAGTTGGCTCCCGACTATGCCAAGACCGACATTCCCACCTGGTTGGGCGAGCTCTATGCTTGTGGTGCCATTGGTGAGATGGTGGCCGACCTGAATCGTGCCGGTAAGCGTTCGGCTGTGATTACTGGCGTGGTAGAAGGTGGCGACCCAGGTGCTCAGGCTGAAATCGAAGACTGGTGCCGTGCCGCTCAGGTGCGTCGTCGTTTCCGCGATACCAACATCGCCCAGATTGGTCGTCCTTATCCTGGTATGATGGACCTCTACATCGACGAGACCAACCTCTATCATCGTATGTTTGTCTATACCAAGCAGTTCGACTGGGAGAAGATGTGGGCTATTGCTGACAATATCACTGACGAGGCTGCTATCCGTGCGAAGGCAGAGGATATCCTGGCTACCTTCGATATTGAGGGTGGCGGCACCGTAGAGAAGGTCTGGGATATGGCGAAGTATGTGGTGGCCTTCGAGCAATGGGTGAAGGATGAGAAGTTGGGTATGATTGCTTCTCACTATGATGGCTTTGCCCAGGGTATTGCCGGCAAGCTCGACTCGATGCTGATTCCTGCATTCTCAATGCTGATTAAACAGCACACCGCTTGTGCCGTTGAGGGTGATATGAAGGTGGCTATGGCCATGTCGATCCTGAAGACCATCTCCGGCACAGGAACATTGGCTGAGATGTACTCCATCGACTTCCCGAAGGATATCTGTATCATCGGTCACTCCGGCTCTGGCGACTTCGACATCTCGCAGGCCAAGAAGCCGACGATGAAGATTGTGCCCGTGTTCCACGGAAAGGCCGGCGGCGGATACCTTACTCAGTTCTATCCCCCTACAGGTCCTATCACCTATCTGGCCATCACCCAGGATAAGAATGGCGTATTCAAGTTCGTCGTTGCTGAAGGCATCAACGAGGAAGGCGAGATCTTTACCTTCGGCGATACTAATATGCGCACCAAGTTCTCTTTGAGCTGCCGCGAGTTCGTGAATAAGTGGAGCGAGGCAGGTCCTACCCACCACATGGCTGCTGCCGTCGGTCATCACATCGACACCATCCTGAAGGTGGCCAAGATCTTCAATATCGAGTGCGATGTCGTCTGCCGCTAAGTCTATAACGATATAACGAAATAACGATATAACGAAAATGGCTAAAAGTGGAAGTTTGAAGAGCACGCTGGCCGTGTCTCTGAATAATTACCTTGATGCGGGTGCCATTGTGGCTGGTGCCAGTGGCGTGACGCTATGGCAGAACTACCTGGGCCTCTCCGAGATGCACCTCGGATGGCTCAATGCCTTGAGTGCCAACGCCCTCGGAGCAGCCATCGGTGCCATCATCGGCGGATTCCTGGCTGACAAGTTCGGGCGTAAGTTCATCTTCACCTACAACCTGCTGGTCTATATGACAGGCGTGCTCATCATCTTGCTGAGCGTGAACTTCCCCATGCTGTTGGCAGGCTTCCTGATAACGGGCATCTCAGTAGGTATCGGCGTGCCAGCCTCATGGACCTACATCTCTGAGAGTTCGGAAGTAAACAATCGTGGTCGTAACATCTGTATCTCGCAGATGTCGTGGGGCGTCGGACCGATGTGCATCCTGCTGTTTGGTATGCTGTTTGCCCCAGGCGGTTATCTCTATGGTCCCGTGGAGTCGTTGGCTCATGGCATCTTGGGCGCTGATGCTGCACAGGCGGCTGTCGAGGTATTCTCATCGCGTGTCGTGTTTGCTACGCTCTTTATCGTGGCGTTCATCGCCTGGAACCTGCAGCGACAGCTGGAGGAGAGTGCCGAGTTTACGGCTACCAAAGCCCAAGACAAGAGTGGCATCGTGGACAATATCAAGTTGTTGTTCACCAACAGGATTGCCGTCAAGACCGTTGCCTTCCTGGCAGCCATCTATCTGACTTGGAACCTTGTGGCCTCGGTGATGGGTTTCTTCATGCCCCATATCTATGAGACGGCAGGCGGACTGTCTAATGAGGACGCCAATATGCTGAGCTGCATCAGCTGGGTATTCGTGGTTGTCACCACCCTGATTATCTCCTTCATTGTCGATAAGGTAGCCCATCGTTTCTTCTATGTGTTTGGATTGGCAGCAGCCCTTACGGCATGGATACTGATTATCGGCGGCGGTGTGTCCACCATCGGCGGCATCTGGCTGTTCACCATACTGTGGGGTGTCAACAACGGTTCGTCCGTCCAGATATTCTATGCCCTGTGGGGGTCAGAGTTGTTCCCTGCCAAGTTCCGTGCCGGCGCCCAGGGACTGATGTTTTTCATTGTCCGTGGACTGTCTGCCGTCTGGGGACTCGTCTTCACCTTCATCTATGGTGACAACGGCGAGGGCTTCACGGTGGCAGCCTACTGTATGATCGCCCTCCTGCTCACGTCCCTCATCGTGGGCCTCATCGGCATGCCAAACACTCGCGGCAAATCTCTCGACCAGATCACCCGCGAACGCTACGGGGACACCTGTTAATCTAAAAATATGTTAGTCTGTTATTATGTCTTTAAATAGTTATTATGTCTAAAAGTATATTAGAAGGCCGCGAAGGTTTGAAGGCGGTCGTTTATCAGATTGCCGAGGTGACCGGATACCTCTGGCAGAAAGGCTGGGCAGAACGTAACGGCGGCAACATCACCGTCAACGTCACCGAGTATATGGACGATGAGTGTAAGGTCATGCCGGCGATCTCGGAAGTCAAGCAGATCGGTATGACCCTGCCACAGTTGAAGGGTAAGTATTTCTATTGCAAGGGAACCGGTAAGCGTATGCGTGACCTGGCCAAAGAGCCTATGCAGAACGGAAGCATCATCCGTATTCTCGATGACTGTGCCAGCTACGTAGTCATTGCCGACGCGAACGTGGTGCCAACCTCTGAGCTTCCCACACACCTCGCCCTGCAGAACTACCTGCTCGAGACCGGCTCCTGCTATAAGGCAACGCTCCACACGCATCCCATCGAACTGGTGGCCATGAGCCATATCCAGCGATTCCTGAAGGGCGACGAGATGACCCGTGTGCTGTGGTCGATGATTCCAGAGACGCTGGCCTTTGCGCCCCTTGGCATCGGCATCGTGCCTTACGCCCTGCCGTCATCGGTGGCTCTGGCTGAGGCAACCCTTGAACAGATCAAGACCCACGACGTGGTGATGTGGGAGAAACACGGTACGGTGGCTGTCGGAGTGGATATCATGGATGCCTTTGACCAGACCGATGTGCTTTGCAAGGCTGCGAACATCTATATGTGTGCCCGGTCGATGGGTTCTGAGCCCGATGGTATGACCGCTGAGCAGATGAAGGAAGTGCAGGATGTATTCAACCTGCCCAAGAAGCGTCCCTGTTAAGGATTTGTGACATAGGAATGAGGAGAGTAATACTGGGCTTACTGGTGGGACTTGCCTCGTTGACTGCCGTGGCGCAGAAACACGGTGAATCGTCCCCTCGCACCTTGCAATATGAGCCAGGTGCGGGGGGAGCCTTTATCTGTACGAATGGCAATAACCGTTATACCCGTGCCCTTTATGGCAGTCATTCCGATTGGCGTCTGGAGACATCCGACCGTCCTGTATTTGCGGCGGTCAAGAAGGGATATCATCGAAATATCCAGATGGAAGTCAATGGCGTGCCACTTGACTCTACGGCGACATGCAAGGCACAGTATCGCGACGGAATAAGATGGTATGTCCTGAACGACAACCGATGGCATTGGTCGCTTGATGTCGTCGTTGTAGCATTACCCGATGAAGAGGGAGCCGTATGGTGCATCTCGAAGACAGCTGCCTGTACCGATACAGATGCGCAGAAGGAGCCGTTGCAGGTAAGGGTGATTACCAGTAGGATAGCGCAGCCGAAACTCAATCGCAATGGTGACATAGGCGCAGACCCTCCAGGCGTTTTCGAAGCATCACCTGATGATACTGCCAGGGTGGTGAGCCATGCCATCATGAGTGATGACGGTATGATGGCCTTTGTCGTCGTCAAGGTCAATGAAGTGGTTGACATGCCCTATCAGAAAGCCTATAGTCTCTTCTGGAAGTCTGTTGACTATTACAAGCAACTGGCCTCGCGCATCCAGTTTCATACCCCCGATCCTTATATCAACACCCTCGGAGGGGCTTTGGTCTTGGCTGCTGACGGCGACTGGGACGGACAGACGTGGCTGCACGGCTGTATCGGATGGCGTATGCCCTTGGCGGGTTGGCGGGCAGGATACTTGGGCGATGTGCTGGGGTGGAACGACCGGGCCGTCAGCCATTTCGATGCCTACGCCAAGAGTCAGGTGACGGACGTCGAACCTGTGATTCCACATCCCTCGCAGGACTCGGCGATGAATCAGGCGCGGGCCGAGAAGAGGTGGGGCACGCAGATGTATTCCAACGGCTATATCTGTCGTAATCCGGAGCGCAACGACCAGATGCACCATTACGACATGAACCTGAACTACATCGATGAACTGCTATGGCACTTCCAGTATGATGCCGACACGGTCTATATGCGGAAGATGTGGCCTGTACTCAAGTCGCATCTGGTATGGGAGAAACGTAACTTCGACCCCGACGGAGACCATCTCTATGACGCCTATTGCTGTATCTGGGCCAGCGATGCCCTCTATTATAGCGGCGGGGCGGTCACCCATAGTTCGGCCTATAACTATCGTGGCAACAAACTGGCAGCCCGTATCGCGGAGATCATAGGTGAAGACCCGCAGCCCTATCGTGACGAGGCAGAGGCTATCCTTCAGGCGCTGAACAGTCGTCTGTGGCTCTCCGACAAAGGTGTATGGGCAGAGTATCAGGATGCTCTGGGAATGAAACGCACCCATGACCATCCGGCTGTGTGGAGCATCTATACGCCTATCGACTGTGGTGCCTGTACGCCCGAACAGGCTTATAGGGCCACACAATACATCGACCGTTACATCCCTCACATCCCTGTTAAGAAGACAGGCCTCTATACCATCTCCACTTCCGACTGGATGCCCTATTCCTGGAGCATCAACAATGTGGCTGCGGCTGAGGTGATGCACACCGCGCTGGCTTATTTCGAGGCAGGACGTTCTGAGGAGGGTTATCGGCTGACGAAAGCGAACATCATGGATCAGATGTACTACGGCCAGAGTCCGGCCAACTTCGGACAGATCAGCCACTACGATGCGGCCCGAGGGGAGTGCTATCGTGACTTCGGCGACTGTATCGGCATCAGCAGCCGGACGCTGATTCAGGGACTCTTCGGTATTATTCCCCAGACATTGGACGGCACGTGTATCATCCGTCCCGGCTTCCCCTCAGATTGGGATTCTGTCCATGTGAAGACCCCTTATCTGGAATATACGTTCAGGCGGGAGAACGGCCGTGATATTTTCGATATCACCCAGCATTTCCGTCAACCGCTGAAGATCATCCTCCGTCAGAATCTTTCCCACGGTGCCTATCGCGATATCGAAGGCACCTCCGATGCGCACCAGGTAATATTTTCCCCTCCTAAGTTAGGAGGGGTGCCCGAAAGGGCGGGGTGGTCTGAACAGGGGCAAGAGTCTGCGGCGGATCAGACCCCCTCTGACTCCCCCTACTCAGGGGGAGAACTGGCGGAGCCAGACCCCTCTGCGCCCTTTCGAACAGTAAAGCTCGACAAATATTTCAACGCCTCCGTCGCCGACATCTTCCGCAACGACTACCTCTCTCCCCGTCCCCAGACCACCACTCTCCAGATTCCCATCCAAGGCATCGGCGAATGGTGTCATCCCCAAAAGACCGCAGAGATCAACGACTCCGTTTTCCGCACGAAAATCTCCAAAGGTATCTTCCGCATGGCAGGTGTCCCTCTGTGCACCCCGGCAAAAGGCCGTAACATCATCTATACCAGTCTTTGGGACAACTATCCTGACTCCGTAGCCATTCCCTTGAAGGGCAGGGCAGCGCGTGCCTATCTGCTCATGGCTGGCTCGACGAACCACATGCAGAGCCGGATTGACAACGGTCTGGTGGTCGTCTCCTATACCGACGGGACAACCGATACTTTGGCACTCAGGAACCCCGACAACTGGTGTCCCATCGAGCAAGACTACTATATCGACGGCAAAGCCTTCTGCGCTCCTGAGCCCAGGCCGTACCGTGTCTGTTTCGGCACGGGTGACGTCAGCCGGGACCTCAGCAGCGTCGTTCGTCTGGGAGGTGAGTATGGCCGTGATATCCCAGGTGGGGCAGGTCAGATGCTGGTGATGTCGCTAAACCCTGAAAAACATTTGAGAGCGCTCACGCTCAGAACGCTCTCAAATGATGTCGTGATAGGCCTCATGGCCCTCACTCTTTCCCCTCCTGAGTAGGAGGGGCCAGGGGTGGTCTGATCACCCTCTATTTCCCCTCGTACCATTCTTTAAGAACGAAGAATGCCTTCTTCTTCTCGCCCTTGTCGCTGACGAGGCCCTTCATGTTGTAGAAGTCCTGGATACCGGGCAGCACCCTTCTCGGCGAACGGAAGTCCTTAAGTATCCACGGCGTGGTACCCGAGAGACCGTCGATCTTGTCGATCATGGCGAGGTTCTCGCGGTAGAGGTTCTCCTGGAACTCCTCCGTCCAGCGCTGGTTCTTGGGACCGTGGTAGCCGTATTTCGCACCACCGCCGAACTCGCTGATGATGACGGGCTTGTTGTAGGGAATCTCCCACGTCATCTTCGGCGCATCGTTCACGTCGCGATACCAGCCCACGTACTGGTTGAATGATACCACGTCGACATACTTGTTCATATTGTCGTTCAGGCGGTTCACGTAGTTGGCGGCACCCGTCACCTCCATCGCCATCGAGATCAGTCGGGTGGAGTCTTGTGTGCGGGCGTACTGTGCCAGACGTCCGAGGAAGTCGTCACGCTGGGCAGAGTGGGGCGTCTCGTTGGCGATGCTCCAGATGATGATGTTGGCGCGGTTGTGGTCGCGGCCGATCATATCCGTCAGCTGCTGCTTGGCGTTGGCGAAGGTGGCGGGGTTCGTCCAGGCGATGGTCCAGTAGACGGGAATCTCCGACCACACGAGGATGCCCATACGCTCGGCCTCGCGTACCATATATTCATTATGCGGGTAATGGGCCAGTCGCACGAAATTACACCCCAGTTCCTTGGCCCACGTGAGCAGCTGGTGGGCATCTTCTGTGGAGTTGGCTCGTCCGCCGCCGTTAGCCTTCTCATCGTGGATGCTGATGCCCTTGAGGAAGATGGGCTGGCCGTTGAGCAGGATCTGCTTGTCGCGTGTCTCGATAGTGCGGAATCCGATCTCGTCGGCGATGGTCGTCGCGTCGTCGAGCGTGATCTTCACCTGATAGAGCTTGGGGTTCTCAGGGCTCCAGAGGGACAGCTTTTTTGATGGACAATGGATAATGGATAATGGACAATTGCCGTCGGCGTCGGTGATGACAGTCTGTTTGATTTTCAGTTCGGGGATGCTCAGGGTAATGGCATGTCCAGCCTCCTTCTTATTCAGCTTCGCGGAGAAGCTGATCTCCCTCACCTTTTCACCTTTCCCCCCTTTCACCTTTTCCAATTGCACATTGTAGTTCTCGAGATACACGGGTGTCACCTTCACCAGCTTCACGTCGCGGGTGATGCCGCCGTAGTTCCACCAGTCGAAGATCTGTGTGGGCACATCCTCGGCGTGGCGCTTGTTGTCCACCTTCACGATGACCGTGTTCTCACCCTCCTTCAGCATCTCCGTGACGTCGAAGTTGAAAGGTGTGAATCCGCCGATGTGATGCCCGGCCTCCTTGCCGTTCACCCACACCCGGCAGTCGTAGTTCACCGCCCCGAAATACATTAGGTATCTAACACCCCCTCCTTGGGAGGGGGCTGGGGGGAGGTTCCAACTCTTCTTGAACCATACGGTTCCCTCATAGAAGAACAGTCTCTCGTCCTGCGTGTTCCAGTCTCCGGGAATCTGCATCGTGGTCGACTTGTCGAAGTCGTACTCGATGAGGTCTTCGGGCTTCTGTGGCTTCGCGTTGCGGAAGAATCCCCAGGGCGTGGGGTTCATGCGGTAGTCGTAGTAGCCTTCCTCCTGCACGTCTACGATGTAGTTCCACTCGCCGTTGAGCGACAGGCTCTCATAGGCGTTCACGTTCTGTATCACCGGCAGCGTCTCGGCTGCGGCAATCGCCGGGAGAAGTACTCCCGCAACGGCGAAAAAAAGTTTCCTGATTTGTCTCATGTTACAAGTTGATTAAAGCCACAGATTTCACAGATTATCACAGAAGAAACGATTATCACAGAATTCTGTGATTCTTCTATCTGTGTGAATCTCATTATCTGTGAGAATCTGTGTAATCTGTGGCTCATGATACTATAGTTTGAATTTCTTCTTTGCTTCTTCTTGCGCCTCAATCACCTTGTCGCACCACTGGTCGAACTCAGGATCTTCCTCCTGCAGCTCCGGATGCTTCAGGATATAGTCCAGCGTGCGGCGCACGCCCTCCTCGAACCTGACCGTCGCCTGGAATCCCGGCACGGCCCGTTTCAGCTTCGCGCAGTCGAAGACCACGCTTACCGCCTTGTCGCCCAGCAGCGAACCCTCCAGGTCGTACGCCTTCGGGCAGACCTCGGCCAGGAATGCCGACGACACATAATACGGCTTCAGCTCCACGCGCAGGGCGTCGGCGATGGCCTGATAGATCTGCGTCCACGTGAGCGTCTCGTCGTTCATGATCTGGAATGCCTCGCCGATGGCGTGCGGATTGCCCAGCAGACCGATGAACCCACGGGCGAAGTCCTCGTTCCACGTCATCGTCCACAGCGAACTGCCGTCGCCCTGTATCAGCACGGGCCGTCCCTCCATCATGCGCTTCACCACCTGCCAACTGCCCTTTAGACCGTGAATGCCGAGGGGCACGCTGCGCTCGCAGTACGTGTGGCTTGGGCGGACGATCGTCACGGGGAATCCCTCCTCGCGGTAGTGCTTCATCAGCAGCTCCTCGCAGGCGATCTTGTTGCGTGAGTATTCCCAATGGGGGTTGGCCAGCGTCGTGCCTTCGTTGATGATATAGCCGCGTGCCGGCTTGTTGTAGGCCGAGGCCGAACTGATATAGACATACTGGCGCGTACGGCCGCGGAACAGCCTTATGTCGCGGGCCACCTGCCCGGGCAGGAACCCGATGAACTCGCAGACGACGTCGAACGTCATGTCGCCCAGCTTCTCCGCCACCGACTGTTCGTCCTCCACGTCAGCCACAATCTGTTTCACTCCCGCAGGCAGCTCCGCCTGACGGTTACCGCGGTTCAACAGCCACAGTTCATGCTCACTCTCGGCCAGCTGTCTGGTGATGGCACTGCTGATGGTGCCCGTACCGCCGATCATCAAGATCTTCATCATAGTCTTATCAGTTTAATTGTTTATGTTATTTGTTATGATTTTAAGTATTTCATACAATGTCGGTGCAAAGATACGACAAGTTTCCGAGAATACCAAATCCATCGGCGAAAGAATTCGATATTTTTTTGCAGATTCAAAAATATTGTTTACCTTTGCACGCAAAATAATTAACACTAAACGCTTTTGGAAATGAAAAAACTGATGACAGTCAGCCTGATGCTGACAATCGCCTTGGCCTTACAGGCACAGGTGAAGGTAGCCCCGAAAATGGAGAAGGGCACAGTGAAAACGTATGCCACAGAAGCCGTCATCACGATTCCCAGCCAGGGAGACGTGAAGATGACGACCGACTCGAAGTTCACCATCACCGACGCCACCGCCGACGGTTATGTGCTCGAGATGGTGTGTACGGACGTGAAGACGGAATGCGAGCCTGGCAACATCGCCGGCAAGCTCATGGCAGCTGCCGAGGAGATGATGAAGGATGCTGTGGTGCGTGCTGCCGTCGACAAGAACGGCCGTGTCCAGGACATCCTGAACGCTGACGAGGTGAAGGCAGGTCTCGACGCCAATGCCGACGCCTTCATCGACCAGCTGATGACAGACATGCCCCAGCTCGCAGGGGTCGTCTCCAAGGAAGGCCTGAAGAAGCAGGTGTCCCAGTCGCTCACCATCGATGCCCTCGTGCAGACCCTGCAGGAGGCCACGTCGCCCCTGGCACTCAACGGCAAGACCATTATGACGGGCGCTCAGGAGGAGTTCGTCAACAAGGAGGGTATCAAGATGAAGCGCCTGTATTTCGTCAACGGCAAGACCATCATTGCCAACTCGACTATCAATATGACGGAGGATGAGATCAAGCAGTTCATCATCAAGCAGGTGGAGCAGAGCGCTCCCGACCAGGCCCAGATGATCAAGGATAACATCGACCAGCTGATGAAGTCCGGTATGCTGAAGATGGACTTCAAGGAGAGCGCCACATACGAACTCCAGGACGACGGCTGGGTGAAGAGCATCGTGGTCGATTCCTCCACCGAGACGATGGGACAGAAGGTCGTGTCGAAGAGCACCGTCACGCTGAAATAGTTATATTTTTGCCGTCAAAAATAACGAAAAGACAGTCATGAAGAAGATTCTGTTTATGTTTCTGGCGCTGTGCTGCTCCTTTGAGCTGCACGCCATTGAGCTTGATGGGAAGTTTCTCTCCCAGAGTGGCGAACTGATGTTCAGGTTCAAGGCCGACAGCCTGTATATCGACATCGCCCAGAGCCAGCGCAACGTCTCGGCCTTTAAGCTCGTGAAGAACAAGGAGAGCAAGACCTCCACCACCTACAATGCCTACGAGAGCTACCTGGAGAACGGCAAGGCCACCTACCGCGAGGTGCTCATCCGCGTCACCAAGGAGAAGGGCAAGCAGTATCTGCTTGAGTACTTCGGCAAGGACAAGGACCGCGACTACAACTCCAACGAGGTGTACCACATCCATCCGGTCGACTAATACTAAGAACCCACGGGCCAAGTTCCCGTGGTTTTTTTAGTGACCTTCTTACTTAAAAACTTTGGCAAATCCTTGCAAGTTTCGAAAATATTCCTTATATTTGCACCGTGATTGTAAAATAAAGGTTAGAATGTCTGAAGAAAAGAGGGCAAAGATCATATCGATGATTCGTGATACCATTCGTGAGGCTGAGCCTACAGCCCAGATCATCCTCTATGGCTCCAGAGCTCGTGGCGATGCCCGGGAAGACAGCGATTGGGATGTGTTGGCGATAGTCGACAAGCCTCGTCTGACCTTAGAAGAACGTGGGAACATCCAATATCCCATCTGGGACAAAGGCCTAGACATAGGCGAGGAAATCAATGTGTTCCCATATACCAAGAAGCAATGGGATCAAGCCCCGCCTTCATTGTTCAAATATAATGTTTTAAAAGATGGGATTAATCTATGAGTCTTTATCGAAGTGCAGCGAGAGGACATAGAAGAATACACCCCGAAGGTTCGTGAGCTGGTTGATAAACTGAAGAATCTGATTTCATTATAATAATGTTGAACTCTAAAACAAAATCGCTTATGGTAACATAGCAAAGACAAAATAAAGACAAAAGACTGGAACGTCCACTTTTGATTCTTGTTCTCGAAATTCGCCAAATTTCAATGATTACAATCAAGAACTTAAGTAGATCGTTCACGCCGCTTGGCGTGGGCATTTGCTCGTTTAAGATTGTAAGGTGTTTGGCGATACCTCGAGAACGTAGACGAAGTAAAGAGTCCACGTTTTTATTTCTGTATATTCAAGCATAATAATAACTAAAAAAATAAACGATTATGAACAAACAATCTTTTATCACAATTCTGCTCACCGTTCTCATGAGCATGTCAGGAGCAAAGTCATTAGCTTTTTCTGTTGCGAATTCTGATGGAGTAACCATCTATTATAAATGGGCAAATGAAGAAAAAACAGAAGTGGCTGTTACTTATTATTCTTCTACATCTTACTATGGTGGTAGTACTACATATCAGTCTAATTACAAAGGAAATATTGTGATTCCAGGATCTGTCGTTTATGAAGGAAATACATACAACTTAACATCCATT
>Ga0265298_10001982_pt1 | contig 29498 bp, 56 predicted proteins | sample AusTroGonzalo_MG_3_FD_193486 | JGI IMG/M metagenome (GOLD analysis project Ga0265298, IMG submission 193486) | Bovine rumen microbial communities from tropical cattle in Woodstock, Queensland, Australia - Gonzalo_01 | ecosystem: Host-associated > Mammals > Digestive system > Stomach > Rumen ...
CGATACTTACCGGACACCGTTTCACATAAAATGTGCGAGAGGTTTAAGTGATGAAAAATTACTATTCTGTTGGTGAAATATCAACTGAGCTCGGCATTTCGGACAAAACTATCTATAAAAGAGCTGCCGAATTGGGTTTTGATACCTCAAAAATCACCGAAAAGCGAAAAGAGAAGCTGATTCAGGCTTGTAAGGCGGTCGTTGACCGTAAAAAAGAGGCAAAAGAGCTTCTAAAGGCTGCCGAAAACGTAAAAAGTGATGCAATCTCCGGTCAAACCGGTTCAACTCTCGAAAAAAGGCTGGAAATTGCCAAAAAAGAGTTCGATAACATCAGCAAGAGCCTTGCAGAGTGCCAGATCGTCATTGAACGCAAGGGAACAATCATGATGAACGGAAACAACGGTATCGTATCGTCTAATCCGGCAGTCAAGACCAAATGTGAGCTATTAAAGCAGCATAATGCGTTGCAGAAAACTATCCAGGATCTTGAAAACGCATTGAAGCTGACAGTTTCTTCAGATTCCGGCAGTGCTATAGATGATTAGCCCATTTGAAGAGTATCGGAAGGATGTGAAAGAACATCCGGACGATTATTCTCCGGAAATCGTCCAGCAAGTGCTGCTCCAGGACGAGATGCTGCAGATTTATGACTTCATTGAGGATAAAGGTCAGAAGATCGTTGAGTGGATCGAAAAATACTGCATCCTGACCGAAGGTGAGAATTCCGGACAAAAAGTCAAGCTGATGCTATGGCAGAAGTGGATCATCTATTCCATTTTTTGCTTCTATGGATATCTTGATGTCGAAGAATTCGATGAAAATGGAAAATACACCGGAATCGTGAATAAATACGTTCGGATTGTCAACGATGTTCTGATCATGATCGCATCCGGCAACTCGAAGACTACATTTGTGGCTTTTATTATCCTCTACGTTATGTATCACCGGAAGGAGCTGCCGTCTCCGAAGGTATACATTGGATCTAATGCCTATAAGCAGTCAAAAATCTGCTTTGATGTATGCAGAAAGATAATTCAGAGCAATCCTGAGCTGTCTAAGTATGCAATCATCAGAAACTCGATCGGAGAGATCGAAATCGAAGAAACAAACGCAAAACTGCTCGCAATGAGCTCGACCGGAGACAATTACGAAGGAATAATTCCGGCTTTCATGGTCATTGATGAGATCCATGCGATGCAGACATCCACATACGCTGACAATCTGAGGAAATCAACGAAACGCAGCGACAAGCTGATATTTGAGATCACAACGGACGGAATAGTACGAGGCGGTTATCTTGATCAACGCAAGGAAACAGCACACGATCTCCTATACGGCAAGACCGAAGAAAAGAACTACCGTCAGTTTTTTGCGATGTACAGACAAAAAAACGAAGACGAGGTATTTGATGCCTATCGGTCTGGGAAAATTGGTATTTTGAGAAAATCAAATCCTGGTCTTTCAATAGCGGTAAGCGTAGAAGAACTGAAAGACAAAATCAGGGCAATGATAGTCGATCCAAAGAAAAAAGTGACTACATTGACCAAAAATTTCAACATTCCGCAGAATCCTATTACTTCGTTCTTTTCAGAGGCTGAATGCCGAACGAAGAGGTTTAACGAAGCAATATTCGAAGGAGCTCCGGTCTTCCTGGGTTTAGATATGGCTTATACCAGGAATCCGGACAACGACCTGACGGCTTTGAGTATGCTTATGGTCAATCCTTACACAAACGATGAATACTACAAGGATTTCTATTTTTTGCCTAAATATTGGGAGTATGAGTTTTCTGACAACGGTCAGATCAACGTAGAACAGCGAGATATGGTGATCGCAAAGTCGAAATGCGACACAAACATCCTTTACAATCCTAAACAGGCTCGATATGGATATCAGATGTATGCCGATCGAGGTGATGTTGTCGTTATTGATGAAGATCTGGTCAATACTCTTGTCGAAGAGTTCGGTGAACAGGCTCGATGCGATACGACCGGAGTCACAGAGGATTTTATCAAGTTCTACATAGCTCATCTGGAACGAGAGTATAACTGGATCCTGTGCAAGTTCGGTCTGGATCCAAATAAAGCCTTTAAGCTGAAGAGTTTCAGTGAGACGAATATTCCATCAACTGATGGCAAAAATCCTGTCATTCCGTTCAGAATGGAGGATAAAAAGAATTCTAATCCGGTCATCCTGTCAACAAAGGACATCCGGAAGCAAGGCAAGGTCTATGACAACAACAAGCTCACGGAGCTGCACTTTGCTTCAGCTGTCGCTAAGGAAGACCAGTATGGGAATATAACATTCACGAATCCAAAATATTCACGCAAAGATGGGATCATTTCCCATTTTTCAGCTCGTTCTGCTTATAACGTATACACAACGAATAAAGACACCGGAGACGACAATCTTAAGAGGTTGAAGCAATGGTGGACAGACAACCAGGACAGATTGAATGGAATACTATCAGAAAGCTGTGTATAAAGATCCTCGCTGGAAATACATCCGGCAGGCAGTAATAGAGCGAGACCGAGATATATGTTATTTCTGCGGAAGACTGATTTTAAGAAAGAGGACGATTCATCATCTGATAGAGATCGATGAGCACAATTACAGCGATCCAGAGATCGCTTTTAATTTAGACAATCTGGTTGAATGCCACAATACTTGTCACGATCAGTATCATGAACGCTTTGGTAAAGCTACGATGGTGAATTCAGATCTGGATATCGATTATTCCAAAAGGGAAAGGAGAAAGAAGTGAAGCTCAAAATCCCATTTACAAAATATGAAGTGAGCATCTCAAAACGAGGTCTGAGCTATATAGATCCGCAAGGACAGCTGGTAGGCTTCTCGACCTGGATGGGTGAGTCAGTATTTACACCGACAACACCGATTATCGAAGAAGTTTACTCAACGATAGCAAACGAGTTCGCAAAAATAGATCTTCTGCACATCATTGATCGAGATGGTGAATATAAGCGAGTCAATGACAATCTGAACTATATCCTGAGCGAAAGACCGAATATGTATCAGTCTTCGTTTGATTTCAAGTTCACTATGATGTACCAGCTGCTTAAGTATGGGAATGCGATGGCATTTATTCACAGAGACTCAAAAGGTCGTGCCATCAGCATAGATCCGATCAATGTGCTGGATTATCAGTTCGGAGGCGGTTATCTGATCGAAGAAGAGCTGGTCATGTTTAAACTGAAGAACAACAAGACTCAGAACATCGAGCTCGTTCCTTATCAGAACATGATCCATCTTAGGCTGAATCCAAACAATATTTTCTACGGAGATCTGTTCAGCGGTATATCGTTCACAAAGGTCTTTACAGATCTGATCGATGCATCATTAGGGAGTTCATTGAGAGAGCTCCAGGACAACGGATCAGTAAGAGGTGTCATTACGATCGGAAAGTCTGCACAAGGCTTTGCGAACGCTACTATGGCAAACGATCAGAGCAAAGTAAAGAAGCAGCAAGAAATTATAGACAGGATCAAAGCCTCCAAAGGCGGAATCCTGGTCTTAGATGCCGGTGAGGAATGGCAGTCTTTAAGTTCACCGTTCTCAACATCATCTAGTGACGATATTGATAAATATATTTCAATGCTGCTGCAGTTCAATGGAATCAACAAAAAGGTCGTAGACGGAACTGCAACAGAAGAGGAAATGGAAGTCTTCTATGCGAAGACCGTCATGCCTCGGATAGAGCAGTTCATCTCAGAGCTGAACTACAAGATCTTCAATAAGACATCGATCACACAAGGACATAGGATCGAATTTTTCAAAAATCCATTTGAGTATGTATCAACTGCAAAAGCGGTCGATATTGCATACAAAGCCTCTATGGACACAACTACCAATGAGCGAAGGAAGATGATTTACAAGCTGCCGCCTGTCGAGAATGGCGACATCCTGATGGTGAATCGGAACTTCGAGCCATTGACAATGGATGTGACCGAAGGCGAGCTGATTACAGTCAATAAGACGGAGGAAATATCAGATGAACAAAATCAATAGAGTATATGATGTCGAGCTCAGAGCTGCCGGTGATTCCAGGGAAGTTCAGGGATATGCGGTAGTCTTTAATGCTCCAACAGATCTCGGTTGGTTCACAGAAGAGATCGACCGTCATGCATTCGATGAGACGGATATGTCAAATGTATATCTGCTATTCAATCATGACGAAAACAATGTTTTAGCAGGCACTGCAAACAATAGCTTGCAGATGAGAATAGACGACAGAGGTCTGTTCCAGACTTCAGAAATCGTTGACACGACTGTTGGTGAAGACAGCTTGAAATTAGTCAAAAACGGCTTAATTAACAAGATGTCATTTGCCTTCACGATCGATCCAGACGGTGGAGAAGAATGGATCAGCGGAGCTGATAAAGATCACAGGATAATCCGGAAGATCTCAAAGCTCTTTGATGTCAGTCTTGTCACATATCCTGCATATAATCAGACTTCTGCTTATGCCAGATCGCAGACTGACGAGCTTGCGGAAGAGTATAAACGCAGAAAGGAACAGTCAGAAAGACTGGAAAGGATTTTAAATCGTGGAAAAAATGCTGAATAGTGCAATGGTCGAAGAAGAACTGACCAAAAAGGTTGCACGCAAAAACGAAATTGCAGACTTAGTCGAAGAAAGAAAAGCATCGTTTGAGACCGCAGACGTGGAATCCAGAGATGCTTTTTTAAATGAGATTGAAGATCTGACTAAGGAAGCAGACGAACTTGATGTCGAAATCAAGGAATTAGAAGAAGAGCGTAATAAATACGCAGAACAGGAAGAAAGGATGTCTATGACTAAAAACGTATCAAAAACGGCTGTCGAAGAAAGAAAAGAACAGATCGAAAATACAGTCGACAGCAAAGAATACAATCAGTTATATGCTGATTTCATCAGAGGCAAGGTTCAGGAAGCTGAAATCCGTTCCTATGCTGAAAAGAGAGCTCTCGCTACCTCTACGACCGGTGTTCCAATCCCTCAGATCATGCAGGGCTTTGTCGAGACCGCTTGGTATGAATATGGCAAGTTCTCTCGTCTTGTTTCAGAAACGTTCGAGCCGGCTATTCTCCGTATTCCAGTTGAAACCGCAGCTGACGGTGCTAACTGGCATAAGGAAGGGACTTCTGCTCCGAATGAAGAGTCAATCACACTTGGACAGATTATCCTTCAGCCAAAAATGATCAAAAAGTGGATCGAGTGCATGGCTATTGCCTAGCTTGCACAGCGTTAAAGATAGGTTCACGCACAGAGTAATCTGTGATAAATATAAATGTCCTTAATTGCTGGAACTTCTTTAGAGCTTCTCTACTACAACACACGGATGAAATATGCCGAGATGTGAATGTTTGAAAAACGAGAAGATTAGATAATCAGCAGCCAAGCATCGAACAGATGAAGGTTCAACGACTATCCTTTATGGAGTAGGAATAAGTATTCCGAAATGGGACACTCCGCAGAAATGCGGATGAAGATATAGTCTGCTCTTCCGTGAAAGCGGAAGTCGTAATGAGGTATGGAATAACGATCCATACTTAACACATGGCTCTTTAACAGACGAATTAATGGCAATGGCAGCGGAAGATTTCCTCCGTTATATTGCCGATGAGCTGGTTTACAGAGTAATCCTGGCACTTGATGAAGCTATCATCAACAGAACTGATTCCGATGGCTTAGGTGTTATCGGTATCGCTGGCAACGCAAACACTGAGACTGTTGCTAAGGCTCTCAGCTTCAATGTTATCAATGAAGCAGTTTCAAATCTGGTCACTTTCGAAGATCTGACTGTTGCTATGAATCCGAAGACATTCTTCGACAACTTCATGGGTCTGGTCGACCAGGTTGGAAATCCAATCTTCAGAGTCGTTCATGACAATGAGAATCGTCCTCAGTACTATCTCTCTGGCTACAGAGTTGAATTCACTCAGGCTCTTCCAGCATATAGCGAAGCAGAAGCCGGTGATGCTTACGCAGTAGTAGGTAACTTCAGAAGAGGCTACCGCCTGAACTATCCGCAGGGCAGAGAAGTAATTACTCTGATCGATCCTTATACACTCGCTACAGCTGACTTAGTCAGAATGATCGGTCGTCTGTACGTTGCCGGAAACGTTGTTAAGCCTAAACACTTCGCTGAGATCGTTATTCCTGGAGCTTCAGCTTAATGAAGTGCGAAGTGCTTGAAAACACTGTGATCGCAGTCGGTAAAGGCTCGATCGTTGATGTTAGCGTAAGGCAATATGAACTGGCTCGTAGAGTTCTGAAACCTATTAAGGAAGAAACTGCGAAGCCAGCTCCGGAAGATCTGAAAGAGGCTTCTGGAGAAGTGATCAAGCGAGCGAAAACAACGAAGAAGAAAAAATAAGGGAGGTCTTTATGGCATTAGCTACAATAGACCAAATTACAAATGATATTTCACAAGTATTGCCGATCTATGACACGGAGTTGTACGAAGACCAGGTAAAAATGCTGGTGCAAGGTGCGATGAGCAAACTTGAATCAGAAGGTGTGCCAAATGTATTTGAATACCAAACATTCAAATATTATGACTACATCACTTGTCTTCGCTACCAGGTCGCCTGTGACATGGATCTGGATATTGACATCGATCGGTTGAAGGCTCAATACATCACGAGAGTCAATACTCTCAGATGTTCATTAAATCTAGTGTAGATCTTATATACGAAGGACAAAGCGTTGCTGCAAATGGTTCGCCTAAAGCGGTGACTCTGTCGGAAACAGTAAAATGTGACGAGATGGAAACATTCTCAAACAATTACTACAACGACCAGCAACGCAATATGCGTCTTTCGAAAAATCTTGTCCTTCCGTCTTACCTCACTGTAGATCGTCAGGATGATGAAGGCATCAATTATGAGCTGATGTACTGCGATTATCAGGGGAAAAGGTATAAGGTAAAAAATATCCTTAAATTGAGAGGCACAAGACAGCGGATGATATTAGACATCCAGGAAGTGCGATGAAGCGGTCATACACGCAAAAAGAGATATATGATTACCTGAAAGCCAATCCTCTGGAAGTGCAAGTTCATGTCGGAGATCTCGAAGACATGGAAGGACAGGATTATATATTTCTCGACTACATGAATGACATCTCAATGTTGCGAGACGATACAGCCGATTATCAGACAATCATTCAGATCTCTGTCTTGACTAAAGACTACGAAGATCGCAAAACGCTTGTGAAATACATTAAAAATCAATTTCTGTCTGCTCCAACATATTCACGATCGGTCGAAGCCGAATACTATCAGGCTCAGTTTACCGTAGGAGTCTTTATCAATGAGTGACATTGATATTGAAAAATTCGATGAACTGAAAGCTGAGATCGACTATGAGTCGATAATGGATATGTACGCAGACAGATGTCTGAGTATATTGAAGAATAAATCTCCAAAAGGTAGAAGAACATCAAAAAAGTATGCGGAAGGCTGGGAGATCAAAGAGACGAAAGTCAAACAAGGAAATCAGCTTGTGATCTGGAACAAGACCAACTGGCAACTGACTCATTTGTTGGAAAACGGACATTTGATCGTCAACAAAAAAGGCGGTGTCGGATGGGCTTCAGCCGTTCCGCATATTGAGGAATCCTACCAGGAGATTAAGAATCAATATATTACAGCGATGGAAAATGTCGATGTCAAAATCGATATCAAATAACGAAAGGATTACGATATGGGAAGAATAGTTCATGGCAACAAGAACTTTGGATATGCTCCAATCAATGTCAATGACGGTGTGTATTCATTTGGAGCTCCTGTTATGCTTCCAGGCATGGTTTCGTCCTCAATGGAAGTCACACAGGACAGCACATCAGTCTACGCTGATGATAAGACATACTGCAAAGTTAAAGGTGCTAAAGCCAGAAATATCGATATCGTTTTAAGGTATATCTCTCCGGAATATGCTGAATATCTTGGATTCCATGTCAATGACAATGGTGGCATCTCTGATACTGGTGCATTCCCTAATCACTGCATCTTCTTTGAATCAGAAGATTTCAACTGTGAGACCGGTCTGGAGACTACTACTCTGCATTATCTCTACAATGTCCAGGGATCTGAACCTAACAAGGAAACAGCAACGGACGAAGAGGAAGTCACTGCTCAGGAGATCACCGTATCTTACTCAGCCAACGACAGTGCATTTGTAGTAGACGATGAAGGTGTTCCTGTTCAGTATTTCTACATTACAAGGACAGAAGAGAACGCTACGACCTACGATACGTTCAAACAGGCTGTATTATTGCCAATCACTGAAATCAGTGCTTAAACGAAAGGAAAAAGGGGTGGTGTAATGCCATCCCTTAATTTTTGAAATGAAAATTATCAAACACACATTCAGAATTCCGAAACTCACAGTCTCCGGTGACGAGCTGATTGAGGACGGATTCATTGAAGAGACTTATACTTTTAGTCTGCTGCATAAAGGCATGGGAATCTTTGAAGAGCTGTCCGGTAAGCCTTTAATGTCTTATCTGACAGATATAGCATCAGATGGTGATCAGATGGAAGCGATCAATAAATTCCTGGATAAGAACTTCATTCCGAATCTTGCTAGTGCTTCCTATGTCAAAATCGTTGATGGGAAATTTCATAATAACAGAGCGACTGCAGAGGAATTCAAAAAGACGGCTGTTTTCCCTCGAATCACGGAGGATTTAGCTTTCGTCGAGGAATTAGTCGAAATGGCGGTCGATTGCATCCTGGGAGACCAGAAAGCACTTAATAATTCAAAAAACAAAGCCGGATCCGGAAAAAAGTAATATTCTCTTACGCATATATGACCGCTTTGTTGGGTGTGGCGAAAATGGATCTGAACTGGGCAGATGATCAATATTGGTCTACCTTGTTCGATGTGTTAAGAGAATACACGAAGATAATCACACCGAAAGAAAAACGACCGGTCACTGCCGGTGATATGACTAAGTTCATAAGAAAGGACAGAGATGGCTGACGAGAAGGGCATTGTCATAAAATTTAAAGGCGAGTCTGTCGAGTTCGATAATACTGTCGATAAAGTTAATAATAGCCTGAAGGCTGTTAAAAAAGAGACACAGAGCCTTAATCAGCAGCTGAAACTGGATCCGAAGAATGTAGATCTTCTGAAACAGAAGTTCGACTCTCTTAAATCAGCAGAAACATTACTCAGCGAAAAGCTGAAATACTTCAAAGAAGATCTGGCTCAGCTGAGCAAAGAAGAAATAGGTGGAAAGAAATGGGCAACTCTTCAGAAGCAGATTTCTGAAACCGAGACTGAACTAAGAAAAGTTCAGAATGCATTAAATAATATGCCTAATGCTCCATTGAGCGTTATGGCAAAGAATTTTGAAGAAGCAGAGAAGCAGCTTGACGGAATAGCCAACAAGCTGGAGACTATAGGAACACAGCTGATGAAGGTATCAGGTGTGGCTATAGGGTTAGGCACAGCCGGTATAGCATACAATGCTCAGATTGAGCAGTATCAGGTCGCTTTGACGACTCTGACCGGAAGTGCGGAGGAAGCAGATAGAGTAATTAAAGGCATCAATGAGGATGCGAGCAAATCATCTTTTGGTGTCGATGCTCTGATCGATGCAAATAAATATCTGATCGCTGCCGGTGTAAACGGAGACGAAAGCAGAACCGTTATCAATGCTTTAGGCAACGCTATAGCAGCAACAGGCGGTGGAAATTCCGAACTGCAGCGAATGGCACAGAATCTGCAGCAGATCAAGAACGTAGGCAAGGCATCATCACAAGATATCAAGCAGTTTGCCAATGCTGGAATCAATATCTACGGTCTGCTTGCGGAGACGACCGGAAAAACCGTTGACCAGGTCAAAAATCTCGATGTATCGTATGAGCTGTTAACCGAAGCTCTGATGAAAGCCTCTGAAGAAGGCGGCAAGTATTATGGAGCTATGGAAGCACAGTCACAGACACTGTCCGGTTCTGTGCAAAAACTTAAAGATGATTTCACTTCTTTATTAGGTGAACTGACAGCTGAGCTGCTGCCGGTGATCAAGGAAATCATCAACTATATGAAGCAATGGGTTCAGAGAATCAAAGAAATGGATCCGCAGCAAAAGAAGATGATAACGAAGATCGGTCTTGTTGTCGCTGCAGCTGGTCCTTTTGTTCTGGTTCTGGCGAAACTAGTCGGAGTCTTTGGCTCCGTAAATGGAGGAATATCAACATTTTTAGGGTGGGCAGCCAAAATAATTGGATCCAGTGGGTCTATAGTCACTGTTCTTGGAAACATCATGACAGCATTTGTGAATCTTATCAATCCTATAAATCTAGTGATTGCGATTCTAGTCACCTTGTTTGCTACTAATGAAAAATTCAGGAATGGTGTTCTTAATTTAGTTAAGGCTCTCATTAGTAATCTAAAACCGGCTATCGATAACGTCAAAACAGCTTTTGATCTGCTTGTCAGGATCGTGAATATTATTTATGAGCTGATCATGAAGTTTGTCAATTACATAATCAACAATACAAATTTTGGTCAGGGTTTCATCAACGTAATCAACCAGATCGGTAAAGCATTCCAGAATCTGACAGGATGGGTTTCAGATGCTTTGAGCTGGTTCAGCAGACTAATAAGCAAAGCTGAAGACTATCTCGGAATCCAGAGCAAAGTCACGGCTTCTGGCGGTGCAGTAATGTCCGGTCGAGGTGCATTTTCAAGCGGTGGTCTCGGTATAGCAGCCGGAGGAATAAATCTCACAACAGAGATCCAGGTCAACAATACCGGACAGCCGATCGACACTGCTGAAATTCAGAGATGGGTTGGAATCATGGCTGACCAGCTTGATAACGAATTAGGCAGGAGGTTTTAAATGGCTTTAGAGTACAGAAAATTTAAACTGCTTAATGGAATAGGAAACGAATACACATTGACGGATAAGAATCACAAGGTCTTTGGATCCAATCCGACCGGATTAGGATATACGAAGACCTTGTCTATTCTTCGACTCGGTGATGATAACTATATTCCGTATTCAATAATCAATTTAGATCAGATAACACTAGATCTTCTGTTCTATGACGACAAGAATGCGAACAAATATCAGAACTATGCTGATTTCGTCAATTTCCTGTCATACAAGCCGCTTTACATTCTTTACCAGAGACCTAACAGCTTTACATGGTACAGAAGGGCGGTGGAGACATTAGGTCTCAGCAAAACAGAGGTAGCGACAGACGGAATGATGCACTGCACACTGCAGCTGCAGACACTGTCGTTCTGGGAAGACGGCACAAGCAATGTCATAGAGACATCACAGCAGCTCGAAACCGGAAAAGTTTATCCGATCACATATCCATTCAGCTATGGTGGCACATCACTGGATGGAATTCAACTGATATCAATGGGAATGATCGACAGTCCGATCGAGATAACGATCAACGGAACGGTCGTCAATCCTCAGTACATTCTTTATGACGAGAATGACACTGTATACGGTAGAGGCAAGTTCAGCGGAACGTTTGATCATGTCTTTATCAATTCGGACGAAGCAAACGAAGCTCTCGTCCTGGAAAGAAACGGTGCCGTCCTCGACAATCCTCTGTCGTATCAGGATCTGACAGTCGGTTCACCAAACGAGATTTATGTTACTTTTTTAAAACTTAAGACCGGACGGAACAAGATGCGTTTTATCGTAGACGGTGGATTCACCGGCACAGTGAAGCTGGAATGGAGAAACCGGTATGTATCAGTCTAGGACATACAGACTGTTTTTTAAAAAGCTAACGGATCTCGCTGGAGCAGCTATCTCTTCAACTCAGCTTCGAGTAAACAGCTTCACACTGAAAAGAGACAAGCTGACGAAGACTACATCTCGTTTTGAGGTCTTAGAAGTTCCTTCTGCGGTTGAAATGGGTGATGTAGTAGGAATGTATAATTCCTTCGGATCTATCGTTTTTCTGGGCATTGTATCGCTTGTAGACAATAGCTCGGTAGAAGCTGAACAGATCTATTCTTTGTTCGACGATGATTGGCTCTGGAACAGACCATCAACTGCATCGATCGAAGGTTGCCTGGAAGACATTCTAAACAACGACTTTGTGAACAACAGAGACACACTGATGCAGCAGATCTTTGGAGCATTCGATATCTCAACGATCTCAACGACAGCTCAGACTCTGGAAAGCCAGGAAGAGCAATATGTCACAAACTTTGCGAGCTTCTTGTACGACATATATGAGAAGTATTCCGTAGAGCTTATGGTGTCTGTTCCATTTGAAGCCGAAAGACCAACTATCGAGATCGGAAAACCGACATACACAAGGCTGAAGATAGGCAACAATGCTTTAATCTTTAGAAACTTTGATATTGTCAGGGAGGTTTTTGAGACTAACAAATTGGTCGTTTATTCAGAAGAGACCGGAGACTATAGAGGTGAATGGTTTACAACTCCGTCAGGCATAACGGATAATCCAGCCGCACTGAACAGGATCGCAAAGGTCAAGACGAACATCGTCTTCAGTGATGATGATATCTCCATTCTGAAAGCGAGCTCGCTGCGGAATGAGATCTATAATCATAAGATCACCTGTGAGATCGTGGCAAACAATCAGCTGCTTCCTCCGGAAGATCTGAAGCTAGGGCAGGGATGCGATCTTTATTACAACGGATTGTATTTTGACACTATACTGACCGGATATGAGTATTCGATGCAGAACGGCATTGAAGATGATGTTTTGAAGCTCACTTTTGGTCTTGTCAGAACGTCTTTGACTGAAAAGCTGTTCAAGAGGCTCACATGATAGTCAAAGGCATTACGATTCATAACACAGGCAACGATCTGACCGCCAGGGAGCTGTTTGACATAATCTATGCCAGGAAACAGACGCAGCTGTGTCATTATCTGATTGATGAATGTAGCATAGTAAGATGCACACCGGAAACAGAGGAAGCTACTCACACCGGAAAAGGCTATGATTTCGGAAATCGGTTTACACTGGCGATCGAGATCTGTAGAAGCACATCTGATCTTGAATTGTATATGAAGGCTCAGAACAATGCTGTGCAGTTTATAAAACAACTAATGAAAAAATACAATCTGACTACATCAGATCTGTATTTTCATAGGGATTTCGATTCTGGCAATCCATGTCCTCATCGGATCCTGGAATTATATAAAACGAAGGGAGAATTCATAAATGGCTGTATCATTCAAGGTTGAAGATGTAAACATATCTGCGATCAGAGACAGAGCGATGTTCAACACTTTTGCCGGAGATCTGTCATATGTCATCGAAGACATAGGTGATGAGCTTGAAGTCACATACTCCAACAACTCATTTGTAGTCACGCTGGGAACAGGAGAAGCTGTTATTTGCGGTGGATCTATGGTATCAGAAGGTGTTGCAAGTGCAGTAACGCTGGGAACAAACGAAAGCGGATATATCGTCATAGAAGTAGATCTGTCACAGACCGGTGCGAACATCTGCCAGTTCAAGAATGTTGCATCACTTGTGCAGAACGATATTAATGACGGATCGAGCGTTCTTTACGACTTCCCATTATACGCTTATACAACTGATGGAAACGGTGTATCAAGCATGACGGACATGAGAGTAATTACACGCATGAATCCGCTGATCCGGAATCTCAAAATTCTTGAGATCACATCGACATCATTTAACAGCTTACCGCAGACTATCAATGATGCGGCAATTACCGCTGATCATGTGGTGCTTAATTCTGTCTTATCGAATCCATCTGCACAGACAGGCGACTGGACAGTGACAACATCTGCCGGAAGCCTGACAATCAGCGGAACAATAAGCGGATCTACAACTATTACTTTATATCTCGGTATAAAACAATAAAAGGAGGAAAGTGAAATGGATAAGTATTTTCTCGTACAGATCAAACAGACCAACAATGTAATTGAAAAGGGCGTAGTCGTTAAGGATACTTACGATGATGCACAGCAAGGCTTTCATGCTTATCTTGGTGCTTATGCTTACGGTCACGATGCAAAAACAGACTATGTTCAGGTTCAGATTCTCAATTCCGCTGGTCTTGGTTTAAAAGGCGAGTGCTGGGAAAAAGCAGAAGAACCAGAACCAAATGTGGAGGAATAGTTCGATGATAAACGAATTAAAGCAGAGAGAGAGAGAGAGAGTATTACAGAAAGGAGGCAAGCACTGGTTTAGACTTGTCTCCGATCAGACTTCCGAAAGGGGGTCTGAGGCATAGAATAGGGGGAAACCTCTATGGCTAGCAGTGTAATAAAAAACATATCAGTAAAGTCAAGCAGCAAAAGCCTCCCACTTACTTCTGCAACCGCAGGTGCAAATGGGTATTTAACTTTTGACTTTTCCGAATTTGCTAATAAAACATTTACTGGCGGTTTGGCTTGTGTAGGACATTTAGCAACAGGTTTAATAACAGGTGGTATATTTCTTGTTGAATCTACTGGCACAGTTTATGTGCCTTGGTATGCACCGAAAGCATTTACTGACAATAGCAACACTGTTAATGTGACACTTTATTATATCTAGCCATATATGCCGAATAATAAATTGGCAACAAGTAAAATACAATATAATGAAGCATTGCATGCTCTTGAAAGCGAACCAGATATATATTTAGCTTTAAATACAACAAAACAGATTGAACTAAAACGCTTTCCAGCCTTAATTGTAATAAGAGGATCAGGAAACAATCATAGTGCAGTTCTGTTAGCACCATCAAGCGATTTTAGTTCCCTTTCAGTTATTTATTCTAGTGGTGTAACTTTAAGTCAGAATAGTTTAAGCGGAAATATAGCAACAATAAAAGTATCTAGTTCTGCAATAGGGTATTCAGTATTTTATTAGACCAGTGCCATTATATATGGCAACATCAACAGTCAAAACTTTATTTAAACCTGTCACTGTCACTATGGATAGCGGAACAGTGGCAAACTACGCAAAGCAAGAAGAAAAGTTTGTTTTTGGAATGTTGGCATTATCACCTGGTGTAATTCCAGCAAGAACATGGACAGGCGTAGCTTATATATCACCTGCTCCAAAAACAGCAATCAACTGCAATGGCATGACAGGAAATGTCGCTAACGCTTTAGTAGAAATAAAAGCAAATGGCAGAGTGAGCGTTTACTGTGCTGATCAGGCAGACTATATTGTTTTTGCTTTGGCATACGAAACAAATTAAGGAGTAAACAATGTATAAACAGGCAATAGCGTTCTTTAATGTGGAGAACGATTTTTTTACTTATGTTCTGGTCATTATTGGAATTTATATTGCCCAGACATTCTTTAAGATTTCAGCTACTAGGAAAGAAGGAACTTTCGATTGGAAGAAACTGGTCGATGGTCTTATTGACTATGCGATCTATTTCTTAGGCATATTAGTTTTCTTCTTTTCAGGGATGCTCATACCGAAGGCACAGATCATACCTTTAAGCGACAAGTACTTAACTATCGATGATGCTTTAACTGCGATGGCTTATGCATTAATCATTATCCAGAGTGTGAAATGCTTCAAAAATATCAAAGAGACATTCAACGTAACAGACGAAGACATTACAGTCAACGATAACACAGCAACGATTCCGAGAGGTTAGTTATGGAATACAAGATAGATGATCTAGTCTATGGTGCGAAATATCACGATAGTTTCTGGAGTACAAAAAATATCTTCGTCTCTATATCTAACTGCCTGGCTAATTGCACATGTATGGTCTATGGAGACTGTCTAGCGACAGATACTCCGGTTCCAATAGCAAGGTCATGCAATGCAAACAATTTCCATAATAATCTTGCAAACGGTTGGAGTTGCATAGATTTCGATCTGAGCAAAGTAGCAGTAGGGGACATCATCGAATGGACGAATGGTTGTCATGTTGCTAGAGTCTCGAAAATTGTTGATGGTGTGGTCTATGTAAATGCATCCTGGTATACCGGAATTCATGGTGTCGCAGTCTATGATGGGCATTGGGATACAAGACCGTTCAACTCGCTTGAAGAGGTCTCCGATTTCATGTCTACACATTATCCGAATCGCTTCTATCACTGCTGGGATCTCGACCGAGAAACAAAGGGGATAGGTTACCAGCCGAGATACATCCTGAAGCAGCCGAACATGATTGCGGCTGACGGAGAAGACAAGTCTGTCGACCAGATCTATGTTTCAACAAGCGAACAGAATGTAAGAGATGAACCGTATGGAGTAATCATCGGAACGGCATCATCCGGATATTTCAATGTTTACGGATCCGCTGTAGATAATTACACATGGTATCAGATTCGGAATGATATGTGGATTGCTGGTGTCAAGGGAGCTGTGACATTTATTGAAGGGGAAGATGATATAAAGAAGCTCAAACGAGAAAATGCAAAGCTCAAAGAGAAATTGAGACAGATTCATGAGCTGTCAGAGGTGTGAACATGGGAAATATAACATTAGAGCAGATAGCAGCAGCTCTTGCTTTTGTGATTGCTTTGGGTGGCGGAATCAAGTATATACTGACTCCGGTAATACAATACAATCACAAACAGAAAGAGATCGAAGATAAGTTTGAGTCTGCTGATGAGAAGCTGGACAATGACAATAAGCGGATCAACAGATTGGAGAGTGATAACAAACAAGTCTTGCTGACTCTGTTAGCACTGCTGCAGCACGATATCGATGGCAATGATATTGAAGCATTAAAGAGAAGAAAAAAAGAGCTGAGCGAGTATATGGTGCAGCAAAGATAAAGGACGGTTTATGCCGTCCTTTTTTTTATTTGTTTGCAATCTTGTCGAGCTGCCGGATGATGATGAAGTTCTGTTCCAGGAGAGCTCTGTTATATTGAGCTACAAGTTTCAAATATTCCTTTTCATTTCCTCCTAGCATCAAACCGAATTCCATCAAACCGGTTCCAGCTAGTTCAGAGACAATCTTTCGAACCGACTGAATGTCTTCCGGATCCTTTAGATTGCTGAGACCATACTTGTTTAGAAGGTCTGCGACTTGCTGTTCTTCTTTAAGTCTCTTCTTTTCCTGCTTATCTTCGCTACCAAATAATGCCATAAATTATACCTCTCTTTCTTTAATTCTACATTATTTTCTTAATTCTGACTTTTGATGTCATTCCTGATCAGGTTCTTAATGTAATGATTCACTGAGTCTTTCGTCTGAAGATGTTCAATAATATCCTTGTCCTTCTCATGATTCAGAAGGATATGGATCCGCTTATAATGCTCTCTCATGAACTGAACATCATAGTCTTTTTTCTTCATGCTTTCATTATCTCCTTTTTGAGCAAAAGCTCGACAGTAGGGAAGAGGTCTTTCGTTTTCCGTTCGACTGATATCGCATCGTCTTCCAGGAAACGATGATACGCTTCATTCCCTTTGGCATAATAGTGATGGTCTCCGTCAGCAAAGCGAACAATGTAGATGTAATTGTCGAGTCGGTCATGGATCATGAAATTGCATGTGTAATCGTAGACCTCTTCGATCCTGGTGTCTATGAGTTCTTTGAGACGGATAAGCTCTGTGCCGGTGAGCTTGGTGAACCGGTCTACATACCGATAGATCTCGCTGGCAACATCACTCTGTTCATATGATATAATATTATTACAAGTACTCTCTACTTGGACTCCTGTAGATACAGGATTGATTGGCAGCATAGGGAATGCCGGTTCTCTGTGCTGCTTTTTATTTTGTGTACGCATCTTTCGTTTCCTCTTCAGCTTCTAGGATCATATTCGGTATGGCTGATTCTGCAAGCGTCATTAAGGATGATGTATTTCATGTTTTCGGTGTTTTCTTCTCCTGTGTAGCTGTAATCGAAATTGGTCGAGTGATTGTAAATATCCCATGCGATGAAATCGAGTGATTCTTCGTCCAGAATGCGATGATCATCAACGTAGGTTAGCAGATTATTGTAAGCAGCGATCGTGCCGTCTGTGTACCAGTGCTCTCTGATGCAAAGGTTTCTGATCATGGATGAATCGGTGATAACAGTTAAGTTTAATTTAGTCATGTTTTTTCTCCTTTATTTGATATCCTAATTCAATCTTAAACTATGTGCATAGTATTGTCAAGGGGAATCAATCAAACATACATTTGACTTATTATGATGAATGTGACTATAATGATGACGGTAGCTGATGACTTCGCATAATGTATGATTACACAAATGCAAGATCGCTACCAAAAAAGGTAGCGATTTTTATATCTACCGGAAAGGAGAGAGATGGCATATCAGCCGTGGGGAAATCCACCGAAAAAAGTCAAGTGCCTGGACATCAAGACAGGCAAGGTGATCGCTCAATATGACAGTCTGCTTCAGGCTGCAATAGCGATCGGAAAAGCATCTGCCAGACCGAATATAGCGATGTGCTGTAAAGGATACCAGCAGACAGCTTACGGATACAAATGGGAGTTCGCTGAATAGTACACAAAAGCATCTGCACATAGAGGTGTCCATCAGTAATAAGCCTCCTATCAGATTACAAAACACATAAAAACATCAGAGCAGCTACCAGAGATAAAAGATACAACTAATTGCTGGTGGATGCCTGTATGTGCAGATCATAACAACATCACAACAGAAAGGAAAAGATATGGAGAGAATTAAAACATCAACAATTAGAAACATCGCAATTATCTTGGGACTCATCTCATTAATTTCACTAATTGACATATTCTTCAATGGTTATAGGTGGTAGGCATGAAGATCACGAATGAAATGAATCTGCCGACACCATTCGTTGATGCAGTCAGCCGAGACTATGAGTACAAAGACAAAAGATACTCGGTCACATCAATGTTGAAGGGCAACAGAGAGATCCTACTTACAAGAAGACATTTCAGTGAGATGACACAGGATGCAGCTGATTCAATATGGCTGATCCTGGGCAATGCAGTTCACAAGATCCTTGAAGAATCGCATGAAGCATTTGATGAACTGAAGGAAACGAAAGTGCATTACGAATTTCCAAATGGCTATACTCTATCCGGACAACAGGATCTGTATTCAGAGAAGCTGAAAAGAATCACAGACTACAAGACCGGATCGGTGTGGAAGGTAAAGTTCGGTGATTGGGAAGACTACCGGACACAATGTCTCTACTATGGTCTGCTGTTCCGGAAGATCGGATTCGATGTCACTAATGCGGAAATCGTCTTCATCATGAGAGACTGGTCAAAGTCTGAAGCCAAGATCAAACCTGACTATCCGCAGCATCCGGTCTACATTCAGCACTTTGACTTTACAGACGAGGATTTCAACGAAGCAGAACAGACCATAATCAACAAGTTCAACGAGCTGGATCAATTACAGAATGTCGCTGACAGCGATTTACCGCTTTGTACGGAGAAGGAAAGGTGGTCGAAAGCACCGTCATACGCTGTGATGAAAAAGGGTGTCAAACGAGCTCTAAAGGTCTGTGACAGCGAGGCTGAAGCGAACGAATACATGAAGAGCAAAGGTGACTATGTTGAGTGCAGACCAGGAACAGATACAAAATGCTCCGATTACTGTGCTTGCTGTGAATACTGCTCTTACTGGAAGGAGAAATATGGAGAGAAAACTGTTTGAAGAATTAAGTGCGATCAATGTCAATGACAAGACCGAAACAAAGAACGGTCTGACATATCTGTCCTGGGCATGGGCATGGTCAGAGTTCATGAAGGTCTGTCCGGAAGCCAGCTACAAGATCAAGACATTTGACGGAAAGCCGTATCTGTTCGATGAGAAGCTCGGATATATGGTCTTCACATCCATCACGGTCGGAGACGACACAAAGGATATGTGGCTGCCGGTCATGAACGAAGCGAACAGAGCTATGAAGGATCATCCGTATAAGTACATGATCAAACGGAAGGGTAGATCCGGATTAGACGAGTTCATTGAAAAGACCTGTGAAGCAGCAACGATGTTCGACATCAATAAGACGATCATGCGATGCCTGGTCAAGAATATATCAATGTTCGGTCTCGGTCTGTATATCTATGCCGGTGAGGACCTTCCTGAAGAAGAACCGAAGGCAAACGGAGAGCTCAAAGCTCTGTCTATCGCTGAACTGTGTGAAGGTATAAAGAAGGTTTACACAGAAGATCAGATAAAGCAGATTTTAGAACATTACAAGGCTGAAAATCTCGGAGACATAGACAGATCCATCTTGGAAAGATACAACGCTAAAAATGGCTAAAAGCATCATCCAAACTGAAAAACGCTGTTATAGATGCGGCACAACGATGAATCTTGAAAGACATCACTGCATCTTTGGATCCGGCAAGAGACGGCTTGCCGAAAAAGACGGTTTGTGGGTGTGGCTCTGCCATGCCCACCATACCGGTGATAAAGGTGTCCACACTACCGAACCGGACTACAAGCGATATCTGCAGTACATAGCAGAGAAAAAATGGATGGAAACAAACAACAAGAACATCGCAGATTGGATCAAGAGATATGGGAGAAACTACGAATGAACATGAGAGACAAGATTGCGGATCTACTCGAACGGATCCCACAAACTAGAGAAAACGACAATCTTCTGATCGCTTATTTCCTTAAAGACGAATATCACATACAGAACACATTTGATGTGGCTCTGCAATTCAATACTAATGTGTATGAATCAGTGAGAAGAGCGAGACAGAAGATCCAGGAAACGAATCCGCAGCTCCGTCCGGCAGAACAGGTATATAGAGCTAGGTTAAGAAGAGAAGCTGAAATAAGAGACGAGATGAGAGGTGTCTGATGTACGAACGAGAATATTTATTCAATCCGTTCATGCTGCAGACATCATCTGATGAAGAGCTGTCAAAGGTTATCAACGACCTAGCGAAACAGTACAGACATTCTGATGAAGCATACGATGTGGTCTTCAATATCAACCTGGAATCAGATCTTCTGATGATCTACGGAGAGTTCATCGCTAGACTGCAAGAAGAAGCGGAATTAAGCAAGATCAGAGCGAATAACATCAGAGATAAAGCTATTTACTCATTACGGAAAGATTGGTCGTCTACAAGTTCAGAAAAGGCTCCAGCGATGAGCTTCTTCGAAGCACAGGCGGAAGATCTTGTCCGGTCGGACAGGGAAAAGCAGCTGAAGGCGGAAGCCATGCTGACCAGGTTCAAGAGAGCTTATTCTTCCCTGGAAACGAAACAGAATGCACTGAAGAAAAAACTTGAGGCGATGAAATATGAATGATTTCTTCAAGATGAGCAGAAAGATAACGGAATGGGAATGGTTTACAGACGGAAATATGTTGAAAGTGTGGATCTATTTATTAGGATCCGCACAGTATAAAAAGACTCGGTTTGAAGGTATAGAACTGCAGCGAGGTCAGGTCATAATCGGTCGGAAAAAGCTGGCTGAAAAAACAGGTTTGACAGAGCAACAGGTTCGCACTTGCATAAATCGGCTAAAATCAACCAACGAAATAACCATCGAATCAACCAACAAATATTCAATCATTTCGATAGTAAAATACGGCAAATATCAAGGTGCGGATGAAGAAAACAACCAGCAAATCAACCAAGAGTCTAACCAACAAACAACCAACAAACAACCAACAAATAACCAACAAATAACCACAATACAAGAAAGAAAGAAGGAAAGAAGGAAAGAAACAGTATATATAGGCAAATCGGATGCGTTCATTTCCGCCTTCAAAAACTTTGAAGAGATGAGAACGAAAAAGAGAAAGCCTCTTACTGCCAGGGCAAAAGAGCTGATCATGAAAGATCTCGAAAGACTGGCAGACGATGAGCTGACACAGATCGCTATCCTGGATAAGTCAACGAAAGAAGGATGGTCAGGTGTGTATGCTCTCAAGGACAACGATACACTGCCGGTCTATAACACGGCAAACAATCCGGTCATGAACACAGATCAGGAAGAAGAGCTATTGACTCTTATGGGGAGAAAACATGAAGCATAGAATATTCAACAACGGCAAGGGATGGTATATATCCGCCACAAACTACAAAGACGAGAAAGACAAAGCATACATGAATCTGTACTTTCCTAACCACAGCGATCCGGAATACAGACCGAGCGACAAGGGATATGCCTGTGAAGAGATCGAAATCGTAGAAGGCAAATTCAACTGCTACAAAGGGAAAATCAATCTGACAGTCTTTACCTGGAATCCGGTCGTCAAGGAATCTGCAAACAACGATGTTCAGATTGACCAGGATGAGCTGCCGTTCTATTGAGAGGCGAATCATGATTACCGAAGAGAAGAAGAAGGATTTCGAGCTGACAGATCTTCTGAAGAAACAGGTTCGATTCTTACATTCAGATGTCACGATTAAAAATATAACTCCGAAGCAGTATGTCGAGTCGATGAACAGGATCATGGAGCAGATTATGGAGTTAGAGAAAAAATATGACTGTGAACCGGAGAAACCGAGAACAGTCAACGATATGCTGAAGGATATATTTGATTCATTCAAGCGAATGGGAAAGATCCTGGATGCAATGCTAAAGGCATATGAACTTCCGGAAGAGGAAATCTTTGATGAAAGCGAATACGATGCTCTCGTTCATGATGGCATCAAAGAAGTGTGGGAGAAGACAAGATGAACGAAAAAGAACTGGAGAAATGCCTAGAGACATTTAGACTAAGACTTTATCAACTCATGAACAATCACAATATGAATCAGACAGATCTGGCTATGGCAATAGATATCAGTCAGGCTGCGATGAATAAGACCTGCAAAGGCGACACTATGCCCAGGATCTATACTCTGATCGCTATCGCAAAGTATTTTAATGTATCTGCAGATTGGTTGCTGGGGTTAGACAAATGAATAAAAATGAAATGATTCAACTGAAGGTCGCAGAGATAGTGAAGGATAAGTTCCCTACGATTTATGCATATTGCAGAAAAGCATCAGCCGAAGAAATAGAAACAGAGCTATGGCTCACAAAGAAACAGAAGCAGAGGCTCACAGAAGCTCTTACAGCAATAGAAAATGCGACAGGGCATAAATACTCGACACTGACCTATATCTGCGATGACATCAACGATAAGAAGGTTTTCCTGGGATTCTACAATACCGAGACCATAGACGATGAGCTTCAGAAGAAATGGCATTACGATATGATATCCGGAACATTGGTATCGTTCACTGACGAGGTGTTCATCAATCATCAGGAATACCACATCGATGATCTGATCGAAGATTCATTGGCATTTTAAAGGAGCAGACATGACTAACTTTGAAAAGATAAAGCGAATGAATGTCAAAGACATGGCATCAGCTTTATGTGATGCGATCGACAGAGTAGGCGGAAACTGTGAACACTGCCCAGCTGAAAAGATGTGCAGAAAAGGAGAAAACGGCATGATGAAATGGCTGCTTGATGAGGTGGATGAATGACAGATAGACAGATCATTGAAACACTGAAGAATATCAAAGAATACTGTTTAAAAAGACAATGTGGAGAACGGTGTATATTCTATGCAAAAAATCAAAATATTTGCCAAATAAAAGAATTATTTGGCGAATTATATAAGACTCCTGATTGGTGGAATTTCAGTGAAATTAAGGAGATTTTAAGCGAATGAAAGCAGTATTAGTAATTGATATGCCGACAGATTGCATTAAATGTCCTCTTGCCAATGGCTATTGTTGGAACACGTTTCCTACTAAAGAAAGAGCGGATGGTTGCCCTCTTAAACCTTTGCCAAGAAAACTAGATGCAAATGATTGGCACAGATTGTTTGGTGGCAAATATGAAATAAGGGAAGCAAAAGGTTATGGTTGGAACGCATACAGGAAAGAACTGTTAGGAGAAGAAGAATGATAAGAGAAAAAGCAAAGCTAGTAGAGTTAAGCGGTGATGGTTACGCAGACGGTCATTTAGTTTATGATACAGCAAAGTGCCCTAGCTGTGGATATACACTCGATGACGATTTCGATATTGACACACATCACGAACCATATTGTCCTCATTGCGGACAGAAACTTGATTGGAATGTAGGAGAAACAGAATGAGACCGCCTATAAAAGCAATTGAACAAATCAGAAATTATTGTGAACGTACTCAATGCCGTAAATGTATCTACGGAGTAAGAGAAACGTTTTACAGTAATGGTGATGCAGACTACATTGGATGCAAATTGCAGATGAACAGTCCATGTGATTGGGAAATCGAGGGAGAAACAGAATGACAAAAAACTTAAATGAATATACCCTCGAAGAATTTCGTGAAATGGAATTGTTTGGCGAAGACTGCTTATTTAATAACGTTGTAATCGTGCCAATGAATGAATTACACGATTACAGCGGATATAGGTGCATGAAATTCATTCTATGCCACAAAGGGGTTATAGTTGGTGCTGTTGGTGGATGGTGTGATGTTGTACATCCGAATGGAATTGGAAATCACGGGTTGTCTGGTGATTGGAGTGTAACTCCGAATATAGGTCTTCATATTGATTGCTTAAAAGGAAGCGGATGTGTTCGTTTAATGATGAACGGACTTTATGAATGTGATGATTTTATCTGTTCTGATTTTATTTTTTACAAGACAGGAGAAACAGAATGAAAATAATGTTTGGGAATTTATCGGCTAAGCAGATGTGTGAAAGGCTTGGTATTGATTACACAAATGAAATAGCGGAGATGGAGAAATATAGAGAAGAAGTATGTAACAAAGTAGATGGTAACAATGTTTGGCACTGTTATGATATTCCTCTATATATTGAAGTCGGAACGGAAGAAATGGCAGACAAGTGGTGCGAACTTCTTTCACCAGTCAGCCACAAGATGAAAGACATCATAGGGATTGGTGGATAGGAGAAACAGAATGAACTATAAAGAAGCAATAGAAAATCTTAAAACTGAATACGATGCATTTTATATCGAAAATAAATATGGTAGTGGAACACATAATGAAGAATTTGAACTCCTATCAACTTTAAAAGGTGAAAAGGTTCATAATGCTTTGGCTTGGATTAAAGATTGTTATGACTGTTATTACGAAAATGAGTTAGAAGCAAATAATCCATTTGATTATTTAGAAAGTTTGATAACAGGAGAAACAGAATGACAACTAATCAGAGAGACATACTCGCAGCACTGCTGACTATTATCCATGTCTCCGGACATGACATAGACGAGCTGGCTGAAAAGGCTATAGCTGAATACAGTGCTGTCCGTCTGCTAGTCGAAGACCTGGACATTAGGATGAACTATAAGCAAGAGATAGACAAATTTAAAGAAGATATGGAAAAGGTTTTAAAAAAATGTGGGATATGACGATATCAGCTTTAAGGATGGCATTCGGTCTGATCGGATTCGCAATGATGGTATTGTTTATCGTAAACATCTTCTCATTTTCCATCGTACTTGCCTATGTAATTGCTAAAGAAATAATCAGAGACGGCATCCTAGACAAAGGTGAATGGTTCAAAAAGGACGAAACCGGAGAATGATTCATGGATTACGAAACATTGGTCTATGACCTGAAAAGATACGAAGAAAACAAAAAGAAGCTGGCAGATCTGAAGAATAAGCGAGAACAGCTTTTCTATACCATGACCGGAGTCAGCGGTGTTCAGTATGATAAACAGCCAGGATCTACAAATCCATCACAGGCAGAGCTTTATAAGCTGCAGCTGATCGAAGAGTATAACAATCTCGGAATTGAAATGGTCAGATACAAAATTGCAATAAAGATAGTCGATCAGGCAAGAAAACGGATTCCGGCTAATCTATGGATAATGCTGAAAGAGAAATATATACAGGGCATGACATTCGATCAGATCGGTAAGAAGTATGGTTATTCCGGTCACGGCTTCTGGAAGTATATGCGAAGAGAGGTGAGCAAATATTTATGAGAGGCTATCCTATAGGACACAACATCAGGATTCAGCATCCGTTAAAGGATCTGATCTATGCCAGAGGAATGACGATAAGAGAATGTGCAGAACGGAGTGAGCTGAACGTATATACGCTGCAGAACATCATTGCCGGAAGGAACATTCCAAAGAGAGACACGGTGCAGAGAATTGCAGATACATTACAGCTGCCTGTCACAAAAATACAGGAGGTAATATGCCAACATTAAGAGAATTCGTTGTAAACGTTCTTACTGAAAATAATATTCAGTCAGATCCGGATGAAATAATAAAACAGATCACTGATATTGCAAGAAATAGAGCAGTGAACAACGTAGCAGCTATCTCAGATGATGAAGTCAAAGAAATGGTAATAAATAATGCAGAACTTGCAGCAAGGCTTGCACAAGAAAAGAAAAATAAACAGGAAGAAGCTGCCAGAAAGAAAGCTGAAGAGGAACGTATTAAATCCGAACAAAAGGAAGCTGAAAAACGAGAAAAAGCTCTGGAGAAGGAAAGGAAAACAGCTGATGGGGAACAGCTCGGTCTGTTTGATCTATGAAAGATCTGATTGATACTGCATTTTATCTTGAAGGCAAGCTGGTCTATAAAAAATTGAAAAGCAAATATAGAATATTCTGTATGAAATGCCAGAGATATGAATATGTTAGCAAAAAGGAATTCAAACAGATCCAGGCATCAAGGATTTGCCCTATGTGCTACCAGGAAGTAGTTTTGACGACAATTCAAGACCATGTTCTATGGAAATATATCATGGATCAAAGAGAAGATGGCTATATTGTAATCGTGAATTATAGATTCGGAAGAAAACCGAAAACGGAAACGATTCATGTATGCAGATATATTGGATACGACAAAGTCGAAACGAGGTTGATTCAATGCAATATGGGTTATTCATTCGGTTATCGTCCAGATATGAAAGAATGGAAGATCAGAAGATCTGCTCCGTATTATTACCGGTTTTACTCTATAAACACAGGGAAACAGATTTCAAACAAAAAGGAATTCATCTATACTTCGCTATTCGATAGAGGAATTAAAAATGAAGAGGCTAATCAGATAACTAAAAGCAATCAGAAGAAGATCTTTCAGGATAATCTTATGAATGGCTTGCAGATGGAGTATGTTATTGCATTCGATCTTAAAAGCTATGATGAAGTATATAAATATCGAGCTTACATGAAAAAGAATATTCCAAATGTCAAATGCAAATTGAATGTATATTATCTGGATTATCTTTATCGAAACAAGATACAGCTTCGTGATTTCTATGATTATATGAAAGACTGCCAGGAATTAGGATTTAAACTGGACAAGCCGAAAGATTTCCAGCACCGGCATCTAGTCGTATCTCAGCTTGTATCACAAAAAAGAAACGAAAGAATAGAAAAACTCACAAAAGAACGATATGTAGAATTGATCAAGTCTGCTTATTCAAATGGCGATATTCAGATATTACCGTTCAAAGATGCCAAAGAAATAAGAGATTGTGGAAAGCAGCTGCATAATTGCATAGGATCATATGTTTCCAGCTATTCTCAAAAAAAGACAGATCTGTTCTATCTATCAAAAAAAGGCAAGAAAACTATTGCAATAGAAGTCAATAATAACAAGCTGATACAAGCTAGATCTGACCGAAACCGAGACTGTCCGGCTGATCTGAAAAAGCATATAAGAAAATGGTGTGCACAAAATAGATTCGATTCCAAAAGAATAGCTGAAAGTATGTAAAGAGGTCACGCATGACCTAAGTCAATATGGTATATTGATACCGTAAGAAAGAGCCGGAAGGGCTCTTTTTTGCTTCTATTTCTTTGCAGATAAACAAAGCCACATCGCTTCATGTTTCCAGGTGTGGCTTTTGTTTTGTCTGTCCGGAGGCGAAATGCAGAAGTACAAAGTGTCAGTAATCTTTACAGCTTTTAACACAATCGAGCTTGTAGGAAGAGCTATTGAATCGATTCCTATCAGGGATGATGTGCAGATCATATGTATCGACGATCATTCTACAGACGGAACAGAATGGATCCTGAAGAACATCAGGAATGCCAGAAATAACTTTGTGCTGAAGCGGAACAGAACAAATAAAGGTCATGCCATGTCTAAAAACATAGCTTATGACCTGGCTGAAGGTGAATACATTGTGCAGCTAGACAGTGATGATGCCTTTGTGCCGGAAGTATTTAATGACATAGTAGACCATGATCTGAACGCTGATCTGGTCTATTTTGACATGAAAGTAAACAATGGCAGCATATGGCGGTCTTCTCCGGCAACAACATTCACAATAATGGATCACTGTTCGTTCATCAGACAAAGCCTGATCGGAAAACACAGATGTCCGGATGTGACTCATGGAAGCGGTGTTTATCTGAACAATGACATTCAGGAAGAGCTGAAGAGGAGAAACGGATCAGTAAAATACACAAACAAGGTGATGTATCTCTACAACTTCCCTAGAGAGAATTCAATACTCGATCGTTTCCATAAAGGTCTTCTATGATCTACAGATGCACTGATGCCTATTATTTCCACAATCTGAACACGATCGGAGGTGTGGAAAGCCATATCTACTATCTGAGCAAAAAGTATTCAGATCGAGATTTCTGTGCCGTCTGTCATAAGGGAAGTGATGAACAGATCGCTAGACTTCGGAAGAACATCCGAGTAATTATCCTGGACAAAGAAGATAGGCTAGAATGTGACACGATATTTGTTGCCTATAACAAAGGAATACTAAGTCAGTGCAGTGCAAGAAGAGTGATATTTGTTATTCATTCAGATTACAAGGCTCTGATCAAGACAGGAATGTTCACGGAAAAAGCTATAGCTCATGACGATCGGATCGATGAGATTTTAGCAGTCAGCAAAACAGCAAAGCAGGGATGGAATGATAAAGATAATGTCAAAGTGGTCTATATGCCAATAGTTCTGGATCCGGTTGAAGATCCGATACTGCTAGTCAGTGCGACAAGGCTGTCGATCGAGAAGGGAGCTGACCGGATGCGGATGCTTGCGGAAGCTCTGGATAAAGCAAAAGTTAATTATCTCTGGCAGATCTACACGACAAAACCGGAGCCGATCAACAGCAAGAACGTTCAGTTCCTGGCACCGAGACTAGATATCGCAGACAAAATGCAGATATATGACGGACTGGTGCAGCTGAGTGACTGTGAATCCTATTGCATATCATTCCAGGAAGCACTGATGCGAGGTGTTCCGATAATATCAACGGATCTGCCTATACTCAGACAGGACATGAAGGTGGACGATCGATATGTGATCAAGCTGCCATTCGATATGTTAAACATAGAAGAGCAGGTCGAGAGGATCCGGAACATAAAGAAAATGAAGGCAGCAATGCCAAAGTATTCACCGCCAAAAGACAAATGGGATGAGTACATAACGGAAACAAAGTCAGACTACAAGACGAGAGAAGTTAAGGTGAGAGCTACAGACGGTTATAAACACAAGGGAATAACCGATCGTCAGCTGGGATATATTCCTAAGCCTAACGAGGAATGGCTAGTCACTATGGAACGCTACGAAGAATTATTATCGTTCGAAAGAAGAACAAAAACGAGACTTGTAGAGCTGATCGAATGCTGAATCCCCCCCAGGATCAGCTTTAAATGCATACTTTGGGGAA
>Ga0265298_10001983_pt1 | contig 29495 bp, 28 predicted proteins | sample AusTroGonzalo_MG_3_FD_193486 | JGI IMG/M metagenome (GOLD analysis project Ga0265298, IMG submission 193486) | Bovine rumen microbial communities from tropical cattle in Woodstock, Queensland, Australia - Gonzalo_01 | ecosystem: Host-associated > Mammals > Digestive system > Stomach > Rumen ...
GGAAAGGGGGGGGGGGGGTAAATGTTGATATCTATGTTGATGACAACAACTCCAACGACGGCACATCTGAAGTAGCCAAAGCCGCAGGCGCTCTTGTCCGCAAGGAAACACGCCAGGGAAAAGGTAATGTCATCCGCACCATGTTCCGTGATATTGATGCTGACTGCTATCTGATGATAGATGGTGATGACACTTATCCCGCTGAAAATGCCCGCGAGATGTGCGAACTGGTGTTGAACGAGAATGTGGATATGGTGATAGGCGACCGCCTGTCGTCCACCTATTTCGAGGAGAACAAACGTCCGTTCCATAACATGGGAAACTCCCTTGTCCGCTGGCTCATCAACAAACTGTTCAATGCTCACGTGAAGGACATCATGACAGGCTACCGGGCGTTCAGCAGACCTTTTGTGAAACATTTCCCTGTGTTGAGCAAAGGTTTTGAAATTGAAACGGAGATGACCATTCATGCCCTTGACAAGAATTTCAATCTCAGAGAAGTTTCGGTTCAATACCGCGACCGTCCTGAAGGGAGCATTTCAAAACTCAACACATACAGCGACGGCTTTAAGGTTTTGATGACCATCTTCAAGTTATTCAGGGATTATAAGCCTTTGATATTTTTCGGTACAATTGCATTGATTTTTATCCTTTTTGCTTTGGGTATGTTTGTGCCTATTCTTGTGGATTATGCGCAAACGGGATTAGTGCCCCGGTTCCCAACTCTGTTTGTAAGCGTTGGGGCCTTCCTGTTAGGGTTCATGTTTTTCTTCTGCGGTCTTGTATTGGAAGTTCTTGTCAAGAAACATCGGCAACTGTTTGAAATATTGATGAATAAATGAACGTAAAGGACATGATGATCCGGTATCCCAAGTTTGTGGAATTTGGAAAATTCTGCATTGTTGGGGGCATCTGCACTGTTATCGATGCAGGGGTTTTCTATGCCACCCATAACCTGATTGGTTACAGATTGGCCATGATTGCCGGTTTCTGCCTGAGCATCATTGTCAACTATCTGCTCAACATCTATTGGTCGTTCAAGTCGAAGCCCTCTCTGAAGAATGCGATAGGAATCCTAGCGGCCCATTTATTCAACATCTTTGTAGTTCGTATGGGATTGATGTGGTTGTTCGTTGATACCCTTGGGATTAGCGACAGTATAGCATACCTTCCCACCTTGGCTATTTCCATGGTCACCAATTTTATTATTATCAGATTTGTTGTAAAACGATTGACCAATTGATACTAGTACCTCAAATTTGTAATGATATCAAACAATCTATGGATTGTAGCCTTGTGGACGATAGTGTTGAGTTATCTCATATCTGTAATAATAAAGAAAGTAGTTGAAATATAATTTATGCGACCCTTACACATCATTATGCCTATGGCGGGCGAAGGTTCCCGCTTTCTGAAGGAAGGGTGGACCACCCCCAAGCCTTTAATTGAGTTGAAAGGCATTCCGCTGTTTCAACGGGCCATCAGCAGCGTCCGTATCGAAGGCATACCGATGAAGTACAGCTTCATCGTGCGGCAAGAACATATTGACAAATACGGTATTGACAAAGGCATCAAAGCCTTGCTTCCCGAGGCCAATATCTTCTCTGTCCTCAAAACAACCCGAGGAGCGGTGGAAACTTGCCTGATGACAGAATCGGCTATTGCTGATGATGACGGCATTGTGGTCATGGATTGCGACCTGGAGTTTCGCAGCCAACGCTATTTGGAGATTATCCAGGAAGCTCTCAGCGGTCAGCAGCCAGACTTGGGCGGTGCGTTGGTGTCTTTTGACTCGGACCTTCCCAAGTATAGCTATGCTGAGACTGACGACAAGGGCAATGTAATTCGCACAGCAGAGAAAGAGGTTATCAGTAACCATGCCTTGTGCGGTGCTTATTTCTTCAGCTCAGGCAAGCGCTTTAAACAGATAGCCCATCGGTTGCTCGATGAACCTGAATTCAAGAAGCCTGAATACTATGTTTCGCTGCTCTACAACTACATCCTTTCCGATGGAGAACATGTTAAACTGGCCACAATGGAAGAGTATTACTCATACGGGACCCCAGAGGAGTTGTGGCGGTATTTGTAATCTTACTTATTAGGAGTATGGATAACGTTCAAACCAAGATCACAACTCTGGTTACCAAAGACAAAACGCTTATCATTAAAGGGTTTGCCATACTCTTTATGGTTGCGCATCATATTTTAATCAAAGAGTTTTACATCAAACCTTCAGGATTTCTGTCTTCTTTTGTCGCTATCAGAATGCAGATTGCCATGAAGATGTGTGTGGGCTTGTTCACTTTCTTTGTGGGATATGGTGCTTTTTATGCTGCAAAAATAGATTTTAAATATATCTGGCAACATGCCTGGCGGCTTTTGAAGCAATATTGGATTGTATTACTCCTTACTGTTTTGATTGTCCTCGTTAGTAGTGGAGAAAGCGGATGGAAAAGTGTAACGGGGGGGGGGTATTTATCTGATTCTTAATTTATTCGGATTTAATCATCGGTATAATCTTGGGAATTGGTATGTTTACTTTTATCTCTATGCGCTCTGCGTCTTGCCATTAATCGAATATGTGTTTCAAAACCGTATTTGGATAAAGCTGTTATTGGTGACAATCCTTTATGGAATAATGGCATATCTTATAAGAGGAAATCATTTTTTGGTTCAAGCCGCGAACGAATGTGTTAGTTATACACCAACCCTTGTTGTGGGTTATGTATGTGCCAAAACCGAGATTTTATCTCGTCTTTGTGATCGAGTAACGAGTAAAAAGAAATATATCTGGTTTTTGATAGCTTTGTTAGTGATAGTTGTCCGTAGCTATGGCAATACAATAAAAGGCTTTAAAACTGATGTAATTTGTGTTCCTGCCTTCGTGATGGCTGTAAGTGCCTTGTTTGTGCAAAAAGAAAAATCCACGGCTGCAAGGATAATGACCATCTTTGGAAAGAATTCAACATTGATTTGGTTTATCCATGCAATACCCTTGAGTGATGCGGCAAGAAGATTATTTCAAACCAACCCTCTGTGGCCAAACAACTTGTTGGTTTTGTATATTGTTTTGACTTTAGTTTCCTTGGCTTTGGCTATAATGGGAAACTACATTTTTGAGAAAACAAAGATTATCAAAAAAAGATGATAAAAGCTATCATTACCGATTTCGACGGTACGCTTGTTGATACTTTCGAGGCCAATTTGAGGGCTTACCAGAAGGCATTTGGTGATGTCAATATGAGCCTTACGGCAAAAAAGTATAGGGCATGCTTTGGCTATCGCTTCGAACGTTTTATGATGGCTATGGGCGTGCATGATGATAAGACAGCTAACTATATTAGAGAAGCAAAGAAAGAATACTATCCTAAGTATTTCGAGTTCTTAAAGCCCAATCATGCCCTGATAGGTTTGATAGAGAGTTTCCATGCCATGGGTGGCAAGACGGCCATTGCTTCTACTGCCCGCAAGGAAAACCTGATGAATGTGGTGAATTATCTTGGCATTGGAAGGCATTTCGACCTCATTTATGCTGGGGTGGACGTCAAGCAGGGCAAGCCGTCTCCTGAAATTTATCTCAAAGCGATGGAGGCATTACAAGTTAAACCAGAAGAAACCCTTATTTTCGAGGACAGCCAAGTAGGAATAGAAGCAGCCAAGGCTGCGGGAGCACACCTGCTTATTGTCACAGAAGAGGATTTTAAATAAAATACAAATTTGATGAAGAACATTGAAGTGAAAGGGCATAGCGGGTGCCAGATTGACGTGGTGCAGGAGAATGACGGCATCTTTGTGTACAAATCGACAGCTGACTCGAAATATCTCAACCGCCTAAAACTGCAGGCCGAGAAGCAGAAGGCAGCTTCACGGGTGCCCTACCAACACATCCGTGTGCCGGAAATCCATGAAGTGATGAGCGACGACCGTACCACTGTCGTTAAGATGCAGTACGTCTATAGCAAGAACTTCATCGAGTTTTTTGAGCAGGCGGGGTTCGAGCAAGTGGATTATCTCATCGGGGCATTGGAGTATTTCATCGAGTATGAGATAAGCCAATGCAAGACCGCAACCGTCTCTGCCAAAGTGTTTCAAGACAAGTTTACCGAAATCAAGGGCAAAGTGGCGGTTAACCCGATCTTCGCCGGTGATGCGGAAGTAAGTAGCATTATTGAGCGGTCGGAACAGGTCTTTGGCAATATGAAAGACATGGAGCTGCCGGTAGGCTTGTGCCATGGCGACCTCACCTTCAGCAATGTGCTCTTTAACGGCAACAACTATTACCTGATCGACTTCCTCGACAGTTTTGTGGAAACGCCCTTGCAGGACATTGTGAAGATCCGTCAGGACACCTGCTACCGTTGGTCGCAGCTGATGTACACCAAACGCTACGATGCCGTGCGGTTGAGGATTGTGTGCGACAAGATTGACCGTGAAATCGACAGTTATTTCACAGAGAAATACGACTGGTACGGCAATCATTACAAAACGATGCAGCTAATGAACATCCTGCGCATCTTGCCGTATGCCCACGAGGAGAAGGTGATTGCCTATTTAAAAACCATATTGAAAGGGATACTCGATGAAATGTAGTTTAATCGTGCCGGCAGCAGCCGACAAAACGGAATACAGCAACAGCCTGCCTTATATTTTCGGGCTTGACAGCGATGGCATCATCATCTGCCTGAAGAGCATCATGGGCTTGAAATTGGACAAGTTTGAGCACATCTACTTCACCATCCTCAAGAAACACGACGAGCGTTTCTTTGTGGCCGAATCGCTGAACTTGCAGTTCAAACGCCTGGGCATCGGCAATGCCAAGGTAGTGGTGCTCGACGAGCCTACCCGAGACCAGGCAGAGACTGTTTATGCCACCGTTTGCAAGGAGAGCATCACGGGTGGCATCTTCATCAAGGATGCCGACAGCTATTTCAAGGCCGAGGTAGAGGGGGTCAACGGTATAGCCATCTGTCCAATTGAAGAGTTGGACGTTCTGACGCCCAAGGACAAGAGCTATGTGGCCGTTGACGACATGTATTATGTGACTAATATCATCGAGAAAACCGTTGTGGGGCATTACATCAGTGCCGGAGGCTATTTCTTTGCTGATGTGGCAGACTTTTGTGATTACTACAATCATCTGCGCAGCTACGGGAAGCTCTACCTCTCACACATCATTTATGCCATGCTGCTCGACAAGAACACCTTCCGCCCGATGATTGCGGAGGACTACAAGGATTGGGGTACACAAAAAGATTGGAAGAGAAATGGATAACAATAAGGTTACCATACTTATCCCCGCCTACAACGTAGCAGCTTACTTGCCCAAGTGTCTCGACACTGTGCTGGGTCAGACATATGCTGACCTACAAGTCGTTATTGTGGACGACGGCAGCAAGGACGACACTTTGGCGGTGGCAAATGCCTACGCAGCGAAGGATGCACGTCTGGAGGTATATCATCAGGAAAACCAGGGCGTGGCCGCCACCCGCAATCATCTGCTCGATTGCGTGAATGGCGACTGGGTGCTATTTGTGGACGCTGACGACTGGATTGAACTGGATATGGTGGAATACCTTGTGAACCTGGCGCAAAGCCACAGTGCCGACTTCGTGATGTGTGACCGAGTGATTAACGATACTGAACTTTCGCGTGAAGAGCCCAAAGTATTCGAACTTGATCAGGAGCATGCTATTGAGGATTTCTTACACCATGGATACTTCGTGGGTTCATTGTGGAATAAGCTCGTAAAAACGAGCTTATTACACAACGAACGGTTTCATTGTGGAATAAGCTACGGAGAAGATGCGCTTTTCTGCTGGGGCGTGTTGCAAAACACACAGAAAGTGGTTGTAAGCAGCAAGCAGCTCTATCATTACCGCATGAATGAAGATAGTATATCGCATCAGTCATTTGGTGAGAAGAAACTGACGGGGCATCAAACATGGACAATCATCAGCGAGGATGTGAAGAAACGCTGGCCGCAATACACGAAATTGGCTTTGGGCACTTTCGCTTTGCAAGACATGTATTTGTTACGTGATGCATCTCAAAGCGGCTATAAAAAAAACCTTAAAATCAAAGGTCTACAAAATACGATAAAAAAACACTTTAAGAATTTACAATACCATTCTAATGCAAGCAAGAAAGATGTGATTTATGCTTGGCTTATTTGCAGATGGTATGGTTTTGGGCGTGTGTATTTTGTACTTAACAGAGTGAAAAAAGGAAACAGATGATTAAATTTACTTTCATCTTTGTAATATTATACTGGTTGATGGTAAGGCCTAAAGGTGAAAAAGCTGTCAACACATACATTTTTATCTGTGCCGCTTTATTTTCTATCATGATTGGTTTCCGCAATGAAGCTATATATGGTGACACACCAGGGTATGTATTCAGGTTCAAGCAATTGGATGATATTTCTTTTTCAAGAATGATAGATGGAGTTTATAGAGATAGATTATTTTGGATTGTAGCTTGGAGCATTGCACAAATCGTAGGGGATAATTATACAATATGGCTTGTTTTGCAGGCTTTTGCCATAATGGTTCCTGTCACTTTGATAATCAAACGGTATTCTGGTGAACCGATGTATAGTTGGATAGTATTGTTTTTCATAGGATTCACATTATTCTTTATGGCAGGTTTGCGGCAAATCGTTGCAATTTCTTTCACATTATCAGGCTTTTTAGTATTGTTAGACGATAAAAGAAATCAACGGAATAAATTGTGGTGGTTTGTAGTGCTAGTGGTTTTGGCTTCATTCTTCCATGGTTCTGCATGGATTTGTTTAATAGCATTATTTTTTTCACATCGCAAGTTAAATGGTGTTACTTTTTTGTTGTATTTAATTTCATTGACAGTTATATTGTTATATGGAAGAACGTTGATGTTCAGCGTTACTGGTTTTGTAGGGCAATACGATAGTAGGTATATTAGTTATGGTGAAAAATTGTATGGTTCCACTATGACTTATTTTTTTCAGCAATTAATACTGGTAATACCTTCGATTTATTTATTACGGAATCGGTTAAAAGAACCTTTAGTTGCATTGTTTTGTCATTTTGGTATTTTGGGATTATTAATTATTTCACTTAGCCCTATTGTTGCGGAAATGTTTAGATTGAGTTTTTATTTTTCATGGGCTAACCTAATAATCTTCCCACTTGCCATACAGGAAATGCGGAAAAGAGCGAATATCCTACCAATGCTTTATATGCTGTTTTTCATTGTGTATCTTATTTTCATCAATAAAAGTGCTTGGGAAACTTATTATTTCTGGTTCGAGGATACAACTCAACTTATGAAGACTTATTATTTGGACGAAATGTATTTTTAAGTTTAATTGGTATTTTGTTTATTGTATAGTTGATATAGTCCCATGAAAGTAATTCAAATTAATGCAATATATGGTACATCAAGCACAGGGATGATAATGGCCGACATATGGCAACGAAGTATTGATAATGGCATTGATGCATCTGTGGCCTATTCAATTGCAGGAATTCCCAAAGAGAAAATTATAAATGGTTATCATATAGGGAATCCTATTGACGAAAAAAGTCATGCGCTATTGAGTCGAATCAGTGGAAAGCAAGGATATTTTTCGATATTATCCACAAAACGGTTTCTTCGTCATCTTAACGAAATTCGGCCAGATATTGTTCATTTGCATAATTTGCATAGTAACTATATTAATCTAAACTCGCTGTTGCATTACTTGGCAGAACATGATATTGCTACTGTTATTACGATGCACGACTGTTGGTACTATACGGGAGGTTGTTTCCACTATACCAATGCGGGATGCAATCGTTGGCAATCTAATTGTGGCCAGTGCCCCAAAAGATTCCAAGACACACCAGCTTATTTATGCGATTCGTCAGCGCGTATATTAAAAGACCGAGAGAAATATCTTACTGCCATACCAAGGCTATACATAGTAGGTTGCTCAAAATGGGTGGCCGAAGAGGCGAGGAAATCTGTGCTGAAACATTGTAATATACGTCATATATATAATGGTTTTGATCTGGCGGTGTTCAAACCTTCACCATCAGATATGGCCAATCAACTTGGGATAAAAGGGAAAAAAATTCTATTAGGTCCTGCTTCCAAATGGCTGTCTGAGGTAAATAAGTTAACATTTAAGTATTTTGTAGAAGCAATGCCATCCGATTGTGTCTTAGTTCTTTTTGGTGCCAAAAACAACCAGCAGACTATTGCAGATAATGTTATGCTATATGGCTATACCCACAGTCGTGAAGAGATGGCACAACTCTATTCCATGGCCGATGTGTTTGTAAATTGTTCGAGAGAAGATACTCTTAGCAGTCTCAACCTTGAAGCCCAGGCCTGTGGTACCCCTGTAGTAACATACGAAGCCACAGGCAGTAAAGAAACAGTAGATGGGAAATGTGGCTTTGCCGTTGAAACGGGAAATGTGAATCGGCTTTTTGAATGTGTTAAACTTATAGATAGCAACGTCAAAGCAAAACACTCCGCTGCCTGTAGGAAGTGGATAGAGAACAACTTCAACAAAGAAAAAAACTATCAGTTATATATAGACTTGTATAAAGAAATAGTGCATTTTGAATAACAGTGGAAAGAACGTTTATTATATGAAAAGCATTAGTGCAACATGTTATGTTTTATAATCTGAAATCCCATTCGTTTTGTTTAGATAATTCAAAAAAAGTAAAAAAAATAATAATTTGATAGAAAAAAATCTTTTAATATCGTTTTATTATTGGACTGAATGAGTTGTTTTAACAAATTTCTATGGCTCAATCGTTATACTTGAAATAATCAATTTCTATGCGAATTCTTACTATATCAAACGCCCCATGGGATGACCGTAATTCTATGGGTAATACCCTATCAAATTGGTTCTCGGATTGGCCTGATACAGAGATTTGCTCCATGTATACTCGTGAAGCGAAGCCAGACAATAAGTGCTGCCAATACTATTATCAGGTAACAATTGCAGATGTTGTGAAACATTTTTTCTCGAGAAAAGACATTGGACGAAGTTTCCAACGAGAGGATGTTTTAGCCGAAGAAACATATCCTTCTACCGAAGGTAAAATAGTTGCTTCAGTAAAGGGATGGCAAAGAAATTTTTTACAAACGATCGTTGAAATTGTATATTCATCGAGAATTTGGATGAATAGAAAATTAAAAAGATATATTAAAGATTTCGATCCTGATATTGTGTTCTTTTTTGCTATAGCCGACTCTTTTAGATATTACCTTGCTCATTATTTAAAGAATCATAATAGGGCCAAGCTTGTGATGTGGGTAGCTGATGATGTTTGGGAGCAAACCCAAAATATGAATTGGCTGACAAGGACTGTTTATAGAAAGAGATATAGAAATCTTTTTCGTTATACAGATAAAGTCTATGGTGTTTCTCAGATGTTATGTGACGAATATTCTCACTTATTCAATGTACCAATCACACCTCTTTACAAAGGATGTGATTTGAAACTTTGCAAAACTGATGTCGGACATCCGATTCACATGGTTTATGCTGGCAATTTGTTTTACGGGAGGGATAAGACATTGATTGCTCTGGTAAATGCAATAAAAGAGATAAATAAAGATAATAGCAAAGTTCACCTTTCTATATACTCGGCAACGAAAGTGCTTGATAAGATATATAAGCAACTAAATATTGATGGATTGTCTACTATGTGTGGAGTCCGTCCGTATGAAGATATAAAGATAATAATGAGTGAAGCTGATATTGTGCTTCATGTGGAGTCATTTGATGATGAACAAATCAAGAATGTGCGGCTGTCGTTTTCTACAAAGATAATAGATTGTATGCAATCGGGTGCTGCTATGATGGTGATAGGGCCTAAAGGTATTGCATCAGTTGAATATCCAAGAGGGATAGATGGCGTCTTCGTGGTGGATAATTTATCAGATTTGAAACAAACCATCAATAGTATAATTGAGAACCCATCAATAGTTATCTCTGGAGCTAAGAAACTAAACGACTATGCTAAAAGAAATCACGAAATAATAAATGTGCGTGATAAATTGCAAAAAGATTTTCAAACAGTAATGGAATAATAACTAAAGTAATCATATACTATACATATGACTTTTTGCATTAAGAGCATTTCAATTTGATGCGACTGGGAAAGAAAAACATGCAAAAAAGAATTATAAAAATGTAGTTGAATATATATTGACATAAAATGAGTGTAATTACAGAAAAAATATATGGCATGTCTCCTATATGGCTTCAAAACTATATGATTAGTGCCTATGGAAGGAGACTTGCGCGAGACAGATATCGTGGCATCTATTTACACGAGATTGAAAGGTTACAGAAAAGGGATATCTCAAATATCACAGAACAGAAGGATATTCAAAATAGGCTGTTCCTTGATTTTTTGAAGTATGCTGTCACGTTTAGTCCATTTTATCGTGATTATTATAAGGATGTTGATTTGAATCAGATAAAATCTATTGATGACATTACTTTATTGCCTATTTTGGACAAAGAAACATTGCGTAAGAATATGCAAAAAGTATATACTACTGAACAAGTTCCATATAGTTATTCAATGACAGGTGGTACTACTGGCAAATCGCTGGTCGTAAAAGCAACGACGGAAGATGGTCAAAAGAGAATGGCATACCTTGACTGGTTCAAGAGTATGTATGGATTTACGATGACAAAGGACCGCCATGCCCGTTTTAACGGTAAAAACATTATCCCTTTAAGACAAAAATCAAAAGTATTCTGGCGTGATAACTCATCTATCTATCAAAGAATTTATTCTAGTTTCTACACATCGGAAGAGAATATGAAATACTATGTGGAGAACCTTAATGAGTTTAAGCCAAAGGAGATGGATGGCTTTGTGTCAACCATGTACGATATTGCCAAATTCATGAAGGATAATGACTTGAAGCCAACATTTACTCCGGTTGCTATTTTTCCCACGTCGGAAACAGTGATGAAATTCCATAGGGACATGTTGGAGGATGTTTTTGGGTGTAAGGTGAGAGACCAATATGCCAGCAGCGAAGGGGCACCTTTTATCATAGAATTTCCTGATGGATATATGCATGAGTGTCTAGATACTGGGGTTTTTGAACATGTAAAAACTGAACATGGGACAAAGCTAATTGTAACCTCCTTCACTACTCATGGCACGCCACTCATCAGATATGATATTGGTGATACTATTATTGAGTGCACAGAAGATGATAAACCAGACTCCCAAATAGGGTTCCCTGCTATTAAAGCAATTGATGGAAGAATTGCAGACTCATTATATTCTGAAGAAAGAGGGCATATCAGTAATGCCAACATGTCGAATGTGATTAAGCATTTACCTAACTCCATCATAAATATTCAGTTTGTTCAGAATCGGATTGACCATATCACTATACGTGCAGTTGTTGATAAACAAAGATACGACAAAAGTGGAGAGAAACACATTTTTGAGGAAATGGCCATTCGTTTTGGTAATAAAATGACTTACGATATTGAGTATGTAAACGAAATAAAACGTACAAAAGGTGGAAAGATGAGGATGATTATTAATGAGTTAAACAAGTAAAATATGACATATAAAGAATTACAATTTCCCAAGGGTAGTTTGTTCTTAGTGACCGGTGGAGCAGGTTTCATTGGCTCTAATTTGTGTGAGGCTATTCTAAACCTCGGATATAAGGTTCGTTGTTTGGATGACTTGAGCACTGGCAAGCAAGCCAATGTCGACTTGTTTTTGAACAACCCGAACTACGAGTTCATCAAGGGCGACATTAAAGATCTCTGTACCTGCATGCGCGCCTGCGAAGGCATCGATTATGTGCTGAATCAGGCTGCTTGGGGCAGCGTGCCTCGCAGCATCGAGATGCCCCTCTTCTATTGCGCGAACAACATCCAGGGCACCCTCAACATGATGGAGGCCGCACGCCAAAACCTTGTGAAAACTTTTGTGTATGCCTCTTCCAGCTCAGTATATGGAGACGAAACCCACCTACCCAAAAAAGAAGGTGTTGAGGGCAACCTGCTCAGCCCGTATGCATTGAGCAAGCGTTGCGATGAAGAATGGGCCAAGCAATACCACTGCCACTATGGATTGAAAACCATCGGCTTACGCTACTTCAACGTTTTTGGCCGCCGCCAAGACCCGCACGGAGCCTACGCGGCGGTGATTCCCAAGTTCATCAAGCAATTGCTCAACAATGAGCGCCCGACAATCAATGGCGACGGCAAGCAGAGCCGCGACTTTACCTATATCGAAAACGTGATCGAGGCCAACTTCAAGGCCTGTCTGGCTCCTGATGAGGCCAGTGGCGAAGCCTTCAATGTGGCTTACGGTGGCCGCGAGTATCTCATTGACATCTACTACGACCTCACCGAAGCCCTGGGCAAGAACATCGAGCCCATCTTCGGCCCCGACCGCAAGGGCGACATCAAGCACAGCAATGCCGACATCAGCAAAGCCCGTCGCCTCCTCGGCTACGACCCGCAGTACGACTTCGCCCGTGGCCTGAACGAGTCTATCGAATGGTACAAAAACAACTTGTAAACAACACAAAATATCATAAACAATGAAAGACACTAAGATTTGTGTAATCGGACTCGGTTACGTTGGCCTGCCCTTGGCTCGCCTGTTTTCAACCAAATACCCCACTGTTGGTTTCGACATGAACCAGAAGCGTTGCGACGCCTTGATGGCCGGTCACGATGCCACCTTGGAGGTGAGCGATGAGTTGCTCCAAGACGCCATCAAGAACCACGGCTTCGTGTGCACCAGCGATATCGAGAAGATTCGAGACTGCAACTTTTATATTGTGGCTGTGCCGACCCCAGTTGACAGCGACAACAATCCTGATTTGACTCCATTGGTTGGTGCCAGCACCACTGTTGGCGAGGTCATAGGCAAGGGTGACGTCGTAGTTTATGAATCTACGGTTTATCCTGGCGTCACCGAAGACGAATGCATCCCCGTGGTGGAAAAAGTCAGTGGCCTGAAAATGAACGTTGACTTCTATGGCGGCTACAGCCCCGAGCGTATCAACCCGGGCGACAAGCAGCACACCGTGGAACACATCAAAAAAGTCACCTCTGGTTCCACTCCCGAGATTGGCAAGTACATCAACGAGGTATACTCCAGCGTCATCACTGCCGGCACCCATCTTGCCCCCACCATGAAGGTGGCCGAGGCTGCCAAGGTCATTGAGAACAGCCAGCGCGACATCAACATTGCTTTCGTCAACGAACTCTCTAAGATTTTCAACAAGATGGGCATCGACACCCTTGACGTGTTGGAAGCCGCAGGCACCAAGTGGAACTTCCTGCCTTTCCGTCCAGGATTGGTAGGCGGCCACTGCATCGGCGTCGACCCCTATTATTTGGCCCAATGCGCCCAGCGTCACGGTTACAACCCTGAGATTATCCTTGCTGGTCGTCGCATGAACGATGGAATGGGCGAATACGTGGCCACAGAGACCATCAAGCTGATGTTGAAGAAGGGTATTCAGGTACTCAATTCCGAGATTATAATCCTCGGCTTCACTTTCAAGGAGAATTGCCCTGACGTTCGTAACACTAAGGTCATTGATATCTACAAGGCATTGAAGGAGTATAACCTCAATATCACCGTTTATGATCCATGGGCTAATCCTGTCATTGTGGAGCATGAATACGGTATCAAGGTGGTGAGCGAACTGCCTACTCAGAAGTTTGATGCAGCTATTTCAGCTGTAGCCCACAAGAAGTTCGAAGGCCTTGATGTAACGAGTCTCTTGAAAGAGAAGCGCGTCATATTTGATGTGAAATGCTCATTGGATAGAAACATTGTTGACGGTAGACTTTGATAATGAAAGGTAATATCCTAGCATTAACGAATAGTATTGGTGGTCTTCATAGCTTCCGCAAGGAAGTTATGATGGCTATCATTGATAGTGGTTATGAGCTGTATATTTCTGCACCAGATGATGACGAGCGAATTAAATATTTTGAGGAAATTGGCTGTAAAACCATCAAAACAGATTTCGACAGAAGAGGTATGAATCCTCTAGCAGATTTCAAACTGATGTTGAAATACCGTCAGTTGATAAAGCAACTGAAACCAATCGCAGTTCTTTCGTACACAATAAAACCCAATATTTATGGAGGTATCGCGTGTCGCTTGAATGGTACTCTTCAGATTGCTAATGTGACTGGCTTGGGAGATGCTATCGAAAACGGTGGCTGGCTACAGAAATTAGCTACCTCATTGTATAGATTTGGAATAGGAAATGCTTTTCAGGTGTTTTTTCAGAATGAAACCAATAGGGATTTCTGTATCAAGTGTGGTATTGCAGATGAAAAGTCAATAGTTTTGCCCGGCTCAGGAGTGAACCTTACATATCATAGTTATCAGGATTATCCAGCGGACGGGATTATAAAGTTCTTATTTATTGCACGTCTGTTAAAGGACAAAGGTACGGAAGAATATTTTGAAACAGCTAAAACAATCAAAGCGAAATACCCTCAAACGGAATTCCAAATTGTAGGATATGTAGAAGGTGACTACCAAAAACAATTGAATGAATTGGTTCAGGATGGCATAATTAATTACCTTGGTTTGACATCAGATATACGTCCCTTCTTAACTGGTGTGCATTGCACCATCATGCCATCCTATCATGAGGGTATGTCTAATGTGAATCTTGAAAGTGCAGCTAACGGAAGACCTGTAATAACAACAAATGTACCTGGTTGTCGTGAGACCATTGAGGATGGAAGGACTGGTTTCTTGGTACAGGTAAGGAGCAGCAGTTCTCTGACAGAAGGTGTGAAAAGATTCATCGCCTTGTCTTATGATGACAAAGTTAAGATGGGACTGGAGGCAAGAAAATTTGTGGAACGAAAGTTTGACAGGCAAATTGTTGTAGATGCATATCTGAATGCTATTAACGAAACTCAAAAACAACCATGAGAACAATTTGGGATTATATAATCATGCTGATAGGCACATTGGGAAGTCTGGCCTCCATTATTGCCCTCTGCACGTTTTTCAGCCAACTCTCTACGGAAGGTTGGATTGCCGTATTGTTTCTAGGCATACTTTGTGTGTTTTTTGTGGCATATAACTTTTGGCTTCTCACAAGATACCGAAAAAAAACGAAATATGCTGAAGCATACGGGGCAATCAATATAGGCTTTTCACATCTTCATCGGTTGCGTCGGATTGAGAATCTGACCATACCTCTGATTTTGCCTGAGTTAGAAAAACTATGTGATGAGGTCTCTAATGCTTTTAATAAAATCTATGACAGTAATGTTGGAGTGTGTATTAAGTTCATTGTAAACGACAATGGAAGGCCAAGATGTGAAACACTTGTAAGAGATTCTAATTCAAATGCAAGGAGTAGGAAATCGGGGTCACAAGACACCACGAAACACTGGATTGATGCGAACTCCGATTTTGAGTTTATCTATAATAACTTTAACGATGAAAATGTAGAAACTTCCTATTACTTGGAACAGCACCTACCCAACTGTCATGATTATAAAAACACACGAATAAAAACAGGATGGAAACCACCCAAGATATTTCTGTTCCCAGAAAAATTCGCAAGGAAATGGAATTGGCCTTTGCCTTATAAATCAACACTTATAGTACCAATAGTACCATTAATTGCAAACGACCAATCTCAGGAAACTATTAGAGGGTTTCTTTGTGTAGATAGTCCCAATGAAGGTGTCTTCAATAAGTACTATGATGTTGATATCATGAAAGGCATAGCGGATGGCATCTACAATCAAATAGATTTAATACATCAACTTACCATCAAAGAGTCTCATGGCTAATACAATGCAAACAAAAAGAGTAATAGTGTCATCAAGAAATGGCAATGGTTTTTCATCTGGTGCAATAATAATCAGATGTAAAGGAAACACAAAAGAAGTGAAAGCAGTCGTGTTTTCTAATTCCGAAGCCAAGATTTTGAATTCTTATATTGACAAACTAAAGAAATAGATGTACAAAAATTTTTTAAAACGAATCTTCGATTTCTTCATCTCGCTAATAACATTGATATGTATTAGTCCGTTTCTGCTTGTCGTTACCATTTGGTTACATTTCGCCAACAAGGGTGCCGGTGCTTTCTTCTTACAAGAACGACCTGGCAAAGATGGCAAGATATTCATGGTTATTAAGTTCAAGACCATGACTGACGAGCGGGATGCAAAGGGCAACCTATTGCCTGATGAAAAGCGTTTGACCAAAGTGGGAAAGTTTGTACGCAGTACCTCCATTGACGAGTTGCCACAGCTGATTAATGTGCTGAAAGGTGATATGGCCTTGATAGGGCCTAGGCCACTGCTGGTGCAGTATTTGCCTTTGTACAGCCCTGAGCAAGCCCGTCGTCATGAAGTACGCCCAGGCATCAGTGGCTGGGCTCAGTGTCACGGCCGCAATGCCATTAGCTGGACTGAGAAGTTCAAACTTGACGTGTGGTATGTGGATCATTGTACGCTTTGGACAGACTTACAAGTAATATTTATAACGATAAAGAACGTGTTGATGCGGAAGGATATCAATTCCGCTACGGCAGCAACAATGGAAGCTTTTACTGGTAATAACTAAATACAATGAAAGACATAGCAATTTACGGAGCAGGGGGCTTCGGGAGAGAAGTAGCCTGCTTGATTAATCGTATTAATCAAAAGGAGCCAACTTGGAATCTGATAGGTTTTTTTGATGATAATAAAGAATTAAAAGGCAAAATGGTGTCGCATTTCGCTCCTTGTCTCGGAGGAATAGACGATTTAAATGATTATCCGAAACCATTGTCTATTACAATTCCAATAGGTAATCCTAAGACTGTTCGTTTCATTTATGAAGCAATAAAAAATCCCAATATAATATTCCCAAATTTGATAGCTCCCGAGACAATAATTGCTGACCCTGTGAGTTTTGAACTGGGCATAGGAAATATTATTCAAACGAGTTGTTCGTTCTCATGCGATGTCTCCATTGGGAATTTTAATGTTTTTAATGGATGGGTCGCTTTGGGTCATGATGATAAGGTCGGGTCTTTTAACACCTTTATGCCAGAAACGAAAATAAGTGGCAGTACTTCTATTGGAAATGACAATTTTTTTGGTGTAGGCAGTATCGTTCTGCAAGGAATAAAAATTGGTAACGAGATACGTTTAGGTGCGGGCAGTGTGTTAATGACTAAGCCCAAAGATGGGGTCTTGTATATTGGCAATCCAGCTGTAAAGTTTAAATTTCAATGATATGCAAAAGAGTGTTATAGAATATCTAAAAAGATCAACGTGTCGTTTTCCTAATAAAGATGCGGTTCGGGATTCGGAATTAAAAATAACATTTACCGAGTTGTGGGATGCCGCAAAACGAATCTCTAATGCTATCGTAGCAGAAGGTGTAGTAAAGAATAGTCCCATTGGAGTTTATATTCCTAAAGGATGCAAAATGGTTGAATCGTTTGCTGGCATCAATATGTGTGGGTGCTTCTATGTGCCGCTCGACACCAATTCACCCGATTCGCGTGTTTCTTCAATTTTGAGCACTCTCCAAGCTAACTGTGTGATTACTGACAAGGCTCATGCAGCTCAATTAGGCGGTTTTTATAATAATAAGGTGTTGGTAATTGAGGATGTAATTGCCAATGTTAGCTCAGATGGTGGCGACCATAATGATGCAATGCAGATAGATACAGATCCTGTTTACAGTATCTTTACCAGTGGTTCCACAGGTACACCTAAGGGTGTTGTAATTGCCCATCGTGGTGTGATTGATTATATTGACTGGGCGGTTTGCACATTCAATATTACATCAGAATCAGTCATTGGCAATCAGGCCCCATTCTACTTCGACAATTCTACACTTGACATCTATTTGATGTATGCCACGGGAGCAACACTGAATGTTATTCCAGAGAGTTCTTTTGCTTTCCCTGCCAAGTTGATCGACTATCTTAATGAGAATAAAATCACGTTTGTATTCTGGGTGCCGTTCGTGTTGGTCAATGTGGCAAATATGAACATCCTGGCCAGCAAGAAGCCAGAATACTTAAAGGATGTATTCTTTGCCGGTGAGGTGATGCCTAATAAGCATCTGAATTACTGGCGCAAGTATTTACCCAATTGCCGTTATGCCAACCTATATGGACCAACAGAAATTACGGTTGACTGCACATATTATGAAGTAAAACGAGAATTTTCGGATGATGAGCCGCTGCCCATTGGCTTCCCTTGCAGAAACAGTGATGTGCTGATACTTGTGGATAGAAAGCGTCTTGCCAAACAAGGAGAGCAAGGTGAACTTTGTGTTCGAGGTTCTTCTCTTGCACTGGGCTACTATAATAACCCTGAAAAAACAGCATCAGCTTTTATCCAGAATCCATTGCAAAACCACTATCCAGAAACAATCTATTGCACCGGTGACATTGTTTATCAAAATGAGTTGGGTGAAATCATGTACGTTGGCCGTGTTGATGCTCAGATAAAACACAATGGTTATCGTATTGAGCTTGGTGAAATTGAAACAGCCATTCTCTGTACCAATATGGTGGATAACTGCTGTGTGGTGTACGATTATGCCAACAAGAAAATTGTGCTTTTCTACCAATCCAAAGAGGATTTGAATATGGCTGAGTTCCGAAAGGCACTTTCTGGAAGTATTCCACGCTATATGCTACCTAATGAATATCATAGAGAAGATATGTTGAAACAAAATAATAGTGGCAAAATTGATCGTGCTTATTATAACAAACACTTCAAATAATATCCATGCAGATAGTTAAAACAATAGGTCAGTTGCAGCAGCAGTCGGCTGAAATCCGTGCCTTGCGGCGAGGGTTTCTTACCAACTTTTTCCTTGACCGGGTGAAGCATGGGTTGTGGATTGAGAAGGGGGACTGTTATGTTGAGCGTATGGACAACACCTCGTTCATTATTAAGAAGTCGCCTCCGTTCTGGAACGTTTTTTACTGCTCCTCAACGCTTGACGATTTTAGCCATGATTTGGCGTGTTTCCTCGCTGAGCATACCGACACAACCTTGATGTTCGACATCGTAGGTCGTGATGTGCAGTGCCAGCCTGTGGTGGAGCTGTTCCAAAGCAAAGGTTGCCAGGAAGCCACTTCGTTGGTGCGCATGACCCGCATGGCTGAGCCTTTCGACTATACGCCCGATGCCAGCATCCGCAAGGCAACCGAAGCCGACATCTCAATGGTGAGCCAATTGCTTCACGAGTATTTCAATCCGCAAAATGAACAGATACCCTACGATGAAGAGTTGCTCGACTATGCCCGTCAAGGCCATGTGCTCGTTTGCGAAGAGCAAGGCCGTATGGCAGGCTTTTTGATTTACGAGTTGAACGCCACCACGCTCTATTTGCGCTATTGGTTTACGCATCCTGTTTTCCGCGACAAGAAAGTTGGCTCACGCCTCCTGAGAAGGTTTTTCGAAGAGGGCAGAGATACCAAGCGCCAGATCTTCTGGGTAATTCGCACCAACGAGAATGCTATCAAACGTTACCGCCATTACGGCTTCACCGAAGAGAATATGTATGATTATGTATTGAAGTATAATTAACAAGTAAAACATTGAAATTATGAAAGACCAGATTATCAGGATTTTGACAGAACTTCGTCCTGAATTTGATTTCACCCAAGAGGGTATGAACTTTATTGAAGAAGGTATGCTCGATTCATTCGACATAGTGAATCTCGTAAACGACCTCGATTCTACTTTTGGCATATCAATTGATGGCGTGGACATCCTGCCGGAGAACTTTGCCACAGTGGACAGCATCGAACAATTATTAAAGAAAAACGGAGCAAAATAATGGATTTCTCATTTAAACATAAACGAATCAGCGGTATTCTCACCATCCTGCCCAAGAAGGCGGTGAAGTTTGAAGATGAGATGACCAACTACAGTTTCTCGCCTGCCAAGTGCATGAAGCTGAAACTGGCCATGGGCTACAATGAGCACCGCATTGCCGAACCCGGCCAATGCTCGTCTGACTTCTGCAAGTTTGGTTTGCAGTATCTCTTTGACAATAATCTTCTCAACAAGGACGAGATTGACGCGTTATTGTTTGTCTCCCAGTCAGCAGACTACTACATGCCTCCTACCAGCAACCTCATTCACGGTCACTTCGGTTTGAAACAGGATTGCCTCTGCCTGGACATTAACCAAGGCTGTGCCGGTTTCGAGTTAGGTTTGATTCAAGCCTTCCTGCTTTTGGAACAGCCTGCTGTGAAGAAGGTGATTTTGATGAATGCAGATGTACTTAGCCCCAAAGTGTCGGATCAAGACCGCAATAGCAAACCTCTGATAGGCGATGCTGCAGCCATCACCATCGTGGAGAAAGGCGAGGAAGAGAACCCAATTTATGCAAACATCAAGATGGATGGAACTGGTGCCATGGTACTAAACATCCCTGCCGGTGGTTTCCGTATGCCCAGCACGCCCGAGACAGCTGTGATGGAGCAGGATGCCGCAGGCAACTTCCGCAGCAAGAACAACCTCGTGATGCAGGGCGATGATGTGTTCAACTTTGTGCAACGTGAAGTACCTCCAATGATTGAGCATCTTTATGTGCAGAGTGGTGTTGATCGCAACGAGGTGGATTGGTATATGTTCCATCAGCCCAACAAGTTCATGCTCCACAAGCTTGCCGACAAGCTCGGCATACCTCATGAAAAGATGCCTGCCAACATCGTGGAAAACTTTGGCAACGCCAGTGGCGTAACCGTCCCCACCTGCATCAGCTACAACCTTGGCGACCAGTTGGTCAATGGCAAGATGCGTCTCTGCATGGCGGGCTTTGGTGTAGGCCTTACTTGGAGCAGCATCATGATGGAGATGGGCAGCTTGCAGTTTAACAAGATAATAGAATTTTAACATAGTATTAATAATGAAAAATTGAAAAAATGGAAGAATTATTAGAAAAATTAGCCGAAATTCTCGAAGTTGAAGAAATTGATGTAAATAAAAAGTTTACTGATTATGAGGAATGGGATAGTCTTACTGCGCTTTCTGTTCTTGCAATGCTTGACTCGGATTATAACACAAGCATGAAGGCCTCAGAAATTATATCATTCAATAACATAGAAGCATTTTGTAAAGAAGTTCTTTCAAGATAATAATTCCATATCCATGAATGAAATAAATTTATTTCTTGCAAAAGATGGTACGTGGGTATCTAACAAAAAGTTTTTGGATATCCTTGTTTCTATAGGTGCAGACCATTGTGATACGCTATATATCCATACGGCTTTGACATTCGGCCAACCTAATCCTCAATTAAAAAAGAAAGAATTGTTAGGCGAACTATTCAATGTGCTTAAAACACTTGGCGTGAGAACCATTTGTATGCCTACTTTTACTTTTAGTTTTTGTAATGGTATAGGATACAACCCAGACACATCCTCTTCTCGTATGGGTGTCCTTAATGAGTTTTTCCGCAAGCAAGAAGGTGTAATCAGGTCAGCGGATCCGTTGATGTCTGTCGCACTTTTAGGAAAAGACAAGGATTTGGTGACTAACATCGGTCATTATTCATGCGGGGCTAATTCCACGTTTGATAAATTGCGTCATCGCGATAATGTGAAATTTCTTTTTATGGGTCCGAAGATAGGTGATTGCTTTACATATATGCATTACTTGGAGTGGCTATATGACATTGATTATAGGTATGATAGGTTTTTTTATGGAGAAGTGACTATTGGGAAAGAAACAAAAAAAGAAGAATATGCTTTATTTACTAGATATAATGGAGTAATTCCAGGTGATGGCTCATATAGGTATGAGGAAAGGATGTATGAGAATGGATCGGCATTAAGGGCTACTTGTGGCGACGGTACCATTTCAATCGTTGAAGAAAAAATCGCTGCAGAAGAATATTTAAAGTGTTTGAAAATTGATCCGTATTTCTTTGTTAATCTTACCCGAGGTCGCTTAATAAAAGATAAAACATATATGCCAGTTGATGAAGTTGTAGCAATGTAAAATGTATTAATATGATAGAAATGATGAATTTTGAGGGCAAAAATATATTAATTGATGGTGGGGGTAGAGGTATCGGTAGGGCCGCTGCCCAAGTGTTGTCTCAGCTTGGTGCGAGAATAATTCTTCTTGATATGAAAGAACAGGACCTTATAGAGGCTAAAACTACTTTGCAAGGGGATCACCATATCATTCGTACCTTTGATTTGTCAAATCTTGATAAAATAGCTCTTGAAATTAAAGAAATAGCAGCAGAAGTGGGTGGGATAGATGGTTTTGTACATTGTGTGGGGCTAAGAAGTTATCAACCATTGAAAGTTCTTGATTTCAGTTCTCTTCAAAGAATAATGAATGTGAATTTTGTTTCGTTTGTTGAAATGACTAGACAGTTAATGAAAAAAGGTAATTATAACAATGGATTAAGTGTGGTTGCCATATCATCCGTTTCTTCCAAAAATGGTGGGGCTGGTGTGACTGCTTATGCTGCCTCAAAAGCGGCAATTGATGGCGCGATAAGAAGCATGGCTCCAGAACTTGCAAAGAGGGGTGCTAGGATTAATAGTGTTATGCCGGGCCAGACACATACGGAAGCCTATGATGAAATTATTGGCAATTCGGAGGATCCGGTTCTAAAAAGACAGTATTTGGGATTAGCAGAACCAAGGGATATTGCCAACACAATAGTGTTTTTGCTAAGTGATGCTTCAAAAATGATAACGGGTGCTGCTATACCTGTAGATGGTGGTTATTTTACCGCTTGATATTTTGAATAATGAGATAAAAGCAGCACTATTATTCTAAACATCGCCGAAAGGGGACGGGAGACAATCACCCCACCTATGCTAAAAATCAACAAGTTACATCTTCATTCCTTCATTTGCCAATATAATGGTGGTATTTTGTGTTCGTCCTCGATGTTCTTGATGTGCAAGCTCTCTTCAATAATAGTTTGCCATGAAAAAGGACGGAATTTGGCAGTAGAAACATCAATGGATATTTAATTTCATAGCAACCCGTTGAAGCATCGCATCGAAGAGCATTTGATGATAAACTGGTGCAAGCATAACCGCATACTGTTGAATGCTGGGAAAATGAAGCCAGAGAGAGTTGAAAAGTTAAATGAACTGCTGACGTTGGCGGAGAGGTATAGAAGGAAGAATCAGTATGAGTGATTATTGTAGAGTTTAGAGTTGAGAGTATAATGCAGAAGTTAAGACCATGATAATAGACAAGAATATATTAGACAATTTGACAGCGCAAGCAAAGGCATCCCCAAGGCTACGGATGGCTATGGACCTGCGCAACACACCCGAAGATGGCTCCCAGCGAATGCTGAATGCACTGGAGCCGGGAACTATTATGCCAATTCATAGGCATCTTGAGAGTTCCGAGACGGTGGTTTTACTGCGGGGCAAAATCAAGTGGATATTCTATGATGAGGAAGGCAATGAAACCGAGAGTATAATACTGGATGCCAATGGCGAGCCAAGAATGCTAAATGTGGAAAGGGATAGATGGCATTCGCTGGTTTGTTTGGAGAGCGGAAGTGTCTTGTTCGAAAGCAAGGATGGGGCGTATGCGCCGCTGGGGGAAGAGGAAATAATGAACAAGGTATGACACAAGACAAACTTTGGCAGCAGAAATATCAAGAGATAGTTGTTTTCATAACAACCTATCATCGCAACCCGTCCAAACACCGCATAGAGGAGCATTAGATGGTGAACTTTATCAAGCACAACCGCAAACTACTGATTGTTGGAAAAATGAAGACTGTGAGAGTTGAGAGGTTTAATGGACTGCTGGAGTTGGGGGAGAAGAATAGAAGGGGGAATCAGTATGAGTGAAGTGATGGAATATGTATTGAAAAGCATCTGGCAGTTTTACAGGTTTATGTTTTGGCTGAGGTGGAAATAATACTATGGTTATAGACAAGAATATTTTAGACATTTTGACCACGAGAAGAATAACTGCTCAGTGTTTTTCAATAATAATGAGCAATTTGTCATCGCCAGCGCGACTATTAGTTTAGCATCATAGAACCGCGTGCTGTCGTTTGCGGGCACAGAGTTACGCTTCTTCGCCACTCTCGGCCGGCCACACAGATGCCAGTGTATGTTTTACGGTATGCAAGTACCTGTTTACAGGTGACACGCTGATAAAGGATTTGCGCACCGTAACAAAGCTGCCAACGGGGTCTGTGGCAAAATTGACAGAATCATTAAATGCCATAGCGAAAATGAAAGGCCAAGGATACACAGTGTATGCAGGTCATGGCGAATCTTTCCTTTTAGACGATTATAATTTGGGGAAAGCACTGTAAGCATTCAATGAAAGACGTCTTGTGACTTTCCACTGAACTTCACACTTTTGCGGACGGATTGTAAAACCGGAAGTCCTGCACCGTTACTGCGGGAGAAAAGGGTTCGAATAGTACAAAAAAACGGAACAATAGGGTTAGAAGAAATAGGATAAAACCGACAACAGATCTTAAATGAGAAAAAACGCACAACACATATATTAACCATTTCAGGCAGGAAGCCTATAATTAATTCAGAAAGAATATGGAAAACAATGACACAAAAAAAACGTTGAATTTTATTGAAGAACTTCATTACGATGAGGCTGTCGAATACTTATCACAATATGAGTATTTGAAAGCCATTAACATTCTTTACCCGCTAGCTGTTGCAGGAGACAAAAAATCCCAGGATTTGTTGTGCGAAGTGTTCTATGAAATTTCGGCTATTGAAACAGAACGTGTGCTTTTTAAGGATCTTGATCCCAAAATATACGACACAATTTCCCAACAAGCAGACAAAGATGCCAATTGGGCCAATTTTATCATGCATTGTTATTTATATGCACGGAATGATTTCCCTGAAAAATTATATGGTTATTTAGAAAAGGCAATAAAGGATGAAGAATTCGGTTTGGCTTATCTGCGGCTTGGCATATTGTATGGTTGGGGAGTCTGTGTTGAAATCAATCTTGGCCATGCACAAAAATGTTATGAAAAAGCCATTGAGTGTGGTTGCAAACAAGCCTACAGTTATTTGGGACAACATTTTCAAAACACACGAGATGCTCAAAAAGTAATATCTTGCTATAGGAGGGGCATCGAATTAGGTGATAGGATGTCTTACGAAAGATTAATAATTTTTTTTATTTCATTACAAAGTGAGGTGGAGTTTGGAGAGGCACACTCTTTTGCGGACTTGATGAGTGCTGAAAATCAACAATCATTGTTTGACATTACAAATCCTCAGCCTTTGTATTTTTTAGACAAGGCAGAATCTGTGGCCATTGAGATGCTTGAAAAGAGTCTAAAGAATTCTTATTATTATTATGGGGTCGTTCAAATGAACAAGTATTTGTACACAATGAATGAACTGTTTTTGAAGAAAACCTTTACTTATTTTGAATTGGCAATCAAACATAAACAGTATAAAGCCTATGGTGATATGGCGTTGCTATATAAGCTGCAAGATAATAAAGAAGAGTCCCAAAAGTATGCTCAATTGGGGACGGCAAAATCCGATTCGTTCAGCCGATTGATATTAATTGACTTTGAACGTGACAAAGGTAATTACATAAAAGCATGGCAATTAGCTATGGATAGTTGGAAATCTTGTGGCCTTGGCGGTGATTATCTAGCAAAACTATATTTAGAAGACAATTATCAACCTGAGAATTTTGACGTTAAAGAACTCCTTAAAATATTGGAAGCGGGAATTAAAAACAACAATACGGAAGCTTATGGTTATATCAAGAAACTTTTATCAATAAAAAAAAGCAATTCCTCACATAAGAATTTGATAAAATATCAGCAGATGGCGGCTGATTATGGAAATGTAGAAGCACTGATTGACTATGGCAAAACCTTATTAAATGATAGTTCTTCTGAATTCAATCCCTTTGAGGGATGTAAATACCTTGAATCCGCAATCTGTAAAGGCAATGAAGATGCTGCAAAACTCTTATTAAGGTATCGTTCACAAGAAGACGATAACACATCACTCAATGAGATTCGAAATTTGGTGATTCGGAACGATGCATTCGAATATGATGACGATTTCTTCGATTTGCTATATTCTACCGATGTCGTACCTGACACTGTGAATCCGCTCATGCAGTTTATGTCTATTGTCGCTGAAGATGAAGAAGGTGAGTTTCTTGAAATCAATAAGATTAAGGCAGAGGCAAAACTTTTAATAAACCATATAAACAATGTATGGACTTTGTCTAACGAAGAAAGAATTGATCTGCGCGAAAAGGCTATTGTACAAATAATCACCAACCCTAGTTGTATGGTGTTTTTCCGTTCCATATGGAAAGAAATCTTCCCTGATTTTGACGTCAATTCTCCATCGGTGGAACCAGATTGGATGAAAATGTATTACTCAATTTTTGAGTCAAGGGAGCAGGAAGTGGAAATGCATTATTTCAAATATAAGGAAAATGAGTTATATGACGACTATATAGAACTATTCAGAAAAAATTATAATCGTCTATGTGATGACTATGACCGATTGATTTCGCAATTAGAGATCAATGTTGTTCCCCATGGAAAGTTGACTAAAAATGAATTGAAGCATTTCGATTTAAAGCACTATTTAAATGTGAAAAATATTTTTCTTGAAATGTATATTTCACTTCTTCAGTCACCAATATTACGAGAGGCAGCAGGAACATTGGTCGAGTCTGAAAATATCGATAAATTGTTTTTGTTGGACACTATCACATCCGATTCTGATTTGAAAGATCTCTTAAAAGATTTTATACGAATAAGAATAGAGTTTGATAGAGTCCTCTGTGCCGTAAATGTTTTAAAATAAAACCCTTTTAATTCTTTGTTATTATGTCTGATATGCAAATAGAATTTTCATTCACTGTTGATCGAAACAACCGACATCAGGTCCAAATCGAACCAATAACTGCCTCTCCTGATGGGACTGTCACTAATAATGTTTTCTTTAAGAGAGAATATGAACAAGCAATAAATATTGTTAATTCAATCATTGATATTCAAAAGAACGCATCAAGCAAAAACGATCTGAACGTTGGTGGAAAACGATTGTTGTGCCAAAGGAGAAATGATCGTTTAGGCAACAACAATATAGTGTTGTTCACAGGGAACAGAGGTAGTGGCAAGACTTCTGCCGCGCTGTCTTTTGCTCAGTATCTGGAGAACATCAACAAAGAAGACTTGAAATTCTGCTCTTTGCCTATGATTGATCCCAGTTATTTTAACAACAACGATAGTGTTTTGAAAACTGTCCTGACAACCATGTTCAAGATGGCTAAATCTAAGTTAGACACATCAATGTCCCCAGATGAAAGAAATGGATTCAATGAGCTATGGAGGAAATTCGAAAAGGTATTTGCCACTCTTGGCGATATTGAAGGGAAACAAATTGATGATTATTCGCTGGTGACACTTAATGAGTTAGGAGATGCTTCGAACATGCAAGAGTACATACAAAGCCTTATAGATGAGTTTGCTCGAAAAATAGGGGCCAACTACCTTGTCCTGTTTATTGATGACATAGACATGAATGTATCTTATGCAGCACGGATGTTAGAACAAATTCGCAAGTTCTTAATGTTAGATAAACTAATCATATTGATGGCTGCAAATATGGATCAACTGCAAAATGAAATGAGAGAATTCTATAGCAGTTCTTACAAGCACACTCTGAATGTAAGCAATCAGTCTCTCGCGGTTGATGTTGATGATATGGCGACTAAATACCTGTTGAAAGTTTTTCCCGCATCAAGGAGAATTCATGTTTCTAATGCAACAAGTAATCTAATCAATGCAGGGCTGAAAATTATCAATGCCAAATGTGATGTGTCCAAGTATGACGGCAATGTTCTTCAGTCCGTTGTTCTGACGATGATATGGGAAAGAACAAGGGTTCTTTTCCTTCCTAAAGATGACGGAATGATGCATCCAATCATACCGAAAAACTTGCGAGATTTGAGTCAGTTTGTGAATTTTCTCCTAGACATGAACAAAGTGGAGTGCGATGTTCATCAGGGTAAACTATTCAAGGATGCAGGTGAGTATTATCTGTGTCTGCAGAATTTCACAAAGTTCAAAAACTACATACTGAACAACTGGATTCCAGAGAATTTATCTTATGAAGAGGTTGCTTTGTTTAAAAGTATACCACAAGACGTGTCAGAAGTGAACAAGCATTTGATAAATGCAATAAATGTGATTGGTACAAAAAACAAAAAACGCTTGATGTCGCGTGAAGTTGATTTGGAGCAAATCGCAAAAAATGCGGAGGGAGTTAACATTGATCGCGATATTTATACAATGGTAAGTCCGAATGATCCTAAATTTGTGAAGGCAAACAAGATTTCTGACATTTTCAATCAACCATCTAATTATTCATATGGCGACTTATTACTTATGATTGACAAGTATGAAACCTATTTCGAATCAGAAGATGATCGTCGATTTATTAATGCGATAAAAATTTACTATTCGATAATCTTGTTTGAAACATTCTTTTTTAGAAGTACAAATGTCAGATATTCTTTAGAAAACATTGACGACATAAGCGTAGATACGCTCATTCCCATACAAAGGTTACTTGGAGGAACAGTGTATTATCCGAATTATTTTGAGATTATAACCAGCGAGTATTTTAGACAGAAGGGGCCCTCTTTTGATGCCAAAAGAGCATTTTACCATAAATTCACTTATCAATTCAAGGTTAAAAATTCTCAGAAAAATCAAGAAAGTGAAATGCCTAAAATTATTGCTTCTATCAGAGAAGAACAGGCATTTATTCTATTTTTCATCCTTTATTATGGCGATGTTCGCCCTGACAGATATGACCAAAAGCACACTTATGATACGACCCATTACCATGACGCATTAATAAACGGTGTACAATACGCTACATTTGACATATTGTCGTTGTTTAATAATGTTTTAAATCCCATACAAACGGTGTTAAGGGCGAATGACGTTTTGAAAATAAAGGAATATTCAAACAATAGCGATCCTGTTAGTTATAAAATTCGAGAAAGTCTCACCAATAAGATATCAGAATGGGGTATGACATGTAAAATAGATGAGGAACATAGTCTCCCGAATTCTATATTACCATTTTATTCTGTTGATGCAATGTTGCAGTATTTAAGGACATCTTATGAAGATGTTGATATTATTAGAAGAACTGCAGAAAGCAAACAACCCATGACAGGTGTGAATGTTAATGATGTGTTGCTTAGTGTTCTTGATTTTGACAAATACTATCAGAAAGGTGATTCATTGAAAAACAGGATGCAGAGTATTGGTTTCGAGATATCTCCAGAAGTAAATGATATCATAAACAAGAATGAGAACATCTTAAGAGTTTTAATGGCTCATTTACCTAAAGAAGAAGGAGAAGAAGATAAAAAGAAAGAAAATGAAGAAAAAAAAGAACCACTCACTATAGATGAATTCAAAAACATAGCTATTTCT
>Ga0265298_10001984_pt1 | contig 29487 bp, 56 predicted proteins | sample AusTroGonzalo_MG_3_FD_193486 | JGI IMG/M metagenome (GOLD analysis project Ga0265298, IMG submission 193486) | Bovine rumen microbial communities from tropical cattle in Woodstock, Queensland, Australia - Gonzalo_01 | ecosystem: Host-associated > Mammals > Digestive system > Stomach > Rumen ...
GTTTGTAAGGCAGAACCTCAAACAGTCTGTTCGTTTTCGACTGGATTTCAACGATCTGTTGGTTGACGTACTCGCCCTTTGCCCCGAATCGTGCCGCCCAGTCATGGAGCGTTACCGCATCCGTTCCAATTGCTGTCATGTTTACCACTGTCCTTTCGCTCTTTAGTATTTGCTATTGCCAAACAGCAAATCAGCGGCGCTCTTGGCCTGCGGCGCGGGCTTGCTGTCAGGAGCCGAATCTTCTTGGAGGAGGCTTCCCATTTCTTGGAGCATCCTCATTACTGCGGGATGATAAGCCGCCCCGCTCTCGACAAGCACTTGCATTACTTCGCCCGTGCTGTCGAATGTATTTACAATGTTTTTCGCGAGCTGCAATTTCTCCGGCGAGGTCAGCCCCGCCTTCTTGCACTCGTTTTCCCAAGCGTTCTTTTGCTGTGTTGCCCTCTGCATTACGTCAAGCATGAGATCGGAATGGAGCTTTATAAGCCCGTTGGCCTGCTCCTGCGTCATCCCCGTTGCTTTCGCAATCTCCGTGAATTGGGTTTCAATCTCCGGCGTCATTTGCAGTCCTTCCGGCAAATTGAACTCGTATTTCTCCGGGACGACGGGCTTTGCCTCTTCTGCCGGAGTTTCCTGCGGAGCCGTCAAAGTTTCGCCCATGCTGACTTCTTCTGCTGCCGGAGCCTGTGTTTCAACTGCCTGCTGAGTTTCTACCGTTGCCGTAGTGTTGCCCTCTTCTGCCATTACAAATCTTCCTCCTCTTCATTTCTGTTTTTGTGTTCTCTTAACATGGTATATTCGAGCGCGAGGCCGTCAGTACCAACGGCCTTTATGCTCCGAATCAAGCGCAGTATATCCTCCCCCACGGAGCGCCGCCCCATAGAGTAGAAATCCTGCGCGTAATTCCCTGTCCCCCCAAGCGCACCAGCTCCGCACATATCAAGAAGCTCTGCCACGAACTGCCGCCCCTGTTCCGTCGTCATGATCCGAAGGAGATTATCTTCGTCCATTTACATTCCCCCCATTATGGAGCCTATGCTGCGCTCCTGCGGGTTAATCTCGGACATGAGCCTTGCAGCGTCAACGCCGTCTTTGAGCGCCGGAGCCATCTGCTCCATGTTTTCAAGCTGCTGCTGCTTTGCCATTTCCTCCGCCCGTGCCTTTCGCATCTTCTCCACTTCGCTCTCGTCCCGAAGTACGCTTTCCGGCGTACCCGTGAGAGAAGCGTGTTTTCGGATTGCGTCGTCGAGGTTGAGGTTGTCCATAACGTCGGGGGATATGCCCGCGAGATTGCCTGCGAGGGAAAGCGTTCTCTCGATTGCCGGAGTTGCGACGGCCTTCTGTGCCTGTGCAAGAAGGGAAATAAACTCGGCCTTGATTGTCCCCTCCTGCCCCTGCAATTCTTCGGGGACGGGCGGGAAAAGCCCATTCCTAAGACAAATCTCGAAGGCCCTCTTCGTGAGCGGAGCTAATACTTCATTGTGCATCTGCTCCAACACAGGGGAGAGCATGAGAAGCTTTTCTTCGTGCCTTTCGGCCACTTCCCTTGCCGTCATTTCCGGCGTGTCATTGCTGGCAAGCATCACAAACAAGTCATTAAAGAAAGCCGCCCCTATCTGGCTTTGCTTAAACTGAATCGTTTGTAATACGTCCTCGCGGCTGCCGCTCGCATCAAACAAAGGACGAATCCCCGCCGCAATATTCGGATCAGGAACAACAGTCTTTGAGCCGGGGTTGCGGTTTACCTTCGCCACGGAGGAGGGAACTATCAGCGGAGGATCGGCCCGATTTTCGAGGAGCCGCATATTTACCGCTTCCAGCTTTTGAAGCTGCATACAATTCCCAAGGGCGTTATGGCCGGGGCCTGTCCCGTATATCCCGTTGGCAATCGTCGTCCAGCGCGGCATAAGGAACGGGCATTCGTGATAACCGCTGACCTTTAGGAATCTATCTTGCTGCGTGCTCTCGAAATAGTAAGAGCGCCACGGGAAATTGCCCACGCCCAAAACGTCAGGATCATAATTCGGGTTTTTCTCTATGAGCATCTGGACTTCAAAATCGGCTTTGTTGTCGTCCTGTGCGGCGGCATTCTTCACGCCGTCGGAAACAACGTCCTCCCCGAACTCGTCAATTATCTGCCAAGCCTTCATCCGCATTTTGCGCGCAAGCTTTACCACTCTGCCCCGCGCGTCCACGTCCCCCGCGAACTCGCCGCAAGTGTACGGGCGGCACCAAATCGCCGTGTTATAGTCCTCCAGCATCAGCGCCCCCGCCGTCCCGAACTGGGAAAGCTCCGCCTCAATTTGAAGCAGGGTATTATATACGTTACTCTTGGCGTATATGTCCATGAGAATTTCTTTGCAATCATCCAGCCACATTTTGACTGTGTGATAATTGCTTAATTCCTCGTCTGCCAAGCCAAGCTCAAACCACGGGCGGGAGGGGGAAGTCAAGCCGGAGTGAAGTCCTGCCGCGCACTTCCCGTGCGCCTCCATGGGGTACGGATCGAGAAGGAAATAATCTCGCCGTTTTCCTTCGCTCGTCCTTGTGTCCTCATCGAAGCGCCCCCGCGCAGGGTTTATGTATCGGGATAACTGCCGCCAAGTATGCTCTTGCTGCTGCCGCTCCTCGTACATCTGAGAAACAAGCCGCCGCTTTGTTTTCAGAAGGTCGGCATCTGCAAGGGCGGCCTGTATGAATTTAGATACCGGAACCATTCATCACGCACCCCCAAGGGTTTTTCTCTGCGGCATCTCGCCAAGCAGGGTTTTGGCAATGCCGCCCGCCGTGTTCAGCGCACCCGAAGCCGCGCCCGTAACCGTGGACGCCCTGCCCCTCATGTTCTTTTGCAGGCGTTTCAGCTTTGCGTTTTTCTCCGTGTCCGTTGCGCTCTCCTGCTGAATGGATGACGAAATGGAAGCGGGGGCCGAACTCTGTACCACGGGCTTCTCGACTACTTGCGTTTCACCGCCACCACCGCCACCAAACAGGCCGCCAAACAACTGCAAATCAAAGCTAAACATAAGTATCAATCCTCCATGTAATTTTTTAGGGGGTTATATGGCTCCTCTTCGTCCTCGAGCTCCCGCGCGCCGGGGGTGTATATCGGCATGGCGAAAGTGAGGGCGAGGGAATCAGCGAGGTCAGGGGACTTTCCGATTTTCTCTTTCACTTTGTCTTTTGGTTCCAGGATTATCTTGCCCGCAGGAGTAAACTTGTACTCCACGACGGAAAGCTCGCTTTTCAGCGTCGTTTCGTTCGGGATCGCTCCCCCGCTCGTCATCCACTCCCGCAATTTAAAATACATTTCCGCGCGCCGGTTTGCGTATCGGTCTGAATCCATAGCGGCCCCCGCGAAATTGACTTCCGTGACGTTGTAGTGTAATTGCCTAAGACGGTCAATCACTCCCGCCCCCATGGCGCCCACGTCGATAAACACGGCGGCGGGCTTATGCTCCGCCATTGCGACGATTACACGGTCAGCCGCTTGCATGGTATCAAGCCCGCGAAAGACTTTTTGCGGGAGAGCATGAAGCCCCTGCCGAATCGAAATAACTGTTGCGTCATCACCGAACCGCGCCACGTCCACGCCCATTATGACAGGTTGCCCGCTCACGTCGGCGGCGGTAAGCTCACGGGCGGCGGCATCGGAAACCAAGTCTATAGGGATAACCACGTCAGAAGCGGAGGCGGAGAAATCACAAAGGAGCTCTTGCCTAATCGCGTTATCAGTCATATCTTTTTTCATGTCCTCCACTTCTTCGGGAGGAAGCACGCCGCTTTCGTCAACACGATATAGGCAAGAGAACCAAGAATCTTCTTTCTGTGCGCGCTGGTATATCTCGTAAAATTGATTCATCCCTTTCGGTGTACCGATGAACACAGCCCAGCCTTGACGGTCAGCCAGCGCCGGACGAATTACCTCGTTCCATAGCTCCGGCTTAATCTGTGCGAACTCGTCCAATATGGCCCCGTCCCAGTAGTTGCCGCGCAGCGCGTCGGGATGATCCGCGCCGATAATGTGAAGCCTTGCCCCAGGCCAGCCGGGATTTTTAGGGGGAAGCTCAACGAATAAATCTGATTCGTTCTTTTTTACGCCGGGGATAACTGAGGTATAGTGCAGGAGATACTGCCAGGCAATCATTTTCGCCTGGTTCCTAAACGGCGCAACGTATGCGTAATGCGGGGCAGGAAGCTCGCATTGTATCGCCCTTTTAATCATTTGATTGACCGTGCCGACGGTTTTCCCGAAACGCCTATGACAGACGAGAACGGCGAAACGGTGAGCATCAAGCGCCGGATGAATCACCTTCGCCCATAGAGGGCGGGGCTTATATGGAATCGTTACCTTTCGCGCCACTCTCCGCACCCTCCCAACTTACCGCAACGGGCCCGCCGTCTGCGCCGGAAATCTGATTTTTGACAATGTAAACGCCCTCCATTTTGTTGGCCGTGTCGATTGCCTTTATTTTCTCGATCGGGCTTGTTTCTTCGCTTTGTGCGATATTGCTTAAAATTTCCATTCGCTCAATAACTGAGAGGATTGTCTTTTTCTGAGAGGCAGAACGCACTTTCTTTTTTAACTCCGCTATTTTGTTTCTTACCTCATCATTTCTCAACAAACGAGAAGCCCGACTTTCTGCGGAGTGTTGATTGTCGGCCTTATATCCTGCGGCCTTGTAGGCTTCCGTTGCGTTATCTCCATTCTTGACAAATTCCTCACAAAATTTTGCGTGCCGTTCTCTCATGACGATCACCTCCCGCCTTTTGACTTTTTGTTGTTTAGCACTCTCTCGCGCGCGTGCGCGCTAAGTGTTTCTGTTTCTGTTTCTGTTTAAGTTTAATTTCTCTCTTTCTTTTTCTTTACTTTCTTTCTTTGCTTCTTTCTTTCTTTGCTTTCTTTTTCTTTCTCTCTTTTTTGTGGATAACTCGCCCCGCCTGTGGATAGATTGTGGATTGTTTTCCACAGGCAAAAGAAAAGAGCCTTGTAGAAAACTACAAAGCTCTTCACATGAGGAGAAACACCAACTAAGGAGGCTTTTCAATACTATACACTGTAATCATTATACCCCTTTTTTTCGGTTCTTATATCCGATATAAGGAATAGTATTATTGTCCTAATTTTTATTTATATGGTTTGTTTTGTATTCCTCGACAACTTTCCCCATGAACTCAGAAAAGCATAAATGCTCGTTTTTCATAATCTCATATAACTCTTTGATTATATAATATGGCATTCTAACTTGGATCGTGCCCCAATCATCATAACGCCCAATCTCCAACAATTCAAAATATCTACAATGCAAAAAATTATCGTTTTTAGTGCACCATTCCAAATTTTCAACGTAGTTATCCCACGCTTTCCCGTTGATATGGTTCACTTGCGGAAGGTTGTCCGGGTTTGGAATAAACGCCAACGCGACAAGCCGGGAAACATAAACATTTTTACTTTTCCCTTTATTAGTTAATAAAACCATTGGCCGCCTTGCGCCGCTCCTCGTTAATGTTTTGCCCGTGCGCGTGTTTACCACGTCCCCATAATTACTTACTTTGTAATGTTCAAAGCCTTCAATGGGAACGGGTGCCCATTCCTGAGGCTTTAATGACCAATTAACTCTTGGCATTTTCGTTCCCTCCCACATAGCTCTCTATAGCGTCAGAAATAAACGCCACAAGAGAAAGGCCCCTTTCTTCTGCATACCCCTTCCAAATATCCCTGATCCCCTTTTTTACTTGCAGCGTAACCTTTTCATAGTTTTCGGCATTGTAGCGGTTAATATAATTCATTTTCGCCTGGCTTGCTGGCATATTCTCGCCCCCTTTGTTTATCTATATTATAATATATCCCGCAATATAAAACAAACGCAAAATATTTTTTATTTTTTTTGCAAAAACCTCTTGACAAAAAATATATGCCGTCATATAATGCAATTAAGATAAAGAACAAAAACAAAACCGCAGGGGGCGATTAAAAACAAACAAAAATAATTATATGCCGTCATATAATCAACCAATAATTAAAGGAGGAGAACCATCATGACGACCACAAGAAAAGACATTAAACAGGAAATCGTGAACGCGATCACTGAGGAAATGGAGAAAACGAACCGCCTGCCGTGGGATTCGGGCCTTCTGAATGGAACATTTGAAAGTGTAAACTGGAAAACCGGGAAACGTTATCACGGAATCAACCAAATTTTGTTGCACTTCTTCGGAAGATCAGAAACCGCTGAATATATGACATTCATACAGGCGAAAGAAGCAAAAGCAAACGTTAAGAAGGGCGCGAAGGGAATCCCCGTCATTAAATACGCACTTTGGAACAAAACGCAAAAACGCTATGCAGAACCCGACGACAACAAAGACGACGAGATCAGGCCCTTTATAAAAAGGTATTATGTTTTCGCGGTTGAATCCGTGGACGGTATCAAGCCGAAACGCGAAATAAAAACACGCGAAAACGCGAAAATGGAAGATATTGAAAAAGCGGTTCAGACGTTCGCAGCTAATACAGACCTAACAATAACGAATGAAAATGAGGGCACTGCCTACTATAGCCCCTCACAACATCGCGTGAACGTGTCCGAAATTAACCGATATAAAGACGCCGCTTCCTATTATGACGCACTTCTGCACGAAATCGCACACAGCACAGGAAAAGCCCTGGGGCGTCAGATGATGGGAGAGCACGGCGGGCGCGAATACTCAAAAGAAGAAGTCACGGCGGAAATTACGTGTATGATGCTTTGCAGCTTCTTCGGGATCGAATCCAAGCGGGAAAATTCCTCAACTTATGTAATCGGATGGGCCAAGAAATTAAAGGAAAACCCTGCTTGGTTATTTGAAGGGGCAAGCGCAGCGGAAAAAGCCTTCGATTATATCATTGAAAAGATGGAAATTAACGCAGCATAACAAAAGGGCGGGGAAACCCGCCCAACCATAAAACGGGAGGCGGAAACAATGACAGATCAAGAGGTTTTTAACATGCTGGCAGACTTGGAAGAATATTTTTTCTACAAGCAGTATGCACTTAATCCAACACTTGATGATATTCACGATAAGCTGAAATTTTGTCTGAAAGCCTGGGCAGAATATACAGGCTGCAAAAACGAGGAAGCATAAACGCAGAGCGGCGCCCTCCGGGGCGTTAATGCGGGAAGCCTTCAAGGCTTGCGGTCGCAACCCCGCAAAAAACAAGAGGAGATATAAAACCATGAAAAGCTATGTAAACGAAACGACGGAAAACCTTTTCGCAATGCTTTACGCAGCACAAGCCGCATATTATAAGGCCGCGATGGAGTTTCACCCGGCGGAAGATTATTCCAAGCCGCACACGTTCCCGGACTTAGAAAAGGCCTGGGCGCGCGTGGAGGAAATCGCCGAGGAATTGATCGACAGGGGCCTTGCAGAATGGGTATAAATTTTTACGGATAAATTCAGACTGGGCAACAGAAAGGAGAACGCAACCATGAAAACGAAAAGACTTTCCACAAAATACCGGGCAATAGTAGAGGGGCTTTTCCCGAACGCCGGCCCGAATCCAAACATTACAAGCATGAAGCGCAAATACTACGGAAAAGACAGTGTTTGCGTAATGTGCGGGAACTACCTATACAAAGTAGGCGACGATCTAAACGACAAGCGCGCAGCATTTATTTATAACTTGGCAAAATAAAATGAATCAGACTGGGCAGAAAGGAGAAAAATCATGTACGCATTTTATGAGCTTAAAGAATTTATGGAGGCCTACGGACTAAAGGACAGCAAGCCCATGAATCTGACTGGGCAAAAGCAACCACGAAAGGAGCGAAAAAACATGAAAGAATTTAATACTTGTGAAGAAATCCGCGACGCTTTTATTAAACAAGGCTGGGCAAAAGATATTGATTTTATTCGTTCAGACGAACGAAATCTTTATAACGGAAAGCCGCTTTTTATAATGATTCAAACTGGAAATATTTACGACCACAACGGAAAAATTTATCGTTATAATCTGACTGGGCGAAAGGAGTTTTAATCATGAAAAGCAAAACCAGTTTCTACGTCGGGCGGCGCCTGATCTCTTGCATCACAAGAGAGGAAAGCTGCTACAAGGTAACACTTCCCAGCAAACTCTCTTACTTGTTTTTTAGCTACACGGAAGCGCACAAAGCGTGCGCCAGGCACGCGCAGGAAATCGCGCGCAGCGAACGAAAAGAGAAAATCAAAAGAGTTTGGAACGACGGCTATTATAAAGAGGTCGAATACTACGGAGCCTATGAAGATGTTCCTGACTATCAAATTTGGACAGCAAAAAATCCGGCGTAATGTGTTATAATCAAAACGAGGAGGCGTAAATCATGAGGAGAAAATATTATGCTGGCTATAATTCCTACGGAACAAACCTTACTTATTCAAGCATTGGCTGGCGCTTTTTGGCCTTTGAAAGCAAGGCCGCCCGCGACGCTTACGTTGATGAGCATTGCTACAACAGCAGCGGAAACATAGTTTGTGAGGAAATCGCACGAAAGGATATTCCCACAAATAGCCACAGCGCCATTGTAAAAGAGATTGACGTGGAATATGCGGAAGGCTGCCTTGGCGAGATCGGGGACAGATATAACAGCGGAAATATCGTAACGTGCGAACTCTAACACAACCCTAAATAATTCCATACAAACCGAAACGAGGCGGCTTAAAGGCCGCCTTATTTTTATATAATTTCAGACTGGGCGAATCAAAAAACCTGGACGAGCTGCGCTTGACACGCGCACTGAATCGCGAAGTTTCTAATCTCAAACATCATCACGGAGTACGTCGCCTGGGCTATGTGCAACGCATAGCAAGTGGAGAGATAGCTTTCCCCCGAATACCGCCGCCGGAAAATTTCTGCCTTTATCGAATCTTTTCCGCACCACTCCCGGACAGCGGCAATCACGGAAAGCCAGCGCTCAGGGAAGAACACTTTCCGCCCGTCCACCATCACGACGGGAATTTCGTCTGCCCGCCGGAGAGCCTGCGAGGCCGTCGGATCGGGAATGTAACTATGGCCCGTAGGAGTTCCGCCCGTATGACCGCGCGGGGACAGCTTGACCTCTTCCACCGCATCGGCAATCGCTTTTTCGTGCCGGATCATATACTCTATTTTCCTGACGTTGGCGTCCCTTGATTCGCGCTGCATATAACCCCTCCCCTTAATGCTCAATCGTCCAGTACAAAATCAGAAACGCGGCAATCATGCCGCACGCAAAGCCATGTAAAAAATCCATCACAGCCGCCCCCGTTCCCTGTTCTTGTTGTTTACGCGCCGCTGCGCCTCGTCCCTCATTTCTGCGTCAATGCCAAGTGCTTCAAGCATTGTCGTGATTGCCGTGATTGTATCTGCCGCTTCCTCGGCGATTCTTTGCTTTTCTCCCGGATACCATGCATCGTGTCCAGCTTTATAAGATAATCCTATTTCAGCGCCGAACAGCATGGATTCTTTCAGTTCGTCCAATTCTCCATTGATTTTCGCAAAAAGCTGCTTGACCGTCTGCTCCCGCATCTCCCCATGCTCGTCCCGCACACAAGGAAGCGGACGAATAGGAATACCGTTTTTTAATTTGCTCAACAACTCAAGAATGTACTCGTTGTTGTAGCAGATATTTTCAAGTTCTTCGATAATGCTTTCTGCGTTCATTCTTGCGCCTCCTTTAGTGCCTCATCTAACCATAATTCCGCACACTCGCTCGTCCCTGACGTATTACACTGGTTATAATACGGGCAATAATCGCTATACGACATTCTGCATGGCTCTTTCAACGCGATTGTCATTATAACGCTATCCAGCGCCGCCTTGGCCTCTGCCTCGGTCAGCCCGTCAATCCTCGTTTTTATGTCCATAGCGTGCCTCCGCTTCCTTTAGTGCCGCCTCTAACTCAATAATGGCGTACTCGTCTATTGTTTTTTCATGTTCCGTTATATATAAAAACGCACCTCTTGACCGACAGAACGCCCACAGCGCGGCCTTCGCTTCCTGTTCCTTCAAGCCGTCAATCCTCGCTTTTATGTCCATTGTCAGCCCTCCCACTCAATTTCACTAGCAAATCGCCAAGGGCGCGTTTCTGGCTTAAGTCTATCCCATCTTTTCACATATTCTTCTGGATATAATTCTTCACATCGTTTTTCAAAATCTTCGTTGCGGAGATAAACTAAAATACTTTTATCATCACGAACCACAAAATACTCAATTTCATCCATTAAGTGCGAAAAAAAATCATCTTCCTCCTCACCACTTTGTATATTTTTAAAAAGCTCATCTCTTGTACCTTGCCCTCTCGGCAAGTTCTGTCCGTATATGTTTGTAACAAAAATGTGAAACTTTTGCGTATACTGTGAGCAATATAAAATATCCCATAGTTTCATATTTGCACTACCCCTCCCACTCGTCCTTTAGTTCGTCAATAAGCCGCGAAATCTGCCCCCGGCTCATTTTGTCGAGATCGTACCACTCAGGATCACTGCCGCCTTGGTTTATCAGCTCCGTCGCCTGCTCAATTTGAAACCGTGTAGCCCTTTCTTTTTCCTCCATGCCGTACCTCCCGCCATGTATGGGGAACGCCGTACAACGTGCACCCATTCGCCCCGCCCCGGAAAATACACGCGCTGCAATTATACTGATTGCCCTTGCAGTGTTCTCTCAGCTCGTCCCGTGCGCGTAAAACTCTGTCACGTTTCATGGCCTGCCTCCCATTCTCTGTAGATTGAAAACCAATCCTCCGCCCGCATCGTAACAAGCCACCCCTCGCGGGATTTTTTATGCGCGACAATCGGAAGCTCGTCTTTGCTTGCGTCGGCTACTGATTGGCTCATCCATTCACGGAGCTGCAACCTCTCGGAAAATTTAACTTCCTGATGTATTCCAGGCAGCCCGATTACGTCCGCGATCTCACTGCCTTTTTGATAAAGCTGGCAGCCTCTTTCGGCGTCGTACCCTTCGGAGCGGCACACGTCCCTCCACATTCTCTCACCACGGGCGCCCTTGTCACGACTAAATTTCCCCATGTTTTCCCTTCTTTCCGCCATGTAGTCCGCGAAAATGCCACTTGTTCGGCTCAATATCCAATCTGCAACAACCTTTCAAGGCAGTATTGGCCCCGCGCAATAAGAAAATGCAACCACCGCAAAACGGAGCCTTGCAATAATCTCTAAGCACCGTCGCCGCCTTGATTATCTCCTGCTCAGTCATCTTTCAGCCCCCTGTTCCGCAAGTGTTCATCAAGCCGCCAACCGAAAGGGCAACATCGAAAACTCATAAAGCATTTGCCGATATACAAAGGGCAGTCACACTCTCCACCTGCTGTGTTCCAATGTTCCCGGCACCACCGTTCGACAGTCAGCGCGGCCTGCACCACATCTTCACGATTCGTTGTCATGAAGCACCTCCTCGAAAAACAACCAACGCAGACGGAAACGGCGCGGAATTTTTTGAACCGCCAAACTTTAGCCGCCCACGAATAAACCATATAAAGCCCTTCATGGCGTAATCATGCCACCATGCAGTGTCCGTCCGTGCTGGAACGAGGCAGACAACTGTACCCCCCCCCGCGCACACCTGTTTCATACGCCTTCTTCATCCACTTGCCGATTTCCCTGCCGTATGGGGGATTCATCCAGCAAACGCCTTTCCATTCCTGCGAAAGCCCGTCCTGATCCGGCGTAAAAAATTGCTTGCATTTTGCGTTTTCCGGCAGCGCGCACACATCCAACTCGAAATGGAAAATCGCGTCAAGCTGATTGAAAAAATCCTGCGGAGTTTCCCACTTGTCCGTGTTACTGCTCATCATGCCAGAGGTAATCATGCTTTCTTCTCCCGCATAGACTTAGCTTCCGCCAACGCAATAATTTCCCCTTGAAGTTGCGGTTTACTTTCTCTCTCAATCTCCGCAACAACGGCGTCATATCTCCGGCGATCCTTTTCTGCTTGAACTATCTCGTTATACATCTTCATGAATTGAGCGCGGGCAATTCCCACTTTGTCCTCTTCAAGCGTGCAAAGCTCCTGCTTGCCAAACGCAGCCACCGCTTTTTGTACCTCGTCGCAGGAATAGTCCCAAGGTTTATACAAGTGTTTTCTCCTTGCCTCTCTCATAACTTCCGCCCATGCTTCCGTAGCGGACGGGCGTTTGTTTTCCATGTAGTCAATGAGAGATTGAGCGGCTTGAAATACCTCTGCAATCGACGGGAAAAATTTGCTCGTCCGAATCAGCATCATCATAGCGGCGTCAATCGTTTCAATAGACAACGGCGCAAGCGCGCGGGCATAGAAAGCCAACGCACCAGCGTCCATTTGTGAATTTGGATAGGCCGCAAAATACCTCTGTAATAGTTTTATGATCTCCGCCTCATGGTTCACTATAAAGCCTCCCCTCGCTCAAAATATGCAATGGCTCTCTCCGCCGCCTCCATGTTTTCTTGAAGGCGGCTTTTCTTTTGTGGCTCCGGCTTATGAAATTTCTCCCACGTCAAAATCTTCTGTTTCCAATTCTGAACGTGTTGCCCTTTTGAATCTATCCAATTCCCGGCATCGAAATAGTCAAAAAAATCTTTTGCGGAAACATGCAACCCTCTCTCTAAAACATACTGATTTACTTCCTCTAACGTTGGCGGTATAAATTTCCCTCGCGCGGGCGTAGAATGTTTTGTTTCAGTTTCTGTTTTAGTTTGTGTTTCTTGTTTTATGTTGCCGCTATCTTTTGCGCTATGTTTTGGACTATGTTTTGCACTATCTTTTGGACTATCTTTTGCGCTATGTTTTACGCTATCTTCTGCGCTATTTTCGTGCGGTAAAATAGTCCTTGTGGATAACTCTATAATTTTATATTTTGTGGATTGGTTACGCTTGGAACCGCGCTCAAAATCAATAAACCCTTTTTGCTTCAAAAGGTTTATTGCTGCAAGAATCGTTTCCCTGCGTCTTATCCCTACAGCCCTGCCTATCCAGTAATCGGATTCGTCAAACCATTCTTTCCAACCGCATCTGTTATTCAACATAAAAAGATGATAATAAATAGCAATCGCGTTGGGCGTCAGGTTGTCTGATCCGATTTCATCAAAGGCTTTTAACTGTTTGATAAAATCCATAACGCTACCTCACTCAAAATGGAATATCTTCTTGCCGTGCATACTCTCCGCCGTCGTCTTTCTTCGGCTCTCCGCTGCCTTTGCTTTCAGCAAACTCTATCCGCTCACACACCACGTCCGTTGTGTAAACTTTGCGCCCGTCCTTCTCATAGCTTCCTGTTTGAATGCGGCCTTCGATAAGAATCTTCTTTCCCTTGGCTAAATATTTATCGGCAAACTCCGCAGACTTTTCCCAAGCGACAAGCCCGATAAAGTCTGCCGCCCTTGTTCCGTCTTTCGCTTTCATACGATCCACTGCAAGCGTCATTAGTGCTTTTACTTTTCCTGTGGTTGTCGTTTGGATTTCTGGATCACGCGCGAGGCGGCCCATAAGAATAACTTTATTCATCAAGTAAACCTCCATTCAAACGGAAATGCCGTTGCTTCTGTGCTCAACTTACAGCATGATGTTTTTTCCTCGTCGTCTATATGGAACACACACCCAGCACAATAATTATTATTTGATTTACAGTAGTTTCTTAAAAAAGCAGCAGACGCAAGCGCGCCGACTTTTTCATTTTTAATATCCCCCATTTCAATAATATTGGGAGGGATAAGTTCTGATAGTTCTTTTGGACTTCCTTTAAAAGTTATTTCCATGCTCCTCCTCCTTTCGCCCCCGGCATTACACCGGGGGCTTTGCCATTAAATTATTTCTCGTCCAGCGAAGCTTCCAAAATCTCGTCGTCGGTCTGCTTGACTTCGCCCGTCGTCGGATTCACATTGTCAGGAACCTCCTGCGCCTCTGCTTCAATAACTGTTTCGTCCGGCATATCCGCCATGTCTTTTACAATCTCCGTCTTGATCGTGCCGTCCTGGGTAATGGCCCGGACAAAATCAGTTTTGAGCGGCGCATATTTCAGAACCTTTTTGAGCACGGTTTTCTTTGCCATTTCGTCAAAGTTTGTTGTCCACGGAGAGAAGCCCTTGCCCGCAGCCTTAGAGTATGCGTTCATGTGTTTCGTTATATCCTCGCGGCTCATAACCTCGAACCCGTACCCGCCGCTCTTCGTATGGTAGATAGCGTAATACAAAACCACGTCGCCGCGATCTTTCAGCGCGGGAATGTGTTTCAACTTAGGCTCCAAGCCCAGCTCATATTCAAACGTGTCATTCTCATAGACTTCATGCGCGGAAATATCCGTAATCTCGCCGGAGCGATAAGCCAAATCAATCAAGCCTTTGTCAGCAATCCCACAGTTTGCCATCCTGTGGGGCCGGACTATATCTTCTCCCTTTCGGGAGCCATGCACTTCGACGGGTAACTCATCCCCCCGCCTACTCGGCTACATTCATCACCGATAGTCTCTACACTACAAATCTAACCTCATGCCCTTTGTATTTACCGTCGCGTTTGATTGCCCTTGCGATAGAATGTGCTTTTCCGTCTATCGCTTGTGCCAGCTCCTTCATACTTGGGTATTCAGTACCGTCGCAAGAAACCTTCTTACTGTTTCCATACGTCGGTTTGCGTTTGTGCGTTTTCCAATGTCGTATAATTCCTTGCCTTTGTTTTTCCACAATATCTCGCGGAGTTTTCCGCCCGGTCAGTGTCGCGCTGATCTTGTTTCTAACATCGTCCGTGACCGTATATCCTTTGAAAACTCTGTTGTATTGTGGCTTTAGCTTCTCAATGTAATAGGCTTCTCTATCCCGTAAATCTTCAATGCTACATTCCTCCAAGATTTTCACTTCAAAACCAGCTCGTCCATACTTCGCTATGTCCTCTTCAAATAGTTTTGTGTGAAGTTTATTCTTGCTGAAATGCTGTCCCATTCTATGCTTCACGTTATTCGTTGAGCCTATATAGAATCTTCCGTTGGCAAGGTTTGTTATTTGGTAAACTGCAATCACGCTATCACCTCCCATTATGAGAGGTTAGATTTACAGCACGGGATTGCCCTGTTGTTTTGGAGGGTTCCCCCGTTAGCACGCTTTCGCGTACACCCCTGAGTAATAGGGTTCACACAGTTTTACTTGACCGCAAATGTTCAGCCAAGTTGAAATTGACATTCCATAGTGCCATGGTTACGGTACGGGATAAGGTACGCCTGCCCTAACGGAGTATTCGGCTCGACGCCAAGCTGTGCGGCGTTCATCATAGCGCCCAAGAACGACTTCGGCGTGCATTGCGTCAGCGTCGGATTTGTACTCATTGCCGTAAGAACCATACGCGTAAACCGCTCCGGCGTGATGACCGAAGGCAAAGCCTTCTGAATCTCTCCCTGCATCGAAAGAATCAAGTCCTTCATGCCCTTCTGCGGCTTTGCCGCTGCCTGTGTTGTTGCCTGTGTGATTGCTCCACCCTTAATGTTTGCCATTGTTTTTCTCCTCCTTCATTTCCTTTTGAATCATTTCGCAAAACTCATTTTCATAAGGCTCCAAGGCCTTTCTCAATGCCACCATTTCTTTTTTGGTTTGCTCAATCTCGTCCTCCGGCGCGTTGTTATCGACCATTCGAGCCAACGCAATCACATAATCAGAAAGCACATCGTACGAACGGCGAATCATTTCTTCCCGCGTCATGTTGAAATACAACTTTTCCGTTTCCACTGCTATTTTGAGCGCATTCTCCGAAAAGAATTTGTCCATTCCCTCACCCCGCTATTCTAAATATCCTTGTAGGATTACCCTGCTTTGAATACTGCTGCCACACGTCCGGCCTCTCAGCTTTCAGCCGCTTACTGTCAACCGTAATCCGTCCGGCCTGTGTTTTCCAAGTAACCTTTCGCCCGTTTGGCGTCGTTCCTGCCTCGGCGTCGCCAAGCATAACCCGGAGCTGATTCTTTTTCTCCTCGATCTGTGCAAGAATCCCCGCCGCCGTGTCCGACAATGTATCAATCTCCTCGAAAACTTTGTCCGCACTACTCGGCAGCGTAATCGCAGGAGCGCCGCCCTTGAATTTCTCGGCCAGTGCTTCCGAACAATCCTTCGTGCCGTCCACGTCCGGCATTTCCTTTGCAACTACCTTCTTCCAAAAAGCCGTTTCAGCCGCGAGGAGTGCAGCAATCTCCTCTTCGTTCCGTTCAATCGTCTGCATCACGAACCGATTGCCTCCGATGAGCGCCGCAATGTACCACCGCTCCGCGCCCGTCACTGCCATGTAATGCTGGCATTGTACGTAATAGCTATCTGGCACGTTGTCGCCGTCCCATTCCTTCGCGGCGAATCCGTTTGCGGTCTTGCATTCAAGCCCGGCATTCTCGCCCACGACAAGCCGATCAACCGACGCCAACAAAAAGGGGATTTCTTCATGTTGGAGCAGCCCGCAGCGGCGAACCTTTTTCCCCGTGCGAATCGTGAACTCCCGCGCGACTGTTTCTTCAAGCACATTCCCCCAGTAAACATATTCGTTGTCGGATAAATCTTCTTCCTCGGCCTGCCCGGTCTTTTCAAGCCATAGCGTGAACGGGCTTTTCCATTTATTGAGCCCGACAATTACGCCCGCGTCGCTTCCGCCTATTCCCTTTTTTCTTGCGTCCAGCCACGCGCCCCGGTTTTCCATTTGCTCTACTGTCATAACTAACTTTGCCAATGTCTTTCTCCTCCTCCCGAAGCCATGCTTCCTGTTCTCTCAGATATTCATACATTTCGGCAAGAGAGTTCTTGATCGCGCCTGTACTCATAATCTGCCTCCACTATAGCTTCCTTCCAAGCGTTCTCGCGTTCGATTTCCTCGTCCGTCCTTCTCGTCCAGTACGAATCATTGAGCATATTGTTTTCTAACTCCATTGTCAGCCCTCCTATTCCATGTATCTATTGTTTTGTCGCAAGTATCTGTTATGTTGTCGTACTTATCCGCAGTTTTGGCACACATCTTACAAGTGGGGCAAAAAATATAAAAATCATCTTCCCCGCGAACCAATTCCGCATCGTTCCCGCAGAAAGGACACGGCTTCAAATATTCCATTTGTTTTACCTCCTGTGTCCGTGGTATAATCACGGTGAGAGTTTGCTTTCCCCTTTGCCTGTCGTGCTGTCAACACGGCGGGCTTTTTTCATTGCTACATATCTACCGTAACTCATACCCGCTTCATGCGCCTCGCGTTGTATTTCGTCGAGGCGCAGATTCTTTTTTATTGGTATATCCAAATCCTCCTCTCTTTTCTTCTCCCGCCACGATCTGACCGCCTCGCGCTTGCGCCTCTTCTGACAATCCGGGCAATACATCTTTTCGCGGCGGGCCTGTTCATGGCGTTCAATCCATGCGCCGCAATCCGCACACCGAACCTTCTTCAACGCTTATCACCCCCATAAAATGAAAGCCTCAATAATCAGCACTGCAACGCTTATCGCCGTCCTTGCCTCGTCACTCAGCGCCGCCCACAGCCTCGTCATGCCGCGCCTACCTTAAAACGCGGGGCCAGCGAGAGAAAAAGCTGGACGTCCTCTTTGTTCAGATAGATGCGCGGAATGCCCTTTGCCTTCGCAATCATGCGCTCGTATCGGCAGCCGCGCGACTTCTCCCAACCAGGACAGAACACAACCAAATCGCACCGCTGCAACAGGCTCTTGCACAGCATCAACACTGTCCGCTCCGTGTAGTTTGAATACTGTTCCAGCTCCCGGATCGGATTAAATATTGTGCAGTCCCCGTCAATCTCCGTGAGCATTCCTTCCTCGATCCTCTCCGCCTCCGCCCGATTGAATGCGCTCCCGCCGAATGGATGAGCTAAATACACTGTCCTCATTTTTTACTCTCCTCCTCTGCCATTTTTAACATCTGCCAAATGCAGACGGCCAACACAACCAACGCCACAAACTCCATAACTTACCGCGCTCCCAATGTGATATACGCCCATATCCCAAGGAACAAGCCGAACGTGTACCCGCCCAAGAATCCGAAGAGTGCGGAAACCTTTAAAATGTAGCTCATTTCTCTGCCTCCCCCAGCGCGTTTGTCCAGCACTTCTTGCAGTAGTCAAACACAAACTCCGTTGACGTGTCCGCCATGCCGCACCACTTTCTGTAGTCAGCGGGAAGCCCCAAATCGCACGGGCAATCCGCCATTACTACGTCCTCGAAATACTCCGGCACTTCCTCTTGAAGAATCCGCAGCGCCTTTATTACTCTGTTCATATCCTCTCGCCTCCAATCCCAAACGATCTATTGCATACTGTTTCGGAACACGGCCCGCTATTGTTTCATATCCTCTTTCCTTTAGCTCGCCGTTCCACTTCTGCACAAGCTTGTATGCTTTGCTCATCGAGCATTCAAGAACCTCCGCCAAGTCCTTCGGCCTCCAAAAATACTCTGTCATGTCGTCGCCTCCCTTACACTTCATTTCCCCAACAGTCCCAACCGTCAAAACGCTCTCTCGCAAACAACTCTATGCGTGGCTCGTAGGAAACAAGCTCAATCATGGCTCGCATCTCCTCCGGCTTTCTGCTGTGCTCGCGGCGTGGCGCGAAGAATCCTGTCACTCCTTGACACCGTTTCCCGTCCATTGTTTTATAAGGGAGATTCCCTCGCACTCCAAAAAGACAATGTTCCGTTTTGCCTCGGAAGTATTGGCCTAATCCTTTCTTGTCTTTCAACCAAGTAATCATGGTTTTGTACTCAAAGCCCCACGCGCCCATAACGGAAAAGGCGTCTTGTAAATGATTGTTTGTAGCCCACAAATACAAGTGGCAATTATCATCCGCAATCATGCGAACTGGCAACGCCATAATGTCTTTCGTTTTCATGAGAGGATAATGTCTATCTGCACCGCGCTTTAGTCTCCCCCCCCCCGGATTCCCACCAAGGGGGATCGGCATAGATTGTTTTGTATTTCACCGCCTCGCCTCCATACATGCCCTTTCGTTTAGGTTTCTTCATGATCGTTTTGTACATTTTGTACTGTTAGCGGGCAAAAAAATATCCTCGACTTTGCAATTCAAAGCCTGCGCCATTTTCATAGCTACCTTTAACGACGGAGAACGAACCCCCTGCGTAATAAACCCAATATACCGCTCGCCTACACCCGCCTTATACGCAAGCTCTGTCGCTGACATTCCGCGTTTAGTCATAATCGCTTTTAATTGATTCGGCATTTCCTCACCTCCTCCAAATTCTGTACATATTGTACAGTACGAAATGAAGAAAGTCAATAGCTTTTTGAAAAATTTTACTGTATAATTAGTACAGAACGGAGAGAACGGGGGCGATCTTGTATGAATAGGTTAAGAGAGATACGAAAGCAGCACGATGAGACACAACAAGATGTTGCCAACTTTTTAAATCTTACGCCAAAGGCAATTTCATTTTATGAAAAAGGCGAACGTGATATTCCAAACGCTACCTTGCAAAAACTTGCAGACCATTTTCATGTAACCACAGACGAGATTCTTGGTCGTGAAACAAAGGGCGGCTATTACGTAAACGCGGAGACTGCGAAAATAGCAAACGAAATGAAAGAGCGTCCTGAGTTAAAGACGCTCTTTGACGCAAGCCGAAAAATGACGCCCGAAGATATACGCGAAGTGAACGCGCTTATCAACGCCAAACTTCAAAAGCCGGAATATGATGATTGAAGGAGAACCGCCATGATAAGAACAGTGCTGGACGATCTCCCGCTGAGTGTCGGCGGTTTCGTTGTCGAGGACGAGGCGGGCGATTACGTCGTCGTCATGAACGCCAGGAAGTCTTGGGAAGCAAACCGTAATACATATTTTCATGAGCTGGAGCATATCGCCCGTGGTGACCTATACGCCAATGATGAAGCGGATTATATTGAATGGAACCGGCATAAGGAATAAGGGAGGCGTTTATTGTGCTATTTGCAGTGTCAATAATTTTTATTGCCCTCTTTGTCGTTTTGTTTTTTCTTATTTATAGTGCAAAGCTATATGCAAAAAAACACACGCCTTATATTTTAGAACAGCGAGATGAATATGTTGGAGTTGTTAAATTTGAACACTACTTTCTTGCAAACGAAGGAATTTTTGTTATTGGCGTGCGCCATCGTCCGTCAATGCTATTGTATTCCTCGGCTTATTCTTTTTTCGGTACGATTGCCTTAGTTTTTGCGGCACTAAATTTTTATTACAACAACTATGTTGTTGCATGTATTATGCTTTTAATTTCTGCTAATGTGTTCTTTTCTAAAACAGGAAGCTGGTTTCCGCATGTAGATAACGGAATATGTATTAAAAGAACTATCATGAATTGGATGCAAGCATATCCAGAAGATTTTCAAGACACAAACCCATTGACAGCAGTGACGCCGCTTTCTATGGCAATGTATTATGATGCAGCAATATCAATCAGTGAAATATATTTTTTCGGAGAAACTCAAGAATAAAAATCCACCCATTGACTTGTCAAGTATTCCGTGACAACTGAAAGGCGGTGATCCTATGCCCGCATATAAAGACGAAAAGCGCGGAACTTGGTATGTGCGCTTCCGCTATACCGACTGGGCAGGAAAGCGCGTCGAAACGACCAAGCGCGGATTCGCTACAAAGCGAGAAGCGAAGGAGTATGAGGAAGAAGCCAAGCGCACAGCAGGACACGCGCCGGACATGACAATGAAAAGCCTATGCGATTTATACATTGAGGACTTGAAAGCGCGGCGAAAGCAGACAACCGTTTACAGCGAGGATCGGATGATACAGCGCCACATATTGCCGCATCTTGGAGATATACCAATAAACGAAATCACCGTTTCGACCGTGCGCGAATGGCAAAACCAAATTATGCAAGCCAAGTCCATATACAGCAAGAAGCCATTATCACAGCACACCCTACGAAATATCAACGTTTGCCTATCGTCCATTTTAAATTTTGCCGTGCGCTTTCACGGCCTGCCGTCAAACCCGGTGAAAATTACAAAGGGCATGGGGAAAACCAACGCGCACTTAGACTTCTGGGAGGCGGACGAGTATGAGAAGTTCCGCGCGGCGATTGACAACGACGCAGACAGGCTTTTCTTTTCCGTACTGTTCACAAGCGGAATGCGTATAGGAGAATTTCTCGCGCTGACGATTGACGACGTGAACTTCAAGACAAATAAAATCACAGTCAATAAAACATATAATTGGAAATTAAAATACACAAGCCCGCCAAAGACGGAAACAAGCAACCGCACAATCACAATGCCAAAGAGCGTGATGAAGGATTTAAAAAAATATCTATCGACATTCTTTGGCCAGCCGCCGGACAGAATCTTTTCCGCTACATCACAAAAGATGTTGACAACACGGCTTGCTAAGTATGCCGCAAAGGCCGGAATAAAAAAGATACGGCTCCATGATTTACGCCACAGTCACGCAAGCTTCCTGATCCATAAGAAGATTCCCGTAACGGCAATCGCGCAGCGCCTCGGCCATAAGAACGCGAAGATTACATTGGAAGTCTATTCCCACGTCTATCAAGCGTCAGACGGGAAAATCGCGAAGGTTTTGGAAAAGCTATAAAATGTGGTCAAACTGTGGTCAAAAAAGAAGAAAGAAAAAAGAGCCTACTGGAAAACCCAGTAGGCTCTTGCATCGCAGAATATGGTGCGCTCGGCGGGAGTCGAACCCACGCTTTCTCTTGACATTATCACGTTTTAACAGCCCTTATATTTATTGGTTTTTCTTGCATTAAATTGTCATATATTATACAAAATTTAATGCCTATAAAAACTTTTGCGGTCAAATTGCGGTCACGAAACTTGCAACCAACTTGCAACCAACTTGCAATTACGTTGCAAGTTTGCAATGCGTTAATGCCTACCGATTTCATACCCCAAATAGCCGAATAGTACAGACGCGATCTGCCATTCAAGCCTTTGCCTTTCAAGCTGATTTTCTCGCTTCCGCCATGCGGCCTCATTAGCTTCAATCTCTTTTTTAGTATCGGCTAAAAATTGATTCGCTTTCTGTATTGCTTCGTAGGCCGTATTCAATTCTATCCGCTGCTGCGTCAATTCTGCTCTCAGCTTCGCGACTTCTTCCTTCTGCATTCCCAATTCTTCCAATAGCGTCAGTAACTTCTCCTGCGCTTCGGTCGAGGTCATCTGCGATACTTCGAGTAATTCCCTCGCTTCGGTCGATGCTTTCCTCGATTCGGCTAACTCCTGCCTCGCTTCGGTTAATTCCTTCTTCGATTCTTCCAAGGCTTTCTTTTGCGCGGCGTTGTTCTGCTTCAATGTTTCCCAGTCCTTCTTGGATATTGTTATAGTGTCCTGTTCCATTTCCGCCTTGGCCTCGGAGCAGCCACCAACACAAGCCAACGAAAAACAAAAGAAAAACGCAAATCCAAAAATAAAAGCCTGCCTTCTTGTCCACATTTCACGCCCTCCTTCAAGAACCAAAAACCTTTGAATTTGGCTCTTATTAAAATTAAGAACCAAAAATTTTAATTACCGTTTCTTAATTAAACTACGCTTTCTTTGCGTTCTCGGCCCAATAGTTATGATACCAATTCGCCTTCCCGCGCAGCACGTCACCGCCGCGCGTGCCGTCCTCCGCCCACGGGTTAAAGACGGGGCTTTCTTTCGTTCCCAAATATTCCAAGTCCCACCGCTCGCACGTTGTACGCGGGCCGTATAAATCTTCGGGATCGTAAAACTCCAACGAATCAGCGGCCTCGCCATGTGTAAGCACGTTATCCTTGTTAATCGTGAGCCATGTTCCGTCGCAGATAGCGGCGACCACCTGAGAAAATACTTCAATCTGCGAATCCGTCGGCGGCTCCTCTCCCAAATCTTCCGTCGTAGCGTCAACACAACAGCACATAGCCACGCCGATTGTGCCAGTGTTCAGTTTCCAAGTATGGGAAAGAGTTTCGGCAAAAGAATCCTCCGCTATGTAAATCTTTCCGTCTGTAGTGACGCTGACATGATAATCGTCAAAGAGCGAATCTCCCCAGCCAGCCGTCCAGTGCATAATGCAGAGCGGGCGGTCACGTCCGACAGATTGCGATTGCGCGAATAATTCTTCCCGGCTTGCGTTTGCAATATCCCGAATGTCGTTGATAAATACTCGTTTCATCTGCTTTTTCCTCCCTCGCCGCCACAGAAGCCCGTGGACGGCTTTTCTTTTACTCCGCGACTGTTTCCCTTCGGGCGGTTTGTTTCGCCGCTCCTCGTCCCTCCTGTGAGGTCATTTTATTTGCTCTCTCCGTTTTTCGAGAATGTCATGGAGCTGTCCCGCTTCTTCCACTCCGGCGTCCTGCAAATTTTCCAAAATTGAAATTAACTCCGTCACGGAGAGATAACCCACCAAGAGAACGACGGCCCATTGTGGCTTGCCCATGGTCATCATAATATTGTCGGCCAGCGCGCCAGCGAACACGACAAGCAAATAGACAATTATCTTGCCCAAAAAACGATGCTTCATTGCCTCGGATTTAATGTAGCCCGCCGACCGTGCCGCAGGGATATTGACAACACACTGCCACAAGGTCACGTTCTTTTTCCGCTTGCGCTTTGTCAAATACTCTTTCGACAAGGCAATCCATTTTGTCACAAGGTCAATGATTATCAGCCCGACAAACGCGAGAAGGAGCTGCCCGTGCATGGAGCAGGCCGCGCCGACAATGCTTGCGCCTACAAACTTTACAGCGCCGTTGTTTACCAAATTGGCGGCAGTCCCTTTTGCACTTGAAAACAATTCTGCAAAATCCATTTACTCCGCCTCCCGCTCAAAGAAGAATGCAATCCTATTCGCGATCATGCTGCGCGTATCATATTGGGCGGAAGTGTCAATCTTCCAGCCTAATAAATTGTTCCAGTGAACAGTCCAACCCCACAGAGTAAATATCGGCGCCGTGTTCTTATACATCCAAGCCCCGGTCAATCCGCCGCCGTAGACTTCCCGCACATAAATTGTGTTCGCGCTCTCCTTGATTTCCAACGTCGGGGAGATTGTCAGCCCTAAGAGATAGAAGGAAAAGCCGTAACTGCAATTCCTTGTCAACCACAGAACGCCGCAAAGATAACGCTGTATGCGCTCCCACAGGGAAAAGTCTGGATCAAGACAAGACACATACCACCGCTCACGGTTTACGCTCTTTAGGTAATCGTCCGTTCCTTTGTATTCTTTGTAGTGTTTCGGCCAATCGTATTGCAGGAATTTCGGCGCGTGCTCTACGCTATCTTTACAAAATACGCTGTTGTCCCATGTCTGCCAGTATTTCAACCACTTCGGCAATTCGCCGTTAATATCCGCAAACGGCACAACAAGCGGATTCGTTATATAGCAGATAATCATACACACAAGGGAAAGGATAAAATAAATAAACCAAAGTATCATGTTATGCCCTCCATAGAAAAAGGCGGCAATCCGCCGCCTTTGTGTTTACTCTATGCAAAAAGAATTAGTTCTCCGCCAAGGCTTCCTCCACTTCTTCCACCGTAAAACCGAGCCGCCAAAAATCGGAGCCGGGATTGTGCTTGTATTCCTGCTGAACGTATACCGTTACTTCCTCCCCAGATTCCTGATCGGTCGTTGTGTAAGAAGATACCCTATGCGTCGCGTCCGTTATACCTTCCTCCGGGCTTGCAATTACATGGTCGTCCATCCAACGGAAGCGCTCATCCAAAAGGCGCTGCCAATACGGCTTCCATTTCGACGCAGGAAAATTGTCTTTGATATAGTAGTAATCCGCCTTGCTGTTTAAATGTTTGGGAAAACCCTTCATAAATAACACGCTCCTTTAAGTTAATGTAAGCCAATGATTCTTTTCTTCAATGGTTGTAATATACGGCAGCTCATCCTCCGTTGCTTCAAGCTGACGCCGCAATAGAGAAGAGGAAGAATAGCAAATATGTTTTGAGCCGTCCAGCTCAAACTCAATCCGCAATGCTTCTTCATGCTGTCCGTATTTTGAGGGAAGCACCGTAAAGCCCGTGATGACAATTTCCTTGCCGACAATCTCACTGATTTTTAGCTTTTCCGCCCAAACCTCCCGCTTTGCCGCCGGAAGGTCTGAAAATCGTTTCACGGCATCGCCTCCACTTCTTTTGACAATTCGTCAAGTTTTACTGCTATTCGCAGATGATGAGCATTCGCATGTTTGAGCCAGCCGTTCGCGCTTGCGAGTTTCCCCAACGCCTGCTCTTTCGTTATTCTCCCGGTCTTTATTTGCCACGGGAGAGCCCTCAATCTTCGCTTTACTCTCTTTGCCGTCGCCTTCCTCACAAGGATTTTTCCGTTTGGGAAATGCCTATAGCCTAAGAAGTCCACGCCATGAGAGGTAGGAAACAAAGACTTTTTGGAAAGCCGCATGTGCAATTCGTCACGCACAAACTCTTCAATCTCTGCCGTCAATCGCTTCATGGATTCTTTGTCATTCCCGAAAATCAGGAAATCGTCACAATAGCGTATATAGTCCCGGACGTGGTACTTGTGTTTTACGAGCTGATCCAGCTCATTCAAATACAAATTCCCGAACCATTGGGAAGTGTAATTTCCTATAGGGACGTTGCTTTCTCCCTCAATGCTGCTGATGATGTTCTCAAACAAAGCCAGCACTCTTACGTCCTTGATTTTCTTCTGTATGACTGCCATGAGCTTTTTGTGATTGATAGACGGATAGAATTTCGATACGTCGAATTGGCATACCCACGCATTGCGTCGGACAAACTGCATACAGCGATTGCTCCCGGCATGTTGTCCCTTCCCCTTTCTGCACGCATACGAATCCTTAATCATCATGGAATCCCATATAGGAACCACGATATTCATGATTGCATGTTGGACAATCCTATCCGGCCAGAAAGGGAGGATAAAGATTTGTCGCTCCTTCGGCTCATGAATAATCTTGACTTTATAAGGGGACGTCGTAAACGTCCCCTCCACTAAAGACTTTCTTATAGCCGCAAGCTTCGCGTCCTTATCCCGCTCCACTTCTTTTACGCTGTTCTGCCACGTCTTGCCCTTCTTCGCTTTCGCAAACGCAAGCTCAATATTCTCCGGTGCAACTATTTTCTCAAATAGCCCGCCGTGCCTTTTCATATAATCCCCTCCGAAGTTTCGTTTTCACTACTATTTCAAGGGGCACCCCTGTTGTGTATTTTTCCTTTCGGAATGGCCTGCATGTTCAGCCGTTCGGGTTTTTGCTCTGACGCAATATATTCCCGCCGTATCAGACGCGCCCCGAGCCCCATAATTCGCATTCAAATTCAGCGCCCTGTTATTCCAATTCGAGTAACGGGAGCCACAATTCGCGGCATTATTCCAATTACCGCCGAGGATAGGACGATAACATGCAAGCCAAGAATAAGCACCGCCGCGCCCCTGCGGGGCGAGGGTGTTTGTTCTCGTTTTAAATTGTCCGTTTCCGTAACGGCTCAGACGCGCCCCGAGCCCCAGAATTCGCATTCAAAGCCAGCGCCCCGTAACTCCAATACGAGTAACGGGAGCCACAAGCCGCGGCATTAGCCCAATCACCGCCGAGGATAGGACGATATACCGTACCGTACACCTGACCGCCTGCATACTTATCGTTTGCATCGGTGGCCGCCGCAAAAGAGCCGGACGTGGAGGCAGCACCTACATCAGCGCCCCATTGATAATGGTCGCCGCAACAATCTTCGAGGCCGATATTGGAAATCATGCGGCGATTGCTTGTGTCTTTATGGCCGCCCGTGGTAACAGGATCAGCGGAGCCATAAATATTCGTACCCTGATTCGAGCCAAGCGCCGCCGCGAAAAATTCCCAATGGAACGGAAGGCGCTGCTTCTGCCGCATCAAGATTTGCTCAAATTTCCAGCAATGCCATTTCTCGCTGCTTGCACCGTCCGCCCACTCTGCGCCGAATTTGCTTTCCAGTTTCAACGTATCATCGTCAGCGCGTCCTGGCTGCCCGGCCGTCGCACTTCCCCAAGTGCCGCTCCAAGTAAGGCCGTAGATTGAGAACCACATATCCGTCCCCTCATCGTAGACGTACCCTTCCGGCTCTCCAATCGGCCTGTGGTTTAAATCCCAAATGGAGCAGGGAAGAATATCTCCGGCGACGTACCCGGAAAGCGGATGACTTGTGATTGTACCAACGTCAGCGCACTCACAATGGAAGCCGCCAATCTTTCGAGAAGATGCCGCATTGTAACGGTTTGGTACGGTGCTGTTTACGGAGATAAGCAAGTCCGGCACAAGCGGCGTTTCCTCGTTTGCGCAAGCGTAGATATAAAAATCTTTTCCGGCGCGGTTTGCCGCCGCCGCGTAATCCAATTCGCACAACCACACAACGGAGCCGTCGTTGTAAGTGTCGCCCGGTGTTGTCGGCCATGTAGGTGTAAGCGTCGAGGACGTGCCTGCCGTCGTGCATTTATACACATAGCCAACCGTGCCGCCCGTCGGGAAAACATAATCGCCAACTGCATAGGCCGTTTCTGCTTGCCACTCTTCCGCGCCAGTGTCCCATGCGGCATGATCCGAAATATCAATCGTTTTCTGCTCGTTCAGCTTCCGGCCTTGATTGTTGATATTGAGCCACAAAATAGCCGGGGAAATGATTTCCGTGTTGCTTGTCCGATCCTGCGAGGCGTCATAGAATGCCTCACTTTCTTCGTAATAGTTCGGCGCGGCGGCGTTTTCAATCTCGCCTTCCACGCGCGCCAATTCTACTTTCGTTGCGCGGCTGTTAATGTCATCTTTCAAGCCGCCGACCGCCTCTTCTGCGTTCACGGTCTTTACATAGATGTTGTTGAATTTTTTCGCTGCCGTCCCCAAATCGTGGGAAAGGTTGCTTCTTGGTACGATTGCGTTACTCATGCTGATATTACCTCCTGCGGCATAATATTTCCGTCGTCGTCGATTTGCCACATCGAGGACGATTGCGCATATTCGCGCGGTTGCAAATTCCCGTCGTCGTCATACTCGAATGTATCACTCTGTGCCAGCGCCAACGCAACCCACTTGGAGCTCGTCGCCGGGTATTCTCCCGTAGAGGTCTGAATACAGCGCCAAGTGGAGCCGTCAGGCAATACGACAATATCCGGCAAGTTATACGTCTTGGTAGGATCGTAGGGCTCGCCAGCGACGCCGACAACCTTTGCAATCTCTTTCGCTTCCTCCAAGGCTGCCTCCGCATCTCTCGCGGATTCGTCTGCCGCCAACTCGCTATCATGTGCGTCCGACGCTGAATCTTCCGCATCTGACGCGCTTTCTGCCGCAGCGTCAGCGGAGTTCTTTGAACTGACTTCTGCGGCGAAAATGTTTTGGAGAAGTTCTTTCGGCGTTTCGTCGCTTGCCATATCCGTTGTAATTGCGCGAGAGTTCGTTTCAAAAATCTGCTGAATCATCATTACAACCCGGTCAAATTCACCCTCCACATCTTCCGCGAAGAATGGGCCGAGGTTTTCAAGGTTCAATTCCTGCTCGTTCGGGAGTTCGCGGCGAATAACGATTTTCTTTCCTTCGGGCAGTGGATCCCCCGCTTTTGGATAAGTGACCGTTTTCGCCTGCGTGTCAATCAAGAAATTCTCTGTTTCCTCCGATGTTCCCGCGTCGTTTGTAACGTACACCTTGACATACTCGCCGTCGGTTTCCAGCAGCGCAAAAGTAAACGGGAATACTGTTGTACTCCCGTTTCCTGCGTACACGTTCTTGACGGTTTGATTCTGTACGCTCATAGTACATCATCGTCCTTTCTTCTTATTGTTGTATCAATGCGCATTTGCGCCTGACTACCTACGCTCGTTCTTCGGCCTGCGCCGCATAATATCGCCAACCTCCGGCGACATACCATTGAGCAGAATATCTACAGCGTTCCAGAAGATACGGTTTAACTGATTAGGTACACCCGCAAACATTGTGGCCGTGTTGATAATGCCCTCCGCCTTGTCCTGCGTGGATGCTCTATCGCTACGAATACGCTTGACTGAACGGTTTACATTTTCAATAGTGGATTCAATAGCCGACATTCTGTAAGTATATTCGTGCATTCCAACAATGGAACCAGCAAGCGCGTTTCCAAGTTGTCCAACGGGGCCAAGCATTGAGAAAGAATAACTCTTTAATTCTTTGATAAGCTCCGGCCATTTGTCCTCGTCGTCGATACCAAATGGATTCTGCAAAGCCAGCGCTAATGCAAGCATTGTCTGTCCAAGCCATTTATACGCGACATAGGAGCAGACATTGGCAAAGGCCGCTTGCTTTTGTCCCATTGTCCACTGCTTAGATGCAAGCCGCTCCATGCGCAAAAACTCATTGAACCGTGCATTGAAGAAGCTTTGGAACATGGTCAATGCTTTTGCGATCGGGCCGCCGCGCTGCATGGACGCAACGTCTGTAACTCTTGAAGAACCAAGGACACGACGAACAAGAGAATCAGCATAGTCAATCGCGTCTTGCTCCGTCCAACCTTCATGAATTTTCTTGTTGTATGCCGTCAGCCAGTTTGGGATTGCCGTTGCGTTATCCGTCATGGCCATT
>Ga0265298_10001986_pt1 | contig 29463 bp, 23 predicted proteins | sample AusTroGonzalo_MG_3_FD_193486 | JGI IMG/M metagenome (GOLD analysis project Ga0265298, IMG submission 193486) | Bovine rumen microbial communities from tropical cattle in Woodstock, Queensland, Australia - Gonzalo_01 | ecosystem: Host-associated > Mammals > Digestive system > Stomach > Rumen ...
GCGCTGGCGAACGTCTGCACGGCAAACAACACGATAGCAATCATCACTACCGGAAGCATCGCGAAGGACATATCATCCCATTTCGGGGTGGATCCGAAGAAGTCCGCGAGCATACTGGACACCTTCTCCTGCATAGTGCAGGGGGTGCTTCCTTACGGAGCGCAACTGCTGATGGCCAGCGGACTCGCCGGCATCAGCGTCGCTTCTATCATAGGTTATCTTTACTACCCTCTGGTGCTGCTGGCTTTCGCCTGCGCGGCCATTGTCTTCCGCTTCCCGCGATAAGCCCTCAGACTACTCCATTCCGTATTTTGCAAGTATCTCCTTGATGGGGCCGACTATGCTTTCCGCCCAAAGGTGATATCCCCAGTCGCCGGGATGCGTTCCGTCGACCGAAGTTTCATGGTCGGGAGAAGTGGCGTTGGAACGCACGTAGTAAACATCCTTGTACTTCTTGACGGCAAGAGCCATCACACTGTCCGCTGCGGCGACCTTAGCTTCTTCGCGGGCTGCGATCTTGGTGTCGAAGTTCCTGCGTTCGCGGTATATGGTGCTTATGAAGATAAGCGGCACTCCGGGATGGGTTGACTGTATGGTCTCGATGAATCCGAAGGTGCGCTGGGCAATCTCTTCTGCGTTGGGATTGGAGAAAGTGTCGAATACGAAAGCGTCGGCTTTGGCATCCTTGAGAGCATTCTGGAACTGGGGCTGCATACGGCAGTCTCCGCTCACTGCGAGGCTGTTGAACTGGAAGCCTGTCATGCGTGTGAGGAAGCCGGGAAGGGTCGTGGCAGGCCTGGAGGAGCCGTGTCCGTGGGTGAAGCTGGAGCCGTGGAGAACGATGTCATACTTGTAAGGCTTTTCGCCCGCCTTGATCTTGTATCCTTTCGGGATACCGATCTTAACGGATTCGACGGCGGAAAAATTCGGGAACCATACCAGGCATTCCTTCATGTCCGGAGTCATGTGCTCTATCATCGTAACCTCTTTTTGCTCTCCCTCTCCCTTGGGAATGGTCTTGCAGGCGGCCCACAGCCACTCGCCATCCTTCTTGATATACAGGTCAAAGCTGAAGTTGCCCACTGACCGTCCTTCCCTGCGCTCCACGATGGAACATATCTTGATGGAAGGCGCGTCGGTGCAGAACGAAGCGATGATTCCGCTCGACATGTTGAGCAGTTCCGTGTCCCTCTCGGTCCATCCATGGTACTTTGTGAAATCCATCCTCTTGTAAGGGTCGGGAGTGTTGGGGAACACTTTCCCCACGATGGTGAGTTCCGAAGCCTCGGTGTAAACGGTTTTATCCGCTTTCTTCTGAGCGTCCATCGGACTTAGGGTGAGCATTAAAATGCTGACAATGAATAAAATGCGTTTCATATTATTGTGGTTAAAATGATCCTATCATAAGAACGGTGACTCCTGCAAGCAAAAGCGCCAGCACCCCGGCTTTCCGTGCGATTTGTTTCTCCTTGAAAAGCGCTGCGCCGAGGGCGAAGGTGATGATTACCGAACTGCGGCGTATCAGCGAAACCACCGACAGCATCGACCCGTCGGCTTTCAGCGAGAAGAAATACAGCATGTCTGCGCCGGTGATGAATACTGCGATCAGCAGGATTGTCCAGTCCCAGCGGAAAGTCTCCCTGTGGCCGCTGAGATTCCGGAAAACTATCACCAGAGCCAGCATGAGCGTGATATAGATATTGGTCCATCCCTGGACGAAAAGGGGTTCCATCCCCTGGAGGATATGTTTGTCCCAAAGGGCGCTGGCTACGCCGGTGAGCACCGAAACAATCAGGGCCAGGAATCCTTTATTGCCTTTGAATGGGATGCCTTCGCGTTCGCTGCTTACCCCCAGCAGCCACAGTGCAATAAGCACGGCGGCAACTCCTCCCCATTGAAGGACGTTCAGCCTTTCCCCGAAAAGAATTATGGAAAACAGCACCACGAACATCGGCCGTGATGCCTTGAAGGTGCTGACGGTTGTGATTGGAAGCAACTTCAGGGCTACCATGCCGCTTACCCATGATGCGGTAACGAGAATTGCCTTGAAGATGAGCCTGAGATGGTCGGGGCCTGTGCCTGCCGTGAGAAACGGGCTTACGAAGACGGCACTCATGGCAGTCGCCACCAGCAGGATATGATAGATGCCGTTATATTTCAGCGCATTCTTTTTGGCGACGTCGTAAACGCCAAGCAGAATTGCAGAAGCGAGTGCCATCCAAATCCACATAACACTGCAAATTTAGGAATCTTTTTGCTATATTTGTACAAATGTTCCTTCTGGGCTATGACATCGGCAGTTCTTCTGTCAAGGCATCGCTGGTAAACGCAGAAACCGGCAGATGCGTCGCGTCGGCGTTTTATCCGAAACAAGAAGCTGCCATCCTCTCGCAAAAACAAGGTTGGGCGGAACAGGACCCGGATTCATGGTGGGAATACCTGAAGGCCGCCACTGCGGAAGTCCTGAAGACTGCCGCTCTGGCGGACGGCCATTTCGACAGGACGGCGATAGCAGCTGTCGGTATTTCTTACCAGATGCATGGCCTTGTGTGTGTAGACAAGACCGGCAGGCCGCTGCGCCCTGCCATCATCTGGTGCGATTCCCGTGCGGTCCCCTATGGGCAGAAAGCCTTTGATGCGCTGGGAGCGGACTGGTGTCTGGGGCATCTGCTGGGCTCTCCCGGAAATTTTACCGCCTCCAAGCTGGCTTGGGTAAGGGAGAACGAGCCGGAGCTTTTCAGCAGAATCGATAAAATAATGTTGCCAGGCGACTATATCGCCATGCGCCTCACAGGCGAGTGCTGCACCACCGTAAGCGGCCTTTCAGAGGGGATGATGTGGGATTTTGCGGAGAACCGTCCGGCCGGGAGGCTGTTTGAATATTACGGATTTGACCAGGGGCTGCTGCCGGAGATATTACCGACCTTCTCGGAACAAGGGAGGATCAGTGCTGCCGCGGCATCCGAACTCGGACTTCCCGCAGGCATTCCAGTAAGCTACCGTGCAGGCGACCAGCCCAACAACGCCCTCAGCCTTAATGTGCTGAATCCCGGCGAGATTGCCGCTACCGCCGGCACGTCCGGAGTCGTGTATGGGGTTATGGGCTCGGTAGGCTGCGATCCGCAGTCGCGGGTTAACAGTTTCGCTCATGTAAATCATACAGCCATGAATCCCCGGCTCGGGGTACTTCTCTGTATCAACGGTACCGGAATACTGAATTCCTGGATCCGGCGCAACGTGGCTCCTGAGGGGTTGGGCTACAACGAAATCAATGCTCTGGCAGCGCAATCGCCAGTCGGCAGCCGCGGTATCAGCATCCTGCCCTTCGGCAACGGCGCCGAACGCATGCTCGGCAATAGCGCCCCTGGCTGCAGTTTCCATGGCATAGACTTCAACCGCCACGGCCGGGCCGATCTGCTGCGGGCCGCGCAGGAAGGCATTGTGTTTGCGTTCCAGTACGGTATCGAGGTGATGCAGGAAATGGGGATGAAGATAGACCGCATCCACGCCGGCTGCGCCAATATGTTCCTTTCGGAGGTGTTCCGTGAGACACTTGCCAGCGTTTCCGGCGCCACCATCGAACTCGACGATACTGATGGTTCTGTCGGAGCAGCCAGGGGTGCAGGTCTGGGTGCAGGCATCTGGTCCGGACCGGACGAAGCCTTTGCATCCCTTGAACGCATAGAGCTGGTAGAACCCGCTGCCGACCGAACCCCGTATCTGGAAGCATACGACAGATGGAAATCCAGCCTGTCATAAAGAATCTAATAACAAATAATATGTCAAAAGAATATTTCCCTACTATCGGCAAAATCCCTTTCGAAGGGCCTGCGGGCAGGAATCCCCTTGCATTTCATTATTATGAACCCGAACGTGTGGTCCTTGGCAAACCCATGAAGGAGTGGCTCCGTTTTGCACTGGCCTGGTGGCACAGCCTGGGGCAGGCTTCCGGCGACCAGTTCGGCGGCCAGACGCGCAGCTACGAATGGGACAAGGCTTCCGACCCCATGCAACGTGCAAAGGACAAGGTCGATGCCGGATTCGAACTCATGCAGAAACTCGGCATCGGCTACTTCTGCTTTCACGACGTAGACCTTGTCGAGGATGCCGACGACATCTCTCTTTACGAGGCCCGCATGAAGGAAATCACCGATTATCTGCTGGTTAAGATGAAGGAGACCGGCATCAAAAACCTTTGGGGCACAGCCAACGTGTTCGGCCACAAGCGCTACATGAACGGCGCTGCCACCAACCCGGATTTCGATGTGGTCGCCCGTGCTGCGGTGCAGATAAAGAACGCCCTTGACGCCACCATCAAGCTCGGCGGCGAGAACTATGTGTTCTGGGGCGGACGCGAGGGGTACAGTTCCCTTCTGAACACCCAGATGCAGCGCGAGAAAGATCACCTTGCAAATATGCTGAAGGCCGCCCGCGACTATGCACGCAGCAAGGGATTCAAGGGAGTGTTCCTCATCGAGCCCAAACCTATGGAACCCACCAAGCATCAGTACGACGTCGATACGGAAACTGTAATAGGGTTCCTCCGTGCCCATGGTCTGGACAAGGATTTCAAGGTGAATATCGAGGTCAACCACGCCACTCTCGCCGGCCATACTTTCGAGCATGAGCTCGCAGTAGCGGTGGATAACGGACTGCTCGGAAGCATTGACGCCAACCGCGGTGACGCCCAGAATGGCTGGGATACCGATCAGTTCCCGAACGACGTTCTGGAAATGACACAGGCCATGCTGCAGATAGTGCGTAACGGCGGTCTGGCTCCCGGAGGATCCAACTTCGACGCCAAACTGCGCCGCAACTCTACCGATCCCGAGGACATCTTCATCGCGCATATCTCTGCGATGGACGTTATGGCCCATGGCCTCCTGAACGCCGCCGAGATTGTGGAAAAGAGTCCTATTCCCGCCATGGTGAAAGAGCGTTACGCCTCTTTCGATGCCGGCCTCGGGAAGGCTTTCGACGAGGGTAAGGCTACGCTTGAAGAACTGGTCGCCTATGCCAGGGCCAACGGCGAACCCAGGCAGATTTCAGGGCAGCAGGAGCTTTATGAGACACTGGTCAACCTGTATTCGGTTTAGCATCTGCGCCGCGGTAATCTTGTTGCTGGCATCCGGCTGCAATCGCTGTGATGCCGGCAGCGACGTCTGCATAAAGGTCAACCGCATCTGGGATAGTGAAAAGCATTGCGCTTTCACCTCGCTTGCCGAGTTCGACGGCCGCTATTACGTGGCGTTCCGCGAGGCGGGAAGCCACATCTTCGAACCGGATGGTACTGCATGCGGGAAGATACGGGTACTGCAGTCCCGTAATGGCAGGAAGTGGAAATCTGTCGCTAGCCTGTCCAGGGAAGGTTACGATCTCCGCGATCCTTCGCTTTCGGTAACTCCTGACGGCCGTCTGTTAGTGTCGATGGGAGGTTCGGTGTATGCGGAGAAAAAACTTGTCGGCCGGGATCCCATGTATTCCGAGAGCCGCGACGGACGCAGTTTCAGCGCCCCGGAACCCATAGAAATCGTGTCCGACATTGCTACCGGCGAAGACTGGCTGTGGAAGATAGACTGGAACGGCGATACCGGATACGGAGTGGTTTACTCTTCATTGGAAGATACGTCCGATCCCGATAATAAGACAATAGTTTTCCTGGTCAAGACTACCGACGGAGTGCATTATGAAGACGTTGCCAAAATCGATGTCCCCGGCTTCCCCAATGAGGCTGCGGTGCATTTCCTGCCGGATGGGCGCATGCTGATGCTGCTTCGCCAGGAGCGCCTGGACAAGCAGGGAACATGGGGCGTGAGCGAGCCGCCATATACTGATTGGAAACTGAGCAAGATCGGATTCCAGCTCGGCGGCCCCAATTTCATCGCCCTGAACGACAGTACCATCGTGGCCGGTTCTAGGTCATATCTGATACCCGGATCCTACAAGACCATGTTGCTTAAAGGCGGGCTGGACGGCTGTTTCGAGCAGATTGCTGTCCTCCCTTCCGGAGGCGACACCGGCTATCCCGGATTCCTGGTCGTAGGCGATGAACTCTGGGTCAGTTACTACTCCGCCCACGCCACGCCCAAAGCGGCGGTTTATCTTGCCAGGATACCGCTGGTGTCATTGTAAAGCTATTTCTTTCCGCGCCAGAGGGCGGTCATGTCCTCCAAAGTTTTACCTTTCGTTTCAGGCACCAGACGCCAGACGAATATGGCGGCGATTATGCAGACCACGCCGTAGAGCGCGTATGCGAAGAAGTGGCTGTAGGTGTACATCGGCACGAAGGTGCTGGAAACAATGAAATTGAATATCCATTGGAAAGCCACCGCGATAGCCGTGGCTTCGCTACGGATCGTATTGGGAAATAATTCGGATATGTATACCCAGCAGATGGGACCCCAGCTGAACATGAAACAGGCACTGTAAATCATAATGCTTGCTACCGGAACGATTGCGGGCAGGCTGACCACATTAGAAAGCGCCACTCCTGCTGCACCCAGTGCCATTCCGAGCGAACCGGTGATGAGCAGCGGCTTTCGTCCCAGCCTTTCTACTGTAAATACAGCAACCAGCGTAAAGGTGATATTGACTACACCCATTATGACGGTGAAGAGCATATTGTTGCTCACTCCCATTGATTCAAAGATTCTCGGGGCGAAATAAAGCACCGCGTTGATGCCTATTATCTGCTGGAAAACGCTTAGCATGCAGCCGATGAAAATCACCAGCCATCCGTAACTGAAAAGTTTTTCCGTTTTCTCCACGGCAGTGGCCTTGATTTCCGAGAGGATCTCGCGACCGCGGGCTTCGCCGTTTATGTTGCTCAAAACGGTGAGGGCCTTTTCGTCCTGACCGTTAAGTGCAAGATAGCGCGGCGTCTCGGGCACCAGGAGTATCAGCAGGGCAAAAGCCGCGGCGGGCACTGCCTCGCTTACGAACATCAGCCTCCAGCCTATGCTGTTGGTCCATGCCACCACTGCCGGATCGTCCGCGTGCGAACGTATGATCAGGAAGTTCACGAAGTAAACCACCAACTGCCCGAATATGATGGCGAACTGGTTCCAGGAAACCAGTGTGCCGCGCTTGTTTGCGGGAGACACCTCTGCAATGTACATCGGGCATAATGCGGATGCCATCCCTACGCCTATGCCTCCCAGTATGCGGTAGAAATTGAAGGCTATAAGCAGCCCCCTGGTGGCAACACCTTCCTGGAAGAAAAGGAATTCCGGATAATATGATCCCAGTGCGGATAGGAAGAAAAGTATGCCGGCTACGAAAAGAGACCTCTTGCGCCCGAGGCGGGAAGCCAGCAACCCGGAAATCAAGGCACCTATCACGCACCCTATCAGTGCAGAAGATGTGGTGAAACCGTGCAGGGCGTCGGAATATGAAAAATCTCCGGCTGTCTGGAAGAAGGCCTGCAGGCCTCGTTCCGCTCCGGAAATAACGGCTGTATCGTACCCGAAAAGAAGCCCTCCGAGCACGGCTACCAGTACTATGCCGGTAAGATAGGCGCCGCTGCCTTTTTGTCTGTATCCGGTCATGTTTTTGTTAAAGCGAGACATTAGTGTAAATTACTTATATTAAGCGTGTTGGTTGAAACGTTTTTCAGAATTGGCGATGCAGACATTTCCTGCGGATTGGTGCCCGGGATGCCCTGCGGAATCTCCTGCCCGATCAATGCGAACAACTGTTGCCAGTAGACAGGAAATTCGCCGTCGGCATTGCGGAAGTTCATGGGTTTGTCTTCGAAAAGATACTCACCATCGCGGGTGCGATAGCTCTCGCGCACAAGTTCCGTGCAATACATCGCACCGTTGTCCGGAAGGAAAGCGACGTCATAAGGGAGGCCCAGAAAAGCCTTGGCGTTCTCGACATAACTTGCGGCGTGCCGGTTATGTTTGAGCCGCTTTACGATATAGGTCGGCTGCGAGCCGTCTTTAAGGGTAAATTGCTTGAACATGGTATCCAGCGGATGACGGTGGACACCATACTTTATCGTAGCGTCGATAATCCAGACGGTATCCTTTCCGACCTCGAGCATGGCCGCGTGGATGAGGTTGAGGCCGCCGCTGCCGGTTGCTGCGCTTATTGCTCCGTCCATCTCACTTTCGTCCAGCGAATAATCCGACGGAATCCCCACAAACAACAGATCGCCGGTTTTGATTTTGCCTGTCAAAGCGCGTGGCGTTTCCGGACGGGCAATGCCCGGGCGGGGTTCCCCTTGCGGGACACGACCGGGCCCTTTGCCCGACGCGGAGAGCCTGTGGGGAGCGTTTTGGCAGGCAAGGGCAAAGAATAACAGTGTTGCCGCAAAGATTAATCGTTTCATGTTGCAAATATAACGAATTGAAATATTTTCCGTAAATTTACAAGTTTCTATGAGCAAAGGAGAGTTCATAAAGATACGCGGGGCGCGGGCCAACAACCTGAAGAATATCGATGTGGATATTCCGCGCGGTTCGTTCACGGTTATCACCGGTCTCAGCGGCAGCGGCAAAAGTTCCCTGGCGTTCGACACCATATACGCCGAGGGCCAGCGCCGTTATCTCAACACCCTTTCCCCTTATGCCAAGCATTTCATGGGGATACTCGACAAGCCCAACGTAGAGAGTATCGAAGGCCTGAGCCCCATCATTGCGATAGAGCAGAAAACAACCGGCAACAACCCCCGTTCCACGGTCGGCACCATTACCGAGATTTCTGATTTTCTGCGCCTGCTCTTCGCCCGCGCCTCCACGGCGTACTCGCCTTTGACCGGAGCGGAAATGGCCCGTTATACCGACGAGCAGATAGTGGACCTCATAATGAAAGAATACGCCGGTCGCAAATGCCTGCTTCTTTCTCCTCTCGTACGGGGCCGCAAAGGTCATTACCGCGAGTTGTTCGATTCCCTCCGCAAGAAAGGCTATGCACAGGTGCGCGTAGACGGGGAGATACTGAGTTTGAACGAAGTCGAGGCCCTGGACAGGTACAAGGGGCATTTCATTGAACTGGTAGTGGATAAACTGAAACCGGGGGATGGGGATGAAAAACGCATACGTTCGTCGGTGATGACGGCCCTTGGCGCCGGAAAGGGCTCCCTCGCAATCCTCGACCATGAAACCGGTGCGCTGCACCACTATTCCAAACACCTGGTTGATCCAGGTACGGGAGTGTCTCTCCAGGAACCTGCCCCCCATACTTTCTCGTTCAATTCTCCGGAAGGTTACTGCCCGCATTGCAAGGGCCTGGGTACTGTGGTGGACGTGAACATGGAATCAATCATTCCGGATGTGAATGTGAGCATTGCAGACGGAGGCATCGTTCCGCTCGGCAAGGTCCGCGAAAACAAACGGTTCGAGCTTATACGCTCCATAGCCAGGAAGTACAACTTTTCTCTGCATGAGCCCATCGCCGCCCTGCCGGATGAGGCTGTCAGCCTCCTTATCTACGGCTCCGACGAGTTCTTCCGCGTGGGAGAGGGAGCATCTTCGCAGATGCTGAACTGGGGAGGGATTGTAGAACATATTGAAGACAAGATAGTTTGTCCGGTGTGTCATGGTACGCGCCTTCGTGAGGAGACAAATTGTTTCAAAATTGACGGAAAGACCATTGCGGAGGTTTCTGCGATGGAAATAAGCGAGTTGCACGAGTGGCTGGGGACGCTCCCCGGAAAACTCTCGCACCGTGCCGGCACAATCGCACGCGATATCCTGAAGGAACTTCGTGACAGGGTTTCTTTCCTGATGGATGTCGGCTTGGAATACCTGACGCTTGACCGCGCCACGGGTTCGCTTTCCGGCGGCGAAGGGCAGCGTATAAGGCTTGCCACACAGATAGGTTCCCGGCTGGTAAATGTCATCTATATTCTGGATGAACCATCGATAGGGCTGCATCAGCGCGACAATATCAAGTTGATTAATTCCCTGAAGGAGCTTCGCGACGAAGGGAATACGGTGATTGTCGTCGAACATGACGAGGCGACGATGCGCGCTGCCGACTGGCTCGTCGACGTCGGCCCCGGTGCCGGTTCCGCCGGCGGCTACATCATCTACAGCGGTCCTGCCGGTCTTGCAGATGGTATTCCCCCTTCGGGAGTTCGCCCTTCGGGCTCACCCCACCATCCCTTCGGGACGGTCCCCCCGCTATCGAACCGCGGGTGTTACGTCCCTCAGGGGGAATACCGTCTGCCGACCGCCGACTCGCCGGTTCTACCCCCTGAAACCACTGCCACCCTCGGCACGCTGAGAGGGGGGACCGCGTCAGCGGTGGGGTCGAGCGTCAGCGAGACGGTTGAAGGGGGTAAACCGGAAGAGTCGGCAACCCTGAGGTATCTGAATCAGGAAGAAAGAATTGAAATACCGAAGACCAGGCGGAAGGGAAATGGAAAGGTGCTGGAACTTAAGGGGGCGTCGGGAAACAATCTGAAGGACATCGACGTCGAATTCCCGCTGGGATGCATTGTCGGAGTCGCCGGAGTGAGCGGCAGCGGCAAGAGCAGCCTCGTCAACGAGACGCTTGTCCCCATCCTCAAACAGAAATTCTACCGTTCCACCGAAAAGCCGCTACCGTACAGGGACATCGTCGGCACAAGGAACATCGACAAGATAATCGAGGTGGATCAGAGCCCTATCGGGCGCACGCCACGGAGCAATCCGGCCACATTTACGGGAGTCTTCGACGACATCCGCGCCCTCTTTGAAGACACCCCCGACGCGAAGGTAAGGGGCTTTAAGGCAGGCCGCTTCTCTTTCAACGTGCCAGGGGGACGCTGCGAGGAGTGCAAGGGTGCAGGCATCAAACAGATAGAAATGAACTTCCTGCCGAGTGTAAACGTCCCGTGCGAGGTCTGCGGCGGCAAACGCTACAAAGAGGATACCCTGGCAGTCCATTATAAAGGGAAAAACATCAACGACGTGCTGGAAATGAGCATCGCCGAAGCATACGGTTTCTTCGGAAAAAATCCGCGCATCGCGCCAAAACTCAAGGCGTTGGTCGATGTGGGGTTGGGATATGTGAGGCTCGGGCAGAGCTCCGTTACGCTTTCGGGAGGTGAGAGCCAGAGAATGAAACTTGCCGCAGAACTGTTCCGCAAGAGCACCGGAAACACCCTCTATATCCTTGACGAACCCACGACGGGCCTGCATTTTGCGGATATCAAGACGCTTCTGGGCGTGCTCAACCAGCTTGCCGACCAGGGCAATACCATAATAATAATCGAACATAATCTGGATGTGCTGAAGAGTGTCGACTACCTTATAGACATGGGGCCGGAAGGAGGCCGCAGGGGTGGCCGCATCATCTCCAAAGGCACTCCGGAACAGGTTGCGGAAGATCCGGCGTCGGTGACCGGACCGTATTTGAAAACAATGTTATGAGCGAAGAAATTTCAAAGATCGAAGCGGCTCGCCGCGAGTATGCCGACTGGTGTTCGGCAGTAGGGATAGACACTATTGAAAAGCTGAACAGCGTGCTTGCGGACGGGCAGGGAATCCGCCTTATCAACCTTTGCGAGGCCCGGCAGGAGCGTAAATACGCCGAGATTGCAAATCAGATTTTCTGGCACAAGAAAAAGACGAAAATCGTGATGATGTCGGGGCCTTCATCGAGCGGCAAGACCAGCAGCTCGCTGCGCATCGCGCAGCAGTGCCAGGTGCTGGGCCTGAACCCGAAAGTGATAGAACTCGACAATTATTTCGTAGACCGGGAGCATACCCCGAAAGATGAAAACGGAGAGTATGATTTCGAGTCGCTGGGCGCGATGAACGTGGCGCTGTTGAACGAGAATCTCAACGACCTTCTTGCGGGCAGGGAGGTCATCATACCGAAATTCGATTTCAAGACGGGCCGGACCATCTTCGACGATGCCCGCAGGATGAGACTGGAAGAGAACGATATGCTGTTTATGGAAGGTATCCATGCACTGAATCCGGCGCTGACTCCGGATGTTGACCGCAACAGGATATATAATGTCTACATTTCGGCTCTTACGGCCCTTCCGGGGGGCACTAAGGTGCACGGATCCACTACCGACAAGCGCCTGTTGCGCCGAATAGTGCGTGATAACCGGGTGCGCGGCATCAGCCCTGAGGAGAATATCCTCCGCTGGCCGAGCGTACGCAGGGGAGAGACGCGCAATATCTTCCCCTTCGAAGAGAATGCCCGCGTAGTGTTCAATTCATCCACCCTGTACGACCTTCCTCTGCTGAAATACTACGCTGAACCCCTTCTGTACGGTGTTACGGAGGCTTCGCCGGCTTATGAAAAGGCTCAGGCCCTGCTGAAATTCATAGAACCCGTAACGGCCCTCAAACCTGCGGAAATAGCAGCCATCCCTCCCACCTCCATCATGCGTGAATTCATCGGTGGCCAGACACTTTAGAACGTAAAATATAAAATGACGGTAAATACAGAAAAACCATTTTACAAATGGGAAGTGGTCCTGCTTCTCTGGGTGGCGTTTTTCCTTAATCAGGCCGACAGGCAGGCCTTCAATATAGTTCTGCCGCAGATTCAGCAGCACCTCGGCGCATCGGACAGTACCATGGGGCTGATTTCCACCCTGTTTAACGTCTTCTACGCCATCACGGTGCCGTTTGCCGGATACTATGCCGACAGGCTCAGCCGCAGCCGCCAGATATGGATAAGCGTTCTGATTTTCAGCACGGCCACTCTTCTTACCGGCTTTTCCGGCGGAATATTCGCATTCGTGCTTTTCCGCTGTTTCGGCATGGGAGTCGGCCAGGGTATGTTCGGTCCTACCTATACCGGCATAATAGCAAGTTACCACGACAGCCGCACTCGTGCCAGGGCGATGTCCATCCACCAGACCTCGTATTATCTGGGAGTAATCACCTGCGGATTCCTTGCCGGCTGGCTGGCGGAAAAACTTGGCTGGCAGTATTCTTTCTTCGTGTTCGGCGGCCTGGGAATCGTATTTACGGCGATCATTGCGCTGAGGCTGAAAGACCGGAAGGTGGTTTCCGGGAAGGCCGGAGACGATGCCTCCGGTGCCGATTTTCAGAAGACAACGGTTTCCGCCCCGTCGCTTCCTTCCGCCATCGCCGCTATATTCAAAGTCCCTACAGCCGTATGCATGCTGATAGCCTACTGCGGCCTTATTTTCGGGTTGAACGGCTACCTTACCTGGATGCCCAAGTATCTCAAGGAAACTTTTGACCTCAGCCTCTCTTCGGCAGGATTCCATTCGATGTTCTGGACGCATGCCGCAGCTTTCGTAGGCGTCCTTGCTGCGGGAGCCATTTCCGACAGGATGGCCGCTTCGAAAGGCGGCGGGCGCAACCGTTTGCTGCTCCAGGCTGCCGGTCTTCTTCTGGCATCGCCCTGCATAGTGCTTATGGGTATGTCCGGCAGTTTCGGCATAGTCTGCGCCGCGCTTGCAGGCTTCGGTTTCTTCCGGGCTTTCTTCGATGCCGGGACCTATGCGGTGCTGTATGATGTAATAGAATCGAAATACTACTCCCTTTCATCCGCAGTGCTGATTCTTTTCGGTTTCGGCATCGGCTCCCTTGCTCCGTGGATACTGGGAATGATAAGCGACAGTTTCGGTCTTTCCGGAGGTATAGCTTCGCTGGCTGCAGTATGGGTCGTGGCAAGCATCGCCCTGCTGGTCGCCAGGATGGCATTCTTCGATAAAGACGCAAAAAAGATTCAGTAGAAATGAAGCAGACAGAGCAAAATTCCCTCTATTCGCATCTGGACGAAATGTCTACCGTGGAACTTCTGGAGGGTATCAACGCTGAAGACCGCAAGGTGCCGGAAGCGGTATCGGGATGCATTCCTCAGATCGGCCGCCTTGTGGACGGAATAGTGGAGAGGATGAAACGCGGCGGACGCGTTTTCTACATCGGTGCAGGTACCAGCGGCCGCCTGGGCATTACAGATGCTTCTGAGATATTTCCCACCTATGGTCTGGACGGGGCGTTCATCGGCATCATCGCCGGCGGCGACAGAGCTATCCGCAGGGCCGTGGAAGGCGCAGAGGATGATCCGGAGCAGGGCTGGAAGGATATCCTTGCATATAATCCCGGGCCGGAAGACAGTCTGGTGGGTATTTCAGCATCGGGAGGCGCACCCTATGTGCTCGGAGCTATCCGCGGCGCCCGCAGCTATGGCATGCTTACGGCAAGCATCTCGTGCAACGAGGATTCCCCGATTGCCTCAGCGGCGGAAATTCCGATTGTCGCCGTGGTGGGCCCGGAATTCGTTACGGGCAGCACCCGCATGAAAGCCGGCACCGCTTCCAAACTGATACTCAACATGATTTCCACTTCTGTGATGATCCGACTCGGTCATGTGAAAGGCAGCCACATGGTGGATATGCAGCTTTCCAACAAGAAGCTTGTGGACCGCGGAACGCGGATGATTATGGAGGAATCCGGGATTACCGATTACGACGCGGCCAAAGCCATGCTCCTGCAGTATGGAAGCGTCAGGAATGCGGTTGATTCAATAAAAGCGGAGGAGAAGAAATGAGCAGGAAATTCATTCTGGTAGAGAGCGGAGCCACCAAGAGCGAATGGCGCATCGTTGACGAAAACGGCCGTACGGTCCGTCAGGCGCTTCGCCCCGGCATGAATGTGTCGACCATGAAAATGGAAGACATAAAAGAAATTATCTCCGGATCTTTTTCCGTCGAAGGATTTGCCGGTTGCGGTGCGGATGGATTTTATCTTTATACGGCGGGCGTGGTTACCGGCGGCATCAGGGAGGAACTGTCTTCGTGCGTGAAGTCTGTATCGAAAATCGCGGACATCGACGTTCAGGACGACCTCATGGGAGCCGCCAGGGCGGTCTGCGGCCATGAGCCGGGGATCGCTGCAATACTCGGTACAGGGTCGAATGCCTGCTTTTATGACGGCTCTGCCGTTCACCGGAAGGTCTATTCCGGCGGATTCATTCTCGGCGACGAAGGAAGCGGCGCACGGTTGGGGAAGCTGTTCCTGTCAGACTACATAAAAGGTCTTGTCCCTTCCGATGTAGTGGATGATTTCGAACGCGAATTCGACGCCTCTTATCCGGCCATAGTGGAAGGAGTGTACAGGTCGTCATCTCCTTCGGGATATCTCGGAAGCATGGCTCCTTTCATACTTGCCCATAAGGACAGCCCATATATCTGCAATCTGATTCAAGGCAACTTCCGCGATTTTGCAGACCGGATCCTCGGCAAGTACGATACTTCCGCCTACCGTGTCGGCCTGGTCGGCGGATTCGCATGGGCCTGCCGTGACATCCTCCTTCCGATTCTGGAAGAAAACGGCATAGCCGTCTCACGCATACTCAAGGCTCCGGTAGAGGGGCTTTGCGAATATCACAGTCTTGATTTGAACGCCGTCAATTGATGATAATGAAAAAATTGTACGTTGTTTTCCTTTCAGCCGTCGCGGCTCTCGGGTTTTGCCATGCGCAAAGCTCTCTGGAGTCTGTAAAGCAGGATCCTGAAAAGGCGGCGGCGCTGTACTATGTTTACGACTACAAGGCGGATCCGGTCCTGCCGGCTGCTCCTAAAGGATATAAACCGTTTTATATCAGCCATTTCGGCCGTCATGGCGCACGTTATGCCCTGGATGAGTACGACTCTTTGGCGGTGTGGCTGGACAAGGCTTCCGTAGCAGATGTACTGACTGGATCCGGCAAAAAATTCAAGAGCCTCTATGACCCGTTCTACGGTACGGTAAAAAACTGCAGGGGAAACCTGACCGGACTCGGCAAGGACCAGCATCGCACAATCGCTGCCAGGATGGTACGCCGTTTCCCGGAAGTATTCAGGGGAGATACGCACGTGGAAGCCACTTCCACCGACGTTCCGCGCGTTATCATGAGTATGTGGTCTTTCCTGTCATCCCTACAGTCCCTGGACAGAAGTATAAGCATCGACGCCGATGCGTCGTCAAAATACGCGTCATGGCTCCAACCTCTCTCTTCCGCTAATCCTTATACCATAGTGGGCCGTCCAAGGCATAACGAGGCATCGGAAGAAGCTTTGGAAAAGTATTTTTACGAAGTTGTCCCCTGCGACGGGATAATCGGCAAATTCTTCAAGACTCCGGATGCCCTGGAAAGCGTTTTGAATACCAATCCTTTTGATTTCATCCTCAAATTGCATGCTGTTATCTCGAGCACACGGTGCCTTGATAGCGACAGAACTGTTTTCGACGGCATCCTTACTCCCGAAGAGTATTCTGCAATATGGAAGGCCGTGTGTGCCCGCCACTTCGTCAGGCTTGCCAACTACGAGGGTTCCGGGAATCTTACGCCGGATTATTCCGCTTTTACGCTGGAACAGATAATAGAAACTGCGGATTCTGACATTTCCTCCGGCAATACGCAGTTGCGGCTACGTTTCGGCCACGATTCCGGCATTATGCCGCTTCTGGTATTCATGGACATCAACGGATTTGGCCGCAGTACCTCATCGTTCGACGAGGGAATAGAAATCCTTCCTGACTATACGGTCCCTATGGGCTGTTCGGTGCAGTTCGTTTTCTTCCGTAATCGTTCCGGGAATGTTCTGGTTCAGGTCCTTCTGAATGAAAAGGAAGTTTACCTGCCGGTCAGGGCCGCTGAAGGGTCATTTTACAGTTGGACGGATATAAAGGACTTCTACCTGCCCCGGATCGCTGCGTCGAAGGCAAAGATAATGGAGTTCAGTCCAGCTCTTCGCGCTCGTTGAAGGGCTCAAGGAAAGGATTTGACATGCGCTCCCGGGCAATGGTGCTGGAAGGCCCGTGCCCGGGATAAATGTCGGTTTCGCCCGGCAGGAAGATAAGTTTTTCCATTATCGAACGGATTTCGGCATCATAATCGCCTCCCGGAAGGTCTGTTCGGCCGATGGATCCGGCAAAGAGAGTGTCACCTGTAAACAGCACATGTTCGGACTTGTTGTAATAGCAGACGCTGTCAGGCGTATGGCCGGGGGTCTCTATGACTGCGAATCCATAAAGGGCTCCGCCGGCGTCATTTCCGTCTTCGCCAAAAAAGGGCTCAGCCGGAAAAGCGCCGGTCTTCGCCTGTGCTGCCTTTACCGGTATTCCGAAACGCTCCACCAGAGCGGCAACCCCCAGCGTGTGATCCCAGTGACTGTGGGTAAGGAGGATGGCCTCAGGCTGAAGCCCTTCCGCATCCAGATATCTGTACAGGGCATCAAGTTCACCCGCTCCGCCGGCGTCATTTCCGTCTTCGCCCAAAAAAGGCTCAGCCGGAAAAGCGCCGGGCTTCGCGTTTGCAAACCCCGGATCTATGATGACGCAGCGGTTCCCGTCGGAAACGACGTAGCAGTTTTCCTGGAACGCATTGCAGACAAATCTCTTGATTTTCATAAATAATCTTTTCAATCCCGTCCGTAAAAATGGGACACCTGCAGCACCCTGGTCCGTGAGTTGCAGTTAAAAACCGAACGAACAACGGAATTATTACAAAAATAAGAATAAAATGTTAACTTTGTAAGTTAAGACAAAAATGTGTACTGAATGCATATAGGCGTAGCGGGAAATATCGGCAGCGGTAAAACCACCCTTACAAGGATGCTATCCGAGCATTATGGCTGGAAGCCGCAGTTCGAATCGGTTACATACAACCCCTATCTGGAGGATTATTACAAAGACATCCCCCGCTGGTCGTATAACCTTGAAACATATTTCCTGGCCCAGCGTTTCAAGGACGTGCTCGAAATCGCCAAATCCAAAGAAACGATAATCCAGGACCGCACAATCTCGGAAGGCGTTTACATCTTCGTTGCCAACAACTACGAAATGGGCAACCTGTCCGACCGCGACTACCAGACCTATATGCAGCTTTTCGAACTGATGATGAGCACGGTGAAACAGCCCGACCTGCTCATCTACCTCAAGTCCGGCATAGAGCACCTGGTGGCCAATATCCAGAAGCGCGGCCGCGACTACGAGCAGAGCATCAGCATCGAGTACCTTGACGGTCTCAACCGCCATTATGAGGAATGGATATCCAGATATACCGGACCCCTTCTCATCGTGGAAACAGACAATATTGATTTCAAGAATAATCCCGAAGACTTCGCGGCGATTACCGACCGCATCGACGCCCAACTCTTCGGCCTGTTCAGATAATTAAACTTTAAGAGTCATGCATATAGCTATTGCAGGTAATATCGGAAGCGGCAAGACCACTCTCACCAAGATGCTGGCCGCGCACTACGGATGGATCCCCAAGTTCGAATCGGTTGATTTTAATCCCTATCTCTCTGATTTTTACGAGGATATGGCCCGCTGGTCATTCAATCTGCAGATATACTTCCTGAACAAGCGCTTCAAGGATGTGGTGGACATTTCCAAGACCGACGACATCATCATCCAGGACCGCACGATCTACGAGGATGCACGTATCTTCGCTCCCAACCTGCATGACATGGGCCTCATGAGCTCCCGGGACTTCGAGAACTACTCCGACCTCTTCGACCTCATGATGAGTCTCGTGGGCTATCCGGATCTGCTCATCTACCTCAAAAGCAGCATCCCTAACCTTATCGCCCAGATCCAGAAGCGCGGCCGTGAATACGAGCGCAGCATCCGTATCGACTATCTTACCGGGCTCAACGAAAAATACGAAAACTGGATTGCCGATTACAAGGGCAATCTCCTCGTGATAGACGCCGACAACATCAAATTCGGCAACAAGCCTGAAGACTTCGAGAAAGTGACCGACATGATCGATGCCCAGATGTTCGGCCTGTTCTCTGCACCAAAACCGAAAACCACAGATTTTTAATACCATGGCAGACAAAACCAGACCTACCATCATAGACTTTGTCGAGCAGTACACCCACAAATATCCCGATCACGTTTATCTTCGTGAGAAGGTGGACGGCGTGTGGAAAGAGATAACCCAGGAGCAGACCCGCGAAACCGCCTACCGCATCGGCGCAGGCCTCATGGCCCTCGGGCTCGAAAAAGGCGACAAGATCGCGCTGCTTTCCGAAAGCCGCTCCATGTGGATCCTCTCCGAACTCGGCGCGATGTATGCCGGAGCCACCGACGTGCCCCTCTCCGTCAACCTGGGCAGTGCGGCGGACCTCATCTTCCGCATCCACCACTCGGACAGCAAATGGATACTCGTATCCGCCAACCATCTCCCCAGAATACGCGAAATCATGCCGGAATGCCCGGACGTGAAGAAAGTCATAGTCTTCGACGACACCGCCTTCTTCGTGGACGGCCTCCAGGAGGGAGAAATCCGCATTTCCGAGGTAATGGCGATGGGCGATGAATTCCTCGCCAAAGACCGTCAGGCTTTTGTGGACCGCTTCAATTCCATCGGCCCGGACGATTATGCGAATATCAGTTATACCTCCGGCACCACCGCAGACCCCAAGGGCATCCTGCTTACCCATCGCAACTATACCGCCAACGTGGCGCAGGGCTCTTCTGTTATCTCCGTAGAAGAGAACAGCGTAATGCTGATAATTCTGCCTCTGGACCATTGCTTCGCCCATGTGGCCGGAATGTATACGATGATGAGTTATGGCGGAAGCATAGCCTTCGTGCCCATCGGAAAGAACGCCCTGGCAACGTTGAAGAACGTTCCCACGGCCATCAGGGAAACACGACCGCACGTGATGCTGTCGGTGCCTGCCCTGGCCCGCAATTTCAAGAAGAACATCGAGTCCGGAATCAAGGCCAAAGGCCCCACCGTCGAGAAGCTCTTCAATTTTGCGGTAAAGAATGCAATTACCTATAACAAAGAATATTACAATCGCGGCGGATTCCTCTACTGGTGGCGCAAACCACTGATGTGGATATTCGACAAGCTCATATTCAAGGCCGTGCGTGAAAGCTTCGGCGGCCGCATGAAATTCTTTGTCGGAGGCGGTGCCCTGCTCGACATCGAGCTCCAGCGCTTCTTCTGTGCGGTGGGTATGCCGATGTTCCAGGGATACGGACTCACCGAGGCTACCCCCATCATCTGCGCCAACTCTTCCGGCCATGCCATCTTCGGCAGCTCCGGCCGTATAGTACGCCCGATGGACTGCAAGATATGCGACGATCAGGGCAACGAGGTCCCCCACGGCACCAAGGGCGAAATCGTCATCCGTGGCGAGAACGTCATGGCGGGATACTGGAAGAATCCTACCGCTACCGCCGACACCATCATCGATGGCTGGCTGCACACCGGCGACATGGGCTACATCTGCCCCTGGGATCCGGACTTCCTTTACGTGGTGGGCCGTTTCAAGAGCCTGCTGATTTCCGCCGACGGCGAGAAATACTCACCGGAGGGATTCGAAGACAGCCTGCCGGAAGTTTCCAAATATGTGGAAGCGGCCGTGCTGCACAATAACCAGAGTCCTTATACGATCGCCCTCATCGTGCCTGCAAAGGATGCACTTGCCGAATATGCGAAGCAGCAGGGCCTGGATCCCGCCTCGCGTGAAGGCAAGGAGGCGATGCTCCTCAAGATACAGTCCGAGATAGACAGTTACAAGACCGGAGGTCCGCACGCCGCCCTCTATCCCGACCGCTGGCTCCCTGCCGCCCTGGTTATCTGCGACGAGGGCTTCACGATTGCCAACGGAATGCTTAACTCCACCATGAAGATGGTGCGTCGTAAGGTTGAGGAGCACTACGCCGACCGTATGGCATATGCCTACACCGCAGAGGGGAAGAACCTCCTGAACGAGAAGAATATCGAATCAATCTAAACAGTAATCAATATGGCTAACACAGCAAACAAACAGAACTACACCCCGGCCATCGTGGTGATGTTCGCCCTGTTTTTCATGATTGCGTTCGTTACGAACCTTGCCGGTTCGATGGGCGTTATCGTAACCAACCAGTTCGGTGCATCGAAGGCACTTTCCCAGCTGGGAACCCTTGCCAACTTCATTGCATATGCCTGCATGGGCATCCCGGCGGGTATCATACTCAAGCGCAAGGGATACAAATTCACTGCCCTGGCAGCTGTTACCGTAGGCCTTGTGGGCGTTGCCATCCAGTTCCTTTCCGGCTATGTCGAGAGTTTTGCGGTTTACGTACTCGGCGCTTTCGTGGCCGGATTCTCCATGTGCATGCTTAACATCGTGGTGAACCCCATGCTCAATACTCTGGGCGGCGGCGGCAACCACGGCAACCAGCTTATCCAGTGGGGCGGCACCCTGAATTCCACCGGCGGCACCATCGCTCCCATTTTCGTGGGCTGGCTTGTCGGAGGCAGCATCGCGGATGCGACCGTGGCAAAGGCGGCGCCCGTGATGATCATCGCCATGGCCATCTTCGCCATTGCGTTTGTGATAATTTCTTTCACAAACATCCCCGAACCTCACATGGAGACTGCCGAAGAGAAGGCAGCCCGCCTGTCCGGCAAGGTTGCGAAGGATCCGCACAGCGCACTTTCCTTCCGTCATTTCGTGCTCGGCGCAATCGCCATTTTCTTCTATGTCGGCATTGAAGTCGGTATTCCCAACACCGCGAACGTGCACTTCAGCAGCATTCCCAACGTCGGTCCCGCGCTTGCAGGCACCATGATAGGATTCTACTGGTTCAGCATGCTCATCGGCCGTCTGGTCGGTGCCTCCGTGGGAGGAAAGGTCAGCAGCAAGATGATGCTCGGCGTAATGAGCTCCGTTGCAATCGGACTGCTTCTCTGCGCCATCTTCACACCTGAAACGGTAGAGATTTCGGTCGGCAAAAACGTGATTCCGCTATCGCTTCTCTTCCTTGTGCTCTGCGGTCTTTGCACTTCCATCATGTGGGGCGCGATTTTCAACCTTGCGACCGAAGGACTAGGCAAGTACACGGCTGCCGCTTCCGGCATCTTCATGGCACTCGTCTGCGGCGGCGGCATCATCCCGTTCCTGCAGAACCTCCTTGCCGACCACGTGGGCTCCATGCAGAGCTACTGGTTCATCATCGCCTGCCTTGCCTTCCTCGTGTACTACGCCTTTGCGGGCTCAAAGAACGTCAACAAAGATATTCCGGTAGAATAATATGGATAAAGATTTCGTAGTAGGTATTGATATCGGCGGCCAGAGCAGCAAGCTCGGCATAGTCGATGCACGCGGCGAGGTTCTCGCCCAGAGCGTGGTCATGGCCAATCCCAGTGCGGATGCCAATGTAATAATCAAGGAACTTGCCGATGCTGTCATCAAACTGGTGGCCCAGTCCGGCAAGCATGGCCAGATCCGCGGAATAGGTGTTGGCGCCCCCAACGGCAACTATTACACCGGAAGCATAGCCTTTGCACCCAATCTTCCCTGGGCTGCTCACGGCGAGGTGAAGTTCGCGGAAAAACTCTCCGAGGCCTGCGGAGGCATCCCCGTATCCCTTACCAACGATGCCAATGCGGCGGCCGTTGGAGAGATGACTTACGGCGTTGCCAAGGGTATGAAGCACTTCATCATGATAACCCTCGGTACCGGTGTCGGCAGCGGCATAGTGATCGACGGCAAGGTGGTTTACGGAGCCGACGGTTTCGCCGGTGAGCTCGGCCACACCATCGCGGTGCGTCACAACGGACGTCTCTGCGGATGCGGCCGTACGGGCTGCCTGGAGGCCTACTGCTCTGCTATAGGGGTCGCACGCACCGCCCGCGAGTGGCTGGATCTCAGCGATGAGCCTTCTCTTCTCCGCGAGTGTCAGAACATCACTTCCAAGGACGTCTACGAGGCTGCCAAGGAGGGAGATGCGGTAGCTCTTCGCGTTTTCGATTTCACCGGACGCATTCTTGGCGAGAAACTTGCAGACTTCATCCAGTTCTCCGCTCCCGAGGCCATAGTTCTCTTCGGCGGACTGGCCCGTGCCAAGGAGTTTATTTATGAGCCCACACTCAAGGCAATGAACGACAACGTGCTGCCTTTGTGGAAGGGAAAAGTTAAATTGCTGTTCTCCCAGCTCAAGGAATCCGATGCCGCCATACTCGGCGCATCCGCCCTTGCATGGGAACTTTAGAAACAACTTTAAACATTTTTATAAAGACAATGAAAAAGAATTTTTTGTTCGCAATCCTCGCAGCAGGACTTGCAGTCGTTGCCTGCTCACCCAAGGCTGAGAAGGCATCAGAAGAAGTAGAAAATGCTGAAGAAGCGGTAGAAACCGTAGAAGAAGTCGTCAAGACCGCAAAGGATTTCAAGCCTTCCAAGGCACAGATTGATTCCGTATCCTATCTGGTAGGTATCAACTTCGGTTCATTCATCAAGGGATACGATTTCGGCGACCTCAACTTCTGCCAGATCAAGAAGGGTATGAAGGATTTCATCAAGGCCAAGGGCAATATGCGTGATCCTTCCTTCGGCGAGCAGTTCAAGATCAACCCCGAAGAGATGAACCGCCTGTTCGGCGAATTCCTCGACAACCGCCGTTCGCTGAAGCTCCTCACCAACAAGGAAGCTGAAGACAAGTTCCTTGCAAAGAACAAGACCAAGGAAGGCGTGGTAGAACTCGAAAGCGGTCTCCAGTACAAGATTGTCAAGGAAGGCGGCGTGAAACCCACCAGCGACAAGGATACCGTATGGGTACGCTACCAGGGCAAGACCCTCGACGGCAATGTGTTCGACGAGGTTACCCCCGACCGCGACTCGGTACGCTTCATCCTCAATCGCGTTGTTGCAGGCTGGACCGAAGGTCTCAAGCAGGTAGGTGAAGGCGGAAGCATCGAACTCTACGTTCCTGCGAAGCTCGGATACGGTGAGCGCGGCAACCAGGGCATCGAACCCAACGCCACCCTCATCTTCAACATCGACCTTTGCAAAGTCGCTCCGTTCGTAGAGCCCGTAGCAGAGGAAGAAGTCCCTGCCAAGAAGAAGTAAAGAACGCTATTCGTTCTCGTCGTAGATGACGTCCTCCTCGTCGAGGGCGTCATCTTCATTTTAGCCGGGGAGACATGTACAAATCGTTCCCTCGAAATCCATCACCCCGATTTGTATAATTGTTAAAAGATTGGTATTTTTGGAAGAACCATTAAAAAAAGCGAGCCGCAGCCCGCTTTGAATGTTCTCACAACGGAATAATCCTTATTGTGAATTGCTTCGAATTGTTGCAAATATACAAATAATATTTATATGAAAAAAGTTTTAGGGTTGGACCTTGGAACTACCAGCATAGGATGGGCACTGGTTAATCAGGCAGAGAGTTCGGAAGAAGAATCATCAATTATCCGCGCGGGAGTGAGGGTTAATCCTCTGACAACCGATGAGAAGGACAGCTTTGAGAAAGGCAAAGCTGTCACTACGAATGCCGACAGGAGGCTTAAAAGAGGCATGAGAAGGAATCTGCAGAGGTACAAGCTCCGTCGGGAGAATCTTATCCAAATCCTGAAAAGAGAAGGATGGGTAGACAGTGACACGATTCTTAACGAAGTCGGTAACAATTCTACGTTCGAAACCTACAGGCTGAGGGCTGAGGCTGTCAGCACCCCCGTCACATTGGAGCAGTTCTCCCGCATTCTCTTGATGTTGAACAAGAAAAGGGGATACAAGAGCAATCGTAAGGTAAAAGGTGATGAATCCGGTGCTCTCATTAGCGGTATGGAGGTGGCAAAGGTACTTTATGACAACGGAGTCACGCCCGGGCAGTACTGCCTTGACATCTTGCGCAACGGCGGCAAGCACCTTCCGGACTTCTACCGCTCGGACCTTAGGGAGGAACTCAAAAGGATATGGGATTTCCAGAAGGAGTTTCATTCCGATATCCTGACGGAAGATTCGTGGAACGCTATCGAGGGCAGGAGTCGCGCAGGGGCATCAAAATATTTTAGGGATACTTTCGGCCTCCTTTCCTCCGACAACAAGGGCAAGGACAGAAAATTGCAATCCTACATCTGGCGGAGCGATGCCCTTTCCAAACGACTCGAGAAAGATGTGCTCGTTTATGTCATATGCGACCTATGTGGAGCAATCGAGTCATCTTCCGGGCTGCTCGGAGCAATCAGCGACAGGAGCAAGGAACTCTTCTTCAATCACCAGACAGTCGGGCAGTACCTGTGGAACATCATCGTGACCGAACCCGGGGTATCTCTCAAGAACAGGACTTTCTACCGTCAGGATTACCTTGACGAATTCAACACCCTTTGGGATAAGCAGGCGGAATCCCGTCCCGAACTTACTGGGGACTTGAAAAAAGAAATCAGAGATGTGGTAATCTTCTACCAAAGGCGGCTCAAGTCACAGAAGGGTATGATAAGCCACTGCGAATTTGAGAAGAATCACCGGGTTTCCCCGAAATCATCTCCTATGTTCCAGGAATTCAAGGTGTGGCAAATGTTGAACAATGTGGTCATCACGGACAAAGAGACCGGTGAGGAAAGACTTCTGGCCCTTGATGAAATGCAGACCCTTGCAAAGGAGCTAAGGTACAAGGATAAGATGGCGGTCACTGTCGCCCTTAAAATCCTTTTTAAGAAAAAGGCCAACTCGTATTCCATGAACTACAAGGTCCTTGAAGGGAATGCTACCATCGCTGCGCTGGCCTCGAAGTTAATGGATATCGTCAACAATCTCACCGACTCGGAAAATGACTGCGCAAAACTGCTTTCCGAGGATATTGATCATATTATTCTCCAGGCCTTCTCCGCAGAAGGCTTCCGGACGGACATCCTTGATTTCGATACGTCCCTGGAGAAGGCGGTGTTTGAGAACCAGGTATCCTTCAGATTGTGGCATCTAATCTATTCGTACGAAGGAGACGGCTCCAAAACCGGGGATGAAGGCCTGGTCAGGAAGATTTCTGAAATATGCGGTATGCCCGAGTGGTGTGGGAAGATATTGTCGACCACGATCTTCCCATCTGATTACGGCTCGCTCAGTAACAAGGCGATAAGGAAAATTATGCCTTATTTGCTGGAGGGCAATAAGTATGACAAGGCCTGCTATTACGCGGGGTATAATCATTCCCATTCCCTGACAAAGGAGGAGAATGATGCCAGGCCGCTCGCGGAAAGGCTTGAAAACCTTCCCAAGAATAGCCTGCGGAATCCTGTGGTCGAAAAGATTCTCAACCAGATGGTCAATGTAGTCAACACTCTTGCGGATGAGTACGGGAAACCAGATGAAATCCACCTGGAGATGGCCCGTGAACTGAAATGCAACCAAAAAAAGAGGACGGAACAATATGAAAGGCAGCTGGAGGCCCAGCGTGATAATGAAAGGGTGGAAGAAATATTAAAGAAGGATTTCAGCTTTTCATATGTCAGAAAGTCCGACATAGTACGGTACAAGTTGTACGAGGAACTGACAAGCCGGGGCTTCAAGACCCTATACTCGAACCAATACATCCCAAGGGAAAACTTATTCTCAAAGGAGATAGATATCGAACACATAATTCCCCAGTCGGTGCTATTTGACGACTCGTTCTCGAACAAGACCCTTGAATACCGTTCAGTCAATTTGGAAAAATCCGATATGACGGCATTCGACTATGTGAAAGGAAAATATGGTGAAGATGGCCTCTTGCGTTACAAGGCCGATGTAGAGGATCTCGTGAAGAATGGAAAGATCAGCCGGACTAAAGGTAGAAACCTCCTGATGACATCCTCGGAGATTCCTGAAGATTTCCTGAACAGGGAACTGACGGATTCCCAATACATTGCCAAAAAAGCCCGGGAGGTCTTGGAATCCTATGTCCGCGTTGTGGTGCCTACCACCGGGAGAATTACAGCAAAACTCCGTGAAGATTGGCAACTGGTCGATGTTATGAAGGAAATTGACATGCCGAAGTATGAAAAGGCTGGCCTCACTTTCACCGTTGTCAACCAGGAAGGAAAAAGTGTGCGGAGAATCAAGGACTGGACGAAGCGCGGAGACCACCGGCATCATGCCATGGATGCCCTAACCATTGCATTCACGAAGCATTCACATATCCAATACCTGAACAATCTTAATGCTCGTAGCGACAAGTCGTCCTCAGTATATGGCATCTTCCGGACGGAAACCATGAAGTGCGGGGATAGGCGTATATTCATCCCACCTATGCCGCTGGATGAACTGCGGGCATCCTTCAAGAAGGAACTGGAGTCTGTTCTCGTGTCCATCAAGGCAAAGAACAAGGTTGTCACTAAAAACGCCAATGTCAGCAAGAAGAAGGACGGGGTCAACATCAAGGGTACACTGACGCCGCGCGGTCCGCTCCACAAAGAAACCATTTATGGGAAGAAGCACGTCTATGAGACATATGAGATTACTGTCGGTGGCCGCATTGGACGGGAAGATTTGTTGAATGTTGCGAATCAAGAAGAAAGGGATGCCTTGCTATCCCGTCTGGAGCAGTATGGCGGAGACCCTAAAAAGGCCTTCACCGGCAAAAACGCGCCAGATAAGAACCCGGTATTTCTGGATTCCTTCCACACCAGACAAGTCGGGAAGAAGGTAAAGTGCGTGCGTTTCAAGGATGTCTACACCGTTCGCAAAGACATCGACGCATCCCTGAACATTGATAAGGTCATTGATGTCGGCATAAGAAAGGTCCTTAAGGCCAGGCTGGACAAGTTCGACGGGAATGCCTCAAAGGCTTTCTCGAATCTTGATGAAAATCCGATTTGGCTCAATGAGGCGAAAGGCATCGCCATAAAAAGAGTCACCATTTTCGAGAACTTCGACCTTGTTCCCATACACGGGGACAAAGATTATGTAAACCTAAGGAACAACCATCATATAGCTATATATGAAGATTCAGAAGGAAACTATGTTGAGAAAGTGGTTTCATTCTTTGAGGCCCTCGACAGAGTTACCCATGGTTTCAAAGCCGTGGACAAAGATTGGAAAAAGGACGACGGTTACAGGTTCGTTTTCAGCATGAAGATAAACGAGATGTTTGTCTTTCCCAACCAGGCAACCGGATTCCTCCCGGACGATGTGGACCTGACAGACAGGGAGAACTATTCAATCATCAGCCCGAACCTGTTTAGGGTGCAGAAATTGAGCAGCGGCTATTATTGTTTCAGGCACCACTTGGAAACTGAATTGGATGACACTTACGCCTTGAAGGATGTCACATGGAAGAGGATTACTTCCATAAATGGCCTTAAGGGAGTCGTGAAGGTCCGTATCAACCACATAGGTGAAATCGTTTCGGTCGGCGAGTATGATTAAGCGCACTCTATACTTCGGCAACCCCGCTTATCTGTCGCTGAATAACAATCAACTCGTAATCAAGAGGCCTGATGACGGGGACCTGCCTTTTGATGATGCCAGCCAGATTGTCAAGACAATCCCCATAGAAGATATCGGAATCGTGGTTTTGGATAACAGGCAGATAACAATCACTTCCGGGGTTATGGAGCATCTGCTTGAGAATGAGGTTGCTGTCATCACTTGCGATTCACACTCCATGCCGTCAGGGCTGCTTCTTCCACTTGAAGGTCACACCCTTCAGCAAGAGAGGTTTACTAATCAACTGGAAGCTTCACTTCCCCTGAAAAAGCAGTTATGGCAGCAAACCGTGGCGGCCAAGATAAACAACCAGGCCGGAATGCTTAAGTATGCCAATGGGGAGGAACCGCGCAATATGATTATCTGGGCTAATCAAGTGAGGAGCGGAGACCCGGACAATCTTGAAGGCCGCGCGGCGGCTTTTTACTGGAAGAATCTATTCAAGGAACTCCCATTCTTTGTTCGTGGACAAAACGAGGCCCCGCCCAATAATCTCCTTAACTATGGCTATGCCATCCTGCGAGGCATTATTGCCCGTGCTTTGGTTTCAAGCGGACTTTTGCCGGTAATGGGAATCCACCATCACAACAGGTATAATGCTTTCTGTCTGGCGGACGACATAATGGAGCCATACAGACCGTATGTGGACCGCGTAGTTTTTGACTATTGTTCCGATAACGAGCTTTGGTGTCCCCAATTGACAAAGGAAGCGAAGGCTGCATTATTGAAGATTCCTGTTACGGATGTTTTCATCGATAGCCGGAGAAGTCCTCTTATGGTTGCTGCCTCAGCCACGACCTCATCACTCGCGAAATGCTTCAACGGAGAAAGTAGAAGAATCGTTTATCCTGATTTTTAATGTCGCGTTTTGAAGAATACAGAGTTATGTGGGTGCTCGTTTTCTTTGATTTGCCTACTGACACAAAGAAGGACCGCAAGGCTGCGGCAGATTTTCGAAAGAAACTTATGGGTGATGGATTTACGATGTTTCAGTTCTCGATTTATCTCAGACACTGTCCTTCTTATGAAAACGCGCAGGTCCATATCTCCAGAGTAAAAAGCATTCTTCCTCCGTATGGCAAGGTTGGGATTATGTTTATTACAGACAAACAATTCGGTAGTATGGAATTGTTCAATGGAAAGAAAAAGGCCGACAATCCAGCAATAGAACAACAATTGGAATTGTTCTAAAAACGGTTAAAATTGAAAAATCCCGGGTTCAGATGCCCGGGATTTTTCTTTTTAATACGGCATAATAACAACTTGACTATCAATGATTTATGCAAAATGTGCTGTTTGCCGTATGTCAAAGATAGTAATTCGAAAGCAATTCACAACATGAAATTCAA
>Ga0265298_10001987_pt1 | contig 29456 bp, 18 predicted proteins | sample AusTroGonzalo_MG_3_FD_193486 | JGI IMG/M metagenome (GOLD analysis project Ga0265298, IMG submission 193486) | Bovine rumen microbial communities from tropical cattle in Woodstock, Queensland, Australia - Gonzalo_01 | ecosystem: Host-associated > Mammals > Digestive system > Stomach > Rumen ...
CAACAGTTTCAATGGAGTGGGGGAGCCGGCGCTATCCTGGCTGGGGGAGGTGCAGCGGAGATTCGGCTTTCGCGTGTGCACGGAGGTGATGAATGCGCAGCAGGTGGAACTTTGCGAGAAGGCTGGTGTCACCGCCTTGTGGGTGGGTGCGCGCACGGGCGTGAACCCTGCCGACGTGCAGAGAATCGCCGATGCCGTGAAGGGCAAACCCTTTGTCATACTGGTCAAGAATCCGCTGGTGCCCGACCTCAAGCTGTGGAAGGGCAACATTGAGCGATTCCTCCAGGCTGGGGTGGGGCAGGTGTTGGCCGTACACCGCGGTTTCGCCGACGGCAACGAGAACATCTATCGTAACGCTCCCTGCTGGGAAATCCCAATTGACCTCAAAGTGTCATATCCCGATCTGCCTATCCTTTGCGATCCCTCGCACCTGTGCGGACAGACGAAATGGATTCCGCAAATCGCGCAGGTGGCTCTCAACTATGGCTTCAACGGATTGATGCTGGAATGCCACTGCAACCCCACTGAGGCCCTGAGCGATGCCGAACAGCAGATTACCCCCGACGAGTGGGGCAATCTCATCCAAAATCTCATCTTCAAAATCAACGCACCCAACGCCGACCTCATCAAACAACGTGCCCTGCTGGAGCATGTCGATGCACAGCTGAGCGAGCTGCTGGCCCGGCGCATGGCCATCGTGGATGACATCGCCCGCATCAAGAAGGACAACAACCTGCCAGTGGTGCAACCCCAACAATGGCAGCAAGTGAAACAACGCTATCTCAAAGAGGGCCAGGATCCCGCCTATCGCGAATTCTTGGTACGGTTCTTGGAATTGTTGCATCAGGCATCCATACAACGACAAAAATAATCGTAGAGACGTACGGCCGTACGTCTCTATCAATATTTGCAAATATGAAAAAAAACAATTGGATCATCGTTTTATACCTTCTTATCGCCTTCCTGTTTGGCGTGTCTGTGGCGGTCAATTTCCTGCCTTCACGCAAAACGGCCCTTATCGGCGCACAGAACAACAAATTGAACGAGGTGCTGAATTACGTGAACCGCTACTATGTGGATTCCGTCAACATTGATTCTGTTTACGACGAGGCCATCAGTGCGGTGCTGCACAGTCTGGACCCGCATTCCGCATACGCCACGCCGGAAGAGAACAAGACCATGATGGAATCTTTGGAGGGTTCGTTCGAAGGGGTTGGCATACAGTTCAACATCATGAACGACACCGTGATGGTGATTGCCACCATATCCGGAGGCCCGGCTGAGAAAGCGGGTGTCCGGGCCGGCGACCGCATCATCTCCGTGGATGGCAAGTCTATCATCGGGACTACCAATGACAAAGTTTTCAAGTTGCTGCGAGGCAAGAAAGGAACCAAGGTGAAGGTGGGCGTCCGTCGTCCGGGCTTTGCCGATACCTATTCGTATGAGATTACGCGGAATGTGATACCCACATACACCATTGATGTGGCGTACATGTTGGATGCCCACACGGGTTACATCAAGATGAACGAGTTTGGCAGTACTACGGTCAAGGAATTCCAGGAGGCTATCGCCAAGTTGAAACGGCAAGGCATGGATGCCATGATTCTGGATTTGCGCGGCAACGCGGGCGGTTTCCTGGATGCGGCTATCGGCGTATGCGACGAGCTGCTGTCCAACAAGCAGAAGATTGTCTCCGTGGAGGGACTGAAAGTGCGTCCGGAGGTGTTTTATGCAACCCGCAAGGCAGCTTTGAGACAGGCAAGGTCATCATTCTCATCGACGACTTCAGCGCATCGGCATCGGAGATTGTAGCTGGGGCCGTGCAGGACAACGACCGTGGCTTCATCGTAGGGCGCCGCTCGTTTGGCAAGGGACTGGTGCAACGGCAGTTCGATCTGTCCGACAAATCGACCATCCGGCTGACCACTGCGCGCTACCACACGCCCAGTGGACGTTGCATCCAGCGCGACTACAAAAACGGCACCGAAGCATACTACGAAGAAATTTATGACAGACTGGCACACGGCGAGATGGAGTACATCGACAGCATCAAACAGGACAAGTCCATTGCGTACAAGACTGTGGGCGGGCGCACCGTGTATGGCGGAGGCGGCATCATGCCCGACTACTTTGTGCCCATCCATCAGGGCAATGATTTGGATGGCTACTACACGGTGGCCAACACTGCCGCAATCACCCAGTTTGCGTTCAACTATACCAATGAGCACAAGGCGAATCTTAAAAAACAGTATCCCGATCCGGCTGTGTTCATATCCAAAGCGACCGTTTCCGACAAGGAACTGAACCAGATGCTGGTCTATTACACCAAACTCACCAAGAAACCTGTACCTCAACTCACGGCTAATTCTAAAAATGAATTGAAACTTTGGATAAAAGCTTTGATTGGGAGAAACCTGTACAACAACGAGGCCTTCTATCCCGTCATCAACCAGAGCGATGAAACCATCCAAAAGGCAATGCAAGTGCTGAAAAGAACCGATAATTAACAATCCAGTTTCAGTTCACAATTCACAATTCACTACTCACAATTCACAACTATCATGGACAAGAGTATCCTTCGGAAAGAGATCCGGGCGCGGAAGAAAGCCTGTCCCCAAGAGCAGTTGGCGACGGAATCTGTGCAGATTATGCAGAAACTGGCGGCACATCCCGACTTCCAGCGCGCAGAAATTGTAATGCTGTACGCTTCGCTGCCCGATGAGGTGCAGACGCTTGAGTTTATCGCGGAGTGGCGCAACCGCAAGCGCATCATCCTGCCCACTGTTGTCGGGGATGATATTATTCCGGTGGAGCTGACCGCCGGCAGCGGCATGGTGGAGGGCGACTTCCATATTTTGGAGCCGGAGAACAATCCCTACGAGGGTCCCATCGATTTAATCGTGGTGCCGGGCATGGCCTTTGACCGCCAGGGGCACCGTTTGGGACGCGGCAAGGGGTATTACGACCGTTTCTTAATAAAATATCCCGACGTGAAGACCATCGGGATATGTTTCAGTTTCCAATTGCTGGATGAGGTTCCTGCGGAGCCCCATGACCAGATTATAAATGAGATTATCACGCTTTAATCAGATGTTTTGATGCCGTAGGCCAGGTCGCCGGCGTCGCCGAGACCGGGCACAATGTAGGATTGTGCGGTCAGTTCCTCGTCGATGGCCCCGATCCAGAGGGTGCATTTGGAGGGTTTCAGATGATGTCGCAGGTACTCCACGCCCTGGCGGCTGGCAATGATGCTTACCAAATGCGTGTGCTCCGGTTTCCCTTTTGTCATCAGCTCCTCGTAAGTCAGCAGCATGGATTTGCCAGTGGCGATCATAGGATCGGCCAGAATGAGGGTCTTGTCGTCCAGCTCAGGTGCTGACATGTAGTCCACCTGAATCTCGAAGGTGCCGTCCTTGTAATATTTGCGGAATGCGGAAATGAAAGCGCTTTCTCCGCGGTCGAAATAGTTGAGCAAACCCTGGTGCAAGGGCAGTCCGGCGCGCAGGATGGTGGCCAGCACGGGTTTTTCTTGCAGGCGCGGAATCTCCGCAATGCCCAGCGGGGTGGTGACCTCCTGCGAATTGTATTTCATCGTTTTGCTGATCTCGTAGGCGAAAACCTCGCCGATACGCTCCAGATTGCGGCGGAAACGCATACTGTCGGTTTGCACATCCGCACTTCGGATTTCCGCAAGAAACTCATCGAAAAGCGAGTTCCGGTTTCCAAGGACATTCAGGTTGTTTTTCATTATTTCGGTTTTTTGGGGGTGAACGGAGAAAGGAGGTGAAGTTGGTGAAAGGGGTAAATGGGTGAAAGAGTAAAAGAGTAAAAGAGGAAAGGTTGGCTAATTACTTTGAATTCTGAATTTCTTTCAGCGGCTAACATTCATCAAACACTCGTTTGAAGATTGTGGGCACTTCCTTCATGTAGTATTCTAACGTGAAGCACTGGGCCAGTTCCTCCGGCGTGAAGTGCTGTTGGATGGTCTCGTTCTGGAGCAGCAATTCTTGATAGTCGAGGCCGTCGAACCAGGCCTTCATGGCGATGGGCTGCACGAGGTCGTAGGCTTTTTCGCGGGCGAAGCCCTTGTTGATAAGGGCGGTCATGACGCGTTGCGCGAAAATGACCTTGTTGGTTATGTAGATGTGTTTCAGCATGTTTTCCGGGAATACGACGAGGTTTTCCAGAATCTTGCCGAAGCGGTTGAGCATGTAGTCGAGGAGGATGGTGGCGTCGGGGAGCATGATGCGTTCGGCGGAGGAGTGAGAGATGTCGCGCTCGTGCCACAGGGGAATGTCCTCGTAGGAGCTCATCATGTAGCCCCGGAGGATGCGCGCGCACCCGCACATGTTCTCGCTGCCGATGGGATTGCGCTTGTGCGGCATGGCGGAGGATCCTTTTTGTCCTTTGCCGAAGGCCTCTTCCGCTTCGCGCAGCTCGGTGCGCTGCCAGTGGCGAACCTCCACGGCCATCTGTTCCATGGTGGAGCCGATGAGGGCGAGGGTGGCCATGTAATGTGCGTGGCGGTCGCGCTGGAGCACCTGCGTGGAGATGTTGGCGGAGTGGATGCCCAATTGCTCGCACACATAGTCTTGCACAAAGGGCGGTGTGTTGGCGAAGTTGCCCACGGCTCCGCTGATTTTGCCGCACTCCACATCGGCGGCAGCGGCCTCGAAACGGGCCATGTTGCGCTTCATCTCCTCGTACCACAAGGCCCATTTCAGACCTAACGAAGTGATGTCGGCGTGAACGCCATGCGTGCGCCCGATGCAGGGTGTGTCCTTGAATTCGTAGGCGCGTTTTTTCAAGATGTCCATGAAACGTTGGAGATCGGCGCGCAGAATGCTGTTGGCCTGCTTGAGCAGGTATCCGTTGGCGGTATCGACCACGTCGGTGGATGTGAGCCCGTAGTGCACCCATTTTTTCTCGTCGCCCAGCGACTCGCTCACGGCACGCGTGAAGGCCACGATGTCATGGCGCGTTTCTTGCTCTATTTCATAGATGCGCTCCACCTTGAACGTGGCTTTGTCGCGAAGCTTTTGAACGTCTTCGGCAGGCACTACACCGAGTTTGCTCCATGCGGCGGCAGCTTCGATTTCAACTTTCAAGTAAGCATTGAATTTATTATCTTCTGTCCATACAGAACTCATTTCGGGACGGGAATAACGTGGTATCATACACAAAAGTCTTTAATTAGTGAGGGTGCAAAGATACAAATAAAAAAATATCAACATACGATGATTGTTCCGTAAATTTGTATATATTTGCCGCTCGTTTTTTTAATAAAAATGTAGGGATTTACCACAAAAAAATGAAAAACAACACATTACTCCCTTAATACAAATAACTAAAATTAAAAAAGTATGAAAAAAGTTCTTCTCTTTTTGATGCTGTTTGTAGCGATGCTGCCGGCAGCACTCATGGCGCAGACATTTCCTATTGTCTGTGACTTTGAGACACAGGATTTTAGCCAGTTCGGTACCTACACGAACGATGCTACGTATCCTTGGACTGTCACTTCTGCACAAGCGCATGGTGGCAGTTATAGTATGAAAAGCGGTAACGCGGGCGTTAACAGCAGTACCTCCGAGTTTTCGGTTACGGTAAACTTCACGGTAGCTGGCTCCGTAAGCTTTTATTGTATGGCTTCCTGCGAGAGTGCAACATCCTATTGGGATTACGGCAACTTCTACATTGATGGTGTACTTCAAGATGATTTTCTGCACACTACTACATGGCAGTATAGAAGCTATGATGTGCCCGCAGGGCAGCACACTTTCAAATGGTCTTACGAAAAAGACAGCTCTGTAGGCAGCAATGACGACTGTTTTTATGTGGACGATGTGGTCTTTGAATTGCTCACATGTCCGAACACATCTCTCCCCACGGCATCCAATGTTACCGACCAGTCAGCTGTGTTGACATGGCAGTCACGTGGTAGCGAAACCAACTGGGATGTCTATATGACTACTTTAGCAACAGATATTCCTGACGCAAGCACAACGCCTACCGATGTTGCGACAGATACTACTTACAATGCCACGAGCTTGAACAGTCAAACCACGTATTATTTCTACGTGCGAGCCAATTGTGGTGGTGGTGATGTAAGCCAATGGAAATCCACCAGTTTCATGACCACCCAGATTCTTGCCACATTGCCCTACACAAATGATTTTGAAGATGCAACGGAGAATGCTTCCTGGGCATTGATCAACGGATCCCAGACCAACCAGTGGTGCATCGGCTCTGCTGTGAATAATACAGACAACGGCAGCAATGCATTGTATATTTCCAACGACAATGGTACTACGAACGCATATGACAATTCCTCATATTCGTATGTTTTTGCATATCGTGATATTGAATTTGACCAAAATGCATCCGCTTATCAGATTGACTTCGATTGGCGCAACCAAGGCGAAAACTCTTCTTATTACGATTATATGAAAGTTTATCTTGGTGATCCGGTATCCGTATCAGCAGGCAGTTCCATGCCCTCCGCAGCAAATGTCACATTGTTGGGCACTTACTACGGAAAATCCACTTGGCAGCACGAGAGCATTGCGTTGCCTAGTACGTTTGCAGGTAGCAAGCGCCTGTATTTCTATTGGTACAGTGATTCTTCTTATGGTGATAACCCTCCTGCAGCAGTCGATAATCTTTCTGTCGTGGCGTTGAACTGCGGTTTCCCGACAAGCATGGCATTAGACTCCACTACATCTACGACCGCAACTTTCCACTGGCATCCTGCAACTGCCAACGATAACGCATGGGAAGTGGCTGTGGCTCCTTACGGATCATCTATTGACAGTGTCACCTTTGTTTCTGCTAATGACACCACCTATACCGCTCAGGGTTTGAATCCTGACACCCGTTATGTGGCATTTGTGCGCACAGATTGCGGCAGCGAAGCCAGCTCCGCTATCAGCATCAGTTTCCGTACCGAGTGTCCAGATTTTACGACAGTGCCCTACATGGAGGATTTCGATGACTACGGCAGCAGCAGCTTCCCGTCCTGCTGGACTAAAATTTCCAGCTATAGCACATATCCTTACACCTCTTCCTCTGCAGCTTTCGGTGGAAGCGGTTATGGTATCTATTTCTACAATACCACATACAGTAGCGGAACTTATTCACTCGCAGTGGCCCCGGCCATTGATCCTTCTGAGACATTGGCCGATCTTTCCGTTCGTTTCAACATGAAAAGAACCAGTAACGCTGTTGATGCTATTCTGGGAATCATGACGGATCCTACGGATACGGCTACTTTCACTCCTATCCAGACCATCCAGCTTACCACGGATTGGGATGAATACCTCATTCCGTTGACCAACGTTACCGCCAATAATGGCCGTTTGGCTGTTAAGACAGTTTTGAACAACAATGGTACCTATGGCTATGTCTATATGGATAACTTCGAGGTAATTTATACTCCTACCTGTTTGAAACCGACCAATTTTGTCAGCACTGGCAATACCCAAACTTCTGTTTCCCTCGCATGGCATGAAGAGGGTTCCGCCTCCTCCTGGAATGTGGCATACGGTCCCCAGGGTTTCAACCCCGATGCTTCGGATGCAGATGTGGAGCTTTCATACGATACCACAATTACTATCAACAATTTGACCAGTGGTGTGATTTATGATTTCTATGTGCAGTCTAACTGCGGTAGTGATGTCAGCGAATGGCGCGGTCCGTTGAGCACCGCTCCCGGCCAATATGTCATGCAAACTTCCGGTTGGGACACCTTGTACACTTGCGGTGCAGTTATCTATGATGACGGTGGCGCGAATGGCAACTACTCTAACTCTTGCGAAGCATATCTGGTTATTTATCCCGACCAGCCCGGTAGCTTTGTGGAGATTAGCGGTACCCTTATTGCCGAAAGCAGCTCTTGGGATTATCTGGAAATTTATGACGGCGTGGGAACCAGCAACCTGCTTTTTGAAAGCGATCAAACTTCCAGCTCTGCATATCCTATTCCATCCACTGTTTCCACTACAGGACCTCTTACCATTCATTTCCATTCTGATGGTTCTGGTCAATATGCCGGCTTTGAGCTCACTACAAGTTGTGTGTCATGTGTGTCACCTTCCATGACAGTTCAGGCCGTAGGAATGGATAACGTTACGCTGTCATGGGGCAGTTATACAGGTACGCAAACCAACTTTGAGGTGGCCTATGGCCCTGCCGGTGTTAATCCTGACAGCGTGGTGGCAGAATCTGTGTCCAACGTCACTTCACTGCAACTGACAGGCTTGAACAGCAACACTGCTTACGATGCTTATATCAGAACCCAATGCGATGATGGTAACTATTCCAACTGGTCAGCAGTGACACACTTCTTCACGTTGGCCGGTCTCCCTGCTGAAGTGCCTTATACCTGCGATTTCGAAGATGCAGATGAGAATTCCGCATGGATGTTTGCTAATGGAACTCAAACCAACAAGTGGTATATTGGTAATGCTGTCAACAACACCACTGGTGGCGACAGCGCCCTTTATATCTCCAACAACAACGGTGTGAGCAACGCTTATACCAATACTTCTTTAACATACGTATGGGCTTATCGTGATATCTATTTCACCCCGGCCAGCGAATATACCCTTTCGTTTGACTGGAGAGCTCAAGGTGAATCTTCCTACTACGATTATTTGACCGTCTATATTGCTCCGGCTGGTACTACAGTCACGGGTGGCAATTCATCAATTACAGGCGCAACAGTGTTGTTCGACGTTTTGAATTTGGACACCGCATGGACCACGGTTACCTTCCCGATGGATGCAACTTATTCCGGAACGACAAAGAGATTGTTCTTCAGATGGTACAATGACTCCTCCGGCGGTACCAATCCTCCTGCAGCTGTTGACAACATCAGCATTACAGGTAGCGACTGCGGTCGTCCCATGAATGTACATGCCGAGAATGTCAGCAATACCTCCGCTGATATCGTTTGGTCTGCAGCTTCTTCTTCCGATGCACAATGGGAGATTGAGTATGGTCAGACCGGATTTGCTCATGGCTCTGGTACAACAGTTACAGCAAATGATACAGCAAACACGTTGTCCAACCTCACACCTGCTACCAGATATGATGTATATGTGAGAACCAACTGTGGTAACAACGAGTATTCTGAATGGTCCATTGTATATACGTTCCTTACCGAATGCGATGCTATTTCGACACTTCCTTACACCGAGCAATTCGAGAATGTGACCCAAGTAGGTTCTTCATCTACGGCTCCGTCAGGATATCCCAACCATGAGATGCCACTTTGCTGGAGCTTCTTGAATATGAGTACAAACACCAACTCCTACCCGCAGGCATTTGTTTCCAATTACTCCAGCTATGCAGTTTCTGGCAACTGCCTGTTCTTGAAATCTTCCAGTACAACACCGTTATATGCAATTCTTCCTACTTTCACAGAGGATGTTCATAATCTGCAGGTAACCTTCAAATATAGAAATGAAAATACTGGTTCATCTAATGGTAATCTCTCGATTGGTTATATGACGGATCCGCTGGATGCCAGCACGTTTGTTGAACTGTATGCTTGTCCGCAAATCACAACCATTACCGAAGTGACACAAGTGATGTCCTCGATTCCTAATGATGTGACGGACGCCAAGATCGCATTCAAATATGCTGGAGGCACTTCAAACAACTATTATGCAAGTATCGACAATGTTGTAGTGGAAGTTATCCCCACTTGCCCCAAACCTACGGATCTGACAGTTGAGGGTACTACCAGCAGTTCTGCCACTTTAGCTTGGACCGAAAATGGTTCTGCCACTTCCTGGGAGATTGAGTATGGTACACAAGGTTACACTCAAGGTCAGGGTACAACGGTAACGGCAACCACCAATCCGTTCACAATCAACAATCTGACTGCAGGTACAGCTTACGATTTCTATGTAAGAGCTACATGTAGCGCTGCTGATTTGAGTACTTGGAGCGAGGTTGCTACCGCTGTTCCGGGAGCCTATTCTATCCCTACCTCTGGCGAACACACTGTGTCTATGTGCGGCGGTACCATCTATGATGACGGCGGTATTAACGGCGATTATTCTTCATCTTGCGATGTCACGGTTGTCATCAATCCTGATCAAGCAGGTCTTTTCGTACAACTGAACGGAACATACGACATTGAGACTGGTTCTTCCTCCAGATGGGATTACCTCCAAATTTTCGATGGCAGCGACAACACTGGAACAGTCCTGTTTGACAGTCATCTTGGAGATTTACTGACCAATATTACGTCCACAACCGGTCCGTTGACACTCTATTTCCACTCTGACGGATCTGTCAATCACAGCGGCTTTGAGATTCAAGTCAGCTGCGTTAGCGACACAACCCCCGTGGAGCCTTGCAACGCACCTGCCAATGTGGTGGTGAATAACGTAACTACAAGTGCAGCAACAGTGGATTGGACACAAGAAGGCACACCCGACAGCTGGATTATCAGCTATAAGAAAGGTGCTGTTAACACTTGGACCACAATCAACACGACCACACATCCATACACGATTACGAATTTGGAAGCTGAAACCTCCTATTCTGTATTCGTAACAGCAGTTTGTGGCGAAGAGGAGAGCACTCCTTCCAATACGGCGTCCTTTACTACAGAGCCCGATGGCGTGAATGTCTATGCAAACAGCACCATTGTCTATCCTAACCCGACCACAGGTAAATTCAGAATTGAAAATTCAGAATTGAGAATTGAGAATGTGGAAGTGTATGATGTCTATGGTAAGCTGATCACGACCGTGAAGGTTGAAGACAACAACGTGGAACTTGACCTGAGCGGCAACGCTTCCGGTGTCTATTTCACCCGTATCTTCACCGACAAGGGTATGATCACGAAACGTATCGTGAAGAAATAATTCACAGACACATATTTTTTACAAGGGGCGAATTTTTCGCCCCTTTTTTATTTGGCATTATTCAAAAAAATGACTATTTTTGTTGTGCCCTTATATTCGGGGTGTTATCAGCTTTTTTTTTTGTAAAAATCATATTAAAAACACCATAATTATGAAAAAAAGGATACTGTTTTTTTGGGCTTTGATAGCTGGTATGTTATCTTTACAGGCACAAACGACATGCATGGGCCCTACCAACCTGACGGCAAGCCCGCATGTGCCGGACAGCAGGAATGTAACCCTGAATTGGACATTGGCTGCTGATACTATGCAGCAGACACTGTCACTTTCGCATCCGATGATATTGTCTTCCAGCATCGGTTGGGACAACGGAGTGGCTGTTGTCCGTTTTTTGCCGCACGACCTGGCCCCTATGCATGGGCAGCGCGCGACAGCGGTGACCTTTGCCCCGGGCATTTCCACCATGTATGCCTCTTATTCCATCGTGATTTGGCAGGGCGGGGGAATGAGCCCCATTGACAATTCCTTCAATGCAGGCATGGAAATTTATAATCAACCGATAACGACCAATTTGGTTGCTGGTGTCCTGAATACGGTACCGTTGACCTCTGCCATCACCATAGATTCCACCTTGGAGTTGTGGGTGGGCGTCCAGGTCAGCACCATATATGGCAACCCTATCTATGTAACCGAGGCGGATGGGGATGCACAGCATTATCAGAATCTGGTGGGTGATCCCACACACAGCCAGTGGGTCGCGTTTTCTGCCAGTAATGGAATGGAGTATAATTTCGTCATCGGGTTGGAGGTTTCTGCCAGCCCGAACGTTGTGCAGGGATACAAGGTGTATCGTAACCAAACATTGCTTACCCCTGTACCCATCAATACCCGCATGTATATTGATACGATTGATGTAAATGGTGGGTATCAGTATGACGTGACCGCTCTTTATACGGACAATTGCGAATCGGCGCCAGTTAGTGCCACCATCTCGATGGAAGATGACACTTGTTTCATTTTCACCCTTCCCTTTTCGGAGAATTTCGACAGCTATCCCGGCACTACCTCCGGCACAGTCAACAATCTGCCGCCCTGTTGGCATAACATAAGCGGAACGGCATCCTCCTACGTGGGGTATCCGATTGTCTATAACAACACCTCGTATGCCGCCAGCGGCCGAAACAGTCTGCGGTTCTACACGACAACCACAACTACTGATTTTGGCTATCAGGTGGCAATCCTTCCGCCGATCGACATTTACTCCTACCCCATAAACTCATTGCAGTTAGAGTTTGAAGGTCGCGCCCTTACCGCAAACAACAATTTTACCATAGTGGTGGGTGTTATGGACAACTACTATGACTTTAACTCTTTCCAGCCGTTGGATACGTTTACAAACACCACTATTACGTACAAATCGTTCACGACGCTTCTTGACCAATATACCGGAAACGGTTCTTATATCGCCCTGATGGCGCCGCGTACCATTGCCAATAACTATGGTTATGTTGACAATATCATCGTTTCCGAGATTCCCTCTTGTCCCAAACCGGTGGATCTCACCATAGTTAATAACACAACGAATTCTGCCTCGCTGACGTGGAATGAGTTGGGCAGTGCGCAGGAATGGGAAGTGGAATACGGTCCGGTCGGATTTGTGCCCGGAACGGGTGACAAAGTGAAGGTGTTCACCACCTCGGCCACTATCAATGATTTATCACCCAGTGGATATTACTCGTTCTATGTCCGCTCTATTTGCGGTTATGAAGACACCAGTGCCTATAGCAAAAAAGTGGATGTAGCATTGGAATGTGGTGCCATAAACAGTTTCCCGTATGTGCAGAATTTCGATTTTTATTCAGTCAGTACATCCCAAAGCACATCTTCTAACAATCTGGCGCAATTTTGCTGGAGTCATATTAATGACGGGACCTCTTATAAGGGTTGTCCGTTGGCATATAACTCTGTCGCCAACGCGAAGAGCGGTTTGAATGCATTGTATTATTACAACGCATGGACCAATGCATACACAGACCAGTACGCTGTTTCGCCCCAGATCGACCCCTCCATTCCCATAAATACGCTCATGATTGAGTTTTCCGCTAAAAGAACATCTTATCCGTTCCTGATTGTCGTCGGTATTATTGACAATCCTGCAGATCCGACCACGTTTACAGCTCTGGATACCATGTTTTTGTCAGACCAAGACCCCAATACTTACAGAGATTTTCTATACATGTTTAATGAATACACAGGGAATGGCCATTACATCGCACTTAAAAATGTCAAACCTGTAGAATACCAGAGCTATAATGTGGGTTATATCGATGATATTGTCATTTCCCGAATTCCCTCTTGTATCCAGCCCGGCTTTTTGACGGTGACCAACACCACAAGCCATGATGTAACGGTGGATTGGGTGGCGAACAACGACGAGTATGCTTGGGAGGTGGTCGTGGTACCGCAGGGCAACTCGATTTCGACCGGCACTGTGCAATATGCTTATACACACCCGTTCACTTACGGACAATTGCAAGACGACACCTACTATGACGTTTATGTGCGGGCCGTGTGCGGGGCCAACGACTACAGTCAGTGGTCTTCTCCCACTACGTTCAAAACCAGGTGTGCCAATATTTCCACACTTCCATACACGATGTCGTTTGATTCGTATGGAACAGCCACATCCACCAGTGCCACATCTCCCGGCCCTATGGTGCCTTGTTGGGAACGTATTACGGACAATACTTCACCTTATCCGTATATTTCCAGCACGCAGCACTCCAGCGGCGTGGGTTCTTTGTACATGTATAGCACGAGTGTGTATAATTCCATGGCGATTTCACAACCCTTTGATTTGTCTTCCTCCCCCGCCAACGGCGTTTTTGTAAGGTATAAAGTATTTAAAGACAACTCTGCTTCCGGCAGACTGCAGGTGGGTATTAGCACAAACCCCGATTCGCTGAACGCTTTTGTGGTGCTTGATGATATTTATGGTTCTGACCTTCCTGATTTATACAAATGGTATGAACGTTCCTTTGTTATTCCTGGCACCTACACCACGCCCGTTTATTTGGTGTTCCGCGCTCCAAAAGGAACGACAAGTAGTACATTTGTGGATGATATAGTGGTGGATCAAGTGGTGGATTGCTCTGAGCCGAGATATCTCTCGTATAGAGAGCTTTCCCCGGCATCGGTGGTGATTACGTGGGAGCCTGCGTTCTTTGGAGCCAACAGTTATGTGATAGATTATGCGGAGTCGGGCACCTCGAACTGGTCGAATCCCGTCACGGTGAACGGTACCTCTTACCGGCTGTCAGGACTTACGCCTAACACATCGTATGATGTACGGGTTAACTCCGTTTGCAGCAGCGGCTCTGCTGATGTCGCCACCATGACTTTCCAGACCAAGTGCTTGGCAGGTGGTGATGCTGTTTTTGACAATGGCGTGACGGAAATAGCCACTATGCCAGTCCACAACGGGTTCCGATATTCATATAGCCAACAGATTTTCGATGCCTCTGATTTGAACGGGGCCTCCACCATCAACAGTGTGTCATTCTATTATGCTTTCACGACACCTTTGGCAGCCAAAAACAATGTGGACATCTATTTGGCTCACACCAACAAGTCCACTTTCAACAGTTCGGTGGAAGATTATATTTCAAACTCCAATTTCCAACTGGTTTACTCAGGCGCTTTGAATTGTACACAAGGTTGGAATACATTCACATTCACACAGCCGTTCCAGTATAATGGTGTTGACAACCTCGTTTTGGTCGTTGACGACAATTCCGGCAACTACAACAGTTCATCATTCACATTTTTATCCCATAATACCACACCGGATTATAAGGCATTGTATTATTATTACTCGTCTGATATCAACCCTGCCAATCCGGAATCGAATGCCAATGTTTCCAGTTCGCGAACCACAAGCAGAAACAATGTGATTTTTGGTTCTCCATGCGACACGACAGGGTATTGTGTGGCTCCCAGAGTCTGGGTGGATTCGCTCTCCAACCATTCCGTCCGTTTGGCATGGGTGCCTGGCTATCTGGAAACCGAGTGGGCTGTGGAATACAAAACCGACCAAGAAATGTTTTGGACTTCTTTAGGCTTTGTGGGTACTACTGCATTCACAGTCCCCAATCTGCTTGAAAATGTGAATTATGATTTCCGTGTGTGTGCTGTTTGCTCCACTTCCGACAGCAGTGAGTGGGTGACCTTGAGTGCGCATACTCCTTGTCAGGCTGTGACGCTTCCGTATCATCAAGGATTTGAATCGGCAACCGGTTCCGGTGCCACCCAGTCTGTAGATGGCTGTCTGACACGATTCACCACCAACACGCAAACCGCCTATCCTTATCCTAATGGTTCATACGCATACGAAGGTAACTACTCTCTCTATTTTTACGGTTCTGCTTCCAATTATTCCTATATGGCACTTCCACAGCTGGAAAGCTCAGTGCGGATGGACAGCCTTTTGATACAATTCCGAGCCCTCAGAACGGCTCCGAATTACAATATTGAAGTGGGCATCATGACCGATCCGTATGATGTTAACACTTTCACCAGATTGGGCACTTTCATGCCGGCAGAAGAATCCTCTCAGAACAATCAAAAATGGGATTTGGGTGAAATTGTGACTTCCGGCTATACGGGCAACGGCCGCTATGTGGCTTTCAAAACCCAGCAATGGTTGCAGTCCTATATCTACATTGATGATATCACGGTTGATTATATTCCGTCCTGCAAGCACGTGAACAACATTGAGGTGCAGAACATCCTGCCTACCACTGCTGATGTAAGCTGGACTCCTGGTCAGGACGAGCAGGCTTGGAAATATGTGGTCGGTCCGAAAGGCCATACTGATCCGATGACCGCCGCTTGGCAGACGGCAACCCAAAACAGTGTGACGCTCACCAACCTATTGCCGAACACCGAATACGATGTGTTTGTGGCTGCCGATTGCGGCGAGGCTACCCCAAGCCAGTTCATGAAGAGCAGTTTCGTCACCGCCTGTATGATCGTCACCACATTGCCCTATTCAGAGAATTTTGACTCTTACGGTGGTTTGAGCGGTACCGACTTCTTCCCGAACTGCTGGGTCAGAAACGGAACCTACAATCCCACGGAGTATCCTTATTTGTACAACACTTACTATCACACTCCGCCGTCCTGTCTCTATTTCTATTCCCAAGGAAATACATACAGCATGGCTGTGACGAATGAGTTCGACGCCAGCATCCCAATGAACACCTTGCAGGTCAGTTTCTATTACCGCTCGTCCTCTCCGTCTCAAGTCATGGAGGTGGGGGTCCTGTCAGATCCTGAAGATCCGACCACTTTCACGCCGTTGCAATCCGTGAATTGCCACGTTTCCAATCAGTTTGAACCCCAAAGGGTTTCTTTGGCCAACTATACGGGCAATGGACATTATATCGCTTTCAAAGGCACCGGTACTACCTATATGGGATTTATAGATGATGTATGGGTGGAGCCGATTTCGAATTGCCCCAATCCGACGCTCTCCGTTTCCAATATCACCACTACGGGTGCCACGATCCATTGGACTCCCGGTGAGGATGAAACCCAATGGGAGGTGACGATTGTGCCTTCGGGCAGCACGTTGGAAGGCACGACACCTCAACTGGTTCAGACAGACACGTTCTATCTGGCGACCGGACTGAGTGCCAGTACGTCGTATGACGTGTATTTGCGCGGCATTTGTATATACAGTGAGGGATACAGCGGCTATGTGATGACAACCTTCTCCACGATGTGCGAACCGCTTCAGTTGCCTTATCAGGAGAACTTCGATGAGATGGAAGGCACAACGAGCGAGACGGTGAATAACCTTCCTGTTTGTTGGAACTATCTGAACACGGGCAGTTATTATTCCGGTTGTCCATTCGTGTACAAAAACGCCACATACGCGGCCAGCGGCCTGAACAGTATGCATTTCTACACGGCTACTTCCAATTCCTATTCCGACCAATATGCCATCATGCCGGAATTGGACCAGACCAGCACGCCATTTGCAAACATAGAACTGCAATTTGATGCAAGAGCCAACAACACCTATTATCCGTTTAATTTGATTATAGGTGTGATGAGCGACCCGCAGGATGTCAGTACGTTCACGCCTATCGATACGTTTAATATTACTTCCACCAGTTATGAGACCTATTATGTGTATTTCAATAGTTATGCTGGCAATGGCCGACATATAACCTTTATGGCTCCCAAATTCCCGAATACGGCTTATTATAACACCGGACATGTGGACAATATTGAAGTGAAGGCCATGCCTTTGTGTATGCCCGTCCGTCGGTTGAGTATAAGCCATATTACCTCTACTACAGCAGAGTTGTCCTGGGTGCCGAACGGCAATGAGAATTCATGGGATATTCAATACAGGTTAGCCAATGTCCAGGATACAACGTGGTTGGAAATGTCAGTCAACATGGCACTTTCCACTACCATTACAGCCCTTTCACCCAATTCGTTGTATGAGGTGAGAATGCGCTCCAACTGTGGTCAGGACGGATACTCTATCTGGACGGCTGCAGAGACGTTCAGAACCGAGTGCTCACCGATCAACCAGTTGCCGTTCTCGGTTGATTTTGAAAACCAGACGGCCACAACGTCCACCTCCGAAAACAACTTGCCCGTATGTTGGCACTATTGGAATACCGGAACCACCTATGGCGGTTATCCGGTCGTTTATGGTGGCTCATCATACGCACACTCCGGCAATAACAGTCTCCGCTTCTATGTGCATGTTTCCAATCCATATAGCGATCAATATGCGATACTCCCGAGCGTGGATACTGCCATTTATCCTATCAATACGCTCAAACTCAATTTCTATGCCCGGAAATACACCTCTTCCTATCCATCTTTCAATCTGGTGGTCGGCGTGATGTCAGATCCGTATGATCCCAGTACTTTTGTCACAGTGGATAGTGTATTGGTGACGGAAGAGACTATCTCTGAATACACCACATTTTTCAGAAATTATGTCGGAAACGGCACCTATATCGCATTAAAAGCCCCCAAGGTTGCCACCATCAATTACAATGCGGGTAATGTTGACGATTTGACCCTTTCGTCCGCACCTATGTGTCTGCCCGTGCAGAATGTGACCGCAACCAACATCACGGCCACCGGAGCGGATATTTCATGGACTCCGCTGGGTACTGAAACAGATTGGGTTTTGAAATATTCGGTCGATGCCGCAGGCGGTCCTGTGGATTCGGTCGTGGTGCTGAATACCCCGTCATATTCGTTGAGCAACCTTTTGCCATACACCAACTACAAGATAGAAATTAAATCAAATTGTGGCAATGGGGAATCTTCAGTGTGGAGTGTGCCGCTCTATATGATTACAGAGTGTTTGCCTATTGCAACGTTGCCCTTCACGGAGGATTTCAGCGGTTATACCCACACGGTCAATCCTACTGCTGAGAACAACCTGCCTGGTTGTTGGAACAACATTGACTTTGGCAGTTCCCAGTCTTATTATCCGATTGTGTATTATAATGCCGCTTCCGCGCAGACCCCGCCGTATTCATTGCGCTTCTACTCATCCGCTACAACTTCATACTCCGACCAGTATGCCATTCTCCCTGTGGTTGATGTATCGACTATGCCCATTCACAACATGCAATTGACATTTGGGGCACGTAAGCTTAACTCCAATTATCCTTTCACTCCGGTCATCGGCGTGATGGAGGGCACGGACTACAACACCTTCATTGCGGTGGATACGATAGAGGTTACCGGTGTTACTTATTCAACATTCACGGTGAGCTTCCGCAATTATACGGGTACGGGCAATCGTATCGCCATTGTGTCGTACAAGCCTTCATCTTCGTATATGGCAGGATACATTGACGATGTAGTGTTGGATATGCTGCCTTGTTCGGTGCCAGTAAATCTTGCTGTCAGCAATGTGGAAGCCAACTCGGTTAACGTCAGCTGGACACCCACTGGAGCTGAAACCAGCTGGAATCTGCAGTACAAGACAGCCTCTTCCAACTGGACTCTCGTGCCCAATGTGACCACCACGTCGTACACTATTACCAACCTACAGTCCAATATGGCCTATCAGGTGCGGGTGCAGGCCAACTGCGGGGGCGGTGAAAGCGACTGGTCCGCACCGGTATCTTTCACCACAATGGACGACCTGTGTGCCCCGCCCACCAACTTGCACTTGGTGGATACCACGATGGTGACCGCCACTTTGGATTGGAGCCAAACGTCCAGCCAGGCCAATGAGTGGATGATCTACTATAAGAAATCCAATGAGGACATCTGGTCCATGCAGACTGTCAACATCCATCCATACGAACTGCAGAACCTTGAATCTGGAACCTCGTATGAGGCAAAAGTCACGGCACATTGTACCAACGGCGTATGGAGCGAACCGTCCAATCAGATCACGTTCACAACATCTACTGTGGGTATCGGGCATTACGAGCTGGGACAAACCGACATCTATCCGAATCCGACCACTGGTAAATTCAGAATTGAGAATTCGGAATTAAGCATTGAGAATGTGGAGGTTTATGATGTGTATGGTAAACTGGTCACATCTGTTAAGGTTGGTGGCAATAGTGCTGAACTTGACCTCAGTGGCAATGCCTCCGGTGTCTATTTCACCCGTATCATCACAGAAAAGGGGGTGGTCACCAGACGCATTGTGAAAAAATAATCAATGCATATAGACATAATGTTAAGGGGCGATTGTTTCGCCCCTTTTTCTGTCTCCTGTTCCCTGTGAACTATTCCCTAAATTTCGTACCTTTGCAACCCGATTTTGGAAATATCAAAAACAGAGTTATCATATGGAAAGACTTTCAAAAAGAGTTACCACCATGGCTGCGTCGGAAACGTTGGCCATGACTGCCCTCGCTCGCGAGCTGAAGGAAAAAGGCAAAGATGTAATCAGTTTGAGCATCGGCGAACCCGACTTCAATACGCCGGAGACAGTAAAGGAGTATGCCAAACAGGCTATTGACGACAATTTCACCCACTATCCTCCTGTGCCGGGTTATGCTGACCTGTTGAAGGCCATCAGTGCCAAGTTCAAACGCGACAACAACCTTGACTACGCCACCAACCAGATCGTGGTATCTACGGGCGGCAAGCAGTCCATCTACCAGGTGGTCATGTCGCTGGTGAACCCGGGTGATGAGGTCATTATCCCCACGCCCTACTGGGTTTCCTATCGTGCCATTGCGGAAATGGCCGAGGGCAAGTGTGTGTATGTGCCGGCCAAGTTGGAGAACGATTTCAAAATCACGCCGGAGCAACTGGAGGCTGCCATCACCCCGAAGACGAAGCTGATGATGTTCAGCAGCCCTTCCAACCCGACGGGTATGGTGTATTCCAAGGAGGAGTTGCGCGCATTGGCTGAAGTCATTGCGAAACATCCGCAGATGATGGTCATGGCGGACGAGATTTACGAGCACATCAACTTTGTGGGTGGCCACGAGAGCATCGCCCAGTTCGATTTCGTGAAGGATCAGGTAGTCACCGTGAACGGTGTGGCCAAGGGCTTCGCCATGACCGGCTGGCGTATCGGTTTCATCGGTGCACCGGTTGAGGTGGCCAAGGCTTGCAACAAAATGCAGGGCCAGATAACCTCCGCCACGGGTTCCATCTCACAGCGTGCCGCTTTGCGTGCTATGGAACTTGACCCCAAGACCTCCGAAGATATCATCGGTATGCGCAACATCTTCAAACAGAGAAGAGATTTGGTGTTCGGGTTGCTGAAGGAGATTCCGGGCTTTGAGGTTTGCCTGCCGGAAGGTGCTTTCTATTTCTTCCCGAAAGTGAAGAGTCTGTACGGCAAGAATGCCCCCGCCGACTCCGAGTTTGCCAAACAGTATGGCAAGACGGTCATTGAGAACTCCAAGGATTTGGCTTTCTACATCTTGCTGGACGCCAGCGTGTCCACCGTGCAGGGCAGTGCCTTCGGCGATGACGATTGCATTCGCCTGTCGTATGCCACATCAGAGGATAAGCTCAAAGAGGCCTGCCGCCGCATCAAGGAGGCAGTGGAGAAACTGAAATAGAATCCCGCCGCTTGAACCGGGCGGCTTAATATTAAAAGCCGCCCAAGCCGCTCGCAAAAGTTTTGTCTGTGATACCTTCGATTTCAGTTTCGCTAATGGTCAGAGAGCCGTTGGCCCGCCATTATGTCTATCAACTTGCAATATACCGTTTGGTAGGCCTCTTTCGGGTTGAAGGTTATATTCGGTCGTAATAAAGGGATCACATCCGTCAAGAATTCATCGTCGTTCATCTTCTCTTGCATATTTTGTACAAATTCCTTGTATGAGGGAACTCGATCAACCACAAATTCCATATACTTTTGGTTACATTCCAAAATCTTCGTTATGTCGCAGTTTCTGTCAGTAAGACCCTTGTACAGGTCAAACAAATCACGCCCTTTTTTGCGCTGATACAGAGCACGAAGCTTGGTGCCCAAGAGTTCCTCAAACAGGTAGGTCGTCAGTTCTGCATCTCCTGAGAACCAACTGTTTTTCACCGCAAATGGTACTTTTGTAAACCCCAACACATTGAAACGCTCAAAGCAGTTGATTTCAATCTTCAGTCGTAACTGCTCAACAGGAGGAATTTCCGAATCAAAACGGAAAAACATCTTATTGCTGTGCCTTTTCTGCGCTGTACTCCTATTAGGCAACCAATCCAACACCTCTCCCAAACGGAGCATGATGGGCTTGATTGGGCCAGACATTATCTGCACCAAGTCAATGTCCTCGCTATATCTGGGTTGTGTTGCAAATAGAGCTTGTGTAAGGCAGTACCTCCTCTGAAGGCCAACTGCGAGGCTAAAAACTCATCGCTGAAAATGCTAACCAAAGCACGACTTATGATCAAATCCTGCTCAACCATGGCATCAGCATTCCATGGCACCTGCTCATGCCACTCTTGTATGGCGTATTTGGGTATCATATCTCGTCAATTTCTATTGTATAGTTTTCAATGATTTTCCAACGCTTGTTTATCGGCATATCCTTATTGATAGCAACCGATTGCTTCAACGGAGTACGGCGCATTACCTTGTCTGTCCGTTTCATCAATGCAAATAAATTATCAGCTTGTTCGTATGCCTCTATCTGTTCCAGCAAATATCCCAAGCGCTGGATAGTGCTACTGCATGAATAGTTCAGTAGTGGCAACTTGCCTTCATCCCACACTGTTGTCTCGCTTAATTCCATCAAAACTTCAGAAGCGCGACTCAAACCACCAATTTTCTGTTCTTCGGCCACTATGTCGAGTGCCGTCAGTTCCGGGCCAGATACGGTTATATACCCCGTCTGCGTCTTAACCTGCTTGGTGAACTCGAGCGGCAAATTCTGTCGGAGTGTGAACTCCAGCTTGGTGCCGTTCTTGACAACCGAGCGAATAGGCATGCCGTTGGCCGTCACCTGAAACACCATCGCCTTTTGATGCGCAGCGCCGTTCAATTCTGCCGCCGACAGCAGTGAGACATAATAGTCGCGACCCAAGAACTTCATTAATCTATCAATATAAAAAGAAGGAGGCACAATCCTTCTAAGCTTATATTCGGTTGGAATGGCCACATAAAAGTTTTTCCATGGTGACATGATGATGCCACGATTGGTCAATCGGTTCAAACTGTTCCTTAATGCCTGCTCCGAAATAGGCAACCGAAGGCTTTGTATGTCTTCTTTCGTGAAGATGTACCGTCCTCTCACCATTTCATTGTTTACCCATTCTTGCAAATTTTCAACTTCTGCCATATTAACCGATGTTTGTTGTTTGAAATGCGGAAATAATCAAAATCTGATTATTTCCGCTTATGAGTTGCAAAAATATAAAATTTTCAAGTCCCGAGCACCCCTTCCCTTGCGAGCTTCTCTCTAATCTCTAAACTCTAAACCCTCATACTTCACTTGTGCCGAGTCATCGGATTTGAATTTTTTCACTCAATCATAATAATTGTTTTTGATACAAATATTTTGTAATTTTGCCACATATTACTAACAAACCCCGACGAGCCGGATGGGATATAACGCGGTAGAATGCAAATATGATTAAACGATTCTATATCGCGTTGGTGCTGCTGTTGGCGGTGCCGGCGCTTGTTTTGGCGCAGCAGCCACAAAGCTCCATGACCATCACCGTGAATGGCGTGAGCTTCAATATGATCCGGGTGCAGGGCGGCACGTTCACCATGGGGGCTACCAGCGAGCAGAGCATCGATGTCCACGGTGCCTACCTTGTTGGCCAGAAACCTGCCCATAAGGTGACGCTCTCCACCTACTACATCGGCGAGACAGAGGTGACGCAGGAACTCTGGAAGGCCGTGATGGGCAGAAACCCGTCTAGGTTCATTGGAGACAAACGTCCAGTGGAGAAGGTGAGCTGGGCCGACTGCCAGGAGTTCACCCGCAGGCTGAGCCAGCTTACCGGCAAGAAGTTTCGCATGCCCACGGAGGCCGAGTGGGAGTTCGCGGCACGCGGCGGCACGAGGAGCCTGCATTACAAGTACAGCGGCAGCAACGATATCAACGCGGTGGCGTGGTATTATGAGAACGCATGCGTCAAGGGCGAAAGCAGTCCCGACTACGGCACCCATGTCGTGAAGACCAAAAAGCCCAATGAACTTGGCATCTATGATATGTCAGGCAATGTGGGTGAATGGTGTTCCGACTGGTACGGTAAATACACTGACGCTGCACAGACCAATCCGCAAGGAGCCTCTTCTGGCTCCGCCCGCGTGTATCGTGGTGGCGACTGGGTCAGCAGCGCCAAGGACTGCCGTTCCTCGAGTCGGAACAGCAGCGTTCCCGACAATCGGTACCACATTGGCTTTCGTCTGGTGCTCGTTCCATAGTTTACCATCAGGGATGCGAAGCATACGGTAGAGATTCCGCTCAACGCTGTCGCGTCTCGCGGAATGGTGCACTGCTCACGGAATAAAATGATGGAAAGATGTGCGGACGCGCTATCAAGTAGTATATAAGTACAAAAAAAAATTAAGCCGCTTTTCAGCGGCTTAATTTAAAATCAAACATTATGAACAAAATATCATAGAATCTGCCTACTCCTGAACGGGAGTTACAGACACGTATGATCTATCCTTGTAGGTTTTCTTGAAGGAGACGATACCGTCAACCAAGGCAAACAGCGTGTGGTCTTTGCCCATACCCACGTTCTGGCCGGGGTTGTGAACCGTACCTCTTTGGCGAACGATGATGTTGCCGGCTTTGGCGAATTGACCGCCAAAAATTTTCAAACCTAATCTCTTGCTGTGTGATTCGCGGCCGTTCTGTGAACTACCGACACCTTTTTTATGTGCCATAACTTTTTATTTTTTTTCGTTACTACTAAATTATAAGGTAATAGCATCAATCTTGATGGAAGTGAGGAACTGGCGATGGCCGTTCAACTTCTGATAACCTTTTCTTCTTTTTTTCTTGAAAACAAGAACTTTGTCACCTTTGAGGTGTTTGAGAACGGTAGCGGTAACAGCTGCACCGGCAACGGTGGGCGTACCAACTTTTACGGAACCGTCATTGTCAACCAATAACACTCGGTCGAATGTGACCTGTGAACCTTCTTCAGCCTGAAGGCGTTGAACATAGACTCTGCGGTCTTTTTCAATCTTGAATTGTTGCCCGGCTATTTCTACAATTGCGTACATTTTTTAAGATTTTTATTTTTAATTTTTTGGGGCGGCAAAAATAGAAAAATTTATTTATTCTGGCACTATTCTTGCAATTTTTTTTGAACAAGTTCGTTATTAATCCACATTTTAAGAAATATAATATCTTGTTATGAAAGTGAAAACCATATTTAACGCTTTAATTTTCAGTCTGATAGTTCTTGTAAACTGCCCGAACACCCTCGTTGCCCAAACGGCTTCCAAAGGGGGTGGATATGTGGATTTGACAGTCGCGGCAGAGAAGTCTGTCAATGCTGTGGTGTATATCAAGACGGAATTTACGCAGAAAAATTCCGCGTGGGACGACTTTTTCGGCGGTACGATATGGGAGCATTTCTTCGGTTCCGCGCCCAGCATGTACCCGGTGCAGGCCGCCGGCTCCGGCGTGATTGTTTCCCCCGACGGTTATATCATTACCAACAATCACGTTGTAGAGGATGCCGTGAAGACCACCATCACGCTGAACGACAAGCGCGAATACAATGGCACCATCATTGGCACCGATCCCAGTGCAGACCTTGCGCTCATCAAGATTGAGGCCGACAATCTGCCTTATCTCACCTTTGCCAACTCCGACTCTGTGAAAATCGGAGAGTGGGTGCTGGCTGTGGGCAACCCCATGAACCTCACTTCTACCGTCACCGCCGGCATCATCAGCGCCAAGGCACGGCAGCTGGACATTAACTCGCGCCAGCACAAGACGGAAGAAACCTACTTGCAGACCGATGCGGCTGTCAACTCCGGAAACAGTGGCGGCGCCCTGGTGAATGCCTCCGGCAAACTGGTGGGCATCAACACTGCCATCGCTTCCGGCAACGGCTACTATACCGGCTATTCGTTTGCCATCCCCTCCAACATCGTCAAGAAAATCTACTTCGACCTGAAGGAATACGGCAAGGTGCAACAGGCCTATCTGGGTATCTCCATAGCCGAAATCAATGCCCGTTTGGCCGAAGAATATGGTTTGGAAGATGTAAAAGGAGTTTATGTGGCAGATGTTCAAGAGGATGGTGCGGCTGCGAAAAACGATTTTCAAGAGGGAGACGTCATTACTCATATTGACAGAATGCCTGTGAACAGCCTCGCGGAGGTGCGTGGCGTGCTCAAAACCAAGTCGCCCGGCGACAAAGTGCAGGTAAATATCGTCCGTAATCGCGAAAAAATCACGAAAAATGTAACTTTATTGAATATTGAAGGTACAACGGACATTATTAGGAATTGATGATTTAGACGGGAGACTGAAGACTAGATTCAACATTCCTGCTTTTTAACTTTAAAAACTTTATAACTTAATATATGAGACAATTAAAGATTTCAAAATCCATTACCAATCGTGATTCGGCTTCATTGGATCGTTATCTGGCCGACATTGGTAAGGAGAGCATGATTAGTGCCGAAGAGGAAGTGGAGCTGGCCCGTAAAATCAAGGCTGGCGACGAAGAGGCACTGAATAAGCTGACAACCACCAACTTGCGTTTTGTGGTTTCAGTGGCAAAACAATATCAGAATCAGGGTATCAGCCTTCAGGACTTGATTAATGAAGGCAATGTGGGGCTTATCAAAGCAGCCAAGCGTTTTGATGAGACCCGTGGTTTCAAATTCATCTCCTACGCCGTGTGGTGGATTCGCCAGTCCATTCTGCAGGCTATCGCCGACCAGTCGCGTATCGTGCGTCTGCCGCTGAACCAGGTAGGTGTCATCAACAAAATCAAGAAGGAAACCGCCCGTTTGGAGCAGCAGTTCAAACGAATGCCTACGACCGAGGAGATTGCGGAGGCCATTGACATGCCCGTCTATAAGGTTTCCGAAATCATGAAGATGAACAACCACCCGCAGTCCATTGATTCGCCCATCTCCCCGAATGAGGAGACCCGCTTTGTGGATATCTTCGTGCACGACAACGATGAGGACACTGACAAGATTCTGATGAACGAATCACTCTCTTCCGAAATCCACGATGTATTGAAGACCCTTCCGGAGAAGGAGCGTGAGGTGCTGAAACTTTTCTACGGCATTGACACCACTCACGAGCACACGTTGGACGAGATCGGCGACCGTATGGAGCTCTCCCGCGAGCGTGTGCGCCAGATCAAGGAGCGTGCCCTGAAGCGCCTGCGTCAGAACAGCAAAAACAAGAACTTAAAGAGTTATCTATAGTTAAAATCTGTACTTTTTCATGAAATCCGCTTCCCGTTTGGTTTTGGGATTGTCCTTCGGACTACTCCTGTTGTCGATGGTGTGTTCCTGTCACCGTCAGGCAGAGACCCCCAAACCGGTGGCGTATTTCCGTATAGATTTGCCCGAGCACAGCTATCGGCAGGTCGATACCACGCTGCCGTTTGTGTTTGAGCAGTCAGAAGCGGCGCAACTATCCATCCGTCCCCAAAAGGACGGCTCCTATTGGGTGGATTTGGACTATCCCACGTTGAACGCCACGTTCAAAATCACCTATATGACGATGCCGCGGGCAGATTCTTTGCGCAATAAGATTATCCGTGAGGAGAAAATGGTGAAGTTCCATTACCAGAAGGCGGACGATGTGGAGTATTCTGTAATCCAGGATCCTGATTCCAGACTATGGGGACAGATATACGACATCGCCGGGAAAGAAGTGGCCACGCCCCTCATGTTCTGGATGACCGACAGCACACACCAGTTCCTGCGCACCACACTCTATTTCAATTTCGCGCCCAATAACGACTCTTTGGAGCCGGTGATCCAATATCTGCGCGATGATGCCATGCATTTTGTCAATACTTTTAAATGGAAATAGCAGTCATGAAAAAGAAGTTCTTTATGACCGGTTTGCTGTTTGCAGTGTTGCTGTGCAACGCTTTTGCGCAGGACACACTGAAGATGATGCAGTACAACCTGATGTATTACACCACCAATTCCGGCGTGTCGGACTGCAATTCGGTAACCAACAACATCGATGCGAAAGATGGTTATATTGAGACCATATTCCACCACGTGATGCCGGATGTGTTCTGTGTGTGTGAGATGGGCAGCAGCAGTTCTTACGCCGACCGTCTGCTCAACAACGCCATCAACACCCAAGGGGTGGATTATTATCATCATGGCCCGTTCACCAACTATTCGGGTGGCTATATCGCCAACATGCTTTTCTACAACTCCCGGAAGCTCACATTCTACGACCATTATTATGTCACCACTTCGTATCGCGACATCAACGGGTACAAGATGTATTACAACTCGCGGGAGTTGGCGCAAGGCGATACGGTGTTTATGACCTTCTGGATCATGCACTTGAAGGCAGGCAGTTCCGAAGCAAACGAAGCCTCCCGCCATTTGCAGACACAGCGTTTGATGAACAAGCTGGTGTCACTTGGCGCGCCGGGCAACAACATCGTTTCGGGCGACTTCAACATTTATGGATCTTCGGAGGCCGCCTACCAGGAAATGGTCAATTATTCCAACAGTCTCTATCGTTTTTATGATCCCATAGACCGGCCGGGCAACTGGAACAACAATGCGCAGTTTGCGGATATCCACACGCAATCCACGCACACTACCAACTACGACAACGGCTGTTTTTCCTCCGGTGGTTTGGACGACCGTTTTGACATCATCTTGGTGTCGCCGTATGTCTATTACGGCAGCGACCGTGTGCGTGTGCTGCCCGAAACGTACCATGCGCTCGGGCAGGACGGGAATCGTTTCAATGGTTCGGTTTTGCAGCCGCAGAACAACTCGGTGCCGCAGAATGTGGCCCAGGCTTTGTACAACCAGTCGGACCACCTGCCGGTGATCACGGAGTTCCTGGTTGATGCGCATGTGGGGGTCAATCCGTACAGTGCCGACTATCAATTGCGAGTAGTCAATCCTGTGCGCGGGCAGTTGGAGGTTCTCTTGCAGACCGAGGAGTCTGATATGTACAATTTCGAGATTTTTTCCATTGACGGAAAGCGGGTGGGAGCGTTCGAGGAAGCATTGACCGCCGGAGCACACACCTTGCATCATGCCTTCCCCTACGCCAAAGGGTTTTATATTCTGAAAATCACCAACTCCAAAGGCCAGTCGCGCAACGTGAAATTAGTGCGGTAATAGCTTTTTTTGGTTAAAGACATCGATTATTCGTTTGTCGTTCCATACAAATCGTAATCCGCTGCTTCCATGATTTTTACATGGTAGAAATCCCCGATTTTCAGGGCTTTGTCCTTGCGGATCAGGACGCTGTTATCGACATCGGGAGAGTCGAATTCGGTGCGGCCCACATAAAAGTCTTGCTCTTCCCCGTCGATGATGACTTTAAGGGTCTGCCCCACTTTAGCTTCGTTAAGTTCGCGGGAAATGCCCTCCTGCAGCTGCATGATTTCGTTCACGCGGCGCGTTTTGATGTTGCGGCGCACGGGGTCGCCTAATTCGTAGGCGGGGGTATCCTCCTCTTGCGAGTAAGCGAACACGCCAAGCCGTTCGAAACGATTGCGTTTTACAAATTCTACCAGCTCCTTGTGTTGCTCATGGGTTTCGGTCGGGTAGCCGGAGATCAGCGTGGTGCGAAGCGCGATGCCGGGCACCGTCTCCCGTATGCGTGCGATGAGGTCGTAGATGTATTGAGCGGTGCCGCCGCGCCGCATGCTCTTCAGAATGTCGTCGCTCACATGCTGGAACGGGATGTCCAAATAACGGCAATATTGCGGGTATGCGTTCATCACATCCAGAATCTCGTAGGGGAAGTTGAGCGGGTAGGCGTAGTGCAGGCGTATCCATTCAAGTCCCTTTACTTGTGCCAGGGCCTCCATCAGGTTGGCGAGCTCGCGCTTGCCAGTGAGGTCAATGCCGTAGTAGGTGAGGTCTTGGGCGATGAGCATGAGTTCTTTCAC
>Ga0265298_10001988_pt1 | contig 29449 bp, 24 predicted proteins | sample AusTroGonzalo_MG_3_FD_193486 | JGI IMG/M metagenome (GOLD analysis project Ga0265298, IMG submission 193486) | Bovine rumen microbial communities from tropical cattle in Woodstock, Queensland, Australia - Gonzalo_01 | ecosystem: Host-associated > Mammals > Digestive system > Stomach > Rumen ...
GGGCAAAATCAGCCCGTCGGCACCTTCGGCCTCGTCCGGTTTCCGGACGAGCCGGACATTCCCGCCGACATATCCCAAAGCATGGGAAACACTCATCAGGTTTCCCATGCCGTAGTCGATCAGGGCAATAAAACTCATGACCGGTGATCACACTCCGGAGAAGGCCGCAAAGCCGCCGTCCACCGGGATGACCGTCCCGTTCACGAATCCGGAAGCACCGTCATCCACCAGCCAGAGCAGGGTGCCCGACAGATCGTCCGGCGTGCCGAAACGTCCCATCGGAGTATGCGTCAGAATGGTGTTGCCGCGGGCCGTCAGGGAGCCGTCGGGATTGGTGAGCAGCGTACGGTTCTGGTTCGTCAGGAAGAATCCCGGGGCGATCGCATTGACCCGGATCCCGACTTTGGACAGATGGGTGGCCAGCCACTGCGTGAAATTGCTGATGGCGGCTTTCGCTCCGCTGTAGGCGGGGATCTTGGTCAGCGGACGGAACGCATTCATCGAGGAGATGTTGATGATGATGCCTTTGCCGGCCAGAGCCATGTCGCGGGAGAACACCTGAGTCGGCAGCAGGGTGCCGATGAAGTTCAGATTGAACACAAAGGAAATGCCGGCCGGATCCAGGTCGAAGAACGAAACTTTGCCTTCAGTGGGGCCCTGCGCATCGGCTTTTTCCAGGAATTCCTTGGAGGTGGTGCCCTTCGGATGGTTGCCGCCAGCGCCGTTGATCAGAATGTCGCACGGACCCAGCTGCGCTTTCACCTGTTCATGGGCAGCCATCAGGCTTTCTTTTTCCAGCACGTTGGCGGAAAGGCCGATCGCGGTCCCGCCGGCGGCATTGATTTTGTCCGCAACTTTCTGTGCGGCATCCAGTTTCAGGTCAAGGATCGCGACTTTGGCTCCGCAGGCCGCGAGGGTTTCGGCCATGCAGCTGCACAGAATCCCGCCGCCGCCGGTCACGACTGCGGTTTTGCCTTTCAGATCCACTTTGAACGGTACACTCATTTTTTTACCTCCTGTTTAGGTATTTTGGTTAACCAGTAAAGGTATACTTTCCTATATGGTACAATACCACAAATCCACTGTTTTTTCAATAGCGGAATCAAATTTTTTTGCCGGAAGGCAGAACGGATCAGCGCGGTCCGAAAGAGGCGCCGATATTGAAGTGGAAACGCAGGCTGTTTTTGACGCCGTCCTGATTGTTCACCACCGGGAAGGCCAGATCCAGACGGAGCGGCGCCGCTATGCTCGGCAGCTTGATCCGCAAACCGTAGCCAATGCCCACATTGATGGAGGAGAACTTGAACCGGTCCTCCCCGGCATCGCCGATATCGCAAAAAAATGCGCCGCGGACAATGCTGTAGATCGGATGCGACAGTTCCGCGGTCAGCAGATACATGCTCTGTCCGCCGTAATTGTCTTTGTTGTAATCTTCCGGACCGATGGAGCGGTAGGGGAATCCGCGTACCGAATCACCGCCGCCCAGGAAGTAACGTTCATACAGCGGAACCATTTTGTTCGAATCAAGGGTGGTCAGGAATCCCACTTTGCCGCCGACGCTGAATACGAACCAGTCGCGGAAGAACGGATAATGATACGTTCCCGTCAATTCCAACCGCGCATAATTGTTCGAGGCACCGAAGATCTGCGAGGTGAAGGCCGCCAATCCGCTGATGCTGTAGCCTTTGGTCGGATTCATTGCACTGTTGCGGGTGTCGCGCGTGAGTGTCAGGTGTATCCTGCCTACCAGATCACTGCCTTCGGCATCCTGGAAGATCGGAGACATCTTCTTGTCCATGTCGTGGACTTTGACCTGCTCGAACGTATAGCCCGCGGATACCGAGGTGAAATCGTCGAATATCCGTTTGGTCAGGCTGGTCGTGACGCCGATCCGGCGTTCCTGCCAGTCATCATACCAGACATTCCGGATATAACCGGACACATCCCACCGCAGCGGGATCCCGAACAGCCAGGGTTCGGTGAAGTCCAGTTCCAGGTTATAGCGTTCCAGACCCGCTACCGCCAGCAGACGCATCCGCTGTCCGCCGCCCGTGAAATAATTCTTCGGATCCAGTATATCCATATTGTTATGGGAAAGTTCGATCATTCCGGCCAGGCTGTCCGTATCGGACCAGGTCGCGCCGATCCGGGCATCGAGGAAACGCTTTTCATCCACCTTGATGTCAATGTCCTTCGTGTCGGCCGGACCTTCTTCGGACCGTACCGATACCGCTTCCACGGAATTGAAATACCCCATGCCCATCAGGCGGTCGCGGGAAAGCTTGACCATGTTCTTGTCCACCGGATCGCCCGGCATGATCGGCAGTTCGCGCCGGATCACATAATCTTTGGTCCAGCGGTTGCCGGAAATGAAGATGTCGTTGATCCGGTAGAGCGGACCTTCCTTCACATCGAACAGAACATCGACATTATGCGTTTTGTAGTTCGGGCTGTGTCTTGCGCGGATATTGAAATCCGCATACCCCAGACGGCTGTATTTGTGGTCGACCAGATCCTGCGAGGTTCGTTCGTTGTCGCTGGAGAAAGTCTGCCCGGCTTTCAGCGGCACCAGGGCCAGCAGTTCCGCCTCGCTGAAGCGTTTGGTCCCCAGGAATGACACCTTGCCGACTTTATACGGATCGCCTTCTTCCACGACATAGACGACGTGCATGATCTCGGGGTTTTTCGGGTCTTCCGTCAGCTGGATATCCAATACGCGGAAATCCAGATACCCTTTTTTCCAGTAATGTTCCCGGAGCCGGATCTTGTCCCGGTTCAGTTCCTCCCGGTCCAGCAATCCGTAATCGAAAATCCATCCGAACCAGGGATGGCTCAGGAACGATTTCTGGTTGGCCACCACATCCCGCAGTTCCGACTGCTTGTAGATCTTGACGTCCTTGCCGTCCGCGGTACGGAACAGCACATTGCCGACCCGGACCCGGAGATTTTCCTTGATCTTGAACACGACCCGGATATGGTGGTCATCGACTTTTTCGAAAACCGGTTCGATCACCGCGTCGTTGAGTCCTTTGGAACGGTAAAACTTGCGCAGGGAATCGATGCTTGACCGCAGGACGGCATCATTCAGCGGTACATTGGCCGCCAGTTTGACCTCTTCATACAGCCGTTTGTCCGAGTATTTTTTGTTCCCTTCGAACTTGATTGCGGTGACGATCGGTTTTGGAACCAGCTTGAAAATGATTTCTTTCTTGCCGTTGTCAAGGGTTCGGGTCTCCGATACCACATCGGCGAAAACTCCCATGGCGTGCAGCCGCTTGATGTCGTCATTGACTGCCCGTTCGCTGTAAGCTCCGCCCTGGCGGCTCTGGACGTTGGCGCGAAGAATATCTTCCTCAAATTTATAATCCGAATTCTGCTGGAAAACTACGTTCGATATCTCATCTGCCGCATTCAGAGAAAAAAACAGACTGCAGAGCAGCAGTCCCACTGCCGTCCCGCGCGGGAAGAATATTTTCTCTTTGAATTCGAAAATCATATGTCAGCCTTCCATTTATTTGCCGATACACTATACAGCAGGTTTTCAGAAAAATCAAATCCCCGCCATGAAAATCTCAGGGTTTTTCATCCGGAGACCGGTCCAGATCCGAATACCTGTGATCAATGCTGCGGAACTCCATCAGGGACGGGAAGAATTTCAGGTTCACAATGCCGGTTTTGCCGTTACGGTTCTTTTCGACGATCAGTTTGGCGTCCACGCCGACCCGGTTGGCTTCCGTGTTGGTGTCTTTCGATTCATCCCGCTTGCGGTGCAGGAACACCACCACGTCGGCGTCCTGTTCGATGGCTCCCGATTCGCGCAGATGGCTCAGTTTCGGCAGCACATCGCCTTTTCCGTTGCCCTGGTCCTTTTCCGATTCGCGGTTCAGCTGGGCCAGCACCAGCACCGGCACTTTCAGGTCTTTCGCCAGTTTCTTCAAACCGCCCGATATCGCGGACACTTCCACCTGGCGGCTCTCATTGCTGCCCGCCTCGCCCGATTTCATCAGCTGCAGATAGTCGATCACGATCAGGTCCAGCTTCTGCCGGTCATTGATTTTCCGCGCTTTCGCCCGCAGTTCGAATACGGATATGCCCGCTGTTTCGTCCACCAGCAGCTGAGCTTCCTTCAGCCGCGTCGCCGCCTGCGTGAGACTCTGCACATCTTTCGGCAGAACTGCTTGGTCCATGATGGAAGAAAGAGGCACTTTCGCTTCTGTGCAGAGCAGACGCTGCGATACTTGTTCCCCGCTCATTTCCAGGCTGAAGAACAAGACATTCTTCCGCTGTCCGTTCACCTCGCGCATGATGATGTTCCGGACAATATTCAGCGCCATGGCGGTTTTGCCGATGGACGGCCGGGCGGCCAGGACAAACATTTCGCCGGCTTTCAGCCCTCCGCCGATCAGCCGGTCCAGATCCGGATAGCCGGTCGGAATTCCGGCTTCCCTCCGTCTGTCGATCAGCTCGAGGAAGCCGCGAATGGTGTCTTCCAGCAGATCCGAGAGCGGTTTGATCTCCGGCTGGACAAACTGGTTGCGGACCTTGAAGATCTCGGATTCCACATTGTCCAGCAGCACTTTGACGTCGCCGCTGGAATTTTTGCACATGTCCACTGCGCTGGAACATGCCCGCAGCATTTCTCGGAGCATGGCATAGTCGCGCAGCGTCACACACCAGGATTCGATATTCGCCGTGCTTGCGATCGAAGACATGATCTCGATCAGGAAATCCTGTCCCCCGATCGTGTCCAGACGCTTTTCCTGTTCCAGAAAATTCGTCAGGCTCAGCAGGTCCACATCCAGGCCGCGCGAGTTCAGTTCCAGGATCGATTCATAGATCGCCGCATACTTCAGATCGTAGAAAATCGTCGACGCCATGCTGTGAAACATGTCGCGCTTCAGTTCATTCGGATCGTTGGTATGTTTTTTTCTGCCCCCCGTTTTCTGTGAGGACAATCCGCCCAGGACCGTTCCGACTGTCGAGATGCATGCCGGATCGGTCATCAGGGCGGCAATTACCGCCCGTTCAGTTGCCAGGCTGGCAAAGACGGGAAGCGCGGAAGAACCGCTTTGAGCAGTTTTCCGCGTTCGATTTTCCGTTTCCGGCGGAGCGGAGGGATATTCCTCTCCGGCCGGAATCGGCTGCATGCCGTTGTTTTCAGACATTGACGATCAGATCATTACGCACGGACAATGTTGATCTTGCCGGCGGCGATGACGTCCTGATGCAGCTTGATGTTCAGCGTATATTCGCCGAGGGAACGGATATGCTTGTCCATGCGGACACGCTGATATTCGATGCTGATGCCTTTTTCCGCGTAAGCTTCGCAGACCAGACGTTCGGTGACGGAACCGAAAAGATGTCCGTCGTCGGAAGCCTGCATGTGGATCTCCACGGTCATTTCGGAGATCTTCGCGGCCAGAGCCTGGGCGGCTTCCAGATCGGCTTTGCGTTTCGCTTCGATTTCAGCCTTTTTGGCTTCCAGCTGACGGAGGGCGACAGCGGAGGCCGGAGCGGCCAGTCCGCGCGGGATCAGATAATTTCTTCCGAAGCCGGGGGCAACATGCACGGAATCTCCGGCCAGTCCAAGATCCTCCACGTCCTGCAGCAGGATCAGATTCATTGTAGCAGCCATGATAGATGCCTTTCCTTAGTACGGGTTAGAGAACGATGCTGATGATGCGGGCACGCTGAATGGCGGTGCTGAGCATTTTCTGGTGTCTGAGGCAGGTCCCGGTGATCCTGCGCGGCAGGATCCGGCCTTTTTCAGTCTGGAATTTCTTCAGCAGATCGGCGTCTTTGAAATCAATGAAATTGATCTTGTTTTCGCAGAGTCTGCAGATTTTCGGTTTGGCGATCCGCCGTTTCGCACGGCGTTTTCTATTTTGCATAGCCATGTTTTTATTCTCCTGTGATTGATGGTTGTAAACAGTTTTTCGAATCAGAATGGAATGTCGTCGTCGATCCCTTCGACCGGTTCATACGGAGGCTCTTCCTGAGGCATCTGAGGTGCTTCGGGAGCCCCCTGCGGAGCGGGCGCCTGCTGACGGTACTGCGGACGCTGTCCCTGCACCGGACCGCCGTAAGGCGCGGTGCCGGGCTGCTGCGAACGGAAACGGGAATATCCGCCCTGAGGCTGACCCTGCGGCTGGCCCTGGGGCTGTCCCTGCCCATACGGAGCTCCGGCGTCCCCTTCGCCGCCAGGCTGTCCTGCCTGGTCGCGGCGGTCCAGGAACTGCACCCGTTCCGCATAGATGCGCAGACGGGACCGCTTGTTCCCCGTCTCTTTTTCCGTCCACTGATCGTAGACCAGTCTTCCTTCGACGAATACGGAGGAGCCCTTCTGAAGGAAACGGGATGAACTTTCCGCCTGTTTGCCCCAGACTGTAATGTCCACGAAGCAGGTTTCGTCTTTTTCCTGACCGTTCGCCTGCATGAAACGACGGTTCATCGCCATTCCGAATTCACAGACCGCACTGCCGCCCGGGGTATAACGGATCTCCGGGTTGCGGGTCAGATTTCCCATCAGCAATACTTTGTTCAAGGATGCCATGATTCCGGACTCCTTTCCTCTGGTTGATTACGCTTCCGCCGGGGCTTCCGGCGCCGCCGCCATGGAAGAACGCACGTTTTCCGGACGTTCGTAGCTGATGATCAGCATCCGGATCATTCTTTCATCCAGACGGTATTTGTCCCGGATCTCTTTCACTTTCAGCGGATCGATCTCAAAAATGTAATTCCAGTAGATACCGGCTTTACGCTTGTTGATCTCACGCGCAAACTGTTTGCGTCCCATGGGAATCGATTCCACCATGCTGCCACCCCAACTCTGAATGTTGCCCGCGAGCTCTTCAGAGAAGGCCTTTCCCTCATCCTCGACCTTTCTCATGTCGAGAATGAACACTGCCTCATACTTTTTCAAGTTCACACCTCCTGGTGTTTTGATATTGTTCAACGGTTCGTTTCGTTTTTTGCTTCTTCTTCCGGCTCTGACACCGCATAATCCCGTGGATTATACTCGTTCATCGCCTGGCTCAGCCCTCTGCGGAGAATCAGGATCACGGCGTCCGCCGCCGCATCCAGCACCTTGTCGATGACCGGCTTTTCATCTTCCTCGAACGGGGACAGCACATAGTCCGCTCCGTTACCTGTCCGATGTCCGATCCCGACCCGTATCCTCGCAAAGTTCTCCGTTCCGGCCGTTTCGATGATCGATCGGATCCCATTGTGCCCGCCGCACGATCCCCGGCTCCGGACCCGCAGTTTTCCAACTTCCAGGTCCATGTCGTCGTAGATCACCAGCAGACCGTCCGTCCCGATCTCCTCCTTGCGCATCAGCGGCACCACCGCTTCTCCGCTCAGATTCATGAACGTCTCCGGTTTCTGCAGGAACAGCGCGCGTCCCGCGTATGTTCCTTTCAGATAATGCGAAGAACAACCGTGAATCTCTTCAAAGTTTTTCTTCGGAAGACGCTGTGCCAGACGGTCCAGCACCATAAATCCGACATTGTGACGGGTTTCGCGGTATTCGCTGCCCGGATTTCCCAGGCCGGCGATCAGTACCCGAGAACTGAAATCATTGCCCGGCATCTGCACTGCCTTTCCCGTCAGTCCGTATCAATCCCTTCCGGCTCCTTATTTCTTTTCGGATTTCTCGGCTTTTTCGGCGGCTTTTTCAGCAGCCTTGGCCTGTCTTTCCTTTTCACCGATCACTTCCGGTTCGGCTGCGGCTTCGCCTTCAGCAGCGGCTTCCGGTGCAGCTTCTTCCTCTTCCACGATCTTCGACGGATCCATGACGTGGAAAACCACCAGTTCCGGATCGTTCAGGATCCGGACGCCTTCCGGCAGCGGAATTTCGGACACATGCAGCGCTCCATCCAGTTCCAGAGCGGCAACGCTGACTTCCAGGAACTCAGGCAGCGCATCCGGCAGACATTCCACTTCCAGTTCGTGGATATCCTGTTCCAGCATACCGCCCTGGGCAGCTCCCGCAGGCGCTTCGTGGCCGGGGTGCACCGCGACCGAAGCACGGATCTTTTCGTTCCGGTTGACTTCCAGGAAATCCACATGTTTCACTTTCCCGCGGATAAAGTCGTTCTGGACTTCCTTGATCAGCGCCAGCATTTCGTTTTCGCCTTCCTTCAGGGAGAGCAGGTTCAGCTCGAATTTCTGCAGCACTTCCCAGTCCGCGGCTGAGAAATACAGCGTTTTGGCCGGCTTGCCGTGTCCGTAGATCACCGCAGGCACATTGCCCTCTGCACGCAGACGCTTCACCGCGCCTTTGCCAAGGCCGGTGCGCGTCACCACATTCAACACATGTTTCTGTTTTGCCATTTCTTACCTTCCTTAATTATAGGTTATACAGCAAGTGAGTCAGTTTCAAAGCAAAAGATCTTCCGGCGGGTTGGTCTGGAACAGACACGACACCGAATCGCCGTCGTGGATCCGCTGGATCGCTTTCGCCAGCAGCGGCGCTATGCACAGCGTGTGGACATGGCAGCCCTCGCGGTCCTCATGCGGCACCGAATTGGTCGTGATCAGTTCCTCGATCGCGCTGTTTTTCAGCCGTTCATAACCGGCATCGGTCAGCAGACAGTGCGAGACCACCGCGTAGACTTTCTTGGCGCCTTCGCGTTTCAGCAGATCGGCCGCCGCACACAGCGTGCCCGCCGTTGAGGTCAGGTCGTCGCAGATCACGCAGTCGCGTCCTTTGATGTCGCCCACCAGATGCGAGGATTCCACCGTCGTGGCATTGACCCGCCGTTTCGCCACCACGGCGAAACCGCAGTGCAGACGGTCCGCATAGCCGTGCGCCAGCTTCACGCTGCCGGAATCCGGTGCCACGATCACCGAGTCCGCATTCAGTTTCAGATAATCCCGCATGTAGGCCAGCATCACCGGCTGCGCATACAGATGGTCCACCGGGATATCGAAGAATCCCTGGATCTGCTGTGCATGCAGGTCCATCGTAAGAACGCGGTTCGCTCCCGCCGTCGTCAGCAGATTCGCCACCAGTTTCGCCGTGATCGGCACCCGCGGACGGTCTTTCCGGTCCTGACGCGCATAGCCGAAGAACGGGATCACCACCGTCACCCGGGCCGCGGAAGCACGCCGCGCCGCATCCAGCATGATCAGCAGTTCCATGATGTTTTCGTTGACCGGATTGCAGGTCGGCTGTATGATGAATACGTCGGACGTTCTCAGCATATCCCGGTACTGCACAAAAATCTCGCCGTCAGGGAATCTTTCCACCGTCACATGGCCCAATTCGAGTCCCATATGACGCGCTATTGCCTCGGCCAATTTCGGGTTGGCAGTTCCACTGAACAGCTTGATGTCTCTGGCATACCCTTCCATTTCGCAGATCACTCCTTGTAAGGTGTTGTAATTTCCATACAGAAAATCTTGAAGGGAAGAGGATTCCGCCGGTGGGACGTGAAAGTAGGTACGGACTTTTTTCCGTACGGATGCTTTCAGACTGTTGCCAGTCATGCCTTCCGGTCCAGCTGTCCGGCCTCATTTTCGGCCACGGTGTGACAGCTTCGTATCCTCATCGGATCAAGGTTCCCCGCATCTGGGTCCTATTAAAATAGCATAACTTTCGGTTTTTTCAAATGATTTTTCAAATTTTTCTCAAAATCAGGGGCGCCACACATTTTTCAAGACAATTTTTGTCGTATTAATTTGAATTTTGTCGTATATATCCTATATTACTTGTTAAACCATCATGATCAGGAGGAGGATATGGGTAAATTTGCCGCGGCCGAATCGGAATTGCTGGAGTTCAAAAGATGTTATTCCGACACGATATGCAGGGAAATCGTGTCGTTCCTGAATGCTCGCGGCGGCGACATCGTGCTCGGGGTCGCTGATGACGGAACTATCATTGGATTGGACAACATTGACAAAACGATGCGCAGACTGTCCGATGTGATAACCACTCAAATTGAGCCCAATCCACAAGAAATAATCTCTTCTGAACTTCGCTGTGCCGAAGGGAAAACCATGATAGTTATGCATGTGCCCAAGGGGACACGGCCACTTTATTGCCAAAAAAAATACGGGTTTTCCTCTTCCGGCTGCACGATCAGAATTGGTACGACCTGCCGGGAAATGACACCGGAACAAATCAAGACTCGTTACGAACAGAATTTTATGGATACTGATTATATGATCCGAACGGCAACGAGCTTTGGCGCTGTTTCCTTTCGGACGTTAAAAATCTGTTATACGGAAAAAGGGTTCCACTTGGACGAAAAGTCATTCGAAGCAAACCTCGGACTCAAAACTCCTGACGGCAGGTATAATCTGCTGGCGGAATTGATGTCTGATCGGAATACCATACCGTTGATAGTTGTTAAGTTTTCCGGTTGCGACAAATCGACAGTTTCCGAACGCAGTGACTATGGCGCTCAGTGTCTCCTTTTCGCCTTTGAACAAATAAAAAACCGCTTGACGGCGGAAAATATCACAATCACCGACACTGCAACACGTCCGCGAAGAGACAAAACACTGTTTGATTTGAACACCGTGAACGAAGCTGTCATCAATGCACTTGTGCATAACGACTGGTCATTGTCGCAACCGCTTATTTCCTTGTTTGCTGATCGTATGGAAATTCTGTCTCACGGAGGGTTGCCAAAGGGTGAAACTGAGGAAATGTTTTTTCAGGGAATCAGCCGTCCGCGAAATGACATGCTGATGAGAATTTTTCTTAATATGGAACTCACGGAACATACAGGACATGGAATTCCCTCTATTGTTGCGAAATATGGGCGGGATGTTTTTCACATCACTGAAAATTATATCAATGTCGTTATCCCGTTTAACAAGGAAGTTTTAGAAAAAACCAGAAACAATGTCGGAATAAATGTCGGGATAAATGTCGGAATAAGTAAAATGCAGAGGCGGGTATTGGGGCTTTTGCTTGAAGACGGCAGTCAGAGCATTGCCATAATGGCAAAAAAGCTTGATGTATCCACGAGAACCGTGGAACGGGCTTTGAGAGAATTGCAAACCGCAAATATCGTTATGCATACAGGTTCTCGAAAAAGCGGCAATTGGATCGTCATACGGTCGGAATGATTCCGTTTGAATTTATGATCTCGGGACAGCTTCGGGATCGACGGCCGCGCCCAAAAGCTTTTGCTCGGCGAACCGCGGACCGGCTGTAAAATTTTTATTTGTCTTTGCTTTTTTTTGAATCAGACCATAAAAAGAACGGAAATACATTGCTTGATGCAGTAGTTTTTTGCGATGGGGCGAACCATGCGAATAATCCGAAAAATGCAGCAAAGAGCAAACCTTTCCAACCGAAAAGATACCAGAAAAATATGATAGTAAATATATAGCCGATCATATTTATATTCATGGCAGCACCTTATCTTATGATTGTTTAATATACATTCTTTTTATGCATTCGTCAAGTAAAAATTACAAAACCAAGTCTTATTATATTGACGGTATATATCGAACAACAGAGAGTAAAATGGAATGATGCCGCTTATTTCAGCAGTCCGGTGGCGTTGAGCAGGACCACCAGCAGGCACGGGATCACGATCACACACATGCAGAGCTGGAAGAGATACTGCCGGTACCATTTGCCCTCCGGCTTGACATGCCGGGAGAATTTTTCCAGTCCGATCACCGCCACCACCAGGACCGTCGTGAAGATCGCCCCGATCGGCATCATCACGCTGTTGCTGATGAAATCCAGCGTATCCAAGATATCGAACCCTTTGTATTTTTCGATGAATGCCAGCGGATGCACGTTCGAGAGGACGCTGTAGCCGAGCACAGTGACCGAACCGATGATCGCGATTTCCAGCAGACAGTAGAACAGCGCCGATCTGCGCGACAGCCGCATTTCCTGGCTGATCGTGTGGACGTTGGTCTCCAGCAGGGAAACGGCCGAAGTCGCCGCGGCGAACAGGACCAGGATGAAGAACACCGTGCCGAAGAAGCGTCCCGCCGGAAAACTGGCGAACACCTGCGGCATGGTCACGAAGATCAGCCCGACGCCCGCGTTTTCCGCCGCTTTTTCCCCGCCGAAAGCCACTACCGCCGGAATGATCATCATCCCGGCCAGAAACGAGATGCCCGTATCGAACAGTTCGACCTGGTTCACGTTCGACACCAGGTCGTCGCTCCGTTTCATGTAAACGCCGTAGGTGATCATGATGCCCATGGCGATGGAGAGCGAGAAGAACAGCTGTCCCATGGCGGCCACCACGGTCATGTAGCTGAATTTGGAGATGTCCGGCATCAGATAATATCTGAATCCGGCGCCCGCATTCGGCAGGAACATGCAGTAGACGCAGATCCCCAGGATCAGGATCACCAGCATCGGCATCAGGACCTTGTTGAACCGTTCGATCCCCTTCTTGACCCCCAGGGCGACCACGATCCCGGCCAGGACAATGAAAATCAGCAGAAAGAGCAGCGACTCCTGCCATGAGGTGATGAAATTCTGGAAATAGGCCGCCGAAGCGGACATGGTTTTGCCGCCGATGACAGCCGTCGCATCCTTATGGAACGTGGCCGCCGGATTGCAGGCCTGCGCAAAAACGTATTTGGTTACCCAGCCCCCGATCACAAAGTAATACGGCACAATGATCATCGGCACGATCGCATTGATCCAGCCGCCGATGCGGACCGAACGCAGGAAGGAGTTCTGCCGCGAGCAGAGCTTCCGGAACGAGCCGATCGGTCCCCGCCGGGTCATCCGCCCGATGCCGATCTCGGAAATCAGCAGCGCATAGCCGAACGAGAGGACCAGGATCAGATAAGTGATCAGGAAAATGCCGCCGCCGTATTTAGCGGTGAGGTAAGGGAATCGCCAGATATTGCCCAGTCCGACTGCGGATCCTGCCGCCGCCAGCACAAAACCCAGTTTATTCGAAAAACCTTCCCGTCTCTGTCCCAATTTCATAATGACGCCTGCTCATACCTGTTTGCATATTGAATAATTGCGGATATTAATAACACATTTTGCCGAAAAGTCAATGGAAAGACTCCGTTTTATCTCATTTTTTTCGGCATGGTGTTCCCAATTCCAGTGAGACATCATGCCGAAATCATCATTTTTGCCGGAAAGCCTTTGGAAAGACGCACGAAACCCGTTTGAAAATCGAACCGGATGTGCTATTGTATCAACAATGGAAGATGTATTCTCAAACAACTGAAAAACGGGGTTCGTCAATGAAAGATTTGTTCAGGCAGATACGCAGCCGTATGGACGGCCGCGCCATGGCGGAAAAAACGGAAGAATTGTGCCGGATCGAACAGGGTCAGACCTTCCGTCATCATCATCAGTCGGTCGACTGGATCTGCAGGGAAATGAAAGCGGCCGGTCTGCCGAACGTGGAAAAGATCTGTTTTCCCGCGGACGGAACCACCGTGTATGAGGACAAGCGCATGCCGCTGGCCTGGGACGCTTCGGTCGGCAGGCTGACTCTGTACGATGCGGAAAGAACCGTTGCGGCGGATTACTCCGTGCATCCGTTCCATCTGATCAAAGGTTCGACCGGCACGAAACCAGGCGGCGAGGTGATGCGGATCATCACCGAGCAGCAGTATCTGGCGGGCGAAGATCCCCGCGGCGCGCTGGTCATGCTGGAGCCGGGGACCCCGCCGCGCGCCAGAGTCCTCACTCCGATCCTCGATCAGGGCGGACGCGGCCTCATTTCCGATTATCTGGTCGGCCGCTATGAACATCCGGACGCCCTGCAATGGGTCGCGGCATGCACCGAGGGCTCGAACTGGCATATTCAGAGCGAGGACCGCGATTTCATCGGTTTTTCCGTGACGTTGCGGATGGGCGCCCGGATTCGGGAATTGGCCGGCAAAAGCAGTCTCAAGGCGAGGATCGAATGCGACGGACGCCGTTACGCCGGAGAACTGCCTTGTGCCACGGCCCTGATCCCCGGCCGCCGTTCCGAGGAAGTCTGGCTGCTGGCCCATACCTTCGAACCGCTGCTGGACGATGATTCCAACGGAGTGGTCGCCGGGATCGAGATCGCCCGCCAGATCATGGCCATGGGCACGCCCGAATATTCCCTCCGCCTCATCTTCACCATGGAATTGTACGGTTACGCCGCGTTCCATGCCAATTTCAAAGGCAAAGTCATCGGCGCCGCCAACCTGGATTCCCTGCCGGCCAACCGGGATTCCCTCTGCCGGCTGATCCCGCCGATCTCCGCCGTGCCGTTCCACGGCGTCGATATTCTCCGGGCCATGGCCGGAATTTTCCATGACCTGCTGCCCTGTGAATGGCGGAAGCCCGAATGTTTCGACGACATGTTCCTTTCCGAATCCACCACCGCCGTCCCGACCGTCTGGTTCCTGCAGAGTCCCAAACCCGGCAACATCACGCTGTGGCACAATTCGGCCCAGACCGAGCCCGGTTTCCTGGAGCCCGAGACCTTTGCCGATTACACCGCTCTGGCCGCGGTCTGGTTCCGGCACGTGCTGTTTTACACCGGAAAACCGGCCGCACTGTCGAAACTCGAACTCAAACCGGTCTCATCTCCCTGGCGCGACTATGCCGCGGAACAGGTCTATGCCCGTGCTCAGACCGGTTTGCCTCATGACCTCGTCCGGATCCCGAAAGACCACCGCCGTCCGCTGCCGGACAGTGTGATCTACGGTCCGATGAGTTCCATCCTTTCCTGCATGGACGGCAAAAAAGACCTGGCCCGGATCATTCTCGAAGCCGAGGCCGACCGTCAGGTCACGCTCACCGACGGGCAGATCAAAAAATACATTGATGCGGTCAATTATCTCGCCGACTGGGGATATCTCACCGCGGTCCGGCGCACGGAACTGGCTCCGTCCATGCTCGCCGATGCGCTCCGTCAGGCCGGCGTCCGCCAAGGCGATGTCCTGCTGGTACATTCTTCCCTTTCCAAATGCGGATATATTTCCGGCGGCGCCAAAGGTCTGATCGAGGGCATCATGGAAGCGGTCGGCAAAAACGGCTCCGCTTTGTTCCCAACCTTCACCCGTCCATATATTTATCTCGGCACTTCGCTGAACAAAGGCTGGAACTACCGTCCGTATGATCCGGCCGATCCGCGTCAGGTCTGGACCGGGACCGTGCCGCGCACCCTGCTGGAACAGTTTCCGGAAGCCGTTCGCAGCCGTCATGTGACGCATTCATGGGCGGGACTGGGACCGAAAGCGCAGGCGTGCGTGGCCGCGCACGGACCGGCCGATCCGCCGGCGTCCGAAGCCTCGCCGATGGGCAAAGCGCTGGAACTCGGCGGCAAAGTCGTTTATATCGGCTCCGGTCTGGCTCCGTCCACTTTCCTCCATTATCTGGAAACCGCCTGCGATTCCGCATTCCTGCAGCCCGCGGTCTGCCGCGTGAAAGATCCCGATGGCTCCCTGCGCACGGTCCTGATCGAAAAGCATCTGCCCGGACACCGCGATTTCTACCGTCCGGATGCCGAAAACTGCAAGTTTTTCGTGCGGGCGGTCCAGGCCGGTCTGCATATCGCCGAGGTCCCGTTCGGCATGGGCAGGATCCAGGTGATAGACCTGAAGAATTTTTATGAGGTCGGGATGAAACTCATGAAGGAAAATCCCCGTGTGCTGCTGTGCGACGATCCGGACTGTCCGTTCTGCCGGAATTTCTGACCCCGCTGACGGTTTTTTCTGAAAAATTCTTGCTTGAAACTTGATTTTTTCAGTAAATGATATATATTTACTAAACAAATTACTAAACAAAGGAAACCGGAATGGGCGATCTGAAAAAAATCCGGCAGGTTTTTCTGGATATGGACGGGACGATTTACCATGGCTCGACGCTGTTCCCGACGACCCTGCCGTTTCTGCGTTTTCTTGACAGCCGGAACATCGGTTACACGTTTCTTTCCAACAATTCATCCCGGAGCCTGCCGGAATATGTGAAGAAGCTCGAGCGGATGGGGATCTCCACCGACACGGAACATTTCTACACGTCCACCGAATACTGCATCGATTATCTGCAGAAAAACCATCCGGAGATCAGGCGTCTGAACATTCTGGGGATGGAATCGATCTTTCCGGCTTTCGAAGCGGCGGGCTTCCGGATCGACAATGTTGATCCGCAGGCGGTGATCGTGGCGTTCGACCGCCGGCTAACCTACGAAAATCTCTGCCGGACCGCCTGGTTCCTGAAAGAAGGCGTGCCGGGATTCGCCACTCATCCGGATGTCTTCTGTCCGGGCAACGAACCGTATTGTTTCCTGGTGGATTGCGGCGCGATCACCAAAGCGCTGGAAACCGCCACGGGCGTGAAGCTGAAAGTCCTGGGCAAGCCGGATCCGGGCATCCTGATCGCCGCGGCGGCCCGGCGGAACGTGCCGATCGCGGAATGTCTGATGGCGGGCGACCGTCTCGCCACGGATATCGCGGTCGGCGTCAATGCGGGCGCCATGACCTGCCGGATCAATGGTCCCGGCGCCGATCTCACTCCTGCCGCCGGGGTCGTTCCCGACCTCGAACTGCACGATCTCGGACAGCTGCAGCAAATGTGGGAAGAGGTCCTGAAATAAAGGTTGTTTACCGTCATTTTCAATAAAAACCAAACTCAGAAAGAGAGGCAGCAAAATGGAAGAAAAGATTTACCACGTTGATTTCGACACGCTGGAAAGCTTCATGCGCGATGCGCTGATCGGCGCCGGCGTTCCGGCCAACGATGCGGCGACCTGCGCGGAAGTGCTCATCACCGCCGACAAGCTCGGGATCGATTCCCACGGCATCGGCCGCCTGAAACCCATCTACATCGACCGGATCAAAGCCGGCATCCAGAAACCCGTGACCGAGGTCGAATGGGTCCGCAAGACGCCGACCACCGCCGTGATCGATGCTCACGACGGCATGGGCATGGTCGCCAGCAAACAGGCCATGCAGTATGCGATCGACAAGGCCGGGGAACTCGGCATGGGCATGGTCGTCATCCGCAATTCCACCCATTACGGCATCGCCGGTTATTATGCCCTGATGGCCGCCAGAAAGAACATGATCGGCATCTGCGGCACCAACGCGCGCCCCTCCATCGCCCCGACTTTCGGCGTCGAAAACATGCTCGGCACCAACCCTCTGACTTTCGCCATGCCAACGGATGAAAAATTCCCGTTCTTCCTGGACTGCGCCACCAGCGTTTCCCAGCGCGGCAAAATCGAAGTTTACGGACGCGCCGGCAAAGAACTGCCTCCGGGCTGGGTCATCGATGAAAACGGCAACACCCGCACCGACACGATCCAGATCCTCGAAGATCTGGTCAAAGGCAAAGCCGCGCTTACCCCGCTGGGCGGCCTCGGTGAAGCCACTGCCGGTTACAAAGGCTACGGCTATGCCACGGTCGTGGAGATCCTCAGCGCCGCGCTCCAGCATGGCAGCTTCCTCAAGGGCCTGCTCGGTTTCTCGCCCGAAGGCAAGAAACAGCCCTACCATCTCGGCCATTTCTTCATCGCGATCAACATCGCCAATTTCATCGATCCGGAAGATTTCAAGCACACGACCGGCGAGATCCTGCGCGCGCTGCGCAATTCCCGCAAGGCTCCGGGCTGCAGCCGCATCTACACCGCCGGCGAAAAGGAATACGAAAACTTTGTCCGCCGCACCACCGAAGGCGTGCCGATCAATGCCGCTCTGCAGAAGACCATCAAGGAACTGCAGAAAGAATATCACCTCGACCAGTATCATTTTGAATTCTGAGTCCGATAACAACCAATTTTCATAGAAGGAAAACCATCATGGGCAACGAAAAAAATCAGGCGGCGCTGGATTACCATGCCACACCCGCGCCGGGTAAAGTCTCCGTCATTCCAACCAAACCGTGCGTCACCCAGCAGGATCTGGCGATGGCCTACACCCCCGGCGTGGCCGTCCCCTGCCTGGAGATCAAAGCCCGTCCGGAAGACGTCTGGAAATATACCGCCAAAGGCAACATGGTCGCCGTGGTCAGTGACGGCACTGCCGTGCTCGGTCTGGGCAACATCGGCCCCGAAGCCGGCATCCCCGTCATGGAAGGCAAGGCCGTTCTCTTCAAACGGTTCGCCGATATCGACTCGGTTCCCCTGTGCATCAGCAAAGTCTTCCAGTCCAACGGACGTACCGATCCCGCCAAACTGATCGCCGTTACCGAATGTCTCGAACCCTGCTTCGGCGGCATCAACCTGGAAGATATCGCCTCCCCCGCCTGTTTCGAGGTCGAACAGACCCTGAAAAAACGCATGAACATCCCCGTGTTCCATGACGACCAGCACGGCACCGCGATCATCTCCCTGGCGGCCATCCTCAATGCCACCAAACTGCTCGGCAAAAAGATGGAAGACCTGCGTTTCGTGGTCAACGGAGCCGGCGCGGCGGGCATCTCCTGCAGCGAACTCTACATCACCGCCGGCGCCAGACGCGAAAACTTCATCATGTGCGACTCCAAGGGCGTCATCTACGAAGGACGCGGCAATCTGACCCCGGAAAAACAGCGGTTCGCCGCCAAAACCGACAAACGCACTCTTGCCGAAGCCATGGTCGGAGCCGATGTTTTCCTCGGTCTCTCGGTCGGCAACTGCGTGACCAAGGAAATGGTCAAGAGTATGAATAAAGGCGCGATCATTTTCGCAATGGCCAACCCCGTTCCGGAAATCTTCCCGGCGGACGCCTATGAGGCCGGCGCGGCGGTCGTCGGAACCGGACGCACCGACTTCCCGAACCAGATCAACAACGTACTTGGTTTCCCCGGCATTTTCCGCGGCGCTCTCGATGTCCGTGCCACCGACATCAACGAAGCCATGAAACTCGCCGCCGCGCACGCCCTGACCGAAGTCGCGGAAATGAAGGTCGATCCCGACACCTTCAAAGCTCTGGAGATCGCCTATCCGAAGGATGCCGCCGCCGGCATGTTCAACGGCGACAATCCGCTGTCGCTCAACTATGTGATCCCGAAGCCGTTCGATCCGCGTGTGGTCCCGCACGTGGCCCGCAAGGTGGCCGAAGCCGCCATGCAGTCCGGCGTCGCCACGATCAGGATCGACGATCTGGATGCGTATGAAGCCTCCGTCCGCGCCCGGATCAAAAAATCCAACTCCCTGTAATACGTTTCAGCCCGCGGCCCCATGACCGGGCCGCGGGCTGTTTCACAGGTTCATTCCCATTGGGAACAGGGCCTTTTATTTTGACCCTGCTCCCGATATGCGTTGAAAATTCGATTTGACCCCTTGCTTTCAGCTCATAGAGGCGCGAATCATCACTGTTTTTGTACAGCAAATCCAGTTTGATTGCCGCTTTTTCATGTTGTCGGCAATTCGTGCTTAATTGCCGACAACATGGCAATATAATCTCAAAAGCTATAAAAGTCAAGGCGTATTGGACCGTAAATATGAAATTTATCCGGAAACCTGCGAGAACGATCAACCAGTATGGGGAACAGAGCGTTTATTTTTCCTCATTCCAACCGTAATATCCGTTCCACAGGTCGGACAGAGTGACGGTCGCGTTCCGGCTTTTCCGGGAATACGGGATCATTTCGCCCCACAGATCGTCCAGGTTGATCTCCGCCATGCAGGTGGAGTAATCGCCGGCTCCGTAATAAAGCCGGATGACGCCCCCTTCCGGGATCGCTCCGCAGGGGAAAATCACATTTTCACGCCAGAACAGTTTCATGTTTCCGGTTTCGTAATCCGTTTCCGGTACCAGCAGCGGTTTCGGTGTCATGGCAAGGATCCGAAACGGATCATTCTTGTCCAGCAGGACCGCTCCGCAAGTATAGCGCGAACACCATTTCGCACCGCCCGGATACGTGATCTCCCGGGCCGGATCGTTGTCCACCGCATGGAAGAAAAGCAGGAATCCTTTCTCCGTTTCGACCGGCGGCGCGGCGGCGCCGATCTTGAAGGTGGCGAACGGCACATCTTCCACGCCCAGCAGCAGTTCCGATTCACCCCAGTGGACCAGATCCGTCGAATACGATGCCCAGATGCAATATTGCGGGTTCGGCGCGGCGACCGGCAGGATAACCGGACGCTCCAGCCTCCAGTATTTGCCGTTGATCTTATATGGACACAGCATCAGGTTCCGCTGGGCGGGAATGCCGAGGCAGACCACTTCGAAATCGTCGCCGCCTTTCCAAACGGCGAACCCGGGGCGTTCTCCGTGCAGGGAATTGAAACAGAAACTCAGATACAGTTGGTCTTCCAGCACGGTCAGCCGGGCATCGTTCACCCAGCCGAGTTCCTGTCCTTTCCAATGAAATGCGCACGGCCGGCTGTGAGCGGTCCAATGGAGACCGTCTTCGCTTTCCGCCAGGCCGGTACCGGAATCGAGGATGCCCTTGGCAGGGTCGTTGTCACGAAATCTGTCATACCGGAACGCCATGTAATAACGGCCATGGAATTTCGCCGTTCCGGCATTGAATGCGAGGTTGCAGGGGAAAGGCACGGCGGATGCGGTCAGCAGCGGATTGAGGCTGCAGCGTTTCACGATCGGCGAACTTTTCAGAGGTCCGACCGGAGTTTTCGATTCGAATGGATTGATATATTTTTTCATGTTGTTTTTCTCATGGGGTTGGATTTCATTTGACAGCTGTGATATGGAACAACCTGAACATGCCCGGTTCGACCTGAAATTCGAATTCACGGTCAGTGGAAAAACTTTTGCCCGTATTCAGGTCCAGGCCCTTTGCCTTGCTGAACGGCAGCGTGACCGCGGTCGACGGTCCGGCTTTGAGGTAATTTCCCGCCAGAAGCAGCAATTCATTGCCCCGCCGGACCATGCTGCAGAGCATTTTGCCGGTGCGGTCACTGACCTCGGAATATTCGCCGTTGATCAGCAAGTCCTCATAAGGGGCAAGTTTCATGACCGCCAGCGCGTGATAATAAAAATCCAGCGGCGAATCGGCGAAATAGCTGAACTGGAAATACAGGATGCCGCCGGCGCCGTTCATCAGTGCTTCCAGGACTATCGGTTCGACCCAGCGGGAGTCATATTCCCCGTAGCATCCGGTGGTGAGCCACGGCATGATGTCGCGTCTGCCGATCTGCCGGTAATTGCTCCGGACCGACCGGTGGACTTCCTCCGGATGGGCGCCCACATACAGACTGGGCTGGGCACTTTTGACGATCGCCGGATAAACATCGCTGAAACGGCAGATCCCGTATCGGCTTTCGCAATCGAGTCCATAAAGATGCAGCACGGGCATGGGAATGCCGGATTCTTTCGCCGCCCCGGCCAATGCGGAGGAGATGTCGGAAAGCAGACGTTTGCCGCAGCTGTACATGTATTCGGTCTCGCTCAGTCCGGATTTTCTGATGGCTTCCACACATCGCGAACATTCCTTGGCGGATCGGCGGAATGCACTGCCGAAACATTCGATATCCAGCAGCACATGGTCCGGTTTGCTCATGACCGCACAACGGGCGATCCGTTCCATTTCCTGGCGGTAGAATTTGCCGGTGTAACTGGGACAGACCAGTTTGGACGCCGGATCGGTAATGCAGAAAACTTCCGAACCTTTCTTGTGTTTCCAGAGGAATTCATGCACCGAAGAGTCGTTCATGAAAATTTTCAATCCGGCCTGCCGCAGCTGATCATATTTCCGGCTGATCCGGGCCCGCACGGCTTCGGAACGGCCGATGTAATAACGGGGGAACACTCCGACGCTGTTGAAACCGAAACGCCGGTAATTTTTCAAGAAGTCCGGATAGGTTTCCAGCAGCGCTTCCGAGTTCATCCACGCCAGACATATCGGAATTTTCCGGAAGGTTTTGAATTCCGGCAGCGTGACGATTCTGAGGGGCAGGGACTGTTTGAAACCGGTTTTACCGTCATACTCCACATAAATGTTGGCCGGAGGCAGACGGTCCGGAGTGTCATTGCCGCTGAGGATATAAATATATTTGAGCTTGAGTTTTGCATTGACCGGCAGACGGAACCGGCTGTATTTGACTCCGCCGACGGTGATTTTTTCCGCTTTGAAATTGTGAACGGTCAAGGGTTCCGGCAGTTCCAGGACGACCTCGGCTTTCCCGATTTTTCCGGGTTCCGTCCGATAATCGGTGATCTCGATCTCCTGCGGAGCCGCCACGCCTTTGACGACGGCCAGTTCCGGCACGCGCGGACCTGCGGTCAGGCCGTCGTTCGGGATACCGATCCCTTTGCCCTGATAGGCACGGTTGAACCCGGCATCTTTTTTCTCCGCGGCAATGACCGCCATTTCATCGCTGAAGAAATGCACATCGAGCGTGAGTTTCACGATTATATACCGGGCGTCCGCATTGACCGGCAGCCGGAAGGTCTTGCAGACACTTTCGCTGAAGGGACGGTCCTCCGGATAGTAATAGGTCGTGACAAAGTCGCTTTGTGCGGCTTCGGCGGGAGTCAGCTTGTTCATTTCCGATGCGGCAAAGAAAGTTTTGCCGTCTTTGGAGACCAGCACCTCGAATTTCTTCGGCCAGCGGAAATGGGTGACTGCGCCGCCCAGGGCTCGCAAGGCGATGTAATCCACGGGGGCAACTTTCCCCAGATCGATCCGCATGAGCACTTTGCTGAAATCCTTGTTTCCGCTGCCGAAAAAGCCGACGGCTTTGCGGTCGAACCAGATCTTGTCGTCATTGTGGCTGGAAAGCGAACCGTCGGTGAGGTCAAGTTCGTCATTGCCGGCTTCTCCTTTCCGGTCTTCCGTCAGCGGATAAGCGGGACGGGGAATGAATCTGATCCGTTTCCCCAATGCCAGATTCTTCCGGTTCAGGGTCAGTTCAAACCACCTCCGGCGGTTGTCCCGTACCGTCGGCGTGGCGGCTTTAAAAAGTTCTTCCGGAATCCTGTTGGCAGTTTCCAGCTTGACCGGAAAAGGCAGGGTGAAATAACTTTCCACGCCGTCAAGATTCCCAGCTGCGATCAGCCGGATTTTTGCCGCAGTCGTATCCAGCGAATAGGCATCATCAGTGACCTTCACGCTGGCGGCATAACACTTTTCCTTTTCGTTGTAAATCATCTCGAAAGACTGCTCTCTGCAAAGCCGGAAATCCTGCAGGTTCCGGCTGCCGCGCGCCATGATGAAGACCCGGACCTTTACCGGATTGTCGCACCGGGCCGGGCGGAAGATTCTGAAGTGAAGCTTATCGCCGGTTTTCAACGCGCCGGCGGCGGGTTCCTTGACTGCAGTCAGACTGTTTTCCGGAGCTTCCGAAATCTCATAGCTCCGGTAATTGATCCAGGCGCCGGCTTTATTGCGTGCGCCCCATTGGTTGATGGAAAAGGCGAAGGACTTGCCGATCCGGGGCGAAAAGGTGTTGATTCCGGAAAAAATCACACCGAACGAGCGCCGGTCGAAATCCGACACACTGCTGACCCAGGCATTGGAACCGGAATTTTCCATGCCGTCGACTTTGATCTGGAGATATTTGCCCTCGGGTATGGGTTTCACATATTTCCAGAGCTGCCCGAAATTCCCTTTGGCATGGGGCAAGACGGCAGCCCGCACGCAGTCCCCGCTTTTTTCGCAGCCGATCCGCAGCTGTTTCCAGCTCGACAGATCATCGGCGAAATTGACCGGCGCGCCGGATATCGAAACTGCGGTCCCCAGCAGGAAAACCATTGTCAACAATAGTGCTTTTTTCATGGACAACGTTCCCTTTTTTTATTTGCAATTGGCGATGCATCCGTTGGAATCTTTGTTGCAAGGCCGTTCATATCCGGCTTTCAGTTTTTCCACCTTGTCGGAATCCGTGCTCCGCAGCCGGAATTCCGCATGGCCGTCGAGATATGAACTGTTCATCCGTCCGGTTCCGTGACGGCTGCTGGTATAACCGTCCGCGATAATGGCATAACTGTCCTTCCTGTTGCTGTCCATCTGCATGACGACCGCGGAAGGCTTTTTGGCGGAAGACATTCTTCTGACCGGGGCGGTGTAATGCGTGAAGTAGATATTGATCCCGTAGTGGCTGTATTGGAATTTCGGGCTGGCTCCGGTCGGAGTCTGTTCGGTCGGACAGACGAAAATCTTGTAATAACCGGTCATGGCCTGGCCGTTGCTTTTGGCGGGCGCTTTGGAATTGATCGTCTGAATGAGGACCGACCACCACATATTTGCGGCATTCCATTTGTTGTAAGCCAGACCGCAGGGAATATGTTCGCGGTTGTTGTCCGCATACAGCAGGGTCGCGGAGGCCATGGTTTTCAGCTGGGAAAGACAGGTGATCTTCCGGGCCGTTTCCCTCGCCCGGTTCAGCGCCGGCAGCAGCATCGCCGCCAGGATCGCGATAATGGCAATGACAACGAGCAGTTCGATCAATGTGAAATTCCAGTTTGCGGATTGCTTTTTCATTTTTCTCCTTTCGGTAACGTTTTTTCTGTTTTGGGATAATTATAATCATTTCCCCGGGGTCCTGCAAGACCCGGCCGGGGAAAAGTCTCCATAAAAAAATGCCGCTTGAAAAACCAGTACGGTAAATCAGTACGGTTTGCAAATCATGGTCCCTGATGTTATATTGACGGCAAAAGCAAACAGGAATGTCGGACAATGAATCCAAAACCGGGCATACGCGACCGGAAAATCAGCCGGGTCTGCGAATATCTGATGAATACCCTGCTGCAGCTGCCGTACGGAAGCCGTCTGCCCGGGATCCGGACGGTCATGCGGGCGACGGGGACCGGACAATTCACTGTGACGCACGCGCTGAAGCACCTGGAACAGCAGGGACTGATCCGGATCATCCCGGACCGAGGGGTCTTCCGGCTCGAACCGGCGGAGACCTCCCGGGAAATCCGGATGCTGCACTGGTCCACCAACGCATTGCACAGTTCGGATTTCGTCGGGATCATCTTTCGGGAACTGCAGGAGCAGGCGCGGGCCGCGAACTGGAAGATCACCATCGAAAACGCCGGGGTCCGGCCGCCGGGAAAGCTGGCGAAGGAACTGCTTGATTCGGGAATATCCAAGGTGATCGTCTACGGTGCGGCCCAGCCGGATTTCGCCCGTGAGCTCAAGGACCGCATGAAACTTTGTCTGGAACTTCTGCCGAGGCACGCGGAACGGCTCGTCACCGAACTGCGCGATTCGCCCGATATGACCGTCCTGCAGATGGATTATCTGCAGAATCGTGGCTACCGCCGGATCGGGTATCTGCATTTCTGCGGCAATGACATGTATCAGTATCCCGTCCAGGTGCATCGCCTGATGGATTATTACCGGATCATGGCCGAAAACGGCCTGCGGGCCGATCCTGACTGGGTCTTGTATTGTCCGGAACCCTTCGATAATCTGGAATCCGGGCTGGAGCGGATCATGCGGTCTTCACCGAAACCGGAGGTCCTGATCGTGCCGGGGATCTTCCTGAACCGGCTGTATGCTTACTGCCGCAGACACCGCATCCGGATCGGCAGGGATCTTGCGATTTTCAGTCAGGATGAGATCGATGACGAACTGACGCCCGAGCCGACCACGATCACGAACAATCCCGTTGAGATCGCCGAAACGTTCTGGCCGATGTTCCTGGCGGCGGAACGGGGCGAAAAAGTCGAAAGCGCTTATACGGAACTTTTCATCCGCACCGGCCAGACCGTGCCGAGCCTGAAATCGAAGTCCTGATTCCGCTTGGTAAATTCATGTTTTTCAGTCTTTTTCCGGTGTGTCTTCCAAGTCGGGATAAAGATATTCCTCACCGCAGTAATTGCAGTAGGTGCGGAACCGTCCTTCGGTTTTGATCAGATAATCCGGCACCAGCGGGACTTTGCCGCCGCCCCTGGGCAGGTCGATCACGAAATGCGGATTCGCCATGCCCGAACTCCAGCCGCGCAGGGCTTTCACGATCTCGATCCCTTTCGACAGCGGCGTCCGGAAATGTTCCGTGCCGTAGATCAGGTCGCACTGGAAAATATAATACGGCTTGACCCGCGCCTCCAGCAGTTTCCACATGAGCTCGCGCATCACCTCCGGATCGTCATTCACTCCCTTGAGCAGCACGGTCTGGCTGCCCAGCGGTATGCCCGCGTCCGCCAGACGGTTCAGCGCTTTGACCGTCGGCCCGGTCAGTTCGGCCGGATGGTTGAAATGCAGATTCAGATACAGCGGATGGTATTTCTTCAGCATCCGCACCAGTCTGACGGTGATGCGTTCCGGCAGCATGGCGGGCGTGCGCGTCCCGATCCGGATGATGCGGATATGTTTCGCCGCCCGGACGCCTTTCAGGATGTATTCGATCCGCTCGTCGTCGAGCAGGAACGGATCGCCGCCCGAGATCAGCACGTCGCGCAGTTCCTTGTGGGCCCTGATATAGGCAAGCCCCTCGTCGATCTGTTTTTTCCCCACTCGGAACGGCGCGCGGAATTTCCGTTTGCGCGTGCAGAAACGGCAGTACATCGCACATTCGCCGCTGACCAGGAAAAGACAGCGGTCGGGATATTTCTGGACGATGCATTCCTCCTTGCCGAACCGGACCTCACCGAGGGGATCGTCCAGCAGGTCGCCGCTCGCGGTCAGTTCGCGCACATCGGGGACGCATTGGCGGAAGAGGGGATCGCCGGGAGCTTTGATCCGTTCCAGCACGGGCCGCGGGATCCGGAAAGGAAAGACTTTCCCCACCTTCCGCAGCTCGTCGGCGGACAGCTGAAAACGTTCCGCCAGTTCCGCGGGATCACATAATGCTTCCCGCAGGATTTTTTTCCATTTTTCCACTATCCATTCCCCGGTTAAACTGAGCGTAATATAGCACAGTTCGGGTCAAAAGCAATCCCGCTGTCCGTGAACCGCGGGGAAATCGGAAGTGCGGCGTCATCGGCCCCATAGGACTTATAAGTCTTATGGGACTTATTTTTAAAATCCGGTTGAAAAAATCGATTGTGCGAATTATGTTACCAGCTGAATATTTTGGTTTCTCATGCAATAATCCGGCACGGGAAACGTTATAAAGTATATTGATCGGAAAACATTCAACCTTGGAGAGAAAGATGAAAAAGTTCATACGGCTGATCCTCGGATTGGCGATCCTGGCGGTGCTGGTTTATCTGGCGGTTCTGGCTTACCGGAAATATGCGGGTCCGAAAGACCGCGTGATGTTCCGCACCGATACGATCCGCAAAACCGACCTGGTGCGTTCAATCACCGCGACCGGCACGGTGGAACCGGAAGAACTGGTCAACGTCGGTGCGCAGGTGCAGGGCATGATCACGAAATTCGGACCCGACACCAAGGGCAAGCCGGTGGATTACGGTTCGATCGTCAAGGAAGGCGGCGTGCTGGCCTGGATCGACGATTCGCTCTATGCGGCGGAACTGAAATCCGCACAGGCCTCCCAGCTGCAGGCGAAAGCGTCGATCAATTCGGCGAATTCCAACATCCTCCAGGCGAAGGCGCGTCTGCAGCTGGCCGAACTGAATATGAACCGGGCGAAACAGCTGCGTCCGACCAACGCGATCGCGCAGAACACCTACGATGAAGCGCTGGCCGATTACGATGTGGCGAAAGCGAATCTGGCGGTGTCGGAAGCGTCGCTGGCGCAGGCTCAGGCCCAGCTTGCGTCCGCCAATGCCGCGCAGGAGCGCGCCGCCCGCAACCTTTCCTACTGCGTCATCAAATCCCCGGTCAACGGCGTCATCATCGACCGCCGCGTGAATATCGGCCAGACCGTGGTTTCCAGCATGAATGCGCCGAGCCTGTTCCTGATCGCCAAGGACCTGAAACGCATGCAGGTGTGGGTGTCTGTCAACGAGGCCGACGTCGGTCAGATCAAGGTCGGCCTGCCGGTCCAGTTCACCGTCGACGCCTTCCAGAACCGCATGTTCAAGGGTTCTGTCCGCAAGGTCCGCCTGAACGCCACCATGTCCCAGAACGTGGTCACCTACGTGGTGGAAGTGGAAACGGACAACTCCGACGGCACGCTGCTGCCGTATCTGACCGCGAATGTGAAATTCCTGCTGGCGCAGCGCCAGGGCGTGCTGGCCGTCCCGAATGCCGCTTTCCGTTTCAGTCCGAACGAAACGATGGTCCCGCCGGCTTACAAGGGAGAACTGGACAAGCCGCTCGACCGCAAAAAACGCGAACGCCGGATCTGGGTGCAGAATGGCAATTCGATCAAGCCCCTCATCGTGACCGCGGGTCTGAACGACGGTTCCACCACCGAGATCAGTTCGCCCGAACTGAAGGAAGGCATGGTCGTGGTGACGGGACAGGAGATCCAGACCGCCGCGCGGCAGATGACCGCTGGCGGCGGCGGGGAAAACCGCAGTCCCTTCCTGCCCTCCATGCCGCGCCGCCAGAGGACCCAGAGGAGAGGGGCAAGATGAGCCTGATCGAACTGCATGACATCCGGAAGACCTACTCGCTCGGCGAGATCGATGTTCCGGTGCTCAAGGGCATCACCCTTTCCATCGAAAAGGGCGAATACGTCGCCCTGATGGGCGCCTCGGGTTCCGGCAAGAGCACTCTGATGAACATCCTCGGCTGTCTCGACCGGCCGACTTCCGGCGATTATCTGTTCGACGGGCGCGAGGTCGGACGGCTTTCCGGCGACGAACGCGCCAAGCTCCGCAACAAACACATCGGATTCGTGTTTCAGAGTTTCAACCTGCTGCCGCGGACCAGTGCGCTCGAAAATGTCTGCATGCCCCTGTATTACACGGCCGGCGACATTTCTTCGCGCGAGGCGGCGAAACGCGGCCGTGCCATGCTCGAACGGGTCGGACTGGCAGACCGCATGCACCACGAGCCTTCGCAACTTTCCGGCGGACAGCAGCAGCGCGTGGCCATCGCCCGCGCACTGGTGAACCGGCCGCCCGTGCTTTTTGCCGATGAACCCACCGGCAACCTCGACTCCAAGACGAGCGTGGAAGTCATGAAGCTTTTCGATGAGTTGAACCAGGAAGGCATCACGATCATTCTGGTGACCCATGCCACGGAAGTTGCGGACTGCGCCAAACGCACGATCCACATTCAGGACGGCCTGATCGTGAGCGGAGCTTTCAGCTGAGGCGGACCATGGCCAGAAGATCGCAGAACAACCGGGGCAGAAGCAACCCATACGACTGCAGCGTCGATCTGCACGGAATGTATTCGCAGGAGGCGATGGAGCTGGTCGCGAAAATGATCGCTTCGCATCCTCACTGCAGCATCCTGGTCATTCACGGCGACGGCACCGGCGTGCTTCGCAATGCCGTCCGCGGTGCGCTCATGTCGCATCGGTTCCCGGCCGTGCGGGATTATTTTTTCGGTGAAGATATCGGCGCGCCCGGACTGGACGGCGCGACCGTGGTTTATACTTGAATCAGGAAACGGGAGAAAGATCATGTCGATATGGAGAACCATGCTGGTGGCGCTGGTGGCGCTGAAAAGGAATCCGACGCGCGCGTTGCTGACCGCGCTGGGGATCGTGATCGGGATCGCGGCCGTGATCGCGATGATGGAGATCGGCAACGGCTCCTCGCGGGCGATCCGCACCTCGATCGAAAACATGGGCGCCAATTCCATCCT
>Ga0265298_10001989_pt1 | contig 29442 bp, 23 predicted proteins | sample AusTroGonzalo_MG_3_FD_193486 | JGI IMG/M metagenome (GOLD analysis project Ga0265298, IMG submission 193486) | Bovine rumen microbial communities from tropical cattle in Woodstock, Queensland, Australia - Gonzalo_01 | ecosystem: Host-associated > Mammals > Digestive system > Stomach > Rumen ...
ACGATCAGTTCGGCCGCGGTCAGCAGAACGGAAGAAAACATCGCCGCCGCCAAGAAAATGAATTTCGGTCTGGACATGGAATGACTCCTGTTTTAAAATATGGTCAGTATGGTCTGGTTTTTACGGCAGCGGCAATTCGCGGAGCCGGAAAATTTCATCCGGCCGCTCTTCGATGACTTCGCCGGAAGGCGCGACCGCAAACTGGTCGAACTGTTTTCCTGTGTTGTCGAAAGCTTTCACCGTGATCTTGTCCGGTTCCACGCGGACCGTGAAAAAGGAGCTTTCATGGCCCGGCGGATTCAATCGGCTGGGACCGGAAACCGCGGCCACGGGGAACGGATATTTGCGGATGTCGGCCCGGATATCCGGATAACGTTCTTCCGGCGCGGCGGCCGAACGGATGCGGTTCTCTCCCGGAATGCTGCGCATGGCGTAATGGATATGGCCGCCCAGCCACAAATGGATCCGGTATTGCGGGTGATCGCCTCCGAACAGCGGATCGATCATCCTGCGGACATGTTCGGGCAGATATTTTTTGAAATCGCCGGTGGGCAGGGCATGGGCCAGCACGATCCGCCAGCGGGCCTCGCGCCAGAACGGCTGTTCGACCAGCTTCCGGAGCCAGCGTGTCTCCTGTTTCAGATACGGCTCGATGTCATGCAGCGCCCGGGTGGACGGCCACGGACAGCGCCCCGTGTCATCGCAGAAATCCAGCGCGGCGAAACAGACGTCCCCGCAACGGAAGGCGTAATACCCCTCGCGGCCCAGTTCGGGCGGAGCGGAAAAATAGTCGAAAAAGCGTTCGGTGTCCTTGCCGTACATCTCATGATTGCCGCGGACCGTAACCAGCGGTTTTCCCTTGAAGGCGTCCGCCAGCGGCAGGAAGGTCCGTTCCAGATAATCCAGTTCGAAATTGCTGTTCCACACCGGATCGCCGGCAAATACCGCAAAATCCGCCGCCTGCCGTTTCATCTGCTGCGCGAATTCGCAGATCTTTTCATGGCTGACCTGAAGATCAGCTGTGAAATCGAAGGTGAAGGTCCGGTTCGACGCGGGCAGCGTATGGAAGGTGAGGATTCCGGTTCCCGGAATTTCTTCCCAGCGGCGGAGTTCATCCAGCAGGACGGTCCGGTATTCATATTCGCAGTCGGGCTTCAGCCCTTCGAGCCGGATCTGATGGATGGTCTGTTTCCGGCGGATCTTTCCCCCGGCCGAGTCAAAGCTGCGGTGCCATTCGGCGGAGCCTTTTTCGCGCCAGTCGATGCCGGCCGGACACGGCAGGGTGCTGGTGAACATGATGCTGACGCTGCCCGATGCGGCATCGGGGAACGTGCACCACGGCGGATATTTCACCGCGGGATGTTCCGCGGAAAAGAGCTTCGCCGCGGCCATTCCGGTGCTGTTCCCGCAGATGATCAGGAGCGTGAGCTGATTCTCTCCGGCGTGCCAGGAAAATTCCGCTTTGTGGTCATTGGACTCGAAATGGATCTCCCCGTTGCCGGTTTTCCGCGTATCGCAGAGGACGGTTCCATTGAGTTTCAGAAGCAGCGCCCAGTCCGCGCCGACTCCGATCGCCGCCGTTCCGGCTTCGTTTTCGGTGAAATCGGCGACCAGCAGCAGAGCAGGGCAGGGGTCCGCATGATCCCGGAAACGGATCTGTCCCGACGGCGAAAAATCCAGCGGCTTCCCGTCAATTTCCCTGCCGCCGAATTCCAGTTTGCCGCCGACGGATCCGGTCAGTTCGGTTTTCGGCACTTCAGGCAAAACGAAGAGCCGCCAGCGCCAATGTTCCGGAAACGCTTGATTCGATTCCATGACAACCTCCGGGATTGCGGCTCAGAACGGGGAGCCGGTGATCGTGGTCAGATTGCAGCCCATGAAGCAGAAAGGGTCTTTCTTGTCCCAGCGGGCCATATATCCTTCGGCGAATTCGGTCAGTTTCAGCGATGCGCTGTGGCCGTCCACGAACAGTGAATTCGTAAGGCCTGCGCCCGGATTGCCGGCTTTGTTGCCCGGCAGTTTTTTCCCGCGGGCATCGCCGGCGCCATGCCGGAACGCCACAAACTGTCCGGAACCGATGAGATAGTCGCTGACTCCGGTGTCGATGATCAGTTTGAGCTTTCCGTGGTTGCGGAGCTGACTCATTTTCAGGATGGTCTGATCGGTTTTGCCGCTGGCGCCGTAATCCTGCATGAGGAATTTGTTGCCAACATAATGGAAATATCTGTAGACATCGAAATTTTCCGGTTCGGAAGGACAGGCAAACACACTTTTGCGGATGGTCGCCGCAGAGTTGGCCACCCTGGGCGCCGGACGGGTAATGCCATAGGGAGGTTTGGCCGGTTTCAGTCCCGTAACCGGATCATGGCCGCACAGCACGGATTGCCAGATGTAGTTGACCTGACCTGCTTTAATCGCTCCGGGAATGATATATTCCCCATAATCATTGGCATACATGTGAACAGCTGTGCCGATGGCTTTGAGATTGCTCAGACACTGGGTTTTCCGGGCGCTTTCCCGCGCTGCTTTGAGCGCCGGCAGCAGCATCCCGGCCAGGATCGCAATGATCGCGATCACCACGAGGAGCTCTATCAGCGTAAAACGGCAAGCCGTCTTACGCTTGAAATATGAAATATGAGATATGAAATATGAGTTTACAGAGGTCTTCTTTTTTTCATCGTGCTGATTACTGAAAACTGATTGCTGATCGCTTGAAAAAGGTATGAGAGACGAGGTTTTTAAATCATTCTTGTCTTCCGGCATGATCATTGTCCTTTCATTTTTGATTTCGTGCTTCATATTTCTGTCTGCTTTTATTTTTTATTGTTCGGCGATGAAACTTTCCGATATACGGACATTGGACGATCTCAGATTTTCGGCGTGATAGACGGTCAGGGGGTCCGGCAGGTAACCTCGGCCCCAGACATCCGTCATGGCCGCCGGTTTCGCATCCCGGTAAACCGCCGGATCGCGCACAATGCGGAAGTCGATATTGTCCAGCGAAATGTCTGATACGTTCAGTCCGCCGATGAAGGATGAATCCGTTGCGTCTATCTCCATATCCGAGAAATGAATATGGCGGATATATCCCCGATAGGCGGGAACGGTTTCCGGTTCATCTGTCCCGCTCCAGACCTTGATCGGCTGGCGGACCGACCGCATGACGGTATTGCCGAAAATGATGTTTTCGATCTTCGCACCGTGATCGATACCGCGGCGTTTGCCGTTCCGCCATGGGATGACCGAAAGCAGGTCGTAACCGATGTTGCAGTCATGGATGATATTGTCCGAAACGATGACGTCACGGATCGCACCGTCGCCCTCATAGCCGATCCGGACCGCGCAGCAGGTGGAACTCAGCGTATTGCCCTGCAGATGGATCCGTTCGCAGGCCATATCGCGTCCCAGCCGGCTGATGTCGCTTTTCAAGGCAATGGCATCGTCGCCGGTACAGAGCCGGCAGCCGCTGATCCGGACATCGCGGCAGCAGTCGATATCGAACCCGTCGGTATTCGGGCCGCGGCGATGGTTTTCGACATTCACGCGGTCGATCCGGATCTGTTCACAGCCGAGCGCCCATACCGTGTAGGCGGCCGCATTGCGCAGCGTGAATCCGGTCAGGTTCACGTTCCGGCAGTTGGTCAGCAGGATGCCGACCGGACGGAACGGCGCCGAATGGAAAACCGGTTTGTATAAACCGTTCGGCCCACGCTGGAAATCATCATCCCGCGGCCAGGGCGCATCGTCGAAATCCGGCCAGAAATGATGTCCTTCCAGCTCGATCCGGCCATTCCCTTCGATCGTGATGTTTTCCGCATGGTCCGCGCCGATGAAATAATGGTCCAGTGAACAGCCTTCCAGAATATCGGATCCCAGATAATCTTTCAATTCGGAAGGGGCGGTCAGAACGGCGCCGGGTTCGAAACGGAGTGTAAGACTGCTTTTCAGCCGCGCTGCCCCGCAATGCCATTCCCCCGCCGGAATGAGGATGACCTCATTTTCCGCGGCCGCATCCACTGCGTCCTGAAGCGAAGGAAAATCCCGTAAATTCTTCATCTTGTCTCCCTGTCCTGACCGGCCTAATGAATAATGGTCGATTTCCGTTTTGTGATAATTTATCATAACCCAATATATTAGCAAGACGGAAAAACGGATTTGTATTGCTTTTCACAAAATATTCAGGTGTTTTTTACAAAAATCAATTTTTTGTGAAAAAAGATAAATTTGACTTGAAATTTGTAAAGAAACCGGTATATTTCAAGTATGAAAACGATACAGAAAATTTTGTTGAAAGACATTGCCCGGGCTGCCGGCTGTTCCGTGGCGGTGGCCTCGCGCGCCTTGAGTTCGGATATTCTGCAGAACCGGACCGTGGCGCGGAAAACCGCTTCCGCGGTAATTACCGCCGCCCGCCGTCTTGGATATGTCCCGCCGCATAAAAGGGTGCGGAAACGGCCGGTCGGCGTGATCAGCATTTTTCTGCCGGAAGCGCCGACTACTCTGCAGCTGAAATTGCTGGCCGGCATTTCCAGCGTGACTTCGGAGTTCGAAACTCCCGTGCATTTCTACAGCAACGCCACCGCGGCGTCCTACCGCCATTTCATCCGCGATTATCTGAATGTCAACCGGAATCTCGGCGTGATCTCCTATTATCCTCCGGATGAAAAGGATGTGCCGGATTTTCTGGAGATGTGCGAAAAGCTCCGGAAACAGGACGGCCAGCTGGTGGTGATCCACAACAATGCGCCGGCGGATTTTCCGGCCGTGTCGATCCGGATCAACAATCATTCCGGCGGCCGCATGGCCGGGGAATATCTCGGCGGCATGGATCTGCGGGAATATTTCGCGATCGTCTGGCCCAGACCCGATTACCGGCATGACCGCATGTACGGTTTTTGCGGCGCTTTGGAAAAAATGGACAGGAATGCCACGGTTTTCTGGGGCAATGCCGACAATTACGACCAGCTGCTGGTGTCGCTGGAACGGATCTGGCGCATGGTCGACTGGAACCGGCCCGAGCCCGTGGGGATCTTCTGCGACAGCGACAACACCGCGCTGACCGTGAACGGTTTTTTCCAGTCCCACGGCATTGTCGTCGGCAGACAGATCAAGCTGGTCGGATACGATGATCTGGAACAGACCATCCACACCTATCCGAGGCTGACCACGATCCGCCAGCCGTTTGCGGAAATGGGATCGCTGGCTGTCCGCAAGCTGTTCAATCTGATGAAAGGGTATCCGGAAAAGTCCGAGATCCTGGAACCGGAGCTGATCGTCCGGGAAAGTTCCTGAAAAACATCAGGGAAAATGAAAATTATTGTTGAAACCGGTTGAAAACAATCGATTATGCATTATATTAATCCCCAAATGTAATGTGTTTCGAATAATACAATGAAAGGGAAATCATCATGCTGAAAAGAAAAGGAGTATCGTCCGCCTCATCTCTCATCTCATATCTGAAACTCCGATTTACGCTGATAGAGCTCCTGGTCGTGATCGCGATCATTGCGATCCTGGCGGGCATGCTGCTGCCGGCGCTGAACAGCGCACGGGAAAAAGCGCGGGCGGTCCATTGCCTTTCCAATCTGAAGCAGCTGATGCAGGCGGCCCAGCTTTATGCGGAAGGTTATAAGGGTAAGGTCCCCCTCTATTACAATTCCGCCGACAAAAGCTACTGGAATAAGATCATGTATGATAACGGTTTCCTGCCGGGATTCACTTTCATGGCGTGTCCGAGTCTGTATCCGACCAAGGCCAAAACCGGCGACTGGACCCACACCTATGGCATGCGGTCCGGTGTCTATGCCCTGGCTTCCAACCAGTTTTCCCTTTTCGCCAGCAATATTGTTGCCGTGGAAAATAAGGCCGCTACAGTAAGGAAATTTGTTAAACCATCTTCGGCGATCATCTTTGCCGATTCTCTCCGCAACCATCCAACCGACAAACAGCCGGTGCAATGGTATTACATCGATTGTTACAACACCACCATCACGGGGGATGAAGGGCGGGTCTGCTGTTCGCACAGTCTGAAGACCGCCAATTCGGCTTTTGCCGACGGCCATGCCGCCGCGGCCACGTTCCAGGAGATCAAAAACTCCTGGACCCGGGGCGTAGTGGAACGCAAGACGCTGGCGGTTTACAATCTCGGGATCAGTTTCGGATTCTGAGATCCGGCCGGATGATCATTCGAATCCAAAATAACTTTCCATAAAAACAAGGATATTTACTATGAAATTGAGCAGGAGTTTCTTTTTGCTGTTTTTCGGCATCTGCTGGTGCCAGGCCGGTGAAAATCTGATCAGAAACGGGGATGCCGCAGCGGGCGTGCCTCCGGTTCCGGGGTTGGAATATCTGGCGGCCGGACCGCACGGGTCGCGGTGCTTCGCCGTGCCCAAAGGGAAAAAGATGTACATGGGCCGCGAGTTCATCGAAATCGACCCCGACGGCGAATATGAATATTCCGCCGAACTCTGCAGCAGCGGCAAAAATGATAATCATTCCGACATCGGACTCGCCCTTTATGATTCCAGAAAACAGCTGATCGCGCATTCCAGCGTGGCTTATGTGTCGGGGAGCGAAGCGGTCACCGCCGCTCCGGTCGCCAGAGGCGCCAGGACCATGCTGCTGAAAAATGCCGATGAATGGGAAACGCTCCGGAAACGCGGCGGCAGGATCATTGCCATGAATGCCATGACCGATTTTTCCGACCTGCCCAACCGGAATCTCTGCTATTTCATCACGAAAATCAATAAGAAAGACGGTCTGACCGAAGTGCAGTTGTCCCAGGGCTCTTCGAAAGCTTATCCCGAGGGCACGCCCGTGCGGCTTCACCGCGACGGCGGCTACCAGTGGAGCCTGCTGGAATTCCAGAAGGTTCCGAACGTCTGGAAGACTTTCACTGGCCGTATTTCCGGCACCGCGGTCCGCGGCGTTCCCCGCAACCAGTTCTGGAAAACCGCCTGCTATGTCCGTCCGGTCATCGTCACCAGAAAGGATTCCGATCTTTTCATCCGCAAGATCTCTCTGGTCAAGCTGGAGAAGGTCCCGGAAGGGATGGTGAAAACGGAAGCCCGGCTGATCCCCGTTCCCGATGCCTCGATCATCACGACTCCGTTTTCCGCCTGGCCGAAACGCAAATTCGCCCAGAAAGCTGACGGTTCCATCGTCATTGAGGCGGAAAATCCCTGGAAGTTCACCCCGTCCCGGCTGAACGTGTCGGCGGTCTGCATCGAACCCGGCTGCGGCGGGGGACGTTATCTGCAGCACAGCAAAAACGCGGTTTATCCCCTGACGGTCACCAAGCCCGGAACCTTTCTGGTTTACTACCGGCAGCGGATGCCGTTTTCCGGCGAGTGGAACCATTCCATGGTCCTGGACGGCAAAGTTTCCCGCGTGACCGACTGTTACCCCTCGGAATTCGACCGCTTCAGCAAATGGGCCTGGCATCAGGCCGGCAAACTGGAACTTTCCGCCGGCGACCATATCCTTGCCATGGATTTTCAGGGCGGTTCCATGCTCGATCAGATCGCCATCATTCCGGAAAATGCTTCTGCCTTTCCGAAAAAGGACGAGCTTCTTGAGCCCGAATTCGTTGCCGCCGGACTGAAGGGAGAGGCGCTTTATACCGGTTATCTCGCCGGTCCCGGCCGTTCCGCCGCCGTGCTTTCCTATCAGGTGAAAGGCGAGGGCAAAGTGACCGTGTCCGTTTCCTTCGACGGCGGAAAAAACTGGAAAGTACAGCCGTCCGGAAGCGTGTTGCCTGATTTCCGCAAAGACACTCCCGTGCAGTTCAAAGTGGCCATGGACAGTCCGGACAGCCGGAAGATCCCGCTGGTCGAGAACCTGAAAGTCGATTATCTGATCTCCACCGAACTGCCGCCCGAAAAGAGCCGGCTCGACCGTAATATGACCGCATCCCGGGAAACGGTCCGCCTGATCCCGGTCAAATGGACCGGCGCCCGCTGGCGGTCGGATGGTATCCTGGCTTTTTCCTGTCCGCTGACCCAGAATGCCGACGGCGCGGTTTATGCCCGGATCACCGATGCGGACAATATGGTGCTCTCGCCCGCGGAACGTTCCTGGCTGGAAAAAGACAGTCAGCTCGACGATGCGACCGTGCTTTATCAGGGAAGGCTCAACTGCAACCTGATTGCCTTCGATTTCAAGCTGAAGCAGGCCGGCCGGTTCCGTCCTTATTTCCTGATGCGTTTCACGCTGCCGACGCCGGATATCATCATGGAATTCAACCGTCCTGAACGGCTGGCGATCAAATACGGTTACAACCTCGACCGCAAAGAGGAATCGATCGATAACGTCGGTTCCGGTTTCGGCTATCCCTACGGCCCGATGTACAGCCGGAAATATTACTGGTTCCCCGGCAATCCGCGGGAGCTGGCCGCCGGCGAACATTGCCTGCGTATCCGCTGGGGCATGTACTACATGAACTGTGCCGCGGTCGCACTGGTTCCGGAGGAGAAACCGCGCCGGAAACTGCAGCCGGTCATGCCGGTAACCTCCGCCCGGGAAACTTCCAGCCAAGCTACGGTGGATTATGCCGAGATCACCGGAAAACTGAAAGCGCTCGATGCGCCCGCCGGAACGAAATTTGAGATTTCCTACGACCGCGGCCTCACTTTTACTCCGATGCCGTCGCTGCCGATGACGGAATCCCGGACTTTCATGCTCCGCGGATATTTCAAAGGCGGCAAGCTGATCCCGGAGATCCGGGCCGAACTGGCCCCGGCCAAGGTCATCGCCCTGCAGGATCCTGACCAGAAAATGACCTTCGACTGCACGACCGGAAACCTCACCGGCTATTTCCTGGCCGACGGCACTCCGATCCTGCCGGAAAGTTCCAATCAGCCGCTGTTCTCCTTCCAGATCGGTTCTGCCAAAAACGGCTACCGGCTGATCCGGCCCGAGCCCGGCTCCCTGACCGAACGGAGCTGCCGCCGGGAAAACGGCAAAGAGATCCTGGAACTGCGTTATGCCCTCTGCGACAAGAAAGTCGAGACCACTGTCCGGATCACGCTAGAAAAAGGCTGTCTCCCCCAATGGGAACTTTCTTTGGACAACCAGTCCGGGGAAGATGTCCGGAACGTCGAATTCCCCGCTTTCCGTGACGTCCGGCTGACCGCAAATCCGGAAAATGTGTTTCATACCGCGATCCGCAATCTATGCGCGTTCGGATTCACCGGCGCGCCGCTCGGACTCCGCGAGGGCGGATCGGGGACCTGGCCGAGTTCTTATGCCATGGGATATTCTGCCATTTACGCCAAAGGCGTCGGTTCGTTTACCGTGCAGAACCGCAATCCGGACGGGATCGGCGTCCGCTTCGTGCTGCAGCCGAATGCCGGAAACAGCACCGTTTCCATGAGCTCGACGCGCCGTTATCTGGTCGAAGCCGGAAAAAAGGCCGATTTCCGTTATGCCGCCGGATTCTTCAAAGGCGACGAACATGCGGTCTGCGATCTCTATGGAAAATGGGCGCGCTCCTGGATGGATTTCTCGCTGGTGAACGATCCGCTGGTCAGGGATGTCACCGCCTGCGCCTGCGGTGCCTATTATCCGCTCGACCGGACCGAAAACCAGATGATCCCCATTTTCCGCTGGATGGGTTACGACATGCACTGGCATGTGGATCCCAAGGTCTCCTTCACGCATTTGTACAGCCCGACCTACGGAAAGCCCGAAGCGGTCAAGGCGCAATACCGTGCCCTGGAGGCGGCCGGACAGCCCGCGATCCAGTACTGGGACCATTACGGCTGGTCGCTGAAATATGAGACCTCGCCGGTGATCGGCGGATATCCCCGCGAAAAGCTGCCGTTCCACGAAACGCTCGCGAAACCGGGCATGGCCGCCAAAGGCGGGACCCGGAGCGAACACGGCAATCTGAATCCCTGGAATTATGCTCCGCCGGACTGCACCATGTGCACAGCCGACCATACCTGGAACGATTACGCCCGTTTCGTCATGCAGGATTTCATCCTGGGAAAATACGGCCTTTCCGGGGTTTACGCCGATGAGACCTGCGTCTATACCGAATGTTACAATACCGCGCACGATCACGGAAAACAGTACGGCATGAAGATGGTCGGACTGGGGAAACTCTTCACCGGCATCATCCGGAAAGTCCGCTCACAGGGCAAATCCTGCTTCTTCACCGGCGAAGGTTCGCCCGATTATCTGCTCCAGTTTGAGGAACTCGGACTCCGCAGCGGTCCCGATGCGCTGGATGGCGCTCCGCTGCTGTTCGCTCTCCCCCGGATCAAATTCTTCCGCGGCGAATCCAACCATCCCAACCGGGACGGCATTCCGAACTGGGACGAGGCTGTCCGGGATTATCACCTGATCGCCCGGAGCGACCTGCCCACCTATGCCGGCATCGCGCGTCACTTCACGCTGCATCGAGGACGGATCCGCGACTGGATGTACCGCGGCGTCTTCCGCGACAATGTCGGACTCAAACTCTCCAAACCAGGCGTCGTCGCCAAGTATTTCGTCCGCAAGGATAAGGATCATCACGGACTGCTCATCAACCTCCGCAACGAACATCTGAAAACCGGCATTCAGCTGGAACTGGACAAAAAACTGCTGGACGGCGGCGAGATCCCGCCCGCGGCCCTCGCTTTCCTCATGGAAGAAGAGTGCACCGAGGCCGTTCCGGTCCGGAATGAGGCCGGTTCCATCGTCCTGACCGTGCCGGTCAGCCGCGCTTCTTCCATCTTGATCCCGCTCCGGCTTCCCGAAAGTGAAAGCATCCGCGCCGATTTCATCTGGCCGCAGAGCCGAGGCAATGATGTCCTGCGCATTTCCCTGATGAATTTCAGCCGGAAAAAACAGCATGTCCCGCTGAAGATCGATCTGCCGAAAGGTCTGACCGTCAGAAATCTTCCGGCCGCCGCCGATCTGGAGCCCGGGCAATTTGTCACGATGGATCTGCCTTTGGAAAACCGCAATTCCCTGCAGGATCAGGCTTATGCGGAACTGACCGCGGGCCAGCAGAAACAGCGGATCATCCTGGCTCCGAACCTGAGCAACTGTTCCTTCGAACAGCATACCGGGAAAACCATGGCCGCGGACCACTGGGGCGTTTATTCCCGCTACTACATCCATGCCATGAAACAGCTGGACGATTCAAAGCTGGACAAGCCCGCCCTCGGCGGACTGCTCGATGACCGGGAGCCTTATCAGGGCCGCTATTCCCTGCGTCTTCGGGGACATTCCGAGCCGCTTCCTTTCACCAAGACCCTCGCCGGTCCTTACGGTCGCTTCGGCTACCCGAAAAAAGAGGTCAGACTTCCCTGGTATTACAACGCGCAGCAGTATGCCATCCTGAAACCCGGCACCCGCTACCGGCTTTCGTTCGCCGTCCGCTTCGCCGCGGATGACGGACAGCTGAAGCTCCAGCCGTTCCCCTATACCGAACGGCCGGGACAGGTTTCGCTGATGTTTGCACCGAAGACGGTCAAGCCGGCGGCAGGGGACCGTAAATGGCAGGTCGTCACGCTCGATTTCACCACGAAGAACGTCATTTTCAATGCGACGCAGACTCCGATCGCCTTTGTCAATCTCGGCCCCTCGGACCTCTGGATCGATGCCGTTTCCCTGGTGGAATTGAAATAAAAGTCATTTCCGGATGATCTGGCGGACCTTGAAACTGTCGAACACCCAGCCGTCGTCGGTCTTGAGCATATGGCATTCAAGTTCCCGGACTTCGCGGATGCTTTTGCCGTCTTTGAGCGTGCCGGAAAGGACCGCGGAAAGATTGACTTTCGCTTTCCTGTTCGGGGCGTCGATCTCCGGTTCGAGGTCGTCGAGCGACAGCGTGAGCTTGTTGAACATCGCCCGCGAACGGAAAATATTGCCGCTGAGCGCTTCATGATTGAATGGCCCGGCCATCCAGTCGAGACCGTCCACCGCGAACGTGCTTCTGCCCGAAAACAGCGAGGCCATTTCCTTCGCGCGGGCGGCCGCGGGCAGGGCGCCTTCTTTGGTGTTTTTCGAGGCCAGCGAGGCCAGCCGGCTGAACTGGTTCCGGATCAGGTTTTCATCCGTCGGACGCAGATACAGCCACAAGCCGATCCCGCCCGCAGCCAGTAAAACGATCACAACTGCACACCAGATGATATGTTTCGCTCTGATCACCATAACGGAGCTCCTTTGAGGTAGCGTTTGTGCATTTCGCCGAAAACATGCGCTTCCATCGGCACGGACCGGTTGTCGCCCGCCAGATAATAATGGTTCCGTTCGACGGTCCGTTCCGGCAGATTCCAGTCGGACGGTCCTTTGATATACGGTTCGGCGGCCGGCTTGCCGTTGAGGATCAGACGTCCGTCCTTGAACGCCACCGTGTCGCCGGGCAGCGCAATGACGCGTTTGAGCAGCATCGTGCCGCGGCCGTAGCGCATGATCACGATATCACCGCGCTGCGGCGACCGGAACCAGTAAGACGGCGCCCAGCAGAACATGAAACCGCGCGAGGGATAGGTCGGCAGCATGCTTTCCCCCTGGATGACCAGCGGCATGCAGATGAATTTGAAAAAACACCATGCAGTGAGGATGACGATCAGCACCCGCACCAGGAACGCGCGCGCCATTTTCGGAAAAAAGAATGCGCGCAGGATCAGTCCCATCCTGCCGGTCTGGAGCGCCTCTTTGACCTCCTGTCGGTGTTCTTCCGTATTGTAAAGACGCTTAAACTTCATGGTCCGGTTTCTCCTGCTGCAGGAAACGTCGGTCGAACAGATAGCCTTCCTGGATATTGGACATGGAGCGGAGCATATTGCTGCGCAGGTCGGGGATGCGTTCGGAGATCCGGTCGAGCAGCTGGCGGAAATAGCGCCGGTCGCCGTTTTCGAGCTGTTCCCTGTAGCGGCATTCGCCCCGGATGGGCAGGTTCATTTTCGCGACCCATTCGGCGATCATCGCCTCAGGGGTCAGGATCAGCGGACGGATCACGCGCAGTTCCCCGTTTTTCTCGGGCACGTTCGGCCCCATGGTGCTCAGTCCGGCGCCGCGGCACAGGCTCATCAGGAACGAGACTTCCGCATCGTCCAGATGCTGTCCGAGCGCGATCTTATTGCATTTGAGTTTGCGAGCGAGCGTGTAGAGATTGCCTCTCCGTAACCTCGAACAGAGCATGCAGGGATTTTCTTCCAGCTGCTTTTCCTTGAGCAGGGATTCCATATCCAGCCGGATCAGATGATGTCTGATCCCGAGCGACCGGCAGAGCTCTCCGGTCCCGTCCGCGGAGAAGCCGCTGAAACCCGGATCGAAAGTCGCTGCTTCAAGTTCGAAACGGATGGGTGCGGTCTGCTGGAAATGTTTCAGCACATGCACGAGCGCCACGCTGTCCTTGCCGCCGCTGACCCCGATGAGGATACGGTCATCCGCCCGGATCATGCCGTATTCCACAATGGCATTGCCGGCGAGACGGCAGATTTTTTTGAACAGCAGGTCCTCCACGAGTCTCCCTCCGTTTCCGGCAAGCATGCCCTTTCAGTTGCTGCCGGGTTCGACTTGTCCGGCCGCCGCTTCGCGTCCCGGCTGGAGCATTTCGATCTTCTGCTTCAGCGAATTGAGTTTCTTATGGCAGATCGAAGCGATGGCGGACCCTTCTTCGAATTTATGGATCATGTCTTCCAGCGGCACATTGCCGGATTCCATTTCGCGGACAATGGCGTCGAGCTTGTTCAGGCATTCCTCGAAACGGCATTGTTCGAGCGACTTCAGATATTCCGGATCGATCGGCATTATTCGGCCTCCTGTTCTTCTTTTCTGCGGATCTCCCGCAGGGCGAGCTGCAGTTTTTCCTTCAATTCTTCGAAAGAGGGATCGTTTTCCGCGCTTACCGGCAGGATGGTCAGGCCGCGCACCTTCTTTTTGAGCTCCTTGAGATTTTCCGCGCTTTCCGGCAGGTCCATCTTGTTGGCGATCACATAGACCGCTCGCCTGGAAAGACCTTTCTGATAGAGTTCAAGTTCGCGCTTGAGCACCTTGAGGTCATCGGCCGGATTGCGTCCGTCGATCCCAGCCATATCCAGCACGTAAAGCAGCATCTTGGTGCGTTCGATATGCCGCAGGAATTCGTGACCGAGCCCGACGTTGTCATGCGCACCGTCCAGCAGACCTGGCACATCGGCGACCAGGAAAGTGGAGAAATCGGGCATCTTGACCAGACCGATCACGGGGTGTCTCGTGGTGAAAGGGTAGGGGGCGATTTTCGGATTGGCATTGGAGATCCGGGAAAGCAGGGTGGATTTGCCTGCGTTCGGAAAACCGACCAGTCCGACATCCGCCAGCATTTTGAGTTCGAGTTCGACTTCCATCGGCTCGGTTTTCTCGCCGGGTTCGTGTTCGCGCGGCGCCCGGTTGACGCTGGTGGCGAACTTGCGGTTGCCGCGCCCCCCTTTGCCGCCGTACAGCACCGTCACGACTTTGTCCGGCGTGTCGATGTCGGCGATCAGTTCCCCGGTTTCCACATTGCGGATCAGCGTTCCAGGCGGGACCTTGATGATCACATCCTGACCGTTGCGGCCGTGCATGTCCTTGCCTTTGCCCGGCTGTCCGTTCTGGGCGGCGAACCGGTGATTGAAAATGAAATCCTGCAGGCTCTGTTCGCCGGGAGCAGCGGCGAACACCACGTTGCCGCCATTGCCGCCGTCGCCGCCGTCGGGACCGCCTTTCGGAATGAAGGCTTCACGCCGGAAACTGCAGCAGCCGTTGCCGCCGTTGCCCGCCTTGATCGTGATCTGCGCTTTATCTATAAACATGGTCCGCCTTTCCGGCTGGTTTTGCAAAAAAAAGCCCGGATATTGCGATCCGGGCTGAAGACTGACTGCGTTCCAAATTACTCGGCAGCCGCGGGGGCCGGAATAATTTCCACGAGACGTTTTTCCTTGGTGAATTTGACCGTGCCGTCCTTGAGGGCGAACAGGGTGAAATCCCTGCCGCAGCCGACATTGCTGCCGGGACGGAAACGGGTTCCGCGCTGACGCACGATGATCGTGCCCGTGGTTACGAATTCGCCGCCGTAAGCTTTGATACCCAGCATCTTCGGCTGACTGTCACGACCGTTTCTGCTGCTTGACTGTCCTTTTTTATGTGCCATGATATGACTCCTTTAAGGTTTATCGTTTACCTAATTCAAAATAATAATATACACCACATCCGGCAAATTGCAAATCCCGAACAGTCTTTTTTCTGAATTTTTATCAAAAAAACTCCGAAGGCCGCCGGATCGAGGCTGATCCGCCTACCGCGTAATGTTCCGCACCCATTTGTACTTCCGGTGATGGCAGATCACCCAGGGCACTTTGCCGACCTCGTCCAGACAGGTGCACCCATACGCGGCCAGCACCGGCAGCTGCCAGTAGAATGCACTCAGAAAGGCACAGGGCAGCGCGATCCCCCACATGCACACGATCAGGCTGTAAACATCGAACAGGGTGTCGCCGCCCGCTGAGAAGATGCCGTTGATGACCATCGTGCAGATGCAGCGTCCGATCATATAGACCGACAGGATCATGAACATGCCGCGCATATACGTCTCCGCCTGCGGCGTCAGCTTCATGAACGCCGTCACTGCCGGGATCGACGCCAGCACGATCACCGTGCAGGTCAGTCCCAGAAACACCGAGATGACGGCAATGCGGTCTCCGCAGACGCGTCCTCGTTCCAGATTTCCCGCTCCCAACTCGTTGCCGATCATGATCCCCGCGGCTCCGGCAAAGCCGTTGCACAGGCAGCACAGCAGGTCGCGCACCACTGCCGCGATCGAATTGGCGGCCGCCGCATCCGGACCCAGGTGTCCCATGATCGCGGTGTAGGCCGTGAATCCGGTTCCCCACAGCAGATACGCACCTAGGATCGGCAGCATATAATGCAGGAAATCCGCCGAAAGCTGACGGTCGAAAGTTATGATATTCCGGAAACGCAGCCGGATGAAATCCGGTTTCCGGGAAACCTGGACGCACCAGGCAAGTTCGATGACCCGTGCGGCCACGGTGGCCAGCGCCGCACCCCGCACGCCCATGGCCGGACAGCCGCACAGTCCGAAAATGAATACCGCGTTCAGAATGATGTTCAGCACCACCGCCGCCGAGCTGATGACCGCCGAACAGGTGACATGTTCGCTGATCTTCATGATCCCCAGATAGCATTGCGAGAAGCCGGTGAGCAGATAGGACCATGCCGCGATCTCCAGATATTCCGCTCCGATCCGGATCAGTTCCCCGTCGTGCGCGAAAAGCAGCATCAGTTTTTCGGGAAAACAGCGGCAGCCCAGGAAAAATACGATGCACACTCCCACGGACATCCGGATGCTGATCCCGAAGATCCTGCCCAGCACCTCGCGGTCGCCTTTGCCCCAATACTGCGCACCCAGCACTCCGATTCCCGCCACGATCGCGAACAGGATCATGTTCTGCACGAACTGGATCTGCGTGGCCAGCGACACCGCCGCCATCGCGTTCTGGCTGACCCGGCCCAGCATGACCGCATCCCCGGCCGCCACCAGCGCCAGCATCAGCGACTGCACCGTGATCGGCACGGACAGAACGATCAGTCTGCGGTTGAACGCATGATCGTGAATGATATCGCGGAGGATCATGACCGGACGGCCTTTACCCGATGAGCGCCAGCAGCAGAATGATCACCGCCGCTGCCGAGCCGGAAACCAGCGTTCCCAGCGTCTGGAGTTTCAATCCCTGCCGGACATTCATGCCGGAAAATTTCACCACCACCCAGAAAAAACTGTCGTTGGCATGCGACACGATCATGCCGCCGCAGCAGACCGCGCAGCAGGTGAGCGCGCGCATCACCGGCGAGGTCAGATGCAGCACCTCCAGCAGCGGCACGGTCACGCTCGCCGCCGTCAGGATCGCCAGCGTGGACGATCCCTGTGCAATTTTCATGACCGCTGCGAACACCAGAGGGATCAGCAGGGCGAAGATACCCATCGAATGGACCTGCTGCGGCATCATCTCGCTGAAATCGACTTTTTTCAGCACTTCTCCGAACGCGCCGCCCGCACCCGTGATCGCCAGGATATTGGCCGCATCCAGTACCGCTTTCCCCATCAGACCGTCCACGGTCAATTCCGCCTGACGGCATTTGCCGATCAGAAATACGGCGATCAGTGCCCCGACGGTCAGTGCGGTGATGGGATGCCCCGCCGCCGACATGAAATCCGTAAAGGCCGGAGGCAGTGATTTTTTCATTACGCCGGCAACCGAATTCAGCCCGATCAGCAGCAGCGGAATGATGACCGGCAGAAAAGCGATGCTCCAATGATGCCGGAACACCGCTTCGTCCGCCGCGTCCGTTTCGGCGTTTTCCTGACCGTTTTCCAGCACTTCATTCCGCCCGGCCCGCAGTGCATACAGATATCCTGCGGCGGTCGCTCCCAGGGCGGCGATCGAACCGAAAAGCAGCACATAGCCGAAATCGGCGGAAAGCATCGACATCGCCGCCAGCGGGCCCGGGGTCGGCGGAATAAAACAATGCGAGGCGAAAAGTCCCATACTCAATGCGGTCGCTCCGACCGCCAGCGGCAGTTTCGCCAGCGTGCCGATTTTTTTCCACAGCCCGATCAGAATGATGAATGCCGAGTCGCAGAAAATGCAGATCGACACCACGTAACCGATGATGCTCATGGCCAGTGGTGTGCGCTTTTTCCCGGTCAGCGCGATGATTTTGCCGGCGATCACTTTCAGCGCACCGCGACGTTCCATGAAACAGCCGATCACGGTTCCGGCAATGATCACGATCCCGATGCTTCTGATCGTGTTGCCGAACCCGGCACAGAGCAGATTCAAAGTATCCAGAACGCCATACCGGCTGCAGATGCCGAAAACGAATCCGCCCAGCAGCAGAACCGGCAGCGGATGGATCTTCCATACCGCAGTGATGATGATAATGGCGGCAATGACCGCAACCAGCAGGACAATGGTCATTTTTGAAAATCACCCTTTTTGATTATTTATGATTTCCTGGTCCGGGGAGGCCTGCGTCAGTTGAGCGGCACTTTCCCGGAAAGGTCGCGCAAGGCCTGGTTCATGGCCAGTTTCATCAGCAGCGGATACATGCTGCAGTCCGCTCCCACTCTGGCATAAAGCCAGTGCGTGATGGAATCCTCCCGGTCAAAATCATAACGCCAGACCACCTGTCCCGTTTTGCGGTCAAGCAGTTCGAACTGGACCGCCAGACGGTTCCAGGAAGTCCCGCTCGGAACCCCGATGATCCAGAAGATATGCGAGAGGAAGTATGTGATGCAGTAGGAATACATATTTCCCCGGTAGGCCGTGCTGAGCAGTTTGCCCCGCCACACATAATCCGCCTGCGCCTGTCCCAGATTGTTCGCACGGGTTACCCCGGCGAACAGGTTGGACGCCTTGAGGCTGACGAAGGCGGCATTGGCCAGGTCGTTGACCGGATCGAAATGGAACCGGCCCAGCGAGACGAAATCGTCGGTCTTTTCCGGTTCGCCTTTGATCAGATAACCGAACGGCATGAGCGGGAGAAACCCCAGATAGAGCGATCCGCGTTCCCCGATCTCACCCGGATCGGCGGCGCCGGAGCCGCGCTGGTCCATGAACGGCAGCACGGCAACCGTCTTTTTGCCGGTTCCCTTTTCCTGAAACACGGTTATGGAGCCCGGGGCTGCGTTATAATCGAACGTTGCGACGTTGGTGCATCCGGTCAGCACTGCAGCCAGTGAGATCCCGGAAGCCAGAATAATATTTTTCAGTTTCATGTTCAAGCTGCCTTTTCAAATCGGAATAAGTCGCCGGACTCGCGGTCCGGCGCAGGTTGTCAGTAGCCGAAAGCGCTCTGGATATGCTGGCGCTTGAGCTCGTAGGTCTGTGCCCAGACCCCTTCGCCGGAATCATTGTCGGTGAGCGTCAGCGTGAAAAGATAGGAGATCTCACGCGCTCTGCCGGCGGCGGCTCTCTGTTTGATGATGGTGCCGCTCAGCGAAAGATCGTAGGCGTTGACTCTGCCTTTCTTCATCCTGGTGCGCTTTTTGATATTCGGATCATAGGACAGGTCGCGGGCCTGTGCAGTCGCACGGTCAATCTGCTGTCCCTGGCCGGCGGCATAGGTCGTGAAACGGACTTTTCCGCTTTTGAACAGCAGTTCGCGCAGACGGTCGGTCAGCAGCTGGGTTTCGATATGTTCATCGGTTTTGTTTTCGATGGTGGAAAGCATCAGCAGCGGGCGCATGGCGGTGCGTCTTTCACGCGCGGAAATTTTTTCGCCCCCGGCCTGGACCTTTTTCAGGTTTTCCGCCGCGTCCTCGGCATAATCCCGGAGAAAGGCGGCAAATTCAGGCGATGCCAGCAGCTGATTGCCGAGTTTTTCCGTGGCCACGATCCAGTCGGATGAACTCATGCTGTTTTTGTTTTTGACCGCGGCGGTCGTGTCGTTGGCATCAACATAATCCGAGGTGGTGCCGCAACCGGCCGTCAGCATTACCAGTGCAGCCGTCCCAAGGATCGCAAGATGATTGATCTTCATGGTTTTTTCTCCTTTTTTCAATGTTCTTTAAGGTTGAGAATGAAATCTTTGCATTGCGGGGTCGGTGCGGTCGATTTGAAAAAGACCGTTTCCCCCGGTTTGATCGTTTTCGTCTGCCAGATCGACAGCTGGGTATCCACGGTCATGCCGTTGGCATCCTGCCAGACAAATTTATAATCGACCGTGTATGGATTGTCGCCCGTGATACCGCTCCAGGTCTGGGCCAGGGCTCCGGTCCGCACGTTGGTGGCGGTGACTTCCACCACCAGATGTCCCGTCGGCGAAACGGCGGTTTTGACCGAACGGAGCACCAGCCGGTCCCGCAGCCAGCCGTCGGTCACGAACCTCGTGTCCCGGATGACGTTCGGAGTTCCGCTTTTATCGGTGTTTTCGACCGTGTTGACGGTGTTCTGGCAGGCAGACAGCACCGCGCAGACGGTCAGCGCGGACAGCAATTTGAGAGAAATTTTCATGTGTCATACTCCTTTTGGATTTTTTATTTGTTCAAAGGGAAAACCTGGCAGTTGAACGCTGCCGGATGATGGCTCGGCGCGTGGACCAGCACCACCGCGGATCCGCAATTCGGGGGAAGGTCTATATTGAACTGATTCCCGCCGGCGGGACCCAGCACGATCCTGCGGTTTTTCGGCATGGCGAACTGGATGATCTGAAATTCTTTCGGCAGAATTTCCCAGGTGCGCGTGTCGGCCGTATTGAACACCACCTTGTAGATCGAGGTCCCCGCAGCCGTTGCCAGTCCGGCCCAGCCGTTGGCATGCGCCGCAGCCCGGGTGGCGACATACGAACCGAATTCCTTGACCGCCGTGCTCAGACAGATACGCACGATCATTCCCGGCAGCCTCCGGGTGTATTCCGCCGCCAGTATGCCGTCCATATCCGCCAGCGGCAGCGTCTCGAACCTTTTTCCGTCCGCTGTCACCTGAAGCGACCGGAACGGCGCCGGATAGAATTCGCAGACCGGCCAGGCTACCGTGGCGACCGTGGCATATCCAGGGAAAATGATGGGAATATACAGCGCGATCTGCCGCAAAGCCGCACTCCGGCCGTTGGCGAAGATCACCAGCACATGGTCGTTCCCCATGGAGAAATCCTGGCTGGGGATGTCCTTCAGTTCCGCGGGAACCGGCCTGCCGATCCGGCGCAGACACGTGGCATAATACTGTTTCACCAGCGGGTGGCCGGGGAGGGCTTTATAGAGCCGTTCGAAGTCCACCACGGCATTCTGATAATTGTTCGTCCTGGCATATCCGTAAGCGGAAAGGAAGATCGCCAGCGGGTTCAGGAAATTGGCATATCCCCGGTGGGCGACCGTTCTGGTCTCGTTCAGGGCATTGGAGAGTTCCCCATTGCGGCTGTCCCGCATGACCGCGTTCGCATCCACGCCCGAGGCGGCATTGCGGTTTTTCGCTTTTTCCTTCGCCATGGCTTTGTCTTCCGCTTCGAAATACTTCTGATAATCTTCCAGGATCTTGTCCTGTGTGGACCGGATCCGGAACAATTCCACCTGGAAGCCCTGCTCGTCTTTCCTGCCCAGATAATCGAAGGCCTTGTACACCGGGATCATGATCCGGTCGCGGCACCAGCCCCGGTAGGGCAGGGCGTTCGGATTGGTCAGCAGCACGGACGATTCCGCCCCGACTTCGCGGAGGTTGACGATCGCGCGTTCATCAAAATCTTCGATCAGTTTTTCCGCGCGGGAAAAATGGCTGATGCTCCGGTCATACCGGCCCGTGATGCAGTTCAATGATCCCGCTTCCAGACGCCACATGATCTCATCGCCCGTATTCACCTTGGATGTGTTGAAGGCGGACGGCGCCCGGAGCTTGTAGTCCAGTTCTTCCTGCGCCTGCGGATACTGTCCCTGAACGCAGTTGCTCATCAACTCCGCTTTCTGCCGGTGCGCATTGACGATGGTCGAACAGCCGCTTGCCAGCAGCATGACAGCCGGCAATACCGCCAGTTTTTTCAGAATGGTTGTCATCTCGTCTCTGCCGGTTTATTTTTTCAGAACCTCCAGGACTGCCCCTGCGACCGCAGGCATGACTCTGTCGATCAGATATCTGTTGTAGTCGCGGACCGTCCAGTTATCGGTGTCTTCGACATCGGAGAAATCCACATTCAGCCGGAATGGGATGGAGCCGGCCTTTACCCCGGTCTGAGCGGAAATGATCTGAATACTCCCCTCGATATCCCCGATGCAGGTCTTACGGTAACTCCTCGTCACTTCTATATAGACATTGCTGAATTTATTGGAAAAACGGGTGATCCGTGCCTGGATCAGATAATCCACCCGGAGCAGTTCCCCGATCCTGCGGAACATCGCCGGTTCAACTTCATCCAGATTGTCGATGTTGTTCTTCTGGAGAATCCTGGCCACTGAACGCAGACCCTGGAGTTTGATTCCGTTATTCAGCAGAGTGGCTTCCAGCAGCACATTGAAATCTTCTCCCGCGTATGGCGGCGCGTGGTGCGCTTTGATCACCGGCGACAGCAGCGCGGAGATTCCCCGCTTCTTCGGCGCCATCCCCAGTCCGATTTCCGCCAGCGTGTCCTTCAGCTTGTCTGCCAGCTCATCCAGCGAATTGAACGTTTCCGAGGCTTTCTTGTCCGGATCGATGCTCCCCGTCGACGAATCCACCATGATCAGCGACAGATTGATCCGGCTGCCGAATTTGCTCACGGTCGGCACCAGCAGATATTTCACCGTTTTGATTTCGCCCAGACGCGCTTTCTGGGCCGAATTCAGATTCATCAGATCCGAACTCGTCGTCAGTCCGATTTCCGTCATCATCGCTTTCAATGCCGAGCGCGAAATCAGTTCGTATCCCCCGTCCACACTCGCTTCCAGCATGCTCCAGACCGCTTCGATATCCTGCGGTTTCATTCCCCCCTTGTTGATCGGTTCCGCTATGGCCAGACGGTCCGCCGCGCCAACGCACAGCATCATTCCCAGCAATAAAACCGTGTTGAAGATTTTTTTCATCGCTCAGGTCTCCTCTCTTATTTTTCCAAACTGATGCTGACCGCCGCATCACCGGTCACATTGTAATCAAAACTTTTGGTCTTGTAGCCCGCGGCTTTGATTTCTATCTGGTATTTCCCTTTCGGCAGCAGCATCGCATTGCCGCCGGTGCAGGTCAAGGTTCCGTTCACATAGATTTCAGCGGACGCCGGCTTGAAGAAGGTTCCGCCGACCGGATTGATCGTTACCGTGCATGGCATCGGCGTCACGGAGATCTCGTTCCGCCGGCCCGGCTTGCATTTGTCATACAGCTCTTCCGCCGCCTGTTCCAGCGCCGACGTCATCAGGTTCTGGAAGATGTTGTTGTCGATCTGTTCCGTGCTGATCGGCTTCTGTTCCCGGTAATTTCCCGTATAAACATTGCTGTATACCGTGCTTTGGCGGACCAGGTCCACCAGCTTGATGATCACATCCAGCTGATAATTGGTCGTTTTGGTCTGGATCCCATAGCCTTTGAAGGAGTTCGTCCGGGTCCGGATATCCGACACCGTCCCGTAAATCAGGTGCGTGGCTCCCGTTTCTTTCGCCAGACGCAGCATGAAATCCTTCGGAAAATCCGGCGCATTCTGCTGTTTCGCCATGGCGGCCGTCATCAGCGCAGAATCCACACACGTGAATACGTCGTTTCTGCGGCTCAGATACGCTTCCAGATATTTGGCTCCGATCACGATCGGACGGGCTTGCCCGTTTACGGTCGTTCTGTATATGTCCAGCGCTTTTCCCCTGGTGAACCGGTTGTCGTCGATCTGCACCCCCCGATTCGCGTCGGCGGTGTTCTTGTTGCTCCACGCATCGATCATCCGCACAAAGCCCTGCATCACGCCGTTCACCGACTGCCGGTCCGCATCGTTCAGCGTGCATTGCGGCGGAATTGCGATCGGACGGTTGGTCCCGTCCAGAAATCTTTTCTGCCCTTCGATATCCAGCGTGGTGAAGTCCAGCACGCAGACTTTGAACGGGCTCCATTTTACCTTTTCCTTCACAACCGTTTTGGTGATGACCGTAGAGGTCGTGGTCTCCGTTGTCGTGGTCGTTTCGGTGGTCCGTTCCGCTCCCTGAACCGCAAAAATTCCGGCTGTCAGCACGAGCGCGGCTTTGATAACCTTCCTTCGCTTTCCAGTCATTGCATTCCTCCTGTCTTATTCCCCGATGAAATATACCGGTATCGGCTTGAATCCGTTGAACTCCACCGCCGCATAACTCGCCGTATACGCGCCCGCCGACAGCCAGTAGACCCGGTCGCCTTCTTTGATCCCCGCCGGCAGCGGATTCCGGTAGTTTTCATACATCACGTCCTGGCTGTCGCACGTCGGACCCGCTATGATGAAATCGTAGCAGTCGTCGCCCGGCGCCTCGCTGTAGAGCGGATATTTGATGCATTCGTCCATGGTCTCCGTCAGGCCGTTGAATTTGCCCGCGTCCAGATACAGCCACTTGTCCACCGCCAGATGCGCTTTTTCCGCGATCAGCACCACTTCCGTCACCAGGATCCCCGGATCCGCCGCCAGCGAACGCCCCGGTTCCAGCAGGATCTCCGGACGCTCGCTGAAATCCTCATGCAGAAAACGCGTGATCTCGCTCGCATACATTTCCAGCGGACTTGTCCGCGAAATATAGCTCGCCGGGAACCCGCCGCCCAGATTGATCAGGCTCATTTTGATCCCCTGCGTTTCCAGAAAATCGAAAATGTAACGCACTTTCACCAGCGCCGAGTTCCAGTTGCCGATCTCACGCTGCTGCGAGCCCACATGGAACGACACCCCGCACGGATTCAGCTTCAGTTTCAGCGCATACAGGATCAGGTCCGCCGCCAGATCCGGATGGCAGCCGAATTTCCGCGACAGCGGCCAGTCCGCCGATTCCCCGCCTTCCACCAGGATCCGCACGAACACCCGCGAGCCCGGCGCTTCCTTCGCCAGATTGTCCAGGTCGTCCTTGCTGTCGCTCGCAAACAGCCGGATCCCGCGCTCATACGCATAACGGATGTCTTTCGGTTTCTTGATCGTGTTGCCATAGCTGATCCGGTCCGGACTCACGCCCAGCGACAGCACCCGGTCCAGTTCGTAGATCGAGGCAATGTCGAAATTGCTTCCCTCGTCCGCCAGCACCTTCAGCACGGGCACGGCCGGATTCGCCTTCACCGCATAATGGATCTTCGCATACGGAAAAAACTTTTTCAGTTCCTGATACTTCTGCCGGAAGATATCCAGATTGAACAGGATGAACGGCGTTTCATATTTGCGGCTTGCAGCTATCATCCGGTCAAATTCGGATCTGCTGTAATAATCCAAAGGATCGATACTCATGCGAGTTCCTTTTTCGTTGCAGTTCGAGGTGATGACGGCTGAACCATACGCACAGTTCTGACGGCCGTCATCCATGCCCGTCGCTTTCAAGTAATTGCTTACTATAGTCCCGTCCCGGTCATTTACAAACCGGAATCTGCGGTTTTTCATAAAATTTTTCCCAAAAATATTTATTTCCCCGTTTGACACAGCCTCACCCCTATGCCGCAGTCCCGCGCGGCACCAGTCCCTCATCCGGTCACCCGCATTCCGCATCATCGGCAGTTCGCCGCCGCATGTAGTGCGCGTTCTCCCTATAGGTCCTATAAGTCCTATAAGTCCTATAGTTCGCGCCCCACCGCTCCCTCGCACGGCCAGCCGTCCTCCGCACCTTTCCCAAAAAAATCTTCCGTTTTTTTCACGATCATCCCTTGACTTTCCGGAAATTCCGGCTACATTAACTTACATAACCGGTTAGGTAACTATTTTTTCACGAGGTTTTTCATGGCAAGGAAAGCAACGATTTACGATATATCGAAGTCTGTGGGGGTTTCGACCTGCTGCGTCTCCTGGGTGCTCCGCAACCATCCCCGCAGCCGGGAAGTCGGACCCGAAACGCGCCGGCGCATTCTGCAGACCGCCGACGAAATGGGATATGTCTGCAACCAGCTCGCTTCCGCCACCAGCACCGGCAAGGTCAACACCATCGCCGTCATCCTCAATTTCAATATCATGCAGGATCAGCTCACGGCCAACCAGCTCATGACCGGGATCATGATGGAAACCGCCCGCCGCGGATTGAACGTCAAAGTTTTTTCCGAGGATGATTTGGAGAACGCTTTCCGGAACATCGTGGAAACCCGCATTGTCAAAGTCATTTCCACCAGCGTGGAAGCGGGTGTCCGGCAGCGGACCGCCGGACTTGCCGAAAAATATTCCCTCGACCTGGTTTTCTGCTACGAACGCGGACACGGACGTTTCCCTGCCGTCAATACCGACAATGTGGAAATGACCGTCCGCGCGGTTCATTATCTGGCGGATCACGGCCATACTAGGATCGCTCTCCTCTGTGTCCCCCACCGCTGGCAATATGTCCAGGACCGTCACGATGGTTATCTGCTCGGCATGGCACAGTGCGGCCTGACAGTCGATCCCCGCTGGGTAAGCTGCTCCGACGACATCGATTCGACCGTGGAAATGATGTTGGCCCTGTCTTCGGACCAGCGTCCGTCTGCCTTTATCACCCTCGCTGACCCCATCGCGGCAGCCGCACAGCGCTGTGCCTGGAAACATGGTCTGCGCATCCCGGAAGATTTTTCCGTCATCGGCATCGGCGACACGGAAAGTGCAAAAGCCGCCGTGGTCCCCATCACCACGTTCCGGGAAATTTTTCCGGATACCGGGAAACTCCTCGTTCGACTCGCTTTCGGCGAAAAGCCGGACTTTCCGCCCGATGAATTCAACGTCTATCACACCCATGCGGAATTGATCGAAAGAGATTCTGTTTATGATATTAAACAAAGAAGGAAATCGGACTGTAATCGTTTTTACAACTGCAGCAAATAATAGAAAAAGGAGAATCCGAATGAATTACAGAACTTTGCTTCTGCCGGGGCTTCTGCTGTGCGGAATGCTGTCTGCGGACCAGATACTGGTGAAGGACGGGAAGCCGGCAGCGGGAATTACCGTTGATGGAAACGAACCCGGGCTGAAACTTGCCTGCGATGAAATCATCAAATATACGAAAGCCGTGACCGGAGCGGATCTGACCGCGGTCAAACCGGAAATGGTAATTACGACCTTGCATTCGAAGCTGCTTCCGGAAGAAATACGCCAAAAGCTTGCCGCGGTGAACTCAGACGAAGCCTTTTTTATGGGTAAAGTCGATAATAAATTCTTCATTGTCGGCACTACCGGAGCCGGTGCGTGGTATGGCGCGTGCGATTTTATGGAAAAATATCTGGGTGTCCGCTGGCTGCTTCCGTATGAAAATGGGACTTTTTATCCTCAAAAAAAGACGGTTCAAGTGCCGGATGAAGGACGAATCGGGCAGCCATGCTTTCCTGTCCGGCTGTTGAATCAAGTCGGCGGACATGGCTTCGATATGATCGCGCGGGAATGGGCAGGACATAACAGGTTGCAGGCGCCGGGACCATGGGGAATAAAGGATACGATGGTCCGTTATCGGAATTTTCATGAACCGCGGATGAGACTGGACCGCACTGCGGATGGCGGGCATCTTGCTTTCTCCCTGGCTGTCCCCGTAAAGACATATGGGAAAACGCATCCTGAATATTTCGCATTGGTGGACGGAAAACGGCAGACGGATACGAAAATGATCCATCACTGCATCTCGAATCCGGAAGTGAAGGAACTGGTGTATCAGTATATCTGCCGTCATTTCGAGCGTTACGGTGTGGAGAATACTTCCTGGCTGTTCGGTGCGCCGGATTCTCTGGTCGGATGGTGTCAGTGCGGGAACTGCCGGGCATTGGACAAGGATTCTGAAATAAACGTAACCCGGCGGTTTCACTCGGTCGCTCAGGAAATTGCCCGGCGGGTATGGGAAAAATATCCGAAGGCGAAAATCTGGACCTGGGCATATTGGAATTACCGTGAGATTCCCCAGGGTGTTGAGATCGATCCGCGAACGTATGTTTATTTCTGTATCCATTCCCGCTGCTATGCACATGCTCTGGATGATCCTTCCTGTTCCAGAAATGCCGCAATGTACGATTTGCTCAGGAAATGGCTGAAGATCAACCGTAAAGTTTTTATTTATGAGTATGATAACGCAGTTCCCTATGGCAGTCATCCTTATGAAGAGGTATTGCTCAAGGATTTACGGCTTTACAAAAAGCTGGGGCTTCTGGGCAGAAAAGAAGAAATCCGATACCCGCACATGAATTACGCAGCCTCGCCGAAATTGAAGAATAATACCTGGGAATCTCTTTACGGGATGCGTTCCCAATGGCAGTTCTGGTATCTGCTCGGCCGCGGGACATGGAATCCGGATATCGACTTTGAAAAATCCCTGGCGGAAATCGAATCCGTGTTCTACGGAAAAACCTATCCGGTGATGAAAAAATATCATGAGTTCCGGCGTCAGCTGTGGAGAGAAACGCCAGGCTGTATCGGTTTCCCCCACGGGGATGACCGCACACCGAGACTGCTGCTGCGGCCCGGTTCGAAAGAACAGCTGCTGAAATATCTGGACGAAGCGGACCAACTGGCCAAAGGTGACCCCCGGCTCGAAAATGAAATCAAAATCGAGCGTGGTCTGCTCCAGAACAACTGGATCAGGCCGAATGAGAAATTTCGTGAATCTCAGGGGCGTATATTGACTGCACCCCTTACAGCAAAACCACCGGTAATTGACGGGAAAGGGAATGATGCGGCCTGGGGAAAAGCTTTTTATATCACGGATTTCAAGACCGCATTTGACGGGAAACGGACTCCCTGTCCCGCAGAACTGGCCACCAGCCTGGGGATTCTCTCTGATAAAGACAATCTGTATTTCCTGATCCGGGCGAAGGAACCTCATCCTGAGAAAATGATTCTGAATGCCAAACCCGGAGCGGCCAGTGACATCTGGTCCGGCGAGCTGTTCGAAATCTTCATCGTCCCGCAGAACAACAGCCTGAAATATTATCAACTGGCCGTAAATCCCGCGGGCGCATTGCTCGAATTGGAACAGCCTGGCAATAACGATAAGTACAGGCTGAACGCCACGGTCAAAGCCTCCCGGAACCAAGACGGCTGGATCATTGAAATGAAAGTGCCGACCGCAAAAATGGATGGTGTTTTCGCCAATGGTCTGGTCTGGCATCTGCATGCGGCCCGCACCAGGAAAGTCAAGGATCAATTTCCTTCCACCGGCTGGAGTCTGGACGGAACACCTTATCACGGTTTGGCGGACTATCGGCCTCTCAACATCGGGAATCCAATTATCCAAAACGGAAATTTCGAAGGCGGGAAAGATAAAAGAGGAAATCCGAAACACTGGGGAATCCATAAAACCGGCGAGCTGATTTCTCTGCCGAACGGAGGTTCTGCCTTCAAACTTCTGCCTGGTGGAGATCTGCGTCAGATACCCTACGGCGGTATCTTCATGCCCAAGAAGGACCGTCCGGTTAAAATCTCTTTCCAGGCTCACGGCCAAGGCAGGATCAGTGTCGTCAATGCACGGTTTACCCAAGTGAACCGACGGAATAAATTCATTCGCTCGGAGAAGGTTTTTCAGAGTGACCTTACCTCGAAAAACACGACTTACAACGCGAAATTCACGGTCAAAGCCAATGAATTTACCCAGCTGATCTTCAGTGTCGCAGGAAAAGATTCCTATGCCATCCTGGATGATGTTTCCCTTCGGCTGGTGAAATAAATAAGACTGAGTCTTCCATATTGCGCCGGGAATTCGTTCCGAATAACGGGATCCCCAGCGTATTTTTACCGGGCATCCAGCCAGAAACCCGAGGGTAAATGCGGTTTCCCGGGCGAACCAGTCCCGGGGACAATGCCGAGGTGAATAATCATAAGACTGACAGGTCCTATTTTTTGTTCCGGTGAGTGAGCTCGGATCCGAGCTCACTC